>JAANMY010004494.1_pt1 | contig 10434 bp, 10 predicted proteins | sample 7279691 | NCBI WGS metagenome assembly JAANMY01 (sample SAMN14094543, study PRJNA606508) | bioreactor metagenome | isolation source: A lab-scale SPAN reactor treating ammonium-rich wastewater day 388 | place: Ireland: Galway | collected 2018-02-07
AAGACAATCTCCTGATTTCCGCCGGCCCACTCGCTCATACGGACAAAGAGGGCGTCGTGGGCTTCCCAGAATTTGCCCTGCTCGCCCACACACTGGGCAAAGATGGCGGCGGGGAAGGCGTAGGGATGGGTGGATTGGACCGGGAAATGTTTGAAAATCCAGCGCACATCTCCCGTGTCCACAAACTGCTCGTCCAGAATGGGCTGGGTGTTGAGGGTGTGGCGCTGGCAGAAGGGGCACTGGAAGTCGCTGAATTCCACAACGGTAATCGGCGCGTCCGGGCTGCCCCGCCAGAAGTCGCCCGCCAGGTTGGTGCCCGGCTGGGCGGGATCGTCGGCCCAATTCTCCGGGATGGCCCAGTTGGGAATCTGGCCCTGGGCTTCCTGCTGGGCAGCCGCGGGATCTACGGGTGATCCGCCGTCGGCGATGGTCTTGAACCAGTTGTCGAAGGTGTCATAGGGTTGAGCACCCACCAGCTGATAGCCCTCGCCGCTCCCGGCAACCACAAAATGGAAGCTGGGCGTGCCGGTGAATCCCAGGGCTTCGCCCTCGGTCAGGCTGGCTTTTACGGCATCGGCAATGGCGCTGTCGCTCAGGCAGGGGGTGTAGAGGGTCACATCTGCGCCCGCTTCGCCCGCCAGCCGCACAAAGAGATCCGCTGGGTCGGGCAGATTGGCCCACTCGTCCTGGGTGCGGAAGAGAAGATCGTGCATACGCCAGAAGGGAATAGCGCCCTGCTCTGCCACACAATTGGCCGCAATGGAGGCCGGGATGGCATTGGGGTGGAGCGAATCCAGCGGGAAGTCCCGGAAGACGAAACGGGCCTGTCCCGTGCGCACAAAGCTGCTGGCGAGTGCCGGTTCGGTCTGGAGGACGTGACGCTGGCAGAAGGGGCACTGGTAGTCGCTGTATTCATAGACGGTCACCGGCGCGTCCGGGCTGCCCCGATAGGGATACCCCTCGTCCGTAAAACCGACGGGGATACCGTCGAGAATTTCCTGATCGGTCTGGGTTGAGACGGCGGCTGCAGGTGCAGGTGACGCGCTGGTTGGGCTTACTTCGGCTGGCTGGGGTGCCAGCAGCCCGGTTGTCGAAGGGATAGCCGCCTGACAACCGGCGAGAACGAACAGGAAAGCTATCAGAGGGAGAAAAGCTCTGATGGGGAGTTTGGGATGTCGATACATAAACCGTTTGCCTCCGCAGGGATGAATCAGGGCAGGACATTGCGCCCACTGTATAACACTTCCATATCTTTCATTGTAATCCCAGGAACATTTGCGGGCTAATTGTCCCTGGGATATCCTGCAACCTATCGCATTGTCTCCGCGACGACTGTCTGCGCAATGCGCGCCTGCTCCGCATTCAGAATCGCCCGCACCCCGGCGGCCACATCGCCCAGGGGCAGCTCGCCGCTCTCGCCTGTGCGCCGATTCTTCACCTCTACAATGCCATTTTCAATACCCCGCTTGCCCGCGGTCAGGCGTACAGGGATACCGATGAGATCGGCGTCGTTGAATTTTACACCGGCCCGCTCGTCCCGGTCGTCGTAGAGAATTTCGACACCCGCCTTTTGCAGGATGGCGTAGAGTTCTTCTACCTTTGCCACAATTTCCGGCTGCTTGGGGGTAGCCAGGCTGACCAGATGGACTGTGTAGGGGGCAATCGTCACCGGCCAGATGATACCGTTCTCGTCGTTGCTGGTCTCGATGACGCTGGCGATCAGCCGCCCGGAGCCGATGCCGTAGCAGCCCATCACCATCGGGAGACTTTCGCCCTTTTCGTCCAGATAGAGCGCATCCATCGCCGCGCTGTACTTTGTGCCCAGTTTGAAGATATTGCCCACCTCCACCCCGCGCACAGCCCCCAGGGGTTCGCCGCAGACCGGGCAGTCGTGGCCTTCCGCCGCGGCCACTACATCCAGCACCAGATCGGCGGTGTAGTCCCGCCCGTAGTTGACGTTCTTGTAGTGCCAACCCTCTTTGTTGGCCCCAGCCACCAGATTGCTGCTACGGGGAATCAGATCGTCCACCACCAGCAGCACTTTGGAGCGGTCAATGCCTACGGGCGAGCCGTAGCCCGGCTCTGCGCCGACGGCTGCGATTTCGTCCACTGTGGCCGGGCGCAGACGACGGGCGCCGACGGCGTTGGTCAGCTTCGTCTCGTTCAGTTCCATATCCCCGCGCACGACGACGAAGACAAACTGCTCCCGACTTTTGCCATTTTCGCCGTTTACTTCGGCCATTTGGAAGATGGCTTTGGCTGTGCGGCTCTCCGGCACGCCCAGGAATTCGGCCAGAGCCGCGATGGTGTTGACGTGGGGCGTCTCCACCTCTTCCAGAGCCAGGGCGTCCTCGGCCGGCGCGGCTTCTTTGACAAACGTGGCAATCTGGCGGTTGGCCGCGTAGTGACAGGTGTCACAGAGCAGGAGTGTATCCTCGCCGATGGGGGTCAGGGCCATAAACTCGTGGGCCATTGTGCCGCCCATCATTCCCGTGTCGCTCTCCACAGCCACCACTTCCAGCCCGGCCCGGCGGAAGATGTTGAAATAGGCCTGGTAGACAGCGGGATAGTAGGCGTCCAGATCGGCGAAGTCCGTGTGAAAGGAGTAGGCATCCTTCATTGTGAACTCGCGCACCCGGATCAGCCCGGCCCGGGGGCGGGGTTCATCGCGAAATTTGGTCTGAATCTGGTAGAGCATCTGGGGCAATTGGCGGTAGCTGTTGATGACCCCGCCGGCCATCTCCGTAATCACCTCTTCGTGGGTCATCCCCAGCACCATATCCCGCCCGTTGCGGTCCTTCAGCCGGGCCAGATCGTCGCCAATCGCCTGCCAGCGGCCTGTGCGCTGCCAGAGTTCCGCGGGCTGCACCACCGGCAGAGAGACTTCCTGGCCGTCGATGGCGTCCATCTCTTCGCGCAAAATCTGCTCGATTTTGTGTTTCACCCGCAAGCCCAGGGGCAGAAAGTCGAAGATACCCGCGGCCACCTGGCGCACCAGCCCGGCGCGCAGCATCAACTGGTGGCTGGTCACGTCGGCGTCCGCGGGGACTTCGCGCAGGGTCTGGAAAAATAATTTTGACATTCGCATAGGAAAGGCTCCGTATCAAATCGCCCGGTTTGGACGTGGTAGGTAAAGTTGAAATTGTGGCTCGCAAGGACAGGAGACCGGGGACTGGAGATTGGGGATCGGGCAGTGATATCCATTCCCCAATCCCTACTCCCCAGTCCCTATGATTTTCTCCACCCGCTCGCTCAGGCCGTCGATGGTCAACACCCCTGTGTGGCGGTCCACTGCTTCCCCGTTGCGGAAAAAGATGACAGTGGGGATGCCCAGGATGTTGTAGCGAGCGGGGGTGGTAGGGTTCTCGTCCACGTCCAGTTTGGCGACGACGACGCGGCCCGCGTACTCCTCGGCCAGGAAGCCGATGTGGGGGGACATCTGGTGGCAGGGGCCACACCACTCCGCCCAGAAATCGACGACGGCCAGTTGTTTGCCGCCCAGGATGAGGTCGTCGAAGTCAGCGTCGGTTATGTGAATCGGGCGCGCTTTGGCCGTCGTCGGGGAAGCTGTCACCGGACGGGGTCTCTTTTTTGCTTTCAGGCCGGTCATTTGAAGAAGTCGGTCAAACATTACATTACACCAAAGAGTCAGGGTGTCTTTGCCAGTCCTTAATTCCCTGCGCCAGGGCATACCAAACGAAAAGCTCGTGTTCGTCGCCAATTTCACCAGCCTCAAACTTCTGCAAAAATAGATCCGTAGACCATCCGTATTTTTGCTCGAGTTGCCGGGCCTGTTCCGGCAGACGTTGAAGTGGTATCCTATCCATTTGTCACCCCCTCCAGCGGCTTACGGTGGAGAGCTACGGAGTGCTTCGTACCGACGGCGCAAGACCAGCGCAGGTTGAGTAGGAGCCGCCTCAGAAGGCGGGTGCTTTTTCCCGCCGTATCGAAACCCAGCGGGTTGACGAAAATTCTTCTTAACACCCGTTCGCTCTGGTTTCGATACGCCCTCCGCAGACTCCGGGCTACTCAACCGGCGCTCACTGATCTGATCTGCACCCAACGGCCTGTAGCTTTGCCGCAATACGCTCACTCCCCGCGCACCTCAAAATCGTGGGTAATCGTCGCCACCCCAGAGAGCGTAGCATACGCGCCGCAGTATTTTTCCACACTGAGCGCGATGGCTCGCTCGACTTTCGCCGGGTCCACATCACCACCGGTGACGATAAAGTGCAGGTGAATATCCTTCCACGGGCGCTGGGCTTCTTCGGCCCGTACGCCGTCGATCTCCACCTCTACCCCGGCGAAGGGTTGGCGCTGTTTTTGCAGGATAATCACCACATCCACCAGAGAACAGCCCCCCAGCCCCAACAGAAGCATCTGCATTGGGCTGACCCCCGGCCCGTCCGGGCCACTCATCACAGCGCTCTTGCCGTTGGCGTCTATGCCGAGAAAAGTCTTGTCTTCGATCCATTTTACGCGGGCTTTGGACATGGGAAACCTCGATTGGGAGACAGGGTGACAAGGAGACAAGGAGACAAGGAGACAAGGAGACCTCACCCTGTCTCCTTGTCATCCCCTTTGGGACTCTGCACGTGCTGCACCAGTATACAATCCTCCACCACATCCAGCCCATTGGCTTTGGCCCAGCGGATGGCTTCGGCGTCTTCTGCGCCGGGCTGAAACCAGATGGCTTTGGCTCCGGCCTCTTTGGCCTGCTGGACGATTTCCAGGGCCAGATAGGGTGGGACAACCATATCCACTACAGTGGGTGGCTGGGGTAAGTCCAGCAGAGAGGAATAGGCGCTGTCACCCTCCACCTCATTCTCCCGGCTGTTCACGGCGTAGACAGTATACCCCGCGGTGCGCAGGGTTCGGTAAATGCGGTTGCCGAATTTGCGAGGGTTGTTGCTGGCCCCCACCACAGCCCAGACTGGTTCGTTGGCATATTTTTGAATCAGATTTGGCATTGGAGTTCCGTCTTGATAGGAAAATTTGAACCACAAAGATTTTCTAAGTCTTTGTGGTTTCTGGATTGATAACCTGAACTGAAAGTATACTGTCCGCGGATCGAAGCTGTCAAAGATCGCTCCTTTCCCATCGGAACTCTGCCGCAACAGGCGAAAAGTATGTTGAACGCATTCTCCCTTGTGTTTTGACGCGCCGCGCACTGTTCTGACTTTCCAAAGCGATGGCCGTAGGCTATACTTCCCAATAACCTCTTGTCGCCACAGATGGTCGTGGTGACACTGCCTGACCAACCGTCTCCACCCAAACCGTCGGCACAGTCCTGCCAATGCCATTCCCCTACTTTTAAGGAGAAGACATCGATGTATGATTCCAAACTGTGGGTAAAGAATTACGAAAAGGGTGTACCTGCAAGCGTCAATTACCAGGGCCAATTGATTCATCAGACGCTGGACGCGGCCGCAGCCAAATATCCCAACAAAGTGGCCGTGCGGATGCTGCTCAAGTACCTGCCCCTGGGGCTTGCCATTCAATCCAAAATGAGCTATCGGGAGCTGGCCGAGGCCACGGATCGCTTTGCCGCCGCCCTGCAAAATATGGGCGTCAAGCAGGGCGACCGGGTATCGGTGATGCTGCCCAACATTCCCCAGCAGGTCATCGCCTTCTACGGCATTTTGAAGGCGGGCTGTGTGGTGGTGAATACAAACCCCACCTACACGCCCCGGGAGATCGAACACCAGATGGCGGACAGCGGCGCAGAGACAATTCTGATGCTCAGCAGCCACTATAGCCGGCTAGAACAGGTGCGCAGCAAGACGCCCATCAAACGGGTGATCCTTACCGACGTGCCCGATCCCCTGGGCTTCCCCTTCAATCGGCTGGTGGAAAAGCAGGTGCGAGCCGGCGGGCTGATGGTGGATGTGGCGGATGGACCAGGTATATTCCGTTTTCAGAATCTACTAGCTACCAGCCCAGCCAAAGCCCCCAGTATCAGCGCCAAGCCGGATGATGTGGTGTTGCTTCAATACACGGGTGGCACAACCGGCGTGCCCAAAGCCGCGATGCTCACCCACGCCAATCTGGTCAACAATGTGCTGCAGTTGGAAGCCTGGCTGCCCAGCCTGGAATGGGGCGGCGAGAAGACGCTGGGGGCCATCCCCTTCTTCCACGTCTACGGAATGACAGTGGCGATGCTCTTTACCCTCTACAGCGGCAGCGAACTGATCGTTACGCCGGACCCCCGCAAGACAGACCTGGTGCTGGAGATCATCCACAAGGAGAAGGTCTCCCTCTATCCGGGCATCCCCACAATGTACAACGCGATTATCAATCATCCCAAAGTAACCGAATTTAACCTGCGCTCGGTCAAAGCCTGTATGTCCGGCGGGATGGCTCTGCCTGTGGAAGTCCAGCGCCGCTTTGAAGAGATTACCGGCGGCAAGCTGATCGAGGGCTATGGCTTGACCGAGACATCGCCTGTAGCCTGTGCCAACCCCCTCAATGGGATTCGCAAAGCCGGTTCTATCGGTCTGCCCGTCCCCTCCACCCAAGTGGCGATTGTCTCTCTGGATCAGCGGGAGGATGGCGGTTATGATCTGGTGCCGCCGGGGAGCGAAGGTGAACTGGTGGTGAAGGGGCCGCAGGTGATGAAAGGCTATTGGCAGCGCCAGGACGAGACGGACAAAGTGATCGATAAAGAGGGCTGGTTTCATACCGGCGACATTGCCAAGATGGATGCCGACGGCTGCTTCTACATTGTGGACCGCAAGAAGGATCTGATCATCGCCAGCGGCTACAATATCGTGCCGCGGGAGGTGGAGGAAGTGCTTTATATGCACCCGAAGGTGCAGGAAGTGGTGGTGGCGGGTGTGCCGGACCCCAAGCGGGGCGAGACAGTCAAAGCCTACGTCGTATTGAAAGAGGGGCAGAGCAGCAGCGTGGACGAAATCCGCGACTTCTGCAAAGAGAACCTGGCCCCCTACAAAGTCCCCGTCTTTGTGGATTTCCGCAGCGAATTGCCCAAGAGTCAGGTGGGCAAAATCCTGCGCCGGGTGTTGGTGGAGGAGGAGAAGGCGAAGCAGGCGGGGTAAAAGAAGATATTGGAGATTAGAGATTACGTTCTCCGGATACAGAGGTGTGAGGCGTGACAACAGGTCGTCTGTTCTCACGCCTTGCGCTTCACGCCTATCTTCGCCAACCGTCCAACACCCCACCCCAGCACCACCCCCGCCAGCACATCCCCCACGTAATGAATCCCCATCGCAACCCGGGCCCAGCCGATAGAAGTCAGAATTCGGTGGTTATGAAAACTGGTGTAGAATCTGCCCAGTTTTTCTGTTATAATGCAACCATCGGGCTGAATGGGTTCGTGACAGTCGAGCAGGAAGAATAGGATGATTCAAGTACAAAGATTCACGCCAGCGGAAGCAGCGGCTTTGGTGGACTTGAGCGAGAAAGAAGTCCGCAAAGAAATCGAGTATAAAGTCATTGATGGCGAATTATCGTCGAGGCCTATTGGAAACGGCCAGGCGAATGTGGGTTATGCTTCACCGCGTCTACCTTTTGCGGCATTGGTCTATCTTTATTTGATGCGTCGTTCGTCGCTGTCGTTGAGAAGCAGAGAGAGAAGCATTATTTATCAACGCATTTTACAATCCATCTCTCAAGACGAAGTACCCGAGCAGATTGAAATTGTGGATCCGTTCTATCTTCGCCTGGGCGACGGTGTGGCATTTCTTGACGACAGGGTGAGTCGCTTTCTTGCCTGGAAAGAAAAACTGGTCTCTGACCCAGAAATTATGGGGGGGAGGGAGACTTTCCCCAATTCCCGCCTTACGGTGCGGCGCGTAGGGGGGATGCTGGAGCGGGGCGTGGATGCGCGTGAAATTCTGGAAGACTATCCCTATCTACGGCCTTCGGATTTGGAATTCGCACGTCTTTTTGTGCGGGCCTATCCTGACACGACTATCGCAAGCGCCAACCCGTGAAGTTTCTCATCGACGAAGACCTCTCACCCAAAGTTGCGGAAAGCCTGCGTGTGGATGATGGGCTTGATGTGACCCCTACTTTCCGCCTCTTCCCTTCACACCCTTCCGCGCCAACCGTCCAACCCCCCACCCCAGCACCACCCCCGCCAGCACATCCCCCACGTAATGAATCCCCATCGCCACCCGTGCCCAGCCGATCCACAGGCCGATGAGTGGGGCCAGCCAGCCAGCGCCAGGCCAGAGCGTCTCTGCCCAAACCAGAATCACCCCCACCCGGGCCCCGTGGCCGCTGGGGAAGCTGTGTACATCCGCGCCCGGCCCATAGAGCATCTGCCCTGTGCCCGGGCGGGGGCGGCGGAAGATGCGTTTGATGACGAGAGTCACAGCCACCGCGCCGGCAAAGGCAGCCATCCAGCCCGACAGCAGGCGCTTGCGCGCCGGGTCATCCCCAGCCCTGCGCCACAGCAGCGCGGTGATCCCCACCCACAGCAGACTGTCCCCCAAATGCGCGCCCACATTTGCCAGCCAAAAGAGCGGGCTGCGCCAACTGCGCTGAGATTCGTCCAGCGCCACCCCGGCAGAGACAGATTTATCGAGAGAAGAAAGAAACGAAAGCACAGAAATCACCTCAAAAGAAGAAGGGAGACAGACGGACGGGAGGACAGGTTCATCCGAAATTTAGGGGCGACCCGCTTGATTTCGATACGGCTGGAAACAGCCCCAGCCTACTCAATCAGCGCTGACCGGGATGGAAAGGGAGAATCGCCCTGTCATCTTGTCACCCCGTCACCTTATCATCCCTTCCCCCATTCGCCGGATGCTCCGGATGGCGGATCAAATAGTCCTTCACCTGTTCCCACTGAAATGGCTTATCCACATCCATCCCCGCCTCGGCAAAGGGGAGGATGACCGGGCCGCCGGTAATGCCAAAGGTCCGCTGCACCACACCGAGCAGATCGTCAATGGACAGACGGCGGAAGATAAAGCGCAGGATGACACCTGGCCCCAACAGCAAAAGCTGGCGCACCACACTCTTGCGGTTTTCGATAAAGCCCCGCATCTTTTGCTGAATCTGCTCGGCGGTGGAGAGTTTACCCAAATAGAGATCGCCGCTGCAAAAACGCCCTTCGCGCAGGGGCAGATAGCTGCGTTTGCTGTCGGGAAAGCCCCGCACCATCACCGCTTCCGGCACAATGCCCCAATAGAGTCCCCGGTCGTAGGGCTGGCACTGGTCAATGAAATGGTCGACAATTTCGCCGGTGATCAGCGGAATATCCGCGGTTGTGCCGATAATCATCCGATCCGCCGGGTTGATCTCGCGCAGGCGGCGCACCCCCGCGTTCTGGCTGGCCCACAGGCTGGGCTGGTTGGGCACGTAGTGGACAGCCACGCCAAAGTCCAGCCCGTGCTCCGGCCCCAGCCCGATAATCACAATCTCCCCCACCCGCCCGCTCTCCACAAAAGCGCGGACGACGTGCCAGATCATCGGCTTGCCCGCCACCGGCACCAGGGACTTGTGGTCCACACCGGCCACGGCCAGCAGGGGGTCCGCCTTGTCCGGATCGTAACCGGCGGTGATGAAAACGTCGAATTTCTCTTGCATAGGTAGCTCCTGTGGGGCGGGGCCGGGGAGAGCCGAGGGTGTCGTGGGCGAATGGGGCGAGCGGTCGATGGCAAGACGCAGCCGCCCCTCCTCGGCCTGCAAGCGGGCCACCTCTGCCTGCAAAAAAGAGAGCCGGTCGGCATTTGCCCCGCTGTCGGCGGTCTGTTGGGCCGCTTCCAGACGGCGGCGTGTGCCGGCCAGCTCTCGAATTATCTCACTTTTGCGGGTGATCAGTTCCGCCCGCTCACCCGTCATCTCCGCCGCCCCAGTCCATCTCATCCAGGCTGCGCGGTGTACGGGGTTTGTAGAGAATGTAGGCCAGCCCCACGCCCATAAAGAAGAGCAGAATCAGGGGCAGCATCACAATCGCCATATTCACAGGATCGACGGTGGGTGTAATCATCGCCGCCACCACCGAAACAATCACAATCGCCTGCCGCCAATAGCCCAAGAGTTGTGGCCCGCTGACCAGACCGATGCGGGCCATAAAGGCGATGACCAGGGGTGTCTCGAAGAAGACGCCGATCCAAAAGACGATGCGTGTGACAAAGCCGATGTATTTGTCAATCGTCCATTCCTGATTGATGACTGTGCCCAGAAAATTCTGTAGAAAGCCAATCGCCACCGGCAGCATAATAAAATAAGCAAAGGCCGCGCCTGTGAAAAAGAGCAGCATAATGCCCGGCATAATAATCAGCAGGGTGCGTTTTTCGTGGGGATAGAGACCGGGGGCAATGAAAGCGACGATCTGGTAGACCATCACCGGCATAGCAAAGACCGCGCCAGAAGCAAAGCCGACCCGAAAAAAGATACCGATAGTGTCGGTTGGCCCCAGGGCTTGCAATTTTGTGCCTACGGGTGCGGTGATAAATTGTA
>JAANMY010004495.1_pt1 | contig 10433 bp, 7 predicted proteins | sample 7279691 | NCBI WGS metagenome assembly JAANMY01 (sample SAMN14094543, study PRJNA606508) | bioreactor metagenome | isolation source: A lab-scale SPAN reactor treating ammonium-rich wastewater day 388 | place: Ireland: Galway | collected 2018-02-07
GCCGCCGAACTTCTTCGACAGGATGGTGGTGATCGCCGCGGTCAGCGTGGTCTTGCCGTGGTCAACGTGGCCGATCGTGCCGACGTTCACGTGCGGCTTCGTCCGCTCAAACTTACCCTTAGCCATATCGCTATCCTTAAAATCAGAACCAGAAAAACCGGTGCGGCAGCCACACGAGTGGGCCGCCGCCCAGGCCAGGCAGAAAATGAGTGGTGCCCTTGACGTGGATTGAACACGTGGCCTCTCCCTTACCAAGGGAGTGCTCTACCACTGAGCTACAAGGGCTCCGAAACTTTGCAAACGCAGCACTACTGGAGCGGGTGAAGGGAATCGAACCCTCGTCATAAGCTTGGAAGGCTTCTGCTCTACCATTGAGCTACACCCGCACATGCCTGCAACTGCGTTCGCTTGCACACCACTTACACAACACTCGCAGCCGACTCACTGCATCCGCTACGCCGACCGCAATAAACTGCGGCACGACTGAAACTTGGTGGAGGGAGAAGGATTCGAACCTTCGAAGGCTGAGCCGTCAGATTTACAGTCTGATCCCGTTGACCGCTTGGGTATCCCTCCGTCCGGGAAGCCCCGCACTATAGTAACCACTTTCGGCCGTGTCAAATGTTTTCGTGTTTTTCGCGAGCGGGCAATCCCGTTCCACTTCGGTGCCAGCGCCCCACCCGCGGGCAGCACCCTTCATCCCGACGGTAGGGCGTGCATCGCTGCCGACCGGATGATCTGGGCAGGAGGAGAGAATCATGGCAGAAGCCGATCCGGGCGCCACCAGCCGCGCCCCGAGCCTGGACGACAAATACACGCTGAGCAGCGGTCGCGTCTACATGAGCGGCTATCAGGCACTGGTCCGCCTGCTGCTGATCCAGAAAGCCCGCGACGAAGCAGCCGGCCTCAACACCGCCGGCTTCGTATCCGGCTACCGCGGCTCGCCGCTCGGCGGGCTCGACCAGACGCTGTGGAAGGCGAAGCCGCACCTGCAGTCGCGCCACATCGTGTTCCAGCCCGGCGTCAACGAGGACCTCGCCGCCACCGCGGTGTGGGGCTCGCAGCAGCTCAACCTCACCCCGCACGCCGACTACCAGGGCGTGTTCGCGCTGTGGTACGGCAAGGGCCCGGGGGTGGATCGCTGCGGCGACGTGTTCCGCCACGCCAACGCCGCCGGCACGTCGAGATTCGGCGGGGTGCTGGTGGTGGCCGGCGACGACCACGCCGCCAAGTCTTCCAGCCTGCCGCATCAGACCGACCACTTCTTCAAGTCGATGATGATGCCGGTGCTGGCCCCCGCGGGCGTGCAGGACTACATCGACTTCGGCGTGCATGGCTATGCCTTGTCGCGCTATTCCGGCTGCTGGGTGGCGTTCAAGGCGCTCGCCGACACGGTGGAGACGTCGGCCTCGGTCGACGTCGACCCGGAGCGTGTGCGGGTGGTCATCCCCACCGACTTCGCCCTGCCCGCAGACGGGCTCAACATCCGTTGGCCCGATCCGCCGCTGGTGCAGGAGAAACGCCTGCTGCACTTCAAGCTCTACGCCGCGCTCGCCTATGCGCGCGCCAACCGGCTCAACCGCGTGATCATCGACTCGCCCAGCCCGCGCCTGGGGATCATCACCTGCGGCAAGAGCTATCTCGACGTACGTCAGGCCTTCGACGACCTCGGCATCGACGACGCACTGGCCGCCGAGATCGGCATCCGCCTGTACAAGGTCGGCATGGTATGGCCGCTGGAGGCCGACGGCGTGCGCCAATTCGCCGAAGGCCTGGACGAGATCCTGGTGGTCGAGGAAAAACGCCAGCTGCTCGAATACCAGCTGAAGGAAGAGCTCTACAACTGGCGTGAGGACGTGCGCCCGCGCGTCATCGGCAAGTTCGACGAGAAGGGCGAGTGGGCGCGCATCGGCCGCGGCGACGGCACGGTCGACCACGGCGACTGGCTGCTGCCGGCCGCCGGCGAGCTCACCCCGGCGATGATCGCGCGCGTGATCGCCGCCCGCGTCGACCGCTTCTTCACCTCCGAGCGCATCCATGCCCGCCTCACCTTCCTCGAAGCCAAGGAGGCCGCGCTTGCGCACCGCAGCTTCAGCGCCGACCGCGTGCCCACCTTCTGCTCGGGCTGCCCGCACAACACCTCGACCCACGTACCCGAAGGCAGCCGTGCGGTAGCCGGCATCGGCTGCCACTACATGGTCACCTGGATGCCCGAGCGGCGTACCGCCACCTTCAGCCACATGGGCGGCGAAGGCGTGGCGTGGGTTGGCCAGGCCCCGTTCACGCGCGAGAAGCACATCTTCGCCAACCTGGGCGACGGCACTTACTTCCACTCCGGGCTGCTGGCGATTCGCCAGGCGGTGGCGGCGAAGGTCAACATCACCTACAAGATCCTCTACAACGACGCGGTGGCGATGACCGGCGGCCAGCCCCACGACGGCCCGCTCAGCGTGCCCATCATCGTGCGCCAGCTGCAGGCCGAGGGCGTGCACAACATCGTCGTCGTCACCGATGGCACCGAGCGCGCCTACGGCCCCGCCGACATCCCGCACGTGCCGATCCGCCACCGCGACGAACTCGACGCCATCCAGCGCGAGCTGCGCGAATCGGGCGGCGTCACCGCGCTGATCTACGACCAGACCTGCGCCGCCGAGAAGCGCCGGCGCAGGAAGCGCGGCACCTTCCCGGATCCGGCACGCCGCGTGTTCATCAACGAGGCGGTGTGCGAGGGCTGCGGCGACTGCGGCGTGCAGTCGAACTGCATGTCGATCGTACCGGTGGAGACCGAGTTCGGGCGCAAGCGCCAGATCGACCAGTCGTCGTGCAACAAGGATTACTCCTGCCTCAACGGCTTCTGCCCGAGCTTCATCACCATCGAAGGCGGCCAGTTGCGCAAGGGCACGGCGCTGGCCGCGGACGACGCCCACTTCGGCATCCCGCCCGCCCCCGCGCTGCCCGCCACCGCCCGCCCCTACGGCATCCTGGTCACCGGCGTCGGCGGCACCGGGGTGATCACCATCGGCGCGCTGATCGGCATGGCCGCGCACCTCGACGGCAAGGGCGTCACCGTGCTTGACATGACCGGCCTGGCGCAGAAGGGCGGCTCGGTGTACAGCCACATCCGCATCGCCGACCGCCCCGACGACCTGCACGCGGTGCGCATCGCCGCGGGCGAGGCCGACGCGGTGATCGGCGGCGACCTCATCGTCAGCGCCAGCGTCGACGCCTTGGCCAAGATGGCCGCCGGGCGCACGCGCGCAGTGATCAACCTCGCCGAAACGCCAACCTCCGAGTTCACCCACAACCCCGACTGGCAGTTCCCCGAGCAGCGCATGCGCACCACGATCCGCGAGGCGCTCGGCATCGACGCGAACGACGCCGGCAGCACGCACGCCGACTTCATCGACGCCCAGGCGCTGGCCACCACGCTGCTCGGCGACGGCATCGCCACCAACCTGTTCCTGCTCGGCTTCGCGTGGCAGCGCGGCCTGGTGCCGGTGTCGGAGGCGGCGCTGATGCAGGCGGTGGCGCTCAACGGCGTGGCGGTGGACATGAACCGCCGCGCCTTCCTGTGGGGCCGGCGCGCCGCCCACGACCGCGCCGCCGTCGAGCGCCACGCCCGCCCTGCGCAGGCGCAAGCCGACCGCCCGCTCGGTCTCGATGAGATCGTCGCGCGCCGCGTCGACGCCCTCACGGCCTACCAGGACGCCGCCTACGCCGAACGCTACCGCAGCCTCGTCGACCGCGTGCGCGCTGCCGAAGCGGCACGCCTCGGCCCTGCCAGCACGCGCCTGGCCGAAGCGGTCGCGCACAACTACTTCAAGCTGCTGGCCTACAAGGACGAGTACGAAGTCGCCCGCCTGTACACCGACCCGACTTTCTGGGCGAAGGTCGACGCCCGCTTCGAGGGCGACTACAGCGTGCGCTTCCACCTCGCCGCGCCGCTGCTCGCGCGCCCGGACCCGAACACCGGCCACATCGCCAAGCGCGCCTTCGGCCCCGGCATGATGCGCGTGTTCCGTGTGCTCGCCCGCCTCAAGGGGCTGCGTGGCACGCGCTGGGATCTCTTCGGCTACACGGCCGAACGCCGCGCCGAACGCGCCCTGATCGCCGAGTACGAAGCCGACGTCGCCGAACTGCTCGACAGTCTCGGCGACGACCGCCTGCCGCTCGCACTGGACATCGCCCGGTTGCCAGAAGGCATCCGCGGTTTCGGCCACGTGAAGGCGTCCGCCATGCAGTCGGCGGCGAAACAGCGGCGCGCGCTGCTTGCCCGCTGGCGCAGCGTGCAGCCCACGCCCGCTGCGCAGCGCGAGCGCGAGCGCGTGGCAGCCTGACGCGAGCCCGCCCCGTGCCAATGCACCGCAACGCGGGCGGGCGCCGGTCCGCCATGCGGTGCCGCGGGCCAGCGGCTATCATGCCGACGGCCATTCCGCGCCCGCACCCGACATCCTCATGCCCCCAGCCCTCAAGGCCCTGCTCGCCCAACTCATCGGTTTTGCCCTCGCCTTCGCGCTCGCCCGTGGCGGGCTCGTCGCCGGGCTGTGGCCGATCGTCGCGAGCCAGGCCGCCGGGGCCGCAGTGGCCGCGGCGACGCTGCGCAGTGCGCGCTGGTGGCTGCCCATCCACCTCGGTTTCGTCCCGCTGCTGGTCGGTGCGCAAGGCCTCGGCCTGCACCCGGCCTGGTATCTCGCCGCCTTCGTCGCCCTGGTGCTCGTGTACTGGACCAGCTTTCGCACCCAGGTCCCGCTCTACCTCAGCAACCGCCGCACCGCAGCAGCGGTCGCCGACCTGCTGCCCGCGCAACCGGCCCGCGTGCTCGACATCGGCGCCGGCACCGGCGCCCTGCTGCGCCCGCTCGCCCGCGCCCGACCCGACTGCAACTTCACCGGCGTCGAGGTCGCACCCGCAACCTGGCTGATCGGTCGCCTGCTCGCCGCCGGCCAGCCCAACATCGACTGCCGGCGCGGCGACATCTTCGCCCACGCCTGGCAGGACTACGACGTCGTGTACGCCTTCCTGTCACCCGTGCCGATGCCCCTGGTATGGCAGAAGGCCGCAACGGAACTACGCCCCGGCGCGCTCCTGGTCAGCAACAGCTTTGCGGTGCCCGGGCGCGAACCCGACTTCGTAGTCGACGTCGCCGACCGACGCCACACGCAGCTGTACGGCTACCGCATCCCGCCTCGTCCGGCACGCTGAACCGCCAAAATTGGGGTGGCGAACAGGCGCTTTTCCGGCGCTTGCCCTTGACCCCCGGCGTCGATAATGCGCAGGGTGAAATGGACTGCGAGCGAAGGACGAAGCGTCATGGCTGAGATCATCTGCGTGATCGGCAACAAGGGCGGCACCGGCAAGACCACGCTTTCGCACATGCTGTGCCAGGGCCTGGGCCTGCTCGGCCAGCGCGCGGCGTGCGTGCTCACCGACACCACCCGCGAACCCCTCGTCCCCGCGGGCCGGCGCTACCTGATCGCCGACGCGCGCACGCGCGATTCGCTCACCAAGGTGGTCGACAAGCTGCGCACGCTCGACGACTGGATCGGCGTCATCGACGGCGGCGGCAACCGCACCGAGATGGACCGCAAGCTCTATGCGCTGTCCGACATCGTGCTGCTGCCCTTCCGCGAGTCGCACGAAGACATCCGCACCGTGCTGCGCGACCTGGAGATGTTCCCGCGCGCCTATGCCGTCCCCACCCAGTGGCCGCACAACGCCTGGCAGCGCGAGGCGGCGGACCGCACCGTCGCGCAACTGCTGGGCGCCTACACCCACCGCATCCTGCGCCCGGTCAACGCCCTGTCCGCAACCAAGCTGCTGCTGCAGAAACGCATCCCGGAGCAACTGCCCTCGCCACTGTCGAACGCCTGCCGCGCGGTCGCGCGCCAGGTCCTGGAAGTGCTCGAGATCGACTTCGCCGATCAAGCCCCCGATGACGAGGGCGAGGACATCGCCGAGCCCCTGTCCACAGCCGAGATGCCGCTACGGCTCACCCACGGCGCGCGTCGCAGCCACTGAAGCGCCGCACGGCGATGCCCGGCGCCGCAGTCAGAGCCGGGCACCGCTGCGTGCGATCGCGACCAGCGCCTGGGATCGGCTGCTGACGCCGAGCGCGCGATAGATCGCGGTCATATGCACCTTGACCGTACCTTCGGTCAGGCCGAGGAGTTCCGCAATCTCGCGGTTGCTGCGCCCCCCGGCAAGCAGCTCGAGCACGCGGGCCTGCGCGGTGGTCAGCCCGAAGCGCTCGGCGGGGGTCTTGTTGCCGGCAGGCCGCACCGGACTCGTGGCGCTGCGCACCGGCGTCGGCACGCCGCCATCGAGCACCTCGCGCACCGCACGCAGCAGCACCTCGCCGGAACTGGCCTTTGACACGAAGCCGGACGCGCCCGCCTTCAGCGCCCGTCGCACCGAGGCGTCGTCGTCCATCGCCGACACCACGATCGCCGGCATGTCGGGACAGCGCTTGCCGAGAATGGCCAGCAGCGAGAACCCATTGACGTCGGGCAGCATCAGGTCGACCACGGCGAGATCGAGGTCCGGCTGGCGCTCGAGGACCGCGAGCGCCTCGTCGCCATTGGCGGCCTCGATGCACTCGACCCCGGGCTCCAGCCGCGACAGGCTCTGCGCCATGGCCTCGCGAACGAGCGCATGGTCTTCGACGATCAGGATCTTGGTCATGGCCCGCCCGCGGCACCCGCCGCCCTTGCTGAAAAACCCAAGGAACATACCACGGCGGATGCAGCCGGCCCTATCCCGCACGGCGCAAAGAAGGGAAAATCAGCGGACTTTGTGCGGCCCCGACCTGCCCCGCCCCGACCCGATCCATCCGCTCCGCCATCCATGCCCCTGAATCCCTTCGCGGTCTCCCGCACGATGCTCAGCCGGTGGCCTCGGCCAGCGTCGGGACATGCGCGGTGAAACCTGCATCGGCGTGGCGCCGGATCGCGCTGTGCGCAGTGCTGGTGGTGGCACTCATCAGCCCGGCAAGCGCGGCCGGTGCGCGCGTGATCGTGGTCGCCGAGATGGACAAGGCGCCACACGCAGAGACCGTTGCCGCATTGCACAATGAACTGCAACGCGATGGTGTCGTCGTGGAGGTCCTGGTGCCGGCGCGCGCGAACCATGCGGCACTCGCCGGCGCCCGCCTGATCGTCACCATCGGCGGCCAGGCGGCACACGCGATCGTGGCGCAGGAAGCGGCCGCGCCCATCCTCCATGTCCTGTTGTCGCAACGCACCCTCGACACCCTGGTTCACGCACCCGGCGGTGCCTCCTGGTCGGCAATCGTGCTGGACCAGCCTGCCGAACGCCAGATCGCCCTGATCCGGATGGCACTGCCCGGACATGAGCGGATCGCCACGATCGCCGGCCCCGAGACGCCCGCCCTGGCGCGCGCGCTGGCCGCCGCTGCCGTGCGCAGCGGCCTCGACGCGCGCAGCGCCGAGGTCGCCGACATCCCTGCGCTGTATCCCGCGCTGCGCAGCGTGCTGGAGCAGCCTGCGGTGCTGGTCATCACGCCCGACGGTCAGGTGTTCAACCGCCAGACCGTGCACCACGTGCTGCTCACCGCGTTCCGCCTGCACGCCCCGGTGCTCGGCTTCTCGGCCGCCTACGTGCGTGCCGGCGCCGTGCTCGGCCTGTACACCACGCCCGCGCAGGCGGGAACCGAAGCGGCCACCGTCGTGCGCCAGATGCTGGCCGGGCAGGTACTGCCGCCACTCACCCACCATGCCCTGTTCGAAGTCGGGGTGAATCCGACCGTCGCACACGCACTCGGCATTCAACTGCCGCCGGCGGACGTGCTCACCGCCGCGCTACGCGCGCAGGAGGAGCTTGCACCATGATCGAACGCTGGGGCATCCGCGCACGCGTCACCTTCGTCGCCTTCGTGCCGATGCTGGCAGTTGCCGCACTGATGACCGCAACCCACACCAGCCTGCGCCTCTCCGATCTCGACGAGACCGTCCGCGCACGCGCCCAGGCCCATGCCCGCCAGCTCGCCGCCGCCAGCGAATACGCGATCTTCGCTGGCGACCGCGAAACGCTGGGCCAGCTCGCCGACGCCCTGATGCTCGAGGACGACGTCGCCGCCATCGCCATCCTCAACGCCGAAGGCAAGGTGCTCGTGCAGTCCGGACGCTTCGCGGCCGCGCTGCAGCCGACCGCCTATCCTGCTCCGATGCGGACATTGGACACGCCCGCGGGGCGCCGACTGCGCATCGTCGAGCCGATCCGGCCCAGCCGCCTGCCTGGCGAAGACGCCTTCGGGACCGGCATGGCGCAGGCCGACGATGTGCAGGCACCACTCGGCCAGCTGGTCATCGACATGTCGCTCGCACGCCTGCAGCAGCGGCGCAGCGAGCTGCTCTGGATCGCCGCTGGCTGGATGGTCCTCGCCGCTACGGGCAGCCTGTTGCTGGCACGGCGCATGAGTCGCAGCGTCAGCGTCCCGATCCGCGAGGCCGCCGACGCCGTCCTCAGCATTGGCCGCGGCCAGTTGCACCGGCGTGTCCGGGTCGGTGGCGGGGGGAGTCTGCGCGCCCTGGCCGAAGGCGTGAACGAGATGGCCGAGCGCCTCGAGAACGCCCACGCCTCGATGGCGCGCCGCATCGACGAGGCCACGGCCGAACTGCGCGCCCGCAAGGACGAGGCCGAACGCGCGAACCTCGCCAAGTCCCGCTTCCTCGCCGCCGCCAGCCACGACCTGCGCCAGCCCCTGCACGCACTCGGCCTGTTCCTGTCCGAACTCTCCCAGCAGCCCCTGGGTGCGCGCAGCCGGCAGCTCACCGGACGCCTGACGGCCTCGACCGAGGCCATGGAGGGATTGCTCGACAGCCTGCTCGACATCTCGCGGCTCGATGCCGGCGTGCTCAGCCCCGAGCGCAGCGTCTTCGACATGCACGCCAAGCTCGAGCACATCATCGCCGGCCAGACCAGCGCCGCAGCCGCGCGCGGCCTCGATCTGCGCCTGCGCTGCCCGCCGTGCTGGGCCGTCAGCGATCCGCTGCTGTTCGAGCGCATCGTCGCCAACCTCGTCGGCAACGCCATCCGCTACACCCCGCACGGCCGCGTGCTGGTGGCCTGCCGGCGCCGCGGCGAGCGGCTGCGCGTCGAGGTCCGCGACAGCGGCCTGGGTATCGCCGCGGACGATCAGCAGGTGATCTTCCAGGAGTTCGTCCAGCTCGGGAATGCCGAGCGCGCCCGCGACAAGGGCCTGGGACTGGGCCTGGCCATCGTCCGCCGCCTGGTGGACCTGCTCGGCCATCGCCTCGAACTGCGCTCGGCGCCCGGCAGGGGATCGGTGTTCGCCGTCGAGCTGCCCGCCGCGCCGCCACCCGAACCGGTGCCCGGGGACCGTGAAGCGCTCGCGCTCGGCCAATTCGACGGCCTGCAGGTGGTGCTCGCCGACGACGATGCGCTCGCCCTCGGCGCCATGTCCAGCCTGCTCGCGTCCTGGGGCTGCGCAGTGACTGCCGCGGACACGGCCGATGCGCTGCTCGATGCCCTCGCGAGCGGAACCACACCCGACATCCTGATCACCGACCTGCGCCTTGGCGGCGCGACCGACGGCCTTGCCCTGATCGCGGCGGTGCGGGCACAACCGGGGCGCGCAGGACTGCCCGCCGTCCTGATCAGCGCCGACACGGCACCGCAAACCCTCGCCCGTATCCAGGCCGCCGGCGTGCCGATGCTGCACAAACCCGTGCGTCCGGCACGCCTGCGCGCGCTGGTGCATCGGCTCCTGACCGCCCACTGACGCGCGCAGCCCTCCCGACGCCTGCCCCGTGCGCGAAGCTCACCCGCAGCGGTGTATCGGTTAATATCGCTCGACATCCTTCAACCCGACCGGAGTAGCCAATGTCAAAGGACCAAAACGCCCAGGATCCGCTGGAATTCGTGCGCGGCATGTGGAACCAGATGGGCTTCTCCCTGCCCGGGATGGTCACGCCGACACTTGACATCGATGAACTCGACAAGCGTATCAAGGACATGCGTGCCGTCGAAGGCTGGTTGAAGATGAACCTGAACATGCTGCAGATGAGCATCCAGGGGCTCGACATGCAGCGCGCAGCACTGGCTGCGGTCAAGGCGATGAGCCAGCAGGCGCAGCAGGCCGGCGAAGGCGCCACCGACACCGCCAGCAATCCCTTCGCCAGCGCCGCGGCTATGTGGCCGTGGAACCTGATGAACAATGGGCAGGGAGCGGACGCCCAGGCCGCGGCGAGCGACGTGGAAACCAAGGGCAGCAGCCGCGGCACGCGTCGCAGGACAGCGGCCGACAAGTAGGCATCACGCACAGCACCGCAGCGGCGCCCTGCATGCCGCTGTCCCCCGGATGGGCGGCTTCCATGCCGCCCGTGTCAGTCCCGCGGCAAGCGCCTGGCGCTGCACCGCGTGCACAAGGTGGCGTGCGCTCACCGGCGCACGTT
>JAANMY010004498.1_pt1 | contig 10424 bp, 8 predicted proteins | sample 7279691 | NCBI WGS metagenome assembly JAANMY01 (sample SAMN14094543, study PRJNA606508) | bioreactor metagenome | isolation source: A lab-scale SPAN reactor treating ammonium-rich wastewater day 388 | place: Ireland: Galway | collected 2018-02-07
CCGGCGAGGACGGCGATCTGAATTAGGTCGGCAGCCGAGACCCCGAGGATGTTGCCGAAGATGATGTGGTTCAGGTCCGTCTGGCTCGGGGTGACCGAGATCAGGATCAGGCCGAGGGCGAACAGGGTGGTGAAGACGACGCCGATGGCGGCGTCCTCCTTGACCCGGCTGGTGCCGCGCACGACGCCGATCAGCGCCACGGCGAGGAAGCCGAACACCACCGCGCCGATCGCGAACGGGGCACCGACGATGTAGGCGATCACCACGCCGGGAAGCACGGCGTGCGAGACGGCGTCCCCCATCAGCGACCAGCCGACCAGCACCAGCCAGCAGGACAGCAGCGCGCAGACGATGGCGGCGATCACGGTGGTGACAAGGGCGCGGACCATGAAGTCGTAGGCCAACGGCTCGACCAGCCAGTCGAGCGGGTTCATGACACCGGCTCCGGATCGAGGACGTCCAGCCCGAAGGTGAGCGCGAGGTTCTCCGGCCTGAGGGCGTCGACGACCGAGCCGTGGAAGAGCACCCTGCGCAGCAGGAGAACGGCGTCGTCGGCCAACTGCGGCAGCGCGTGCAGGTCGTGGGTGGAGACCAGGACGGTGTGCCCGTCGGCGGCGAGCTCGCGCAGCAGCCGGACGATGGTGGCCTCGCTGCGCTTGTCGACGCCGGCGAACGGCTCGTCGAGCAGCAGCAGCTGGGCGCCCTGGGCGATGCCGCGGGCGACGAAGGCACGCTTCCGTTGTCCGCCGGAGAGCTGCCCGATCTGCCGATCGGCGTAGTCGGTCAGCTCGACCCGCGCCAACGCCTCGGCCACCGCCGCGCGGTCGGCCGCTCTCGGACGCCGGGTGAAGCCCTGGTGCCCGTAGCGACCCATCATCACCACGTCGCGGACCGACACCGGGAAGGCCCAGTCGACGTCCTCGCTCTGTGGCACATAGCCGATCAGCCCGCGTCTGCGAGCGGCGGCCGGGTCGGCGCCGTCGATCCGGACGCGTCCCCGCTCGGCGCGGACCATGCCCAGGATCGCCTTGAACAGCGTCGACTTGCCCGAGCCGTTCATCCCGATCAGGCCGGTCACCCGGCCGGCCTCGACCCGCAGGTCGACGCCCTCGAGGGCGGTCACCTCGCCGTAGCGGACGGCGAGGCGCTCGACCTCGACCATGCCGCTCACGAGGCGCGACCGGTCAGCGCGTCGATGATCGTCCTCGCGTCGTAGCGGATCAGGTCCAGGTAGGTCGGCACCGGGCCACCGGCCGCCGACAGCGAGCCGACGTACAGCGTGCCGCCGAACTTCGCGCCGGTCGCCTCGACCACCTGGTGCATCGGCTTGACCGACACCGTTGACTCACAGAACACCGCGGGCACCTCGTTCGCCTTGACGAAGTCGATCACGGACGTGACCTGCTGCGGCGTCCCCTCCTGCTCGGCGTTCACCGGCCACAGGTACTTCTCGGTCAGTCCCGCGTCCCGGGCCAGGTAGGAAAACGCGCCCTCGCAGGTCACCAGCGCCCGCTGGCTCTTCGGTAGCATGGCCAGGGCGGCGGTCAGCTCGTCCTGCACGGCCTGCAACTTCGCCTGGTATGCCTTGCCATTGGCCTGGTAGTCGGCCGCGTGCGACGGATCGAGATCGCTGAACGCCTTCACCATGTTGTCGACGTAGCGCTGCACATTGGCCGGGCTCATCCAGGCGTGCGGGTTCGGCTTGCCGGCGTAGGCATCCTCGGTGATGTCCATCGGCTGCACCCCGTCGGACACCACGGCGTGCGGAACGTGCAGCGACTCGACGAACTGCTCGAACCAGCGCTCCAGGCCCAGCCCGTTGTCCAGGACCAGGTCCGCCCTCGACGCCTTGGCGATGTCGCCGGGCGTCGGCTCATAGTCGTGGATCTCCGCACCCGCCTTGGTGATCGGCTCCACCTTCAGGTGGTCACCAGCGACGTTCTGGGCGATGTCGGCAAGCACCGTGAAGGTGGTCAGCACGACCGGCTTCGTGCCCGCCACCGACGGGCGCAATCCCGGGCCGGACGCCGGGGAACCCGCACACCCGACGCACAGCACGATCGCCGCCAGGACCGCGCTCACCCTCGCCCACGCCCGCCAACTACGTATCACCGTAACCACATCTCCACTGATATTGATTTTCATTCTACTAGACACGCGACATCGACCGTTGAGCCCGCCGACAGCCGCGCACGCTGAGGCCACCGCCGGAACCACTGCTGCAACAACCGGGTGACGACGAACTTCGTCTTACCGTATCCAATTTTTCGGCATGCCGTATCCGTATCGATCATCGCGGTGGCCTGGCCGGCGCCCCGGTACACAGCCTCCCGATTGAGTCAGCTCGGGCCAGGGGTCTGACCGTCGGTACGGGCGGGAATCGACGCAGCGCCGATCGGACCCATCCGTGGTCGGTGGAACCGTCTCGGTCACGGAGGAAAGCCAGCTGGCGGCGGAGACCTGTGGAAGTCGAACACCATCGAGGGCGGGCTATTCCTGGCGGAGGGCCTCGATCACGTTCAGGTGGGCGGCCTGGCGGGAGGGGCCGAGCGCGGCGAGCAGGCCGAAGACCAGGCCGACCACGATGGTGACCAGCAACCCGTCCCAGGGAAAGGCGTAGGGCATCTGCCAGCCGATCGCGGCCATCGCCGCCACCAGCCCGTAGCCCAACCATAGCCCGGCCACCAGTCCGAGCACCGTCCCGATCAGGCTCAGCAGCAGCGACTCGGCCAACACCATCCGGCGGATCTGGCGGCGGGTGGAGCCGATGGCGCGCAGCATGCCGATCTCGCGTCGGCGCGACAGCACGCTGATCGCCAGGGTGTTCATCAGGGCCAGCAGGGACGGGATGGCCAGCGCGGCGATCAGCACGTCGAAGAGGATCAGGCTGGCGTTGAAGGTCGCGGTCTGCTCCACCTTCCAGCTTGCCGACTCGTACAGCCGGAATGCCGGATAGCCGGCCACCAGCCGCTGCAGCCGGTCAGTCACCTGGGAGGGGTCGGCGGCGAGTTCCCGGTTGGCCATCACCATCAGGTCGGCGGTGATGTTGAAGTCGCGGGCCAGGTTGGCCTGGGAGGTATAGAGGGTGGAGAGTTTGGCGTTGAGGTAGTCGTTGCCGATGCCGGCCAGGTAGTAGCTGCGTTGCCCGTTCGGCGTGGCGATCTGGATGACTTCCCCGACCGTAAGGCCGTGCTGGGCGGCGTAGATGCCGTTGGCGATTACCCAGCGTCCGGTCGCCAGTTGGCGGACGGCCTGGTCGGTCGAGCCGCTGTTCCAGTCGAAGCTGGCGACGTCGAGGTAGCGCTCGGGGTCGATGCCCAGCACCTGCACCTCGTTGCCGGCGATCTTGCCTTGGGAGACCCGGATACTGGAGACCGCCCGGATGCCCGGCAGGTCGCTGACCTGCTCGGCCAGCCGAGGACCGGCCGCCACGTTGCCCTGGCCGAGCACGATCGACTGCGGGATGAGCAGATAATCGGCCGACATCGAGCGATCCACGAGGCGGCTGAAGCCCGTGAAGATCGAGGCGATCATCGTGATCATGGCCACGATCGCGGCCAGGCCGAGCATCATCGCGGTCACCGTGACGGCGCTGCGTCCGGGGTTACGTTGCAGATTGCTGCGGGCGATCGCGCCCTCCCGGGGGAAGACGAGTTCCAGCGGACGGCCCACCGCGTCCGCCAGCGGGACGACGATCGCCGGCGCGACCAATGCGATCCCGATCAGGAACAACACCCCGCCCAACCCGACCAGCTCGGAGCCACCGGCGGCCAGCCCGAACACCGATACCACGATCAGGCCCAGCCCGATCCAGGCTCGCACCCCGACCTTGCGCTGGTAGACCTCACCGAGTTGCGGACGCATTGCCTCCAGCGGCGTGACCCGTCCGGCCGCGCGGGCGGGGACGAGGGTCGAAACCAGGGTCACCCCGACTCCCAGCCCGATCGACATCGCCCAGACCGCCGGGCCGAAGACCGGCTCGCCGATCTCCAGGTGAAGGTAGGAGGTGACCATCGGGCGCATCAGAGCGAACAGACCAGCCGCCATTGCCCAGCCCGCCACGATGCCCAGCGCGCTGCCCAGGACTCCCTGCAGCAGCGCCTGAAGGGCGAACATGCCCACGATGGTTCGCCGGCGGGTGCCGATCGCCCGCAGCATGCCAATGTCACGGCGGCGTTCAGCGACCACCGTCCGGAAGCTGTTCAAGATGATGAAACCTGCCGTAGCAAGGGCGAACAACCCGAACATGAGAAAGGCGAAGTTGGAGACCTGCAGCGAGGCGATCAGGCTGGACTGATTCGACAGTCCGCCGACCTGGAAGTCGGAGCCGAGGGCCGCGGCCACCGCCTGTTCGGTCGCGACCCGGTCGGCGTCGGCGGCTAAGGCGGCCTGCAGCACGGTGATCCGGCTGCCCAGGGAGAACACCTGCTGGGCGGCGGTCAGCGGAACGAAGACCTGGCTCTCGCCGGGGACGCTGGGGCTGGAGAGCAGCCCGGCCACCGTGAACCGGGCGGTGCCCAGCGCGGACGGCAGCACGATGGCGCCGCCGACTCCGACGCCCAGCCGGGCGGCCAGATCACCGGGCAGCACCAGGGTGAAACGGTCGCCGGCCGAGAGCATGCGTCCGGCCGCCAGCGGGAAGTCGCGCACCTTCGCCGCCTTGGCCGGATCGATGCCGATCACGGTCAGCTGGGTGACGTCGTCCGGACCGGGATCGGCCTTGGGCGGCAGCGGAGCCGTCCGCTGCACTTCGGGACTGACCGAGGCAACCCCGGGGACGGCCGCCACCTCGTCGGCGACGGCGGCGGGGAAGGACTGGTTGTAGGAGTCGGTGACGGTCAGGTCGATCTGGCCGGCCGAGGAGAGCAGGCTGCGGGTGAAGGCCGCCTCCAGCGCCGGGGTGATCCCGTTCAGCCCGAAGGTGAGCATCACCCCGAGCGCGACCGCCAGGGTGGTCAGTAGCGAGCGGGCACCGCGTCCGACCAGGTAACGCCACGCCAAGGTGGCCGAGAGGGTCATGTCAGCCTCGGCTCGGGGGAGAGATCCCCGCCTTCGCGGGGATGACGGAAGAGAGGGAGGGGAATGGCGGGCATCACAGCAGCCCTGATTTCTCCAGGGCTCGGCGGGGGGTCTCGTGGCTGCCGTCCAGCGGCAGATCGTCGACGATCCGGCCGTCCTTCATCAACACCAGGCGGCTGGCGTAGCTGGCGATCCGGGGGTCGTGGGTGACCATCAGCACCGTCCTCCCCCAATCGGTGGCGACCCGGCGCAGCAACTCGGCGATCTCGCCGGCCGAGCGGGAGTCGAGGTTGCCGGTCGGCTCGTCGGCCAGGACGAGGGCGGGCTCGGTCGACAGCGCCCGGGCGATGGCCACCCGCTGCTGCTGACCGCCGGAGAGCTGGTCGGGGCGGGCGGTGAGCCGGTCGCCGAGCCCGACCTGCTGCAGCCAACCGGTCGCGACGGGCGAGGCGTCACGGTTGCCGTCCAGCCGCAGCGGCAACGAGGCGTTCTCCAACGCGCTGAGCACCGGGATCAGGTTGAAGAACTGGAAGACGAAGCCGAGCCGGCGCCGGCGCAGTTCGGTGATCCGGTCGTCGGTGAGGTCGGCCAGCGTCTCGCCGCCGATCGTGACCTGGCCGGAGGTGGGGGCGTCCAGCCCGCCGAGCAGGTTGAGCAGGGTCGACTTGCCACAGCCGCTGGGCCCCATCACCGCGACGAATTCCCCGGCGGCGATGCTCAGGTCGAGACCGTCCAGCGCCACCACCTTCGCCTCGCCCTCGCCATACACCCTGGTCAGAGCCGTGATCTCGACCACGGGCGGGGCTGTGACGGTCATCGCGTCACCCCGGACGATCCCTGGGGTCGCCCGCGGCGTGAGTCGCGAAGGGCCGAGTGTTCCCCGGCGACCCGGCCCCAAGCCGTCGTCCTCATCACGCCACCTCGACCCGCTGGCCGTCGGTCAGGGTGGTTGCGCCGGCGGTCACGACCCGGTCGCCGGCCTGCACTCCCACGAGCACTTGGGCGCGGGTGCCGGTCTCGGCGCCGATCGTCACCGCTGTGCGGTGGGCGACGCCGTCCGTCCTGACGACGAAGACGTAGCGATCGGCGCCCGCGGTGATCACGGATTCGATCGGGACGGTGAGCGCGTCCGGGATGGACTTCACGGTCAATTCGGCCGAACCGCTCATCCCAAGGAAGACCCGGGCGTCACCGGGGTCGAAGGTGATCCGAACCGGGAAGGCGATGCCACCGGTGGCGGTGGTGATCGGCGTTGTGCGAACGCTGGTGACCTTGCCGGTGAACGGGGTGCTGGGCGCCGAGTCGAGGACGATGCTGGCCGGCTGGCCGGTCGATACTTGGGCGATGTCGCTCTCGTCCACCGCGGCGACGAAATCCACCGACGAAGTATCGACCACGGTCATGAGGGCCACCGCGGGGTTGACCCCGGCTCCCGGCTCAGTGCCGTCTGGGACGGTGACCACGCCGGCAAAGGGGGCCGTGACGGTGGCGGCGGCGAGCTCGCGCTTGGCCTGGGCGAGGGCGTCCCGGCCGGTGGTCACGGCCTGCTCGGCCGAGGTGACCGCCTCGGCGGCGGCCTGCTTCTCCAGCCGGATGGAGTATTTGTCCTCGACCAGCTTCTGTTGGGCACGGGCCGCTGTCACGGCGGCCTTGGCGGCGGCGAGCGAGGCCTCGGCCCGGGTGACGGCGAGCCTCAGTGGCCGGTCGTCAAGGGTGGCCAGCTTGGCGTCCTTGGCGACCTGTTCGCCGTCCTTCACCATGACGGTAGCCAGGGTGCCGCCCGTGACCGGGTGGATGTTCCTTTGCCTGGCGGCGTCCACGGTGCCGGAGGCGCTGACCGCTATGGACAGAGCCTCGACGGTGGCCGGCACGACGCCGACCGTGGTGCGGGCGTTGGCCAGTGAGTAGGCGTACCCGCCGCCGGCCGCCAGCACCAGTGCGAGCGCAACACCCCCTGCGATGAGGGTCGAACGCTTCATCGACGTAGCTCCTTGACTTTGGTTGGTAAGGCCTGCTGCCCAGCGGTCGTCTCCGGTGGGACGGTGATGGTCGCAGTACCGTCCGGAAATCCGGTCCGCGCTCTCGTTCCACAAGGTGGTGAGGATGTCGGCGGGCCGCCGTCCGCGTCGGCGACCCGGGAGGATCCGTCCGTGATCCCGGCCCCGACTAACGAGACGGGCGGGCCATCGACCCACATGGCGTCGGACCCCGCCTGCTGCACCGGCCCGAGCGCGACGTCCAGCAACTCCGCGCGGCACGCCTCCGGGTCCTTCGTGACTCTCACTGCCGAGCCTGGACTCAGTCGATGGGCTGATGCGGACGCCAGTTCTCCACGACCAGGTCCGCTCGGCTCGCCGGACCACATTCGCGGAGGTACCGCACCTGTGTCGATCGGTCCGCGTGACCGACCGCGGATCGTCGGTGGGGTCGGTCTCCCTGCTCGAGATGCAATCGTTGGTAGGCCAGCCCCATCGGCACGTCGAGCCATACCGACAGATCCCACACACTGTCACCGGTCGAGCTGCAGAACGGAGGGCCGTGGAGGTATCGGCCGTCCACCAGTACGACGGTCCGGTCTCCCACGCAGGCCCACCGAGGGCTTCCTGAACCGTCGGCGACTGCCGTGCGATAACGTCCTGACCCTGCTCCGCGGACGGGTTCGAGCACGTCCTCCAGGAACCAATCTGAGGGAGTTGCCGCGCCCTCGACGGTAGCGATGGGCCCGCTGTAGCAATCCGACAGACCATAGGCGTCCAGCGAGATACGCATGGTTGCCAGCCCGCCCTCTGACAGCAACTCGGCGAGTTCATCGGCGAAGCAGGTCTTCCCGGCACCAGCCAGACCGTCAATGGCTACCACGGACCTGCCCGGCATGAGCCGCAGCCGCGAGCGAAGCCAGCGCATGGCGTGGCGCCCTTCCAGGCGTGCGCGGCTGGGGAGCCGCTTCGCGACAGGGATCATTGGGACTGATGCCAGGGCCATCGGATTCTCCAGGTGCGGTCAAGGAGCCTCCCGGTTGGAGGGGCCATCGCCGACCAGGCTTCCCGGCTCACCAGCTTCCGAGTATAGCCCTGGCGCTGGCCTCCTCGGCGGCCTTTGTTGCCAGCAGCCGAACCGTTCCTCACCCCTCGGCTGCAGACGACGGCAAGCAGGCTTCGAGGTCTTGGTTGCGGCGCCCAGCCGGCTCTCCTCGCTGGCCGGCGCACTCGTTGCGAGATCGCTTCGCTCGCCGGCTGGCGGACCCTCAGAACATCTCAGGGAGAGCGATAGCGTCCGCGCCATGGCTGCCCACGTCGGCAGCGCGCTGCTCGTTTCGCTGGTGATCCCCTCCTGGCCCTGATGAGGGCGCTCCCCGACAGCGTGATCCCGGCTGCGGGAGCACGGCCCACTGCACGCGGCCAACACCATTCGCGGCAGGTCCCCCGAATAGCGTTGGTCGAGCTTTCTGTTCAGTCTGATCGGGACAGCGCTGGGCATCACGCCGAGCGGTCGACCTGGAGGTGGTGAAGTACCTCCGCGAGCAGTGGTGAGCGTCCTACGGTCAGTTCCCCGTCGAACAGCACTAGCCCCTGACCATGTGGGCTTGTTCGAGGCGGGCGATAGTGGCTCTGATGCCGTCCTCGTCGCGCAGCCGGCCGTACAGGCGCTCGGCCGCGGACGTGCGTGCGATCGACCGGTTCAGTGCGTCGGCGAGTCGTCGTGGGGCGAGGCGATCCAGTGGTTCGGGTGCGACACCCAGCCGCATGAGCCGGTCTGCCCAGAACCGCTCGGCCTCGGTGGCTGGGCGGACGAGTTGTGGCACGCCCGCGGTCAGCGCTGCCGCGAGCGGCGGCTCGGTGACGATCGTCGGTGAGGGCAACGCCCGGGTGGCCTTCGAGTTGCCGCTGAAGACCCGCACGCTGGTGAAGAACGGCCAGGAGGTCGGCGTCACCCCGGCGGGTTCGGGCACGGCGCTGAGCGGCAGGCTGACCGGGATCAGCGCGGTCGAGACCAGCGGGACCGCCGGCAACACCCCGACCTACGCGACCACGGTGACCGTTTCCGACCCGGGTGGGCTGCTGGCCACGGGGGCGAAGGCATCGGTGAGCATCCCGGTGAAGACGGCGACCAACGCGGTGCGGGTGCCCGCCTCGGCGGTCACCCCGACCGGGGCCGGGACCGGCACCGTCCAGGTCGTCGACTCGGCCCGGGCGGAGAGCGCCACCACCGTGGACGTCACCACCGGCGCCGTCGGCGGCGGCTGGGTCGACGTGACCGACGGGATCGCCGCCGGCGACCTGGTGGTCCTGGCGGACAACACCGCCGAGCTGCCGACGAACAGCAACCAGCGCCGGACGACCACCACGACCCGCCCGTCGGCCGCGGCCAGTGCGTCCGCTCAACCGGGCGGTGAGCAGCCCAGCGGCACGCCGCCCAGCGCCGCACCCTCGGCCTCCCCCAGCCGCTGAGCGGCCCCGGCTCCTCCCGCTCGAAGGCCGGGGACGGTTCTCCACGTGCGAAACCCGCACCCCGGGGACGGTTCTCCACGTGCGAAAACCCACACCCCGGGGACGGTTCTCCGCGCCGAGCTCGTGGTCGAGACCACACGTGAGGGACGGTTCTCCGCATGCGAATGTCGAACGCGGAGAACCGTCCCCGCGGTCGTCCGTCCGCCCAAACGGGGCGGCCGGAGGCGGGGTCACTCCCGCGGGTGACAGTTCCGGCAGGAGCCTTATCTGACGTATCCAATAACCTGGTCGTACCGGCGAAGGGTTTGCCGGATCGGGATTCCGGGGGGAATCAAAAATCATGCGTAAGACCATGGGGTCTGTCCTTGTCGGCTGCGTTCTGGCGGCTCTGCCGCTGGGTTCGCTGGGCACCGCGGAGGCGGCTCCGGCGGCTCCCGCCGCCGCGGCACAGCCGCAGGCCGTCGCCAAGGCGGTCAACAGCAAGAAGACCTACAAGAACTGCACGGCCCTGAACAAGAAGTACAAGCACGGGGTCGGCAAGTCGGGCGCCAAGGACAAGGTGCGCGGCAAGTCCAAGCCGGTGAAGAACTTCAAGAAGTCCACGAAGATCTACAACGAGGCGATGAAGCACAACCGCGACCTCGACCGCGACAGGGACGGCGTCGCCTGCGAGAAGCGCTGAGGTGTGTCCCCGGCGTTCGAAACTCGAACCCGAGGAACCGTCCCCGGCCCCGCTGAGGTATGTCCCCGGCGTTCGAAACTCGAACCCGGGGAACCGTCCCCGGCCCCGTGCGGCCGGTGACTACCGAGCGAAGGACGCGAGCGTCCGAGCGACGCCGCTGAGTGGACCGAGCACGGCATGGACGCCGTTCGCGACCCGGGTGACGCCACCGACGACGACCTCGAGCACGTCGGCGGAGGTGGCCGACATCACCAGCTGGGCGTCCTCGCTGCCGG
>JAANMY010004500.1_pt1 | contig 10419 bp, 9 predicted proteins | sample 7279691 | NCBI WGS metagenome assembly JAANMY01 (sample SAMN14094543, study PRJNA606508) | bioreactor metagenome | isolation source: A lab-scale SPAN reactor treating ammonium-rich wastewater day 388 | place: Ireland: Galway | collected 2018-02-07
CAGGGCTGGACGCCCGATCGCGTGCGCGAGTTCGCCGACAACCAGGCCGTGAGCCGGATCAAGAGCCTTCCCGACGTCTACTCGGTGGTCGTGTTCGGAGGCTACCGCCGCCAGCTGCAGGTGATCGTGGACCGCGAGAAGCTGGCCGGCTTCGGACTCTCCATCCTGGACGTGCGCGAGGCGCTGGACCGCTTCAACACGGCCGAGTCGGCCGGAACCCTGACCTCGGGGCCGCGCGAATCCATCGTGCGCGTCGAGTCCCAGGTGCTCAGCGCGTCCGACGTCCGCGCCATTCCCATCAAGGCGGACGCCGAGCGGGTCGTTTACGTGCGGGACGTGGCCGAGGTGCTGGACACGCACTGGGAGCGCCGCAGCGCCTACCATTACCTCAAGCACCTTCCAGGCACGCAGGGCGAGGTGATCCCGTCCATCCAGGTCTCCGTCATCCAGAACCCGGGCGCGAGCTCGGCTCAGGTCGTTCCCCAGGTCATGCGGGTCGTAGCCGAGCTCGAGCGGCAGAACCCGGGGCTCAAGTTCGACGTCGCCTACGACAACGCCAGCTTCGTGAACATCCTGTTCGCCAACGTCTGGCACGAGCTCGGCTTGGCCGTGGTCCTGACCGCGCTGGCGGTGCTGTTCTTCCTGGGCGAGTGGCGGGGCACGCTGATCGCCATGGTGACCGTTCCCACCTCTCTGGCGCTGGCCGTGCTGATGATGCTGCCGCTCGGGATGACGTTCAACAGCGGTACCCTGATCGGGCTGCTCCTGTCGATCGGGCGCCTGGTCGACGACAGCATCATCGATATCCACTCGGTGGAGCGGCACCTGCGTCTGGGACAGGACCCCAAGACCGCCACCATGGAGGGCATCGCGGAGGTGCGGCTCGTGGTCGTGGCTTCGACCCTGATGATGGTGCTGGCGCTCTCCCCGCTCCTCGTCTCCGGGGGCATCGTGGGCTTGATGTTCGTCGAGCTGGTCTGGCCGCTGATCTTCGGGTTGCTGGCCTCGATGCTGGTGTCGTTCACGCTGACCGCGCTCCTGTGCGCCAACCTGCTCCGGCCCGAGGAGGTTCGCGAGAAAGAGCGGCGCCATCCGATCGGGCGGTGGCTCTACCGGGTGCTCGATCCCTTCCAGCGGGGGCTCGACCGGCTCGAACGGGCTTATGCCTCGGCCATTCGCTGGACGCTCCGGCACCGGTTCGCCAACTTCTGCCGCGTGCTGGCCACGCTCATCGTCGGATTCACTTTCTACTACTTCATCGGCAGCGAGATGATGCCGCTGGCCGACGTCGGCCAGGCCAACGGCTTCCTCGAGATGCAGCCCGGGACGTCGTTTTCCGCCACGGAGAAGGCCGTCCACCAGCTCGAGCAGATCATGCTCAAGCATCCCGAGCTCGAGAAGGCCAGCATCGAGATGGGCCAGGAGTCGATGTTCGAGAGCTGGACCCCGTTCTTTACGGGCTATTCCATGCCGCAGGTGAACGGGGCCAGCATGATGCTGACGTTCTCCGACAAGGACACCAGGGGGCGCACGATCTGGCAGGTCATGGACGCCATCCAGAGCGAGGCCATGGCCACCATCCCGGGCATCCGTCGGCTGCAGATCAAGGAGATGGGCTCCGACGTGATGGCCACGGCCGCGGCTCCCATCCACGTCTACATCTACGGGCCCGATCTGCGCGAGCTCGACCGCCTGGGCTCCGAGACGCTCCGGATCGCCCAGAAGATGCCCGAGCTGTTCCAGGCCGGCACGACCTGGAGCCTCAGCCTGCCCGAGATGCGTCTGCACGTCGACGCCCAGCGGGCGCGCGAGCTCGGGCTGTCCCCCGCGGAGATCGCCGAGCAGGCCTACTACTCGCTGCGCGGAGGGCTGACCGAGCAGTTCTACCGGCTCCCCAATATCCGGCAGAACACGATTCTGCTGCGCTACCGCCAGGATCACCGGGCCAACGCGGACGACCTCGCTGGGGTCTACCTCACCGCCTCGGACGGCAAAACGGTGCCCCTGAAGTCGGTGGTCACCGTCGAGAAGACCGTCAGCCCCAGCGTGATCGAGCACGACGGCCTGCGGCGCGTCGTCGGGGTCACCGGCTACTACCGGATCGGCAACCTGCCCTCGATGGACGTGGTGATGAACCTGGTGGCCAACTCCTACAAGGAGCTGAACTTCCCGCCCGGCTACGGCATGGAGATGCGGGGCGACATGACCCAGATGATGGAGAGCTTCCGCCGCCTCATCCAGGGCCTCGGGTTCGCCCTGGTCCTGATGTATCTCGTGCTGGTGGTGCAGTTCCGCGGCTTTCTGCAGCCCTTCCAGATGATCGCCTCGCTGCCGCTCGAGCTGGCCGGCGTCTTCATCGCGCTGTGGCTGGCGGGGCAGGCGTTCTCCACCGTGTCCATCCTCGGCATCATCGTGCTGACCGGCATGGACATCACGACGGCCGTGCTCCTGATCGACCAGATCATGCGCTATCGCGAGAAGGGCATGGAGCGCGACGAGGCCACCGTGCGGGCCTGCCCCGAGCGACTGCGCCCGATCCTGATGACGGCCGGGATCTCGCTGCTCGTGATGCTGCCGGTCGCTCTGGCGCCCCGCACGGGCCTGGACGCCTACCAGCCTCTGGCCACGGCCGTGGTGGGCGGTCTTTTGGTGGGCACGGTGCTCTCGCTCTTCGACATTCCCATCATGCACACGTACATCGACGATCTGTCCCGCTGGGTTCGGCGGGTCATGAAAAAGGAGGAAACCCCATGAAACGACGAGACTTCCACAAGCTGATGGCGGCCGCGGTGGCCGGTCTCCTGGCCGGCGGGTGCTCGGGGGACTCCGGCGGAGCCAGCCCGACCTCGGCGCCGGCCAGCCCCTCTCCCGGCGACAGCGCCAAGACGCCCTCGTCCCCGAGCGGCTCTCCGATGGCCTGCTCGGCCAACGGCTGCTCGGCCAACGGGTGCAACGGCAAGATGGACATGCAGAAGAAGCCGTGATGACGTTTGGGAGCTTCTTTCGTCGTCTTCTGGCGGACCTGTCGCCTTCCGAGCGACCGACCCGGGAGCCCGACGCCATGACGCGCCTGGCTGCCTCGTACGAGGAGATCCAGGACTTCGTGCGCCAGGCCAATCGGAAAGTGGAAACGAGCTCGGGCTGGGTGACGGGCGGGGAGGTCGAGCGCAAACAGGCGCAACGGCAAGAGGCGATACGTCTCTTCCGGGAAGACATTCTCGCGATGCACCACGCTCTTGGGACCGGTCTGGAGGCGAGGCAGCTCGCGCGTCTCGGGCCGATGCTGCTGGCGCATTTGCAGGCCCGAGCTGGTCACGCCACGCTGGAGGAGCAGATCGATGCGGCCGTCGGGCAGCGCCTCTACGAGGAGTGCGGACGCCTGGCCTGGCAGCGCCTCGAGGTCCTCCGGACGCAAGCCGGGGAGATCTGGCCGGTGCCCGAGAGCCTGGCGAGCTCGCGCACCTCCAGGGAGCTCGAGCCCGTCTTGGAGCAGCACCAGCTGGAGGTGCGGCAGATCTTCCTGGCCCGGTCGCCCGCCGATTGCGCCCGGCTGCTGCAGGGCGAGGTCGACGTCTGGTGCCACATCTACCCCGAGCGGGGGAGCTGGCTGTGGCGTCAGACAGCCCTTCAGGCGGTCGGGGCCGCGCTGCGCGCCCAGCTCTTCATCGCGGCGTTGGAGGCCTGGCTCTGGCGGCCGCAAGAGCTCGTTGGGCTTGTCAAGCAGCTCGACCAGGTCGAGGCTGGGGCCGGAATTCCAGATCCTTTGTCAATAGGCTAGAACCTTATGGCTACGGGCTTCTTGAGGCCTGTTTGCCGTGGGCTCTTCGAACTGTGCTATGCTTAAAGTAGAGGGGATTGCTCAGCTTCCGGCTCTCAAGCTCTCGCCGCTGGCGACCCCCCGAAGGCCTCTCCCCCCGTCAGGGTCTGCAAACCCCTGGTGTTGTTTGGGCGGGCTCAGTGGCCCTCTACGGGCGGGCCCCACCAAGACGAGTGACATGTCGCGACCTGCGTCAGGACATGTCAAATCCCAGCTCGCTGGCGGTTTACTCAGGCGAGTCTCGGGCTGCGCTGCAGCAAGCGGTGTCCTGCCCCCGCGGAAGGTCCCACTGGTCAGGGATTGTGACGAATTTCACCCCCATGTTCGATCTCATGCAGGGGTACGCGGGAACTTGAAGGAAATTCTCCGGCTGATGGTCATGTTTTTCAACCAAACATAACCGGAAATGAAGAAGCCCTCTACTCGACCCACTTTTGCTTGCCGGCTGGGTGGTCGAGGAGAGAGCTCATCCGGGGAGTGGAAGGGGCCGCTTGCGCGACTCCCGGGCTAAGTTTTTGCCTTTCGTAAGGGCTTGGTCCAGGTTTTCTGTGGTGGACCCTTGGCTCCCTGCTAAGGAGTTGAAAAATCTTGTCAGCTTGTTTGAAACTGGATCAAGAGCGTTCGTCGGGGTACACCGCCGTCCCGAACGAGCTCTACCGGCGCCTCGAAGCGGCGCATCTCGACCCGATGGCCCAGCTGCTTATTCTGCTGCTTACCCGGCACACCTACGGCTGGCACCAGGTGCGTGCCTACCGCTCGGTCGCCCAACTGCTCGAGCAAATGGGCTGTGACCCGCGGACCTTTCGCCTGGCTCGGGAGCAGGCCGTGGAAGCCGGATTCCTGGAGTGGGGCAAGGAGTATGTCGGAGGGGTCTGCCGCACCTGGTGGACGCTCCGGGTGCCGGCGGCCTGCTCAGCACCGGCCCAAGACCAAGAGTGCAAAAATGCACCCTACCTAAAGTGCAAAAATGCACTTTCCCATGTAACTAAAGAAAAAGATCAAAGAAAACATCATCAGCAAGCCGATGTCGCTGCGGTGACGGACGACCAGGTCCAAGTTGATGATGATCTTCTGATCGATCAAAAGGAAGACTCCGATCGAGAGGAGGGCCAAAAATCCGCGGTCGAATCCGGCCCTCTTCTCAGAGATACCTCCGTCACCCATCCCGACTTGATGCCCAATAAGGTAGCTTTTGTGGGAGTTGGATCCGGTGCAAAAGCTTTAAAAGTTTCGCCGGCGGCCGGCGGGTTGCTTGATGAGCTTCGAGCTTGGGGGGTGAATGGCCGAATCGCTGATCGCATTGTGAAAACCCAGCCGCCCGAGAAGCTCGAGCGCGTATTGCAGACGATTAGAGAGCGTCCGAACGTGCGCAACCCGGCGGGTTGGTTGGTGGCCGAGTGCGTGGCCGAGGAGGCCTATGCGTTGCCGGGGTCCGCTCGAGCGAAGCTCATGCAACAGCGGACAGCGGAGCTCCGAGCGGCCCGACTGGCCGAGGAACAAGCCTCGAAAGAGGCCGAGATGGCTGAGGCCGACCGCCAGCTGCAGTTTGTTGGGCGCCTGGTTGCCGAACTGACCCACGATGAGCGGGCCGAGTTGGAGGACCAGGCTCGACAGCGTGTGCGCCGGCTGAGCTCCAAGGCAGGCTCGAGCGCGGACTGCCCTATCTTGCTGGCGGAGTTTCGGAACCTGGTGCTCGAGCGTTATACCCCGAAACCAGCTTCTCAAAGCGGGGACGGTAGCCGTTGGTCGGGCTTCAGATCGTCACGTAATGAACAGCAGATGGAGCGGGGGTAGCAGGATGTCGCTTGAGTTTTGTTCAAATGACATGTCATGACTATGTCTGTCAGCGCGTCAGAAGGCTCCGAGCCACTCCTCACAATCGCCGATTTTGCGGCCGTGATCGGTAAGACCGAGCGTCAGGTCTATCGGTATGTCAAGCAAGGTCGGGTGCGATGTCTGACTCCGGAGCAGACTGGTCTGTCAGGAATCAGGATTCCGGCAGCCGAGTGTCAGAAGTTCGGGAGCTCCAAACCGCGAGCTGAGCGGCGACCTTATGCCCGTACCTCGCAGTTCAGTTCGTCAGAACGTCAGCCGAGGATCGTCGAGACAGGGCCAGACATGTCGGACAACGTCATGATGGAGCCCGAGACCGGCGGTCACGCCCAGTATGTCCCGCTCGACCGCCATGAGGCAGCGGTCATGCGGTTGGGTTACCTCGAGCGCGAGCTGGAGCAAACTCGGAGGATGCTTACCGAGGGTGGTGAGAACCGTCAGGAGCTCGTAGAGCGACTCACGGCTACCGAGCAAAGACTGACCGATTTAGAGCGAGTCACTCTCGAGGCCGAGCTGAAGGTGATCTTCGAACGTGAGGAGCGGCAGCGCCTCGAGGCCAGTCTGTTGCGTGCTACCGAGCGCCTGGTCGAGGCGGAGCGTGCTGCGCGGCGATCCTGGTGGCAGCGCCTTCTAGGATCTTAGCCAGTGACATGTCGCGACGCGCGTGTCTGGACAGATGTCTGGACACGCGCAAAAGGCGGCTTCCCCACTTCTGTTTGAGGTGGAGTGACATGTCTTGACGCAGGTCGCGACATGTCATCGAATCAGGCCCATCGGAAACATAGCTGCGATTTTGGACATCAGCTTCCCATTTTTCCAAAGATCGGAACTTCGTGCTGTCTTTCGGAGGAGATCGAAAGCCTGGATTCAGTCCGACGCCAAGCAATCGAGAGCCCCCACCACAGCCGCCAGGCGCTCGGGAGAAGAGTGCAGGTAACGCATCGTTGTCTGGACCCTGGAATGCCCCAGCAGACGGGACACGGAGCACAGGTCCTGGGTGCGCTCGAGCAATTGGCTGGCGAAAAAGTGGCGGCAGCTATGGGCTGTGACCGGGGTGGCGAGGTTGGCCTTCTGGCGCAGCTCCTGAACGATCTGCTGGACCAGGCGGAGGCTGATGCGACGGTGCTGGCGGACCACCAGGAGCGGGGCCTCAGGCTCGCTGGAGAACCCGCGCGCAGCCAGGAAGGCCAGCAGCTCGGACACAGCCTGGCGGGCGCCCTGGTTGAGCGGGATGGTGCGGGCGCGGCCCCCCTTGGCTAGCTCGCCGGGCAGGTAGAGCACCTGGCGGGGCTGGCCCTGGCAGACCACCCGGTTTTTGTCCCCAAAGTGCCGGTAACTACTGCCACTACTGAAGGCCAAATCCGCAACGTGTTGCAAGTCGTGTCGGATATGGCGGTAATTACCGCTTCTTACGACACGCCCATCTGCGCAAGCCAGAATTTCGCGTCGTCCAGCTTCGGCACGGCCAGGTAGTGCTGCCCCAGCTTCCCGGAGTAGGCGTGCTTCACGAAATCGTGCGCCACCAGCTCTTTCTTGGAGCGCGAGAGCACGTCGATGTGGAGCGCGATCGGCCGGCCCTCCACTCCACCGGTGTCCTCGACCCAGTGTCGGACCTGGCTCTGCTGGGGATGATGGCTGAGGTCGTGCCCGTTGGCGATCTGCTGGGGCGTGAAGAGCTCCGGAGAGGTCAGGTAGTACGCCTCCACCTTGTTCAGACCCAGGAAGCGCAGCTTATCCGCCAGGTTGATGGCGATCGCCCAGCCCCACGGGTCGTAGTCGCTGAAGACCCCGATCCAGACCTTCTTCGTCCGCCGGGTCAGATCGCGGGCGTAGTACTCGAGGCTCAGGAACGACGGCTGCCCGTTGGCGGCCATCACCGAGATCGACTTCTCCGGCTCGCCGTAGAGCATCTCGCACAGCCACCACAGACCCTCCTTCTCGGTGAAGAACAGGTACTTGGCGTCGTCCTTGCCCACGAAGCTCAAGTGGTCCATCGGCCGCTGGAACTCAAACTCCCCGCTGAACTTGAAGATGCGGTGCCAGACGAACTTGCCGATATTCTCAGTCATCAGCTCCACCACGCGCGCAGCGCGGTTGGCACGGTCGGAAACGCCGGTAGGAAGGTCTCCTACCTCGGTAGGAAGCGTTCCTACCAGCTCCACGAACCCTTCCGTTGGCGCTAAAAGGCGGTGCTCGCGGTAGAAAGGCTCGACGACCTGATACCAGAACGACCGCAGGTTACCCCGGACCGGATCGGCCGAGCCCATCAGGATGAGCAGCCACCACTGCCAGATCAGCGTGAGGAGCAGCCGGTTGTCGTTGATACGCTCGGGGTGGTTCGGCTCGGGGAACAACTGTCGGAGCAGCTGGCCCGAGATGTCCCGCAGGTCGGGTGCTTCCCAGGTGATGGAGCGCTCAAGCCACCGGAGGTCGTCGTCGGACAGCCTCTCCCTCAGCTCCGCCCGCTGCCTCTGCTCGAAGTCTTTGAGATCCCCCACGTGCACGCTCCCTCTCCGCTCAGGCCGGTTCGAGCCGTAGGATTCACTACACCCGACCCGAACTCATCTTGCCGTGGGACGGACCCAGAAGGAATTCGCCGACGCGCTCGCCGGAGAGCTCAACCTCTCCATTCGAACCAGCCGCGCCTATCTCGAGCGCTTCCTCCAACTGGTCGCAGACGACCTGGTCGAGACCGGCCGGGTGGAGCTCCGCGGGATGGGGATCTTCCAGGTTCACTCCCTGGCTCCGCGGGAGATTGTGCATCCGGGCACCGGGCAGCCCGTGACCATTCCTGCGCGCAAGGTGGTCCGCTTCCGGACACCCATCGCGCTGCGCCGAAGGCTCAATCCCCCGACTCGAAGGAAGCGCAAGAGCTAGCCATGGGAAAGTTCAGCGTCAGCATCTCCGACGAGCTCGAGGCCACCCTGCGCAAGTATGCCGAGGACCACAACGAGCCCATCAGCCAGGTGGTTGCGCAGGCCCTGGAGGGCTTCTTTGCACCACACCCACCACAGCCGGAGCCTCCGCCCAAACCGACCCCTGACCTCGGCCAGGTGCAAGCCTACGTCTCGACTGTGGCTTGGTCAGTCGAGAGCATTCGGCGCGTTCTGGAGGCACTTGGGCTGACCGGAACTCCTTGGCCTGGCGGGCCAGCCCTCCCGCCTCCATTGCCCTGTCCACCGTGGGAGGCAATGGGACGGTGGGCCGCAGATCCTGAACATGGCGCCCTGCCCAGCTGAGATCCTCAGCATCCGCTTAATCCAGGCCGAAGGTCCTCAGCGCATTCGCCGCTTCCGTTTCGGTGAGACGAACGTATGACTTTTGACGGAGTGATTTGCTCAGTTGGCGCTCGTCGTCTAGCCCCTCCAGCGGGAATCCCTGATCGACGCTCTTTCGCTCCAAGATCTCGATGCGGACTCTCCAGGGCCAGCGCTCCTGCGGACCAGGCCCCGGCTCGCTGAGCACCTCAGCCACCCCGACGACGTTGCCTGAGCCCACAGCGTAGATGACCAGTAAGTCTCCAACTTTGATGCTTCTGGGGCGGTAAGGAAAATCGACGCCGTGCTCACGCTCCCCATCCTCCCACCAGTCGTTCGGGGGCGGACTGCCCGTGAAGCCGATCGTCTTGAGCCACACCGCTCGCTCTGCGGTCGTGTCGTCTTCATCGCCCTCGCGGGCCTGCGTGGCCACCTCAAGCAATGCGCGCTCGATGCGGGCATACTGGCGTTCTCGCTCGGCAGGACTGGCGAAGTGCAGCTCCCAGCGCCCCTTAGCATCCCGGCCGAGGAACGCCCCGAAGTCATTTCCCACGCCATCTGGAGCACGATAAAGCTGAACAGTAAGGTCGAGCGTCGCACCACTACCCTGGCCGCGTTTGGTGCGAGTAGGAATAGGATCTCGTTGCTGAGTCATGGTCGAGGCCTCCTGCGTTCTTAGGAAAAACAAGTTGTTTCTTCTTTAACTACAGTAGACCAAAAAATAGCTGTTGTCAACTAATTATCCGGAACCTGCGCGATTCACTGTCCCCGCGTGCTTGGCGACCTGCGGTGGCCATGCTGTCGTTACCAACGACGCAACTCCGTGCGTTTTGCTATCCTGCTCAAGATTGGTGTGGCGTGCAGAACCGTCCTCAACAGGTGGGCGCGCCTTCGGCGCGGATCCCATGCCACTCTGATGCCGTGAAGAAGACGGGTCGGGTCGCAAGCTCCCCTCCCCGTCGTCTTCACGGCGCTTCCCGGCCTTCCCATGCGGCACAAGGGCCCGCAGGCAAGGGTGGGGGCCACACCAGGTGGCGCGCGCCGGCACCAGGCAAAATCAGGCCGGCGCGCTCGGAAGGGGTCGCCCAGCTCGCGCAAGACCATGCGGCCCGTTCCGCCCTCCGGCCTTCGGCCGTGAGGGCGCGCCGAACGCAGGCGAAAGAGCCATGCAGGCTCAGTCGAGGCGCAGTGCGCGCACTTGATGGCGCACAAGTGCGCGCACTGCGCGAGAGGCATGGGCCGCGGGCCAACCCCTTTTTGAGTCTCATCCAGCGCCAGGGTCTGCCCGCCGGCCCGCGCGCGATGGCTTATCGTGTCGCGGGCCGGTGGTGAGAGTCTCGGGTGTGGCGATGACGCCGACTCGGGGCCCTCAGCCAGGCAAAGGTGGTCCGGGCCCCGGCCGGCGTCACCGCGAGGCTGCTGGCGGAGGTCTCGTCCGGCGCGGCGTGCGACCTTACGCTTTGCGAAGGGCCATGCAAGCTCTGATTTCGCACGCCGCTAGACGGGGCAGGC
>JAANMY010004502.1_pt1 | contig 10417 bp, 6 predicted proteins | sample 7279691 | NCBI WGS metagenome assembly JAANMY01 (sample SAMN14094543, study PRJNA606508) | bioreactor metagenome | isolation source: A lab-scale SPAN reactor treating ammonium-rich wastewater day 388 | place: Ireland: Galway | collected 2018-02-07
GCCAGCTATCTGGTAAGCGCGCGCGCCATGGCGCCGGTCACCGCCGCGTGGCCGGATTTTACTCCGCCGCGTGGCCGGATATTGCACCGCCGTTGACAGCGAATTGGGGATTGCTGGAAATCCTGGGCCGGGGCGGATGCGTGATCGCGCCCGACCGCGGCTATCCGGCGGAACTGATCCGCGACGATGTCAACGGCATCCTGCTGCCCGACGACATCGGCCGCTGGCTGGACACGATCCGGGCGCTCAGGGACGATGCCGCAAGGCGGGCGCGGCTTGGCCGGGCGGCGCGCGTCCTGGGCCAGGCCCATACGCTGCAATCCGTGGCGCCGCGCTACATGACGCTGTTCCGGCAGGCGATGGACAATCGCGCCCGCCGGCTTGGCGCGGCGTCAAAACCTTGCGTTGACGGATAGGCCAAAGACCTGCCGCTCATCCTGGGGCTGGTGCCGGACCGGCACCGCGGCATAAAGCGAGACCGGCGTGCTGGCCACGTCGAAGGTCAGCGACAGGCCGATGCTGCTGCGGATATGCGCCTTGTCGTCGATGCGCCCGCCCAGCGTATCGTCGAGCCCCCAGACCGAGCCGAGATCGGCGAATATCCCGCCGCGCAGGGCGGTGCCCATCACCTTGCCCAGCTCGCGCTGCACCTCGGCCGAGAGGATCAGGTGGCGGTTGCCGCCCAGGAAATCATCGCCATCGGCCGGACCGATGCCGCGCGGGGCGAAGCCGCGAAAACTGTCGCCGCCCGGAAACACCCGGTCCAGCGCGGTCGTGTCGTTGCCCGACAGCCCGGCGACGATGCCGCCGTCCAGCCCCAGCATCAGCACGGTGCCGCCCGCCAGCACATGGCGCGCATCCAGTTCCAGCCGGGTTTCCGAGATCGGGCTGGACGTGCCCAGGTTCCACAGGAGTTGCTCGAACTGCACGAACAGGCCGCCGGTTTTCCCCCCTGCCCGGTCGCCATGGCTGAAGCCCAGGCGCAGGAAGGGCGCGTCAAGCTGGCCTTGTTCCCGTTGCAGCAGCGGGCTGGCATCGGCATCCAGCCCGAACAACCTGTGGTCGCGCCAGCCGATGCCGTATTCGATGCGCGTGGCCTCGTCCGGCGTCGCGGCCAGGTAGAACTCGGCCTGGTGGCTGCGCATGGAGAACGCCAGGTCGCTGAAATTGCTGCGCTGGCCCAGGATGTCGATGCCGAAATGCAGCCCCGGCCGGAAAGCGTCGGCGCGATAAAGGCTGATGTCGAAGCTTTTGGCGTCGCGGCTGAAATCGCCATGCACGGCGGCGAAGGTATCGGGCAGCAGGTTGTATTGCTCATAGGACAGGCTGCCGGTCAGGCTGCGGTCGTTCACCCATGAGATCGCCGCCTCGATCCGGCCCGGCCTCTGCTCGACCTCGGTCACGTCGATGACCAGCGCATCCCCCTGCCCGCTCACCGAGACGCGCTCGAACACGCCGGTGGACATCAGGCAGCGCTCGACCCCGGCCAGGTCCGCCGCCTCCAGCGCAATGCCGTCAAGCGCCCCGCAGGCGCGGCGGATGTCGTCCTGGGGGACGAACTCGGCGCCGCGCACCTCGACCCGGTCATAGACCCGCGCCGCGGCGGGCAGGGTCAGCGCGCCCAGAAGCAGGGTGGCGGCTAGGGATGTCCTGGACAGGCGGGTCGGATCATGGCGCATGGGAAAATCGCATCGTTTCAAGGGTTAGCGCAGCCTTGCGCGCAGCAGGGGGCGGATCAGGTAGCTGAGGATGGATGGATTGCCGCTTTCGATGTCCACCTGCGCCACCATGCCGGGGCGGATCGGGTATTCTTCGCCGAACCGCTCCAGATAGCTGCGCTCGGTCTGGACCATGAAGCGATAGAAGTCCTGCGGGCCGGTCGCGGTTTCCTCCTCGACCGTATCCTCGGAGATCTGCGTGACGCGCCCGCGCAGGTCGCCATAGACCGCAAAGTCATAGGCGGTGATCTTGACGCTGGCCGGCATGTCCGGGGCGATGAAGGCCACGTCGCGGGGCAGGATCTTGGTCTCGATCAGCAGCTGGTCGTCGATGGGCGTGATCTCCATGATCGCCTCGCCGGGCTGGACGACGCCGCCCAGGGTGGTGATGGTGATGTTGTTGATCCGCCCCTCGACCGGGGAACGGATGACGGTGCGGCGCAGCTCGTCCTCCTTGCGCACCAGATCCTGCTGCAGCTGGGTCAGCTTGGCCCGGCGCTCGGCCAGGTCGCGATAGGCGTCCTGGACATAGCCGTTGCGCGCCTCGCTGATCTTACCGTCAAGCTCGGCGCTTTTCTGTCGCAGTTGCAGCAGGTCGATGCGGCTGACCGAGCCGCTGGCGGCCAGCGGCTGAAGGATGTCCAGCTGTTCCTGGACCGAGACGCGCTCCTGCTCCAGCGCGGCAAGCGAGGATTCCAGCCGGGTGCGCCGGGCCTTGAACAGCCGCAATTCGGTCTGCTGCGTCTCGGTCGGATCGGGGCCGAAATCCAGCACCGGCTTTTCCAGGACTTCGGCCTCCAGCCGCGCCACCTCGGCCTCCAGGGCCTCGATCTCGGATTGCACGGCCAGGAAGGCGGCGCGCGGGCGCGTCGCGTCCAGATGGGCGATGACCTGGTCCTGCCGGACCACGTCGCCTTCGGCGACCAGCAATTCGGCGAGAATGCCGCCCTCGAGGCTCTGGATCGTCTGCAACCGGCGCAGCGGAATGACCCGGCCGTCGCCGCGGGTGATCTGGTCGATCTGGGCCAGGGCGGCCCAGACCACGGCGACGATCACCGCCAGAAAGACGATCTGGATGGTCCATCTTGCCTGCCGCAGCACCAGCCGCCGATAACTTCCGTCGATATGGCTGGCGCTGACGGAATCGTCACCGTTCATGTCACCACGTGAACGGGCGCCTGCTGCACCCTGTTCGCCCTGGCCGCATTGAGGATCTGCATCAGATCCCCGTCACGGACGACCCGCCCGTCCTTCAGCACCACCGCCCGGCTGGCCAGCCCCAGCACTTCGCGCTTGTGGGTCGAGATGATGGCCGTCCGCCCCTCCAGCCATTCCCGCAGGAAGGCGATGACCTTGGCCTCGGTCACATGGTCGAAGGCCGAGGTCGGCTCGTCCAGCAGCACGATGCGCGGATCCTGCAGGATGACCCGCGCCAGGCCGATGGCCTGCTTCTGCCCGCCCGAGACATTGGCATTGCTGTAGATCTGCAGGTCCAGGCCGCGGACATGGCGGCGGACATAGCCGCCAAGCCCCACCGCATCCAGCGCGGCCAGCAGTTCCTCGTCGCTGTGCAGGCCGTGATCCAGCAGCAGGTTGTCGCGCAGGGTGCCCTGGAACAGCGCGACGTTCTGCGGCAGGTAGCCGATCTGCCGGCGACGGTCGATCGGGTCGATCTGGCTAAGCGCGAGGTTGTCGACCAGCACCGCCCCGTCCTGCTGATCGGTCAGCCCGGCCAGCAGGCGCAAGAGCGTGGACTTGCCCGCGCCGTTCCCGCCCAGAAGCGCGATCTTTTCCCCCGCCGCCAGGGTCAGCGCCGGAATGCTGACGACCGGCGCGGCCTCGGGGTCGTGGCGATAGCCGACCTCTTCCAGCCGGTATTCGCCCGACAAGGCCGGGGCGCGGACGTAATGGCGGTCGGCGGGACGCTCGACCGGGGTCTTCATGATCTCGTCCAGCCCCTCCATCGCGGCGCGGACATGCTGCCAGCGCGCCAGAAGCCCCGCGACCTGCCCCATCGGCGCCAGCGTGCGGCTGGACAGAAGCGTGCAGGCGATCAGGCTGCCCACCGTCAGGTCGCCCGAACTGATCAGGTAGACCCCGACGATGATGATGCCGGCATAGGCGAATTTCTGCACCGAGCTGACCAGCTGCGTCATCAGGTTGGTCAGCCCGCGGGTCTTGACCGCCGGCGTCGCCATGGTCGCGGTCAATTGCGCATAGGCGCGCTGCAACCGCCCCTCGGCCCGCGCCGCCTTGACGGTTTCCAGGTTCGAGACCGTTTCCAGTAGCAGCCCGTTCAAGGCCGCCGCCTCGCGGGTGCTTTCGCGCGAGGCGCGGCCCAGGCGACGCTGCAGCACCAGGCCGGGCAGGACGGTCAGCACCACCGCAGCCACCACGACCAGCGCCAGCGCGCCGCCCAGCCAGGCCAAGACGCCGATGAAGATGATGACGAAGGGAATGTCGCAAAGCGCCGTGACGGTGCCCGAGGTGAAGAATTCGCGCACCGTGGCAAAGTCGCGGACCAGGTTGGCGAATACGCCGGTCGATTTCGGCTGATGCGCCAGCCGCAGGTTCGACACCCGGTCGAAAAGCTGCGCCGACAGCCGCAGGTCCAGGTCGCGCCCCGACACGTCGATCAGCGAGGCGCGCATGATCCGCAGCAGGATCTCCAGCACGATGGCGATGCCCACGCCGCTGGCCAGGATCCACAGGGTGTCGAACGCCTGGTTCGGCACCACGCGGTCATAGACCTGCATCGAGAACAGCGCCGTGGCGATGGCCAGCAGGTTGGCCACGAACGAGGCGATGATGACATCGCGATAGATCGGCCAGTTGTCCAGCACCGGGCCGATGATCCAGTGCCGCTTTTCGCCATCGGTCTTGTCCAGCCGGTCCGCGACGATGTCGATGGGCTTGGATACCAGGATGCGCCCGTCATGGCGTTCGGCCAGTTCCTCGGCCGTCCAGACCGCCCGGCCGCCGCCTGTGGCGGGCAGGATCAGGCTGGCCTGGCCGTCGTGCATGGCCTCGAGGATGACGGTGCTGCCGTCGCGCAGGAACAAAAGCGCGGGCAGGCCGTGTTCGGGAAAGCCGGCCAGGGGCTCGTTGCTGATGCGGCAGCTCATGTTGGCGCGGCGCAGGGCCAGCGCGGCAAGCCGGGGCGGCAGGCTTTCGCCGCGGGCGCGGGGCAGCCCGTCGGTCAGCCGCTCGGCCGAGGCCGAGACGCCATGGACGCGGCAAAGCTCGACAAGACCCAGGACCAGGGGGTCCGTCGCCGGGGATTGGGGGTCATGCTTGGATGCGCTCAACGGTTTCAGCCTCCCGCGGAATTGGCGAGGATGAGCGTGCCCAGCACGCCGAGGTCATGTGCCGCCTGGTATTCGGTGCGCTTTCTGGCGTCATAGGTGGCGATGCTGTCGATCTGCGCGTCGTAGAGGTCGCGCCCGGTGGTCAGCAGGTCGATCAGTTCCCGCTGGCCGCCGACGAATTGCTCTTCATAGCTGTCCAGCACCTGCTGCGCCTGCGCCAGCTGGCGGGATTGCGACGCCTCGCTGGCCCGCAGCACGCGCACGCGCTCGACCGCGCTTTGGGCGCCGTTGGCCAGGTTGCGCCGGATCGCCTCCATGTTGGAGCGGGCCGCATCCGCCTCGAGCTGCGCCGACTGGATCTGCCGGCCGCTGAAGCTGCCCGCGTTCAGGTCGACGCCGGCGGCCAGCCCGACCGCGGTGCGGCTGCGCCCGCCATCCAGGTCGGCGCGGCCCTGCGCTTGCAGGCGGATCACCGGCAGCCGTTCGGCCCGCGCCAGGGCGATCCCGGCCTCGGCCACGCCCAGCTCCGCGTTGGCGGCGATGAAATCCGGCGACAGGCGGACCGCCGCCTCGACCGCATCGGCCTTGGCGTAGCGGCCGGCAAAGCCCAGCTCCGGCGGCTTGGCGATGCTGCCCGGCGCCCGCCCCATCAGGAAGGCAAGCTGCGAAAGCGCCAGCCCGCGCTCGCTGGTCAGCTGGTCCAGCCGCTCCTCGGTCCGGGCGATTTCCAGCTCCGCCCGCGCGACCTCTCCGCTGTCGCCCAGCCCGCCCTGGGCGCGGGCCGCGGCATGTTCCGCGATCCGCTGGGCAAAGCCCAGATAGTCGCGGGTGCGGGCGATCTTCCTGTCCAGCACCTCGATGTCGAGATAGAAGTTCGAAACCTCCAGCGTCAGCTGCTCGATCCCCATCTTCAGTTCGGAGACGGATTTCACCCGCTCCTGCGAGGTGCTGGCGATCAGGTTGCGCACCCGGCCCCAGTCATACAGCACCTGCGAGACCGTCAGCGTCACCCCGGCGCCGTTGGCATCGGTGGTGTTGGTATCGGCCGAAATGCTGAACTGCGGATAGCGCTGGTCCCTGGCCGCCTCGATGTCGACCGAGCGGCGCGCGACCTGCTGGCGCATCGCCGTGATCCCCGGATCGCGTTCCGAAGCGACAAGCACCGCCTGGGGCAAGGTGGTGGCCTGCGCGGCGGCGGGCGTGCCGCCCAGAACGGCAAGGATCAGGGCCAGGGCCGCAACGCCGCGCCTTCTGGAAAAGAACCGGGTTTCGGAGCCGCTGGGCAGCGCAAGGCGCGACAGATTATGTCTTATAAGAATCATGGATGGCATCCGCCTGATCTTCTTCGCAAGGCCGCGCATGTCGGCGGTTCTGTGGCTTTACTTCGGACAAAACAGTTCGTTGTGGCAAGAGGGCAGCGCCAATATGCACAGGATGAACGGCTCGTCCATTTGCCTTAAAAGACTAATTTACGCATTATCTCCGCGCTGCGTATGCTCGCAGGTCGGCTGTCAGTGGTTGTCGTCGTCGCCCGGGAACAGGCCAAGCTGGCCCAGCAGCCCGCCGCCGCCCAGAAGCGACGAGGCGGCTTCGCTCTCGACCGCATCTTCTCCGAACAGCGTGGCGAGCGCGTTTTCGACGGCCGCATCCGCCGCAAAAAGCCCTCCCTCGCCGATTTCCGCGCCGATCGGGTCCAGCAGCGCCGCCAAGGGGTCGGTCACGCCGCCCGTCGCCCGTTCGCCGCTGTCGATGATCTCGTTGAGCAGGCTGTCCACCTCGGGATCATGGCCGGCCAGGGCGTCGCTGGCCGCCGCCTGGGGCTGGGCCAGGGCCGCTTCCAGCCCGACCACGCCCAGAAGGCCGCCCACCAGGTCGTCGGTCAGGGGGGGCTCGGCCGCGGGGTCGATGCCGAAGACATCCTGGTCCGAGAGTAATTCATGAAACAGCAGGTCCGTCACCATGTCCGATGCGTCGAACACCGCGCCGGCGATGGACGGATCGCCGCCGATCAGGCTTTCCAGGAAGCCGTCGTCATCGCCATGCTCTTCCCCGGTCGGGGCCCCGGCCGAAAGCTGCGGTTCCTGGCCGGCGCCTGCTGCCAGCAGCCCGGTCAACTCGTCCAGCAGGCCGCCGGCCAGCGGCAATGCCGGATCCGAGCCTGAAGCCGGCTCTGGCGCGGCTTGCCCGGCGATCCCGGCCGCGATTCCCCCCAGCAGGCCGCCCTCGCCGGCGACGGGGCCAAGAACGTCCTGCACCAGGTCAAGCCCGGCGGATAGCGCGCCATCCTCGTCCAGGATCGGTTCGCCGGTCCCCACCGCATCGGCGACCGCGCCCAGCACGCCCGTCGTCAGAGCGCCTTCCTCCGACACGGGTTCAGCCAGCGAAGCAGCAAGCGCGCCGGGTTCTTCCAGAACCGGCGCAGGCGATGCCTGGGCCGGGACCGTGGCGCTTGACGCGCTTCCCCTGCCCAGCAGGCTGCCGGTCAGGCCGCCCAGCAGACCGCCCGGTCCAAGGATCGGACCCAGCAGACCGCCCTCCCCCAGGATCGGGGCCGTGATGCCGCCCAGCAACCCGTCTTCGGCCAGGATGGGCGCCGCGATGCCGCCCAGCAGACCGCTTTCACCCAGGATCGGCTCCAGCAAGCCTTCCTGGACGACCCCCACCACGCTGCCGAGCGCACCGTCCTCGCCCAGGATGGGAGCCAGGACTTCGCCCACCAGCCCATCAGGCCGCAGGATCGGATCGAGCAGCGAATCCGTCACCGTGCCCAGCAACCCGTCGGGGCCGAGGATGGGCGAGACAAGGCTGTCGACCAATCCATCCTCGCCCAGGACGGGGGCCAGGACTTCGCCCACCAGCCCATCAGGCCCCAGGATCGGATCGAGCAGCGAATCCGTCACCGTGCCCAGCAGCCCCTCGGGGCCGAGAATGGGGGAAACAAGGCTGTCGACCAGTCCATCCTCGCCCAGGACGGGGGCCAGGACGTCGCTCACCAGCCCCTCAGGCCCCAGGATCGGATCGAGCAGCGAATCCGTCACCGTGCCCAGCAACCCGTCTGGGCCGAGGATGGGCGAGACGAGGCTGTCGATCAGGCCGCCCACGCCCAGGATGGGGGTGACGAGATTGCCCAGCAGCCCGTCCTTGCCCAGGATGGGGTTCAGCAGATCGCTCACCAGCCCGTCCGGGCCAAGGATCGGGTCGACCAGCGAATCCGTCACCGTGCCCAGCAGCCCGTCGGCGCCGAGGATGGGCGAGACGAGGCTGTCGACCAGCCCGTCCTCGCCCAGAAGCGACCCGTCCGCCTCGGAAGGCGCATCTTCGGCAGCCGTCCCGTCCTGGGCGACAGGGCCCGCATCGGCGGCCGCAGCCTTCTGCCCATCGCCCGCAACGACGCGCGAAGGCGCAGCGGCCACGCGATCCGTGACCGGCGCGGCAGCCGGCGGCTCCGCCGCGGGCAAGGTGGTGTTGACGGCCGCGCGAATCGACAATTCGCCCGCCTCCTGATCGCCGATCCTGCCCAGGGGCGGCGCAAAGGCGGCCACGCTGTCGGCAGCCGGCGTGCCGCCGCCGGATGCTGCGGCACCAGCCTGCGGCACCTGCGACGCGCCCGCCGGCACGGCCGATTGCGCCACGGCGAACGCGCCGGCGGGCGCCATGCTGGCAAAGGTTTCCGCCCCCGCAACCGCCCGGTCGCCGGCAAGGTCCGGGGCTTTGCCGGGCTCCTCGGCGGCCTGGGACAGCAGGTCGGATTGCCCGGCATGGGTCGCGGTCTGGGTGGCAAGCCCCATGCCGATCGCGCTGAGGCCCAGGGCGGTGCCGCCCGCCCCCTCGGCATGGATGCGCGGCTGGGCGTCCCGAGGGGCGGCGGCAGGGGCGGCCGGGATATTCGTCTCGGACCCGTGCCGCGCTGCGGCCTTCGTGGGGTCGGGCTTCTGTGCCGCCATTCCATCCTCGTTCAGCTCCGGCGGGCTTGAACTGCCCAAAGGATTGGGCGCGCCGGGGCCGGGCAGGTAAATCACATACTATAGTATGCAGCCATTCCATTAGGATGGCAATGCGATTCCGCGCCCCCTTGGCGCGGGAGGCGGCGCATGGGCCAAGGGCGCTGGCCATGCCGGGAAACGGCACCGACAGCGCCCGGAACGGGCGGGTATGGGCGCGCAGGCGACCGGGGCCAGCGCCAGGCCGACGGCATGGAGGTCGAGCGCTATCCGCGCCGCGCCGGCGGAACCGTTCGGCATGTCCGGCAACCGGCGCGGGCCTTGTCGCCCGGATCATCCACGGCTCGCCGGGCGTCAGGCAAAGCCGAACCAGTCCCCGCGCGAGCTGCCCGCGCCGCTTGGGGCCGCGCAGCGGGAAGCCTCAGCCGTAGCGTCCGGGCGCAGCCTGGTGGCGTCCCAGCCTTCCGCCCGCTCGTCGCGCCGCGCAAGGCCGTTCGCCGCCAGCGCGACCGTCCCGATCAGGAAATGCGCCCGCGGCGGCCCGGTCCGCCCAATCCGCGGCAGGACCGACGTCCTGCTGCTGGATCAGGGACACCCAGCATGCCGTAGAGCGGCGGGTCCAGCGGGCGCGAGATGCGGTCGGTCCAGAGGATGCCGGCGCTGGCGGGCTCGACCAGTCCGATGCTGGCGGCCAGCAGGACAGCTCCAGCGTGCCGGTCAGGATGGAACAGGCGCCAAGGCGCGCGCCGATCGCCTGACAGTCGGGCCCGGCCCGGCCAAAGCGGAACGAAGAGCCCCGCGCGATCACCGCAAGCCAGCGCAGGCGCGACAGCGCGCGCAGGATCTCATGCGCCAGGGCCTCGGCCAGGATGGCGTGGTCATCCCGCAGGCCGGAAGGGCGGAACGGCAGCGCCGCCAGCGAGGGGCCCCGTCGCGGCGGCGACCTGCGCAAGCGAACGGCGGGCACCAGCCGGAAACCGCGGCCGTGAACGGTGCGGACGATGTCCTGCCGCTCGCCATCGTCACCGAGCGCAGCCCATGCGGCGCGGATGCGGCTGGCGGCGCCGGCGTCGGACACGGCCCTCAGAGGACATCCACCATTCGCCCTTGCCGACCAGCCGCCCGTCAGCCCGCAAAAGCCCGCGCAGCACCAGGAACCCCTGCGGCTCCAGCCGAACCGCTCCGCCGCAACTCGAATTTCTGGTCATCCCGCTCGAAGTCGCCGAAGATGTGGATCATGCGCAAGCCTATCGCAAAGCGAAGACACCTGCACGACTTCTTCATGGTTCGATCAAGCATTCCGATCGCCGTTGGACCATGATCGCTTCATCTTTAGCCAAGGGAATCGGATCATGACGACGCAAGGCACAAGGACGACCGCCGGTCGCGGGCGGCTCTATGACAGCATCCTGGACACGGTGGGCGACACGCCGGTGATCCGCGTCAACAA
>JAANMY010004509.1_pt1 | contig 10407 bp, 7 predicted proteins | sample 7279691 | NCBI WGS metagenome assembly JAANMY01 (sample SAMN14094543, study PRJNA606508) | bioreactor metagenome | isolation source: A lab-scale SPAN reactor treating ammonium-rich wastewater day 388 | place: Ireland: Galway | collected 2018-02-07
ATGCACTTACAGGATTTATCATTTTATTTCTTACCAATGCCTATAATTTCATTGACGGATTAGACGGGCTTGCTGCAACCATTGGTTTAATCATATTTTCAGTGTTTTCAATTTTGTTTTATATACAGCATGAATATTCCTGGATGATGCTTTGTCTGAGTGTTATGGGAGGACTGATTTCGTTTTTATATTTCAATTTTAATCCTGCAAGAATATTTATGGGCGATACAGGCTCACTGGTGATTGGATTTTTGATTGCATGCAGCACAGTTAAACTTATTGGTCTTTGGTTTGCAGCACCGGTTATTTCATTCGGGCCGGCACTGACAGTAGCAACCTTGTTTATTTTAATTTTTGATTTGACCAGAGTGGTTTTTATCCGTTTGTCCAATGGCATGTCGCCTTTCAAAGCAGACAGAAGTCACTTGCATCACATGATATGCAGGCAACAATTCGGACACCGCGGAGGAACTATATTAATGGCAGCTTTCAATGTTATGTTTATTATGCTCGTCATTCCTTTAGGAAAGTTCAGATTCACAACTTTTTTTATCTTTTGTTTTTGCCTGGCAATTGCATTACTCAATTCTAAGGTAATGTCGGCAGTAGCAACTTTACGCAACAAAATTTTAGGAGAACCACAGAAGAAAGTTCCTGTAGATACGTATCACTGATTTCATTTCTGCTGAGGGTGGCAATGTATTTAGTATTATTGCTGCCGCATTTTCAGAGTATCATATTGAAAAAAAGAATAGCTATACTTGGTTCTACCGGCAGCATTGGTACACAGGCGCTGGAAGTTATTGCTAAGCAAAAAGAGTTTTTTGAACTGGAAGTAATTACTGCCAATTCCAACAGTAAGCTTTTAATTCAACAGGCAAATAAGTATCAGCCTGCAACAGTAGTTATTGCCGATAAATCAAAATATACCGAAGTAAAAGAAGCATTGTCGTCATTGCCGGTGAAAGTATTTGCAGGGGCAGAATCGCTGGAGCAGGTTGTTCAGAGTGATGAAATTGATGTGGTGCTTACGGCAATGGTTGGTTATGCAGGTCTGTTACCAACCATAAAAGCTATTCAGGCAAAAAAACATATTGCTCTTGCCAATAAGGAAACGCTTGTTGTGGCAGGTCGTTTGATTACAGAGATGGCCCACGAAAACAAAGTAGCCCTGTTGCCGGTTGACTCCGAACATTCTGCCATTTTTCAATGTCTGGCAGGAGAACATTTTAATCCGATAGAGAAAATTTACCTGACTGCATCGGGAGGTCCTTTCAGAGGAAAAACAAAAGAGTTTTTAAAAACGGTTACACATGAACAGGCACTGAAGCATCCTAACTGGACTATGGGTGCTAAAATCACCATTGACTCTGCCACAATGATGAACAAAGGACTTGAAATGATAGAAGCTCGATGGCTGTTCAATCTGGATATTTCGCAGATAGATGTGATTGTGCATCCGCAATCGGTTATTCATTCCATTGTTCAGTTTGAAGATGGTAGCATGAAAGCGCAGATGGGATTGCCTGATATGAAACTTCCCATACAATATGCACTTGCCTATCCGCAACGTTTGAAATCGGATTTCCCGAGATTCGATTTTCTGAAATATCCGGATCTTACATTCGAGAAACCTGATAAAGAAGTTTTCCGTTCATTGCTTTTAGCTGAACATGCCATGAAAAAGGATGGAAATCTTCCCTGCATCATGAATGCAGCAAACGAAATTGCTGTAGGAGCGTTTCTGGAAAGAAAATTGGATTTTCACCGTATAACTGATCTTACAGAACAATGCATGGAGCATATTCATTTCATAGAAAACCCAAACTTAAACGACCTTGTTGAAACAGATACTGAAACACGGCAATATGCTGAAGTTTTATTGAGTAAAAAAAGTAATTTCGCGTAAAATTTAGAAACAGAATGAGTGGATTGATTATGGCAGCCCAGCTGATACTGGGATTATCTATACTGGTTACCTTGCATGAGCTTGGGCATTTTCTTGCTGCACGAATGTTTGGTATCAAGGTCGAAAAATTTTATTTGTTTTTCGATGCATGGGGAATAAAACTGTTCAGCTTTAAGAAAGGTGATTGCGAATATGGTATAGGCTGGCTTCCTTTTGGTGGATATGTAAAAATTGCAGGAATGGTGGATGAGAGTATGGATAAAGAACAGATGGCACAACCGCCACAACCATGGGAATTCAGAAGCAAGCCCGCATGGCAACGCCTGATAGTGATGGTTGCAGGTGTGGTGATGAATGTAATTCTCGGTATTGCAATATTCTCTATGAGTTTGCTGCATTACAAACAAAGTTATCTTGCCAATGATGCTGTGAAAAACGGTATAGTAGCATACAAGCAGGGAGAGCTTATTGGTTTGGAAACAGGAGATAAAATTACTGCCATCAATGGAAAACCTTTTGAACGCTTTGATGATTTGTTATCAACACGTGTGTTGTTTGGAGCCACATTAACTGTTGACCGCAATGGTCAGACAGTTCTTGTACATGTACCTGATGATTTTTATCGCACAGTTGGAGCCAATGTACGTTCGGTGTTCTTAGGAGCCGGACCTTTGGTTTATAAAGTTGGTCAGGTAGTAATTGGCGAAAATGCTTTTAAAGCGGGTCTTCAGGATGGTGATGTGATTACTGCCATTGACAAACAAAAAATTACCGGAGAGGATTTTATGTCCAAATACTTTCAGGATAAAAAAGGTGAATCGGTTTTGTTGTCTGTCACAAGAGATAGCAAACCATTGGAGATAAATGTAAAAATCAGTTCTAAAGGAACTATCGGTTTATTCTATAACGGAGAATCTGTAATTCCTGATTCTTATGTTAAAACACCTTATACACTTGCTTCAGCAATTAAATTCGGTACATCGGATGCTTTTGAAACCTTGATAAGCAATGCCAAAGGCTTGAAGAAACTCTTCAACGGGCAGGAAAAATTTCAGGAGTCGGTTCAGGGGCCTATCGGTATAGCCAAAATTTATGGCGGTACGTGGGACTGGCCTCACTTCTGGGTGCTTACCGGCTTACTCTCCATGATTCTTGCATTCATGAACATATTGCCGATTCCTGCACTTGACGGAGGGCATGTTTTATTTCTGCTGATAGAATCTGTCACACGTAAAAAATTCAGCGACTCATTCATGGAAAAAACTCAGGTGGTGGGTATGGTGCTGCTGCTGGCACTGATGGTGTTTGTCATTGGTAATGACATCTGGCGAAATTTCATTAAGTAATTCCTGTTGTAAATAAATAGTTTCTTTTTGTTTTTTGACTGAAAGGATAAAGCCTTTATTTTATTTTTGTGAGGTAATTTCAGTCAGCTAATTATGCAAAAAGAGCGAACGCTTGTGCTGGGTTCAGCCGGTCAGATTGGTACCGACCTTGTTGAAGAACTCAGAAGAATTTATGGTGACAGCAATGTTATTGCTACCGATATAAAAGATCAGCCCGAAGCTTTCAAAGCCAAAGGACCGTTTATGATGGCAGATGTGATGGATGCTGCCACCATTCACAAAATCATTAAGGAAAACAATGTGAAGCAGGTTTATCTGCTGGCAGCATTGCTCTCGGCAGTGGCCGAAAATAAACCTAAAGCCGCATGGAAGCTGAACATGGAAGGATTGTTTGTGATGCTTGACTATTGCAAAGAGAACAACGATGTAAAATTATACTGGCCAAGTTCTATTGCAGTTTTCGGAACAACAACTCCCAGACACAATACACCACAAAAAACAATCATAGAGCCATCAACTGTTTATGGAATCAGCAAACTTGCAGGAGAACGCTGGTGCGAATATTATCACTACAAACATGGTGTGGATGTAAGAAGTATTCGCTATCCCGGACTGATAAGTTACAAAGCGGATCCCGGTGGAGGAACTACCGACTATGCAGTGAATATTTTTCACGAAGCCATTCTGAAAAATACGTATGAATGTTTTCTGAGAGAAGACACAGCTTTGCCAATGATGTATATGCCGGATGCTATTCGTGCAACTATCGAACTGATGAATTCGCCTGCAGAAAAAATTAAAACAAGAAACAGTTATAATCTCGCAGGAATTTCATTCACGCCTGCTATATTGGTGGACGAAATAAAAAAACATCTTCCCGGTTTCACCTGTACTTACAAACCAGATTCGCGGCAGCAGATTGCCGACACCTGGCCTGCAAGCATTGACGACAGTGTTGCACAAAAAGAATGGGGATGGAAACACCGGTATGAACTTGCAGCTATGACAGAAGATATGCTCATTCACATGAAAGAAAAATATAAAGTAACCACATAATGACAATACAACCGCTGATTCTTTACAATACTTTAACCAGACAAAAAGAAAAATTTGAACCTATAAACCCTCCGTTTGTCGGAATGTATGTTTGTGGGCCAACAGTGTATAGCGATGTGCACCTTGGTAACTGCCGTACATTTATTTCATTCGACATGATTTATCGTTATCTGTTGCATCTCGGATATAAAGTGAGATATGTAAGAAACATTACCGATGCAGGGCATCTCGAAGGCGACCGCGATGAAGGTGATGATAAATTTTCGAAAAAAGCCAGACTCGAACAGGTGGAACCTATGGAAATTGTTCAGAAATATACACTGGGATTTCATGACGTGATGAGAGCATTTAACACATTGCCTCCGAGTATAGAGCCTACTGCAACAGGACACATCATTGAGCAGATTGAAATGATAAAAGAAATTCTGAACAATGGTTATGCTTACGAAGTAAACGGAACAGTTTATTTTGATGTAGAGAAATACAGCAAAGAATTTAACTACGGACAACTCACCAACAGATTGCTCGAAGATTTAATTGCAAACACACGCGAGTTGGGTGGACAGGATGAAAAACACGGACGGCTGGATTTTGCACTTTGGATAAAAGCAAAACCCGAACATCTGATGCAATGGCCATCACCATGGGGAATGGGTTTTCCGGGATGGCACATTGAATGTTCGGCAATGAGCACAAAATATCTCGGACAAACTTTCGATATTCACGGAGGAGGAATGGACCTTGCTGCAACACACCATACCAACGAAGTGGCGCAATCGCAGGCATGCAATCATACACAACCTGTAAAATACTGGATGCATACCAACATGCTTACCGTAAATGGTACACGCATGTCCAAGTCTGCAGGTAATGGTTTTCTACCGGGAGAATTGTTTACAGGTAATCATCCGTTGCTCGAAAAAGGATATGCTCCAATGGCAGTAAGGTTTTTTATGATGCAGACACATTACCGCAGTACACTCGATTTTTCCAACGAAGCATTGCAAGCTGCTGAAAAAGGTTTTCAGCGAATGATGGCAGGAATTAAAGTACTTCACTCACTGAAACCTTCCGGTACTTCTACTGTTGATTTGAAATCTATTCGTCAGAAATGTTATGATGCCATGAATGATGACTTCAACAGCTCGGTGATGATGGCACAGCTGTTTGAACTGATGCGAATTGTCAACTCCACCAATGACGGAAAAGAAAAAATGACACAGGCTGATATTGACGAAGCAAAAAGTATGGTACAGCATTTTGTGTTTGATATTTTAGGATTGAATGATGACAGCAGCACAGGTAATGACAATGGCTTGCTTGACGGAGTGATGCAATTGGTTCTTGAGATAAGAAGTGAAGCCAAGGCTAAGAAAGATTTTGCCGTTTCGGATAAAATACGCAACAGCCTCAACCAAATTGGAATAACAGTAAAGGATTCGAAAGATGGAAGTACGTGGGATAAAGCTTAACAGATTTGCAGTAATAATTTATGTGGCTGCATTGATGTTTATTGCAGCATGTACGAATGAAAACAAAAAGGTTGAACAAAGCAGCAACCAAACCGGGCAACCCAAAACGGTTTCTGTACCTGTTCCTGATTTTAATGCTGATTCGGCATTTCACTATCTGAAAACACAGGTTGATTTTGGTCCACGTGTTCCGGGTACGGATGCACATGAGCGCTGTGCTGATTATTTAAAAAACAAACTCGAATCATTCGGATTGCAAACACAAATTCAGAGTGAAACCATCACCACATTCGATAGAAAAAAATTCAGATTGAAAAATGTGATTGCGGAATTCAACCCGGATGCAAAACAGCGTGTGTTGTTGCTTGCACACTGGGATACGCGCCCCTGGGCCGATGCCGACAGTGTGAATAAAGACAAACCTTTTGACGGTGCTGATGATGGTGCCAGCGGAGTAGCAGTTCTTCTTGAAATTGCTCGGCATCTGCAATCGTCAGGACTTACAACTGGTGTAGATATTTTATTTGCCGACCTCGAAGATTACGGACAAGAAGAAGATGACAGACGTTTTCCGCAACAACAAAATACATGGTGTCTTGGCTCGCAATACTGGGCAAAGAACCCTCACCGCCCGGGATACTTTGCACAGTATGGCATATTGCTAGATATGGTGGGTGGTGTAAATCCTGTTTTTCCGAAAGAAGGAACCTCTGTTTATTTTGCTTCCGATATTTTGAATAAAGTCTGGAACATTGCGCAAAACATGGGGTACGGACAGTATTTTATCAATGCACAATCAGTGCAAACTACCGATGATCATCTTTACGTCAACCAACTTGCCAACATCAAGTGTATTGACATTGTTCACTACGATGTGAATCAACAGGGATATCCTCCGTATCATCATACCCATGGCGACAATATGAGCATCATTGACAAAAACACACTCAGCATGGTAGGCCGCGTGGTGATGCAGGTAGTGTTTGGCGGAATAAACAGTTAATTTATTTTTTATTCTGAAAAACTGAATGGTCAGCTTTTCATCACACCAATAGCATTTCCCTTCCAGTCGGGGAATAAAATCTGATTGTCGCGAATGAGCAAATGTTTGTCGGCAACTTCACTGAATACAGCTCTGAAGTCGGTAGTCACCGGTTGATCGCGGCCATCTTCAAGATTTTCTATGGCAAGTGTTTTAACAAGACCATGTACTTTTCCTCCGTTTACATCATTGCCTAAAATAAAATTACAACTTGCACGACCGTGGTCAGTTCCTCCGGTACCATTTTGTTTTACTGTTCGGCCAAATTCTGTCATCGTCATCAGTGTAACATCATCTTGTAAATCTCCTCCTAAATCTGTCCAGAAAGCGGTAATGCTGTTACTTAAATCAGCAGCACTTCGTGCAAAAGTTCCCTGTAAGGTTCCCTGACTTACGTGTGTATCCCAACCACTGTGTTCTGCAAAAGCAATTTCAAGTCCGATATCCATTTTTATCAGTTGTGCAATTTGCATCATTGCTTTGCCAAGAGCAGTTTTAGGATACTCTGCACCGTTGGATGGATTGTAATTTTTTACATCAGCACGTTGCAACATTTTCATGGCATCAAAACTTTCTTTTCCTGTTTCTTTGAGTAATGAAGATGTAGTTTCATCATACAAGTCTTCAAAGCTGTTGGCAACCAAACCCTGTGTGAATTTATTTTCTCTTACCTGCAACGAAAAATCATTGAGGTTGCTGATGGCTAAAGCTTCATTGGTACCATACAAACTTCGCGGCATCGAGCTGGTAAGGCTTACTGCTGTAAATGGTGAAGCATCATGACCCATCACACCTATGGCACGATTGAGCCATCCCGATGTAGTTCCTTTGTTGAAAGGTGTTCCGCTTTCCATATAATCCTGCGCATCAAAATGGCTGCGTGTGTTGTTGGGGCTTCCTATGCCATGCACTATTGCCAGTTGTTTTTCTTTAAACAACGTAGCAAAACTCTTAAACGCAGGATGCAAACCAAACCTTCCATCCAAATCAATCAGTGGTTTTTCTCTGCCTGCTTCCATAAACAAGGTAGGCCGTGCAGATTTTAAAAACGAATCTTCAAACGGTGTAACAGCCATCAGCCCGTCCATGGCACCACGCTGAAAGATACATACTAATATTTTTTTCTTTTTATATAATCGGTTTTGTTTCAGACTTTCTGCTGCTCTCGCCACGAATGTAGGAACTCCTCCCAAACTTATTCCGAACATGGCAATGCCTGCTCCTTTTAAAAATGCTCTTCGTGTACTCATGATGTTTGTTTGTTTATCATTTATCGTCTTTGAAATTCAGGTGAACCCAAAATAATTCCCACCACCTGTTTGAGTGAACTGCTGTTGTTGAAACTCAAACTCCCTGTATAATTATCGGTTTTCTTTTTTGTAGGAGGAGTCATTGGTTTCTGATCATCACTATCGTCATCAGCATTGGCTGCACTTTCTTTAGAGGCTTTTTCAACTTTTTTTCCGAGATCGGGGTCGTTCAGCAAAGGTGTCAGACGTTTCACAGTGGAGGTAATATCTCTTTCAGGCAGTAAAAGTTTGCAGTAAACTTCCAGTGCATTTTCAGGACTGTCAGGTTCTTTATAATCATTCAGTGCGGCAAGGTCATAGTCCAGACCCGGTATTCTGTTGGAAGTAACAGCCAAGCCAAAATTAATACGATTAAGCAATGAACTTGTGTTGATCCAATATTTTGCATTATCAGGAAATCCGGTTGGTGCCTGATAGAAATAAATGCGTTGCCCCATTTTTGTAATCCATCTGTTCAGCACATCAGGTCTGTTGATGCTGCTTGTGTTTAATATGCGCATGGTACTGATGGCAAGTTCAAACGGTGATTTTATTTTTTCTCTTACAGCATCTTTCGACCAGAATTCGGGCGACTGTACCATGGTAAGCAATACTTGTTTGATGTCGCCTTTTTTCTCAAGAAATGTCTTCGCCATTTTATCAATCAGACTTTGAGGAGGATTATCACTCACAAAATGAATAGCTATTTTCTTAGAAATAAATTTGGCAGTGGAAGGATGAGTAGCCAACAAATGAAAAAGTTCAAGTCCTTCGCCATAGCCTCCGCCTGCCGGAAATTTCTTACCCAATACGGTTTTCGCTTCATCGTCATGTTTGTTTATGGCAAAGAAGAAATCACCATCATGCACAAACCCCTGTCTTCTCGATTCAGCATTATCAATCACACCTGGTCTGATAATATTTTTTGAATGTTCTCCTGTTGGAATGTAAAACCTCCATCCCGTAAGTACACGTGCAGCTTCGGTCACATCTTTTTGTGTGTATCCGCCATCAACACCCAGCGTATGCAACTCCATTAATTCACGTGCATAGTTTTCATTCAACCCACTGTTTAATTGCCTTTGAATTTTTTCCTGCATCTTTTTTCCTGCCGGTGTGTTGTCATTTTTATATTTTGCCAGTCGTCTTTCAAGGTCCGATTTTGTTCCACCGAATTTTGAATTTCTTCCTGTACTCGAAGCATTATCCAGATACTGAAGCATGGCAGGCGATTTGGCTGTGCTTAAAAGTAGTTCTTCGAAATTTCCAAGACAGTTTTTTCTCAGCGCATCTCTTTCATATGGAATGGCGAATATTCCGAACTTACTTTTTGCTAATGAAATATTAAAATGATTAAACCAGAAATCAGTCATCACTTCCTGCAATTGATTTTGAGAATAAGTTGCACGTAAAATTTTCTGATTGATGAGTTGGCTATACAATTGTTTATAGGTTCCGAATCCGTTGTCCATTCTGTAATCATTCATCAACTTCTTTTTGTTCTGACTTCCTTTGGCAAGCGAATCTTTATTCATCAATCCATCTTCCATTGCCATTTTTTGAATTTCAGCGTTGCCGGGATATTTTTTAAGAATTTCGGCATTGCTCATGGTCAGTGCGTCATATCCCTGAAGCATACGGTTTAATTCATCATCATTATTTTTTGCTGAAAGTTGTTGCAAAAACCAATTTTCCAATCCCTGATGTACAACCTTATCAACTTCGTGTGGTGTTGGGCCAAAGGTGAATCTGTTCAATAAGTGTGCTGCAGCTTCGCGTTCTGTAAGTCCGGCTTCTTTATAGGGAAATTTTACATCAGAATCATTCAAAGACTTTCCTGAGAAAGACATCAGTGCAAAAAACGAAACTGAAGTAATGAAAAGTAAGAAATATTTTTTAAGTTTCCTTGTCATGTTGTAAATGAATTACCGGTCAAACAGAAAAGAAATTGCTGTTATGAAAAGTTTTATAAACTTATTTCTCGAGGTTCTCGTGTTATCAATTTTGGAAGCAATCTCCTCGTAAACGTTTTCATCTGTAAACTTGAGATAGAGATCTTCCAGTTCACTTTTGATCGCGTTCAATCCCAATCGATGAGCCAGCGGTGCGTAGAGGTAAATCGTTTCTGAGGCAATCTTCAACTGCTTGTTGCGCGGCATACTTACCAAAGTGCGCATGTTATGCAGGCGATCGGCTAACTTGATCAGTATTACCCGCACATCTTCAGAAAGCGTAAACAGCATCTTTCTGAAGTTTTCGGCCTGGGCTGAGGTACCATAATCAAAAACGCCAC
>JAANMY010004511.1_pt1 | contig 10405 bp, 9 predicted proteins | sample 7279691 | NCBI WGS metagenome assembly JAANMY01 (sample SAMN14094543, study PRJNA606508) | bioreactor metagenome | isolation source: A lab-scale SPAN reactor treating ammonium-rich wastewater day 388 | place: Ireland: Galway | collected 2018-02-07
TGATCGACGCGCATCCGCCGGCCGCGCTGGCCGACTGGCGCTATCTGGTTACGGCGATACTGGCCGGGCTGGTCACGTTCCGCTGGTCCGCTGCGATCGAGCGCCTGCGCAACCCGGTGCAGCTGTTCGACGCCGCGGGACTGGCGCTGTTCGCGGTGCTGGGCACCGGCAAGGCGCTGGCTTTCGGGGTGTCGCCGTTCGCCGCGACCCTGCTGGGAATGACGACCGGGATCGGCGGCGGCATCGTCCGCGACCTGCTGGTGGCGCGGGTGCCGGTGGTGCTGCAGGCCGAACTGTACGCGGTGGCGGCATTGGTCGGCGGTGGCGTGGTGGCGCTGGCGGCGGTCCTGCAACTGCCGCAGCAGCCGGCGATGGCGGTCGGTGCGCTTGCCTGTTTCGGGCTGCGCTGGATGGCCCTGCGCCATGGCTGGCAGCTGCCGGTCGCGCGGCCGCGCGAGGACGGCTGAACCCGGCGTCAGGCGCGGTCGATGCGGCAGGCGTAGCAACCGCGGCGGGCGTTGTGGACGTGCAGGCAGGCGATCCGCGGATCCTGGAAGAAGCGTTCGATCGCGGTCTCCAGCTGCGTCCCCTCGAGCACGTCCGCATCGTGCATCCAGCCATCGGCGTCGTAGCCGCGCACCGACAGCAGGCGTTCGCGTTGCTGCGGCGGGATCGCGTTGCGCACCCGGGCCGTGGCCCGCGCCCCCTCGCGCACGAAGATTGGGCCGCCGCTGCGGTAGGGTGTCGCGGCCGGCTGGTGTTGCCAGTGCAGGAGGAGCAGTGACTCGCCCGGGGCGGCGTCCTCCAGGCTGATCCGGCATGGAAATCCGGGCCTCGCATCGGCCCGGATGCGCACGGCGCCGTGTGCGCGCAGCGCGGCATCGCCCAGTCCGAACAGGGGTTGGAAGGATGCCAGCGGCAGGCCTGAAACGATGTAGTCCATGGGTGCCTCGCAGTTCGGGCCGGCCACGATCGCGCCGGACGCCCGTCGTGGCCTCCCGGTTCTTGCGTGGCCGCCGCAAACGCAAACGGCCCGGATCGCTCCGGGCCGTCTTGGTATCGCGTGATGGCGTTGCTTAGGCCGCGAACAGCGCCTTCATCTTCTTCAGCGCATTGGCTTCGATCTGGCGGATGCGCTCGGCGGAGACGCCGTATTCGTCGGCCAATTCCTGCAGCGTGACCTTGCTGTCGGCGTCCAGCCAGCGGCGCCGGATGATGTCGCGCGAGCGGGCGTCGAGCCGGGCCATGCCTTCGCGCAGCACCTCCAGTTGGTCGGCTTCGCTGTCGGCGGATTCATAGGCGGCGGCCGGGTCGGCGTCGTGGGCGACCAGATAGCTGACCGGCGCCGGCGGGGCGTGGTCGTCGTCGGCGTCGTCGGGCGCGTCGAAACCGATGTCGCGGCCGGACAGGCGCGACTCCATCTCCATCACTTCACGCTCGGAGACGTTCAGGTCCTTTGCCACCAGCCGCACTTCCTCCGCATTGAGCCAGCCCAAGCGGGTCTTGCTCTTGCGCAGGTTGAAGAACAGCTTGCGCTGCGCCTTGGTGGTGGCCACCTTCACGATGCGCCAGTTCTTGATGATGAACTCGTGCATCTCGGCGCGGATCCAGTGCACCGCGAAGCTGACCAAGCGCACGCCCACCGAGGGGTCGAAGCGCTTGACCGCCTTCATCAGGCCGATATTGCCTTCCTGGATCAGGTCGCCCAGCTGCAGCCCGTAGCCGCTGTAGCCGCGGGCCACGTGCACAACGAAGCGCAGGTGCGACAGGATCAGCTCCTGCGCCGCGGCGATGTCGTTGTCCTCGCGCAGGCGATGGGCCAGCCGCTGCTCGTCCTCCACCGACAGCACCGGGATCTGGTGCACGCCGCTGATGTAGGCCTCCAGCGAGCCCATGGCGCTGGGGATCGGCAGGTTGTTGGCGACAAGCGCGTTGGTGGTCATGCTGGCTTCCCTCATGCGGCCGATTCTAGCAGTCGCCATTTATGACTGCTGCCCACGCCAGTAGTTCACAGTCGTTTCACCGATGGAACAACGGCAGCGGGTTTCCGTTCAGGAAACCAAGGCGTATCCGAAAGATCTGGGGGCGTTACCCGGTGTCTGCAAGCCCGACGTCGAACTGGTCCTTGCACCCGATCCGGATCGCTGACCGCGGCAGTGGCGGCCGGGCTGGCGCTTGGCGACGGGGTGGTGGTGTGCGCCGCCAAGCGGCCTCTGGGCCACTGGTTGGGCGAGCGCTTCAGGTCGTCGCAAGCAGCGCGCTGGGTGGCAGCGACCAGTCGATCGGGGTCTTGCCGCAGCGGCCCAGGTACTGGTTGGCGGCGGAGAAATGCCCGCAGCCGAGGAAGCCGCGGTGCGCCGACAGCGGCGAGGGGTGCGGCGCCTTCAGCACGCGATGGCGGCGTCCGTCGATCACCGCGCCCTTCTTCTGCGCGTAGCTGCCCCAGAGCAGGAACACCAATTGCTCGCACTCGCGGTTGAGCACGTCCACCACGTGGTCGGTGAACCCTTCCCAGCCGCGGCCCTGGTGGCTGCCGGGCTTGCCATCCTCCACCGTCAGCACGCTGTTGAGCAGCAGCACGCCGCGCCGCGCCCACGGCAGCAGGCAACCGTGGTCGGGACGGATGAAGCCGGTATCGCGCTCCAGCTCCTTGTAGATGTTCAGCAGCGACGGCGGCACCGGCACCCCCGGCAGCACCGAAAAGCACAGCCCGTGCGCCTGCCCGGCGCCGTGGTACGGATCCTGGCCGAGGATGACCACCTTCACCGCGTCGAACGGCGTGGCGTCGAAGGCGGCGAAGATGTCCCTGCCGGGCGGGTAGATGCGCGCGCCGGCGGCTTTGCGCTGGCGCAGGAAGGCGGACAGTGCGCGCATGTCTTCGCGCGCGAACCATTCGCCCACGCGCGCCTTCCAGCTCGGTTCCAGTTGCAGCGCGGCGGCGGCGTCCATCGCGCTCAGATCACGCCGCGCTTCTTCTCGAACAGCAGGTAGGCCACGCCCAAGGCGGCGCCGATCCCCAGCGAGGCCGGCCAGCCCAGCGGGCTCAGCCACTTCACCAGCCCGGCCAGCAGCAGACCCAGCACCACGAACTGCGAATAGCGCCAGCGGCTGTCGCGGAAGTTCTTCAGTTCCGGGCCGGCCATCGGCTCAGACCTTGTAGCCGGTGTGGATGGCGACGATGCCGCCGCTCATGTTGCGGTAGCTGCAGCGCGCCAGCCCGGCCGCTTCCATCATCGCCTTGAGCTCGCGCTGCGGCGGATGCTTGCGGATCGACTCGGCCAGGTACTGGTAGCTCTCGGCGTCGCCGGCGAACAGGCTGCCCAGCTTCGGCAGCACCTTGAACGAGTGGAAATCGTAGATCGGCCTGAACCACTCGGCCTGCACTTCGGAAAACTCCAGCACCCGTGCCTGCCCGCCCGGGCGCAGCACGCGCGCGATTTCGCGCAGCGCGGCGTCCTTGTCGGTCACGTTGCGCAGGCCGAAGGCCATTGTCACCAGGTCGAAGCTGGCGTCGGGGAAGGGCAGGCATTCGGCGTTGCACTGCACGTATTCGAAGCCGCGGACGAAGCCGCGGTCGGTCATGCGGTCGCGGCCCACCCGCAGCATGTCGCCGTTGATGTCGCCCAGCACCAGTTCACCGGTTTCGCCCACTCGGTCCTTCAGCAGCGCGGCGATGTCGCCGGTGCCGCCGGCCAGGTCCAGCACGCGGTCGCCCTTGCGTACCTGCGTGGTGGCGACGAAGAAACGCTTCCACAGCCGGTGGATGCCCAGGCTCATGGCATCGTTCATCAGGTCGTACTTGCCGGCCACCGAGGTGAACACCTCCGCGACCAGCTTCTGCTTCTGGGCCACCGGCACGTCGCGGAAACCGAAGTGGGTGGTGCCGGCTTTGTCCTGGGCTGTATCCATGGCGGGGATTATCGCACCATGGATTGATCCCGATCATGCCCGCCGGCCGCCGCCCGGCGAGAATGGTCCCGACCGCCGCCGGAGCCCGCCATGCAATCACCCCATTCGCACCAGCCCTTGCTGATCGCCGACGATCCCTCGCTGGACGCCTACATGGCCGACGTGCACGGCAAGAATTTCGCGTCGCGACGTGACGGCGGGATCGCGCTGGCGGACTGGCTTGCCAGCGGCGACGACGCCGAGGAGCGCAGCTACCGCCATGCCGAGCGCCTGGGCCTGCCGCTGGTGCGGCTGCCAGAGGTGGCGGTGGACCCGCAGGTGGCGGCATTGCTGCGGCCCGAGCAGGCGCGCCAGCTGCGGGTGGTGCCGCTGCGCCTGCACAACGGCTTGCTGGCCGCGGCGATGGAGGACCCCACCAACCAACAGGCGATGGCCGCGCTGGAGTTCGCCACCGCCCACCACGTGCTGCCGATGGTGGCCAGCGCACGCGGCATCCGCGAGGCGATCGCCCACAGCTACGACCTGGCCGAGGACCGCGAAACCGTGCGCCAGCTCGGCCTGGACCCGCATGCGGCCGGGATCGAGAGCGAGGCCGAGGCCAACCGGCTGGCGCGCGAACAGCCGATCGTGCGGCTCGTGCACGGCCTGATCGCCGATGCGGTGGCACGCCGCGCCTCCGACATCCACCTGCGCCCGGGCGAGCACGACACCGACGTGCTGTTCCGCATCGACGACGAGCTGGTGCCGGTGCGCAGCCTGATGCGCGCCCTGCATCCGGCCGCGATCAGCCGGGTGAAGGTGCTGGGCGCGATGAACCTGGCCGAACACCGGCTACCGCAGGACGGCCGCACCAGTTTCGTCCTCGACAACGGCGGCAAGGTCGACCTGCGCATCTCGATCCTGCCGACGGTGAACGGCGAAAGCGCGGTGGTGCGCCTGCTGGACCCGCGCGAGGGCCTGTGGAACCTCGACCAGCTGGGCCTGAGCGAGGCCGACAAGCTGCGCGTGGACGACGTGATGACGCGCAGCCACGGCATGTTCCTGACCACCGGGCCCACCGGCTGCGGCAAGTCCACCACCCTGTACGCGATGCTGCTGGAGATGCGCAAGCAGCGCATCAACATCCTCACCATCGAGGACCCGGTGGAGTTCCATATCGCCGAGATCCAGCAGATGCAGGTCAACCGCGCGGCCGGCTTCACCTTCGCCAGCGCGATGCGCAACTTCCTGCGCCACGACCCCGACGTGATCATGGTGGGCGAAATCCGCGATCACGAAACAGCCGGCATCGCGGTGGAAAGCGCGCTCACCGGCCACCTGATGCTGAGCACGCTGCATACCAACACCGCGGCGACCACCGTCACCCGCCTGCTGGACCTGGGTGTGGAGCCCTACCTGCTGCGCGCCAGCCTGCTGGCGGTGATGTCGCAGCGGCTGGTGCGCTTGACCTGCGCGCACTGCCGCGAGGTCGAGCAGGTGCCCGCGCGCATCCGCGAGGCGCTGGGCGTGGCGGCCGACGACGTGTTCCATGCCGGACGCGGTTGCGCCCAGTGCGAGGGGCTGGGCGTGCACGGGCGGCGCGCGGTCTACGAGCTGCTGGTGATGAGCCCGCGCCTGCGCGAACTGGTGGTGCCCGGGGCCGAGGCCGACACCATCCACCGTGTCGCGGTGGAGGAAGGCATGGTGCCGATCACCCAGGCCGCGGTGGCACTGGCGCGCAGTGGCGAGATCTCGCTGTCGGAAGCGTGGCGGGTGCGCGCGGACTGAGCGCGCCTGCATGCGACACTGCGCGCATGCACATCGAACCCGCCGCCTTCCGCGGCACGCCTTGCATACGCATCGCCGCTGAGGGCGCCAGCGCACTGGTCGCCCTGCACGGCGCGCAAGTGCTCTCGTGGATGCCCGCAGACGGCCGCGAGCGCCTGTTCCTGTCCGAGCGCGCGGTGTTCGACGGCCGCGCCGCCATCCGCGGTGGCATCCCGGTGATCTTCCCGCAGTTCGGCGAACGCGGCCTGTTGCGCAAGCACGGCTTCGCCCGCAACCGCAGTTGGACATACGCGGGTGTTGAAGGCGATCAGGCCGTGCTGGCGCTGTCCGGCGACGGCAGCGACACCGACTGGCCGTATCCCTTCATCGCCCGCCTGCGTGTCGGCCTGGCCGCCGCGCGGCTGGCGGTGGCGCTGGAGATCGACAACACCGGCGCCGCAGCCTTCGCCTTCACCGCCGCCCTGCACAGCTACCTGCGCGTGGACGACATCGCCCAGGTCGCCCTCGAAGGACTGCAAGGCTGCGACTACGAAGACAGCGCAAGCGGCGGCACCCTGCACCGCCAGCACGACTACGAAGTCACGTTCGAGAACGAGACCGACCGCATCTACAACGACGTGGTCGCCCCGCTGGTGCTGATGGATGGCACGCACCGGCTCGACATCGAGCAGGACGGCTTCGGCGACGTGGTGGTGTGGAATCCGGGCGAGCAGCTGTGCGCCCGCATCGCCGATCTGGCGCCGGACGACTGGCGGCACTTCGCCTGCGTCGAAGCCGGACAGGTGCTGCAACCGGTGGTGCTGGGGCCGGGAGAAACCTGGCGGGGCGCGCAGGTGCTGGGCCGCTAACGCAGAACGCCCCGCATCACTGCGGGGCGTTCCGTTTGCATCGATGGCGCGGTGGCTTACTTGCGCATCGAGCTGAAGAACTCGTCGTTCGACTTGGTGTTCTTCATCTTGTCGAGCAGGAACTCCATGGCGGCGATCTCGTCCATCGGGTGCAGCAGCTTGCGCAGGATCCAGATCTTCTGCAGCAGGTCGGGTTCGATCAGCAGGTCCTCGCGGCGGGTGCCGGACAGGTTCACGCCGATCGCCGGGTAGACGCGCTTCTCGGTGATGCGGCGGTCCAGGTGCACTTCGCTGTTGCCGGTGCCCTTGAATTCCTCGTAGATCACCTTGTCCATCGCGCTGCCGGTGTCGACCAGCGCGGTGGCGATGATGGTCAGGCTGCCGCCTTCCTCGACGTTGCGGGCCGCGCCGAAGAAGCGCTTCGGCCGGTGCATGGCGTTGGAGTCCACGCCGCCGGTCAGGACCTTGCCGCTGCTCGGCATCACGTTGTTGTAGGCGCGGGCGAGGCGGGTGATCGAGTCGAGCAGGATCACCACGTCCTTCTTGTGCTCGACCAGGCGCTTGGCGCGCTCGATCACCATTTCCGCGACCTGCACGTGGCGCGCGGCCGGCTCGTCGAAGGTGGAGGAGATGACCTCGCCGCGCACGGTGCGCTGCATCTCGGTCACTTCTTCCGGACGTTCGTCGATCAGCAGCACGATCAGGTGCACGTCGGGGTGGTTGTAGGTGATGGCGCTGGCGATCTGCTGCATCATCATCGTCTTGCCGGCCTTCGGCGGGCTGACGATCAGGGCGCGCTGGCCCTTGCCCTGCGGGGCCATCAGGTCGAGGATGCGGCCGGTGATGTCCTCGCTTGAACCGTCGCCGCGCTCCAGCTTGAAGCGCTTGCGCGGGAACAGCGGGGTGAGGTTCTCGAACAGGGTCTTGTTCTTCGACGCCTCGATCGGCTCGCCGTTGATGGTGTCGACGATGTTCAGCGCGAAGTAGCGCTCGCCGTCCTTGGGCCAGCGGATGCGGCCGGAGACGTGGTCGCCGGTGCGCAGGTTGAAGCGGCGGATCTGCGACGGGCTGATGTAGGTGTCGTCGGGGCCGGCCAGGTAGCTGGCCTCGGCCGCGCGCAGGAAGCCGAAGCCGTCGGGCAGGATCTCCAGCACGCCGTCGGCCTGCACGCCTTCGCCGTGGCGGGTCAGCACCTTGAGGATCGCGAAGATGATGTCCTGCTTGCGCGCGCGGGCTACGCCCTCGCTGATCTGCAGCTGGTCGGCGATTTCCAGCAGCTTGTGCGCGGGCATCCGCTTGAGGTCGCCCAGCGAATAGGTGGGGAAGCCTTCGGGCACCTGCGGGTGCGGGCGCGGCACGAAGTTCTCGCCGTTGCCACCCTCGTCGGCCATGCCACCGTCGCGCTGGCGGTCGCGCTGGCGATCGCGGCGGTTCTTGAAGCGTTCACGGCGGCTGTTGCGGTGGCCGTCGCGCTGGCCGCCGTCCTGGCCGTCCTGGCTACCGGCATCGCCCTGCTGCTGGCGACCACCTTCGCGTTGCTGCTCACCCTGCGCCGGGGCCGGCGCGGACTCGGGCGGAGCTGCGGGAGCGGGAGCCGGCGGTGTAGCCGGCTGTGCCGGTGCTGGTGCCGGTGCCGCTGGCGGGGCTGCTGCTGCGGGCGCTGCCGGCGGCAGTGCGATTTCGGACTGTTCGGGCGCGCGCGGCTTTGCCACGCGGGGCTTGCGCACGCGCTTCTCGGCGACTTCGCCGCTGGCGTCGTTGGGGGTATCGGACAAGGGGGAACCTCGCTTGCGTTGCGAGCGCCCGCAGGCGGCGGGCGGATCGTGGGAAATGGTTCGGATCGGGAGTGGATCAGAAGGGGTGCGGCGCGCCGTAGAGGGGACGGATCAGCGCCGGATGGTGCGAAACGCTAGCATCGCTGCCGGCTGCCGCGCAAGCGGCGGGCGCCGGGCGGTTCAGTTCCGGGCGATCACGCCGGCCGGAACACCGCGGCGCGCAGCGCCGTGGATCGGTTGCGGACCGGTGCAGGCATCGGCCAGGTGGCGTCGGCACGGATGCCGGCCACCGGCCGACCGGGCGGGGTATCAGATCGCCTTGTCGATCATCTGCGCCAGCTGGGCCTTGCCCACCGCGCCGATCTGGGTGGCCTGCACCTGGCCGCCCTTGAACAGCAGCAGCATCGGGATGCTGCGCACGTGGTACTTCATCGCGGTCTGCTGGTTCTGGTCGACGTCGACCTTGACGATCTTCGCGCGGCCGGCGTAATCGGCGGCGAGCTGGTCCAGGGCCGGGGCGATCATCTTGCACGGGCCGCACCAGGGCGCCCAGAAGTCCACCAGCACCGGCTGATCGGAGGCCAGCACCTGGCTGTCGAAATCGGCGTCGGTGGCGTGCAGGACGGTATCGCTCATGTCGGCTCCAGAGGGTTGCGGGACGCGGCAGGCCGCGCCGGTGTTAGACTTGGAAGGTTGCGCCGGATTCTGCAAGGCGCCGTGCCGGGAACGACCAGCCCCGGAATTGTCCCGGCAGTCTGCGTGGCTGCCCTCCATTCATGCAAGTGGCGAAGTGCAACGCGGCGTTCTGGAACCGTGTGCCTGCCACCTTCCGAGGCAGACACCGTGTCCGACAAGCCCCTGACCGACATCACCTTTTCCACCTTCGACCTGCATCCGGACCTGTTGGCCGGGCTGGAAGGCGCCGGCTTCACCCGCTGCACCCCCATCCAGGCGATGACCCTGCCGGTGGCGCTGCCCGGCGGCGACGTCGCCGGCCAGGCCCAGACCGGCACCGGCAAGACCCTGGCCTTCCTGGTGGCGGTGATCAACCGCCTGCTGACCCGCCCGGCGCTGGCCGACCGCAAGCCGGAGGATCCGCGTGCGCTGATCCTGGCGCCGACCCGCGAGCTGGCCATCCAGATCCACAAGGACGCGGTGAAGTTCGCCTCCGACCTTGGCCTGAAGTTCGCGCTGGTGTACGGCGGCGTGGACTACGACAAGCAGCGCGAGCTGCTGCAGGCCGGCGCCGACGTGATCATCGCCACCCCCGGCCGGCTGATCGACTATGTCAAGCAGCACAAGGTGGTCAGCCTGCACGCCTGCGAGGTCTGCGTGCTGGACGAAGCCGACCGTATGTTCGACCTCGGCTTCATCAAGGACATCCGCTTCCTGCTGCGCCGCATGCCGGAGCGCGGCACCCGCCAGACCCTGCTGTTCTCCGCCACGCTCAGCCACCGCGTGCTGGAGCTGGCCTACGAGCACATGAACGAGCCGCAGAAGCTGGTGGTGGAAACCGAGCACATCACCGCCGCGCGCGTCCGCCAGAAGCTGTACTACCCGGCCGACGAGGAGAAGCTGCCGCTGCTGCTGGGCCTGCTGTCGCGCAGCGAGGGCGCGCGCACCATGGTGTTCGTCAACACCAAGGCGTTCGTCGAGCGCGTCGCGCGCGCGCTGGAACGCGCCGGTTACCGCGTCGGCGTGCTGTCCGGCGACGTGCCGCAGAAGAAGCGCGAATCGCTGCTGAAGAAGTTCCAGGCCGGCCAGCTGGAGATCCTGGTCGCCACCGACGTGGCCGCGCGCGGCCTGCACATCGACGGCGTACAGTACGTCTACAACTACGACCTGCCGTTCGATGCCGAAGACTACGTGCATCGCATCGGCCGCACCGCGCGCCTCGGCGCCGAGGGCGACGCGATCAGCTTCGCCTGCGAGCGCTACGCGATGTCGCTGCCCGACATCGAGGCCTACATCGAACAGAAGATCCCGTCCGAGCCGGTCACCCAGGAACTGATGACCGCGCTGCCGCGCAAGCCGCGCGAGGGCGTGGAGCTCAATGCCGAGGAAGGCGAGAGCATCGGCGAGATCTTCAAGGAAGTGCGCGAGGCG
>JAANMY010004512.1_pt1 | contig 10404 bp, 7 predicted proteins | sample 7279691 | NCBI WGS metagenome assembly JAANMY01 (sample SAMN14094543, study PRJNA606508) | bioreactor metagenome | isolation source: A lab-scale SPAN reactor treating ammonium-rich wastewater day 388 | place: Ireland: Galway | collected 2018-02-07
GGGGCCTCAAGTAATGCCCTTTGATTTGAACCAAGCCAGCCACATTTTCGAGATGACGGAAAGTGGCGGTGTCCAGCCTGCCTCTACCTTACGGAGGATGTGTGGCTAGGCGCCGAGGTATGACACTGTCACGCGGAGTCGATAGTAGGTCAGAGACGGTTTCGCTGGCCTGAGGGTGAACGCGGCTTCGGACTGTTCTCGAAACTGCCCCCACGGGTGACTGGCAGGGGGAAGCGTCAGTGCGTGGGCTTATCTTCGTGGTCGATGCCGGCGTGTTCCTTGCCCTTCTGGAAGTTGAGCAGGCGCAGCGCGTTTGCGACGACGATGAGAGTGGATCCTTCGTGGATGAGCACGACGGCGCCGATATTCAACCCGAGGAAGGTCGCGATGATGAGGACAACGACGACTGAGAGGCTGGCGATGAGGTTCTGCCGGATGATCTGGCCAGTCGCCCGGCTCAGCCGGACAGCGAACGGGACGCGTCCGAGGTCGTCACTCATCAACGCGATGTCACAGGTCTCCAGCGCGACCGTCGATCCAGCGGCACCCATCGCAATGCCGACGTCGGCGCGGGCCATGGCGGGGGCATCGTTGACACCGTCGCCGACCATCGCGATCGGATGGTATGTCTTGGCCAGGCCCGTGATGTGGGTGACCTTATCCTCGGGGAGCAGCTCTCCGATCGCCGTGTCGACGCCGACTTCCCGGCCGACCGCGTCGGCCACCCGCTGATTGTCGCCGGAGATCATGACCAGATGGCCCACCCCTGTGTCCCGGAGCATGCTGAGCACCTGGGCAGATTCGTTGCGGGAGGCATCCATCACTCCGACGACCCCAAGGAAGCGGTCACCGCGACGGACCACCATCAACGTCTGCCCCGAGTCGCGGGCCTTCGTGTAGGCCTCGGCCAGTGAAGGAGGCAGCTTAAGCTGCTGCTCGTCGAACATGCGGAGGTTGCCCACTTCCACCCGTTCTCCGTCGATCGTCGCAGTGATGCCGCGTCCAGTGAGGGCAGAGAGATCGGTGGCCACCAACCGCTCGGTCTCCGGGACGCGGGGGGCAAGGTCGCGGACGATCGCGGCAGCGAGGGGGTGATCGCTGAGCGATTCGACCGCCACAAGTGTGGGGATCAGTTCCGCTTCGGACGTATCGTTGGCGGGAGCCAGTGAGGTCACTCGGGGCGCGCCCCACGTGAGGGTGCCGGTTTTGTCGAACGCTATCGCCTTTACTCGGCCCAGTGTCTCGAGCGGGGCACCGCCCTTGACGAGCACGCCGGCCCGGGCAGCGCGAGCCACACCCGCCAGGACCGCGGCTGGGGTGGCGATCGCGAGAGCACATGGGCTCGCGGCGACGAGCACGGTCATGGCGAGGTAGAAAGCGTCGGAGAACAGCTGCGCGAACACGAACATCGACACCAACAAGGTGGCGATGACCCCGAGGATCACGGCGGGCACGTACCAGCGCTGGAACCGGTCGATGAACTGCTGTGTCGGGGACGCGGCCTGGTCGGCGGTGCGAACGAGCTCGACGACTTTGCTCAGCGTTGAGTCGGCGGCGGTCGCGGTGACCTCGATCTCGAGCACGCCGGACCCGTTCACAGTGCCGGCGAACACTCGATTGGCAGCGGGGAGGGTGTCAATCGTGTGCATCGTCCGCTGTGGGTCGGCCACCGGTTCCTTCTCCACGGGGATCGACTCGCCCGTGACCGCTGATTGATCAACGGCGGACATCCCGGAGATCACGAACCCGTCCGAGGGGATGCGGGAATTCGGGCGGATGACGACGATGTCTCCGACCACGAGTTCCTCCACGGGCACTTCCACGGGTTCGGTATCACCGCGGCGCACCAGGGCGTGGCGGGGGGCGAGTTCGGCGAGGGCCTCGATGGACTTGCTGGCGCGGCTGAGGGCGTACTCCTCGAGGGCGTGGCCGAGGCTGAACAAGAACAGCAGCACTGCTCCCTCCGCCCACCGGCCGATGAGGGCAGCGCCGACCGCGGCGACAAGCATGAGGAAGTCAACCTCGAACTTCCCCCGCAGCGTGGAGGAGATCGCGGTGCGGATGGTGAAGAACCCGCCGAAGAAGTAGGTGGCGAGAAAGAACGCCAACGGCCATCCGACCATCGGCAGCCCCAAGGCAAACTGCGCAATCATCCCACCGGCGTAAGTCACGCCGGCGGCGATCGAAAACCCCAACTCCCAGCGTGCGGAACCGTGGGCATGATCGTCGGCAGGGGTGGTCGGCGCTGTCGGTGTCAGGGCTGTGGGGGGTCCGTTCGGGGCATGGGGCTGGCCGGGGCCATGGCCGTGGTCGGGTACGCTCATGCCTGTAGCCTAACAAGGAAAACCCCTTATTGAAAGCTTATTAAAAATCCTTGAGGGCATCCCCTCCCGCACCCTCCGTATAGACATCGAGCGGGCCGCACCGTGTGGTGCGCAAGGCTGCGCTTAGAACCGCTCGTGCCGGCGGTTGGTGAATTTCCGGGAGTGATTCGGCTGGCTGTCGCCGTAACGGTCGTGCAACATGCGTGCACGGGCACCAGAGGATGCGGAAGTAGGAGCTTGGGCATGGGCGAGACCCTGGGTGTCATTTTCCGGGTGAGTGGTGCGGAGGGCGCCCACCGGGTCGGAATCTGTCTCTTCGTCCTGGGAGTCCCCGGTCTGCTGCGAGGATGCGGATCCGTCGGCCAGCTCGGCCTCCTCGCGGCGCACACGGCGGCGTTCCTTCAGCTCCGCCCAGATAAAATACCCCAGGCCGAGCGGGGCCATGATGCCGAAGGCGATCCACTGGAAGGCGTAGGACAGGTGCGAACCGCGGTCGAGCATGGGCACCGGGATGGCGTTGATCTCCCCGGCCTGCCCCTCGGCCAGCTGCACATAGTCCTCCGCCAGGTCCCTGCCGGTCACCTCGGAAATCTGCGCGGTGTTGATGCCGTAGACCTGGCGGTAGCCCTGGTCCTCGATCGGGGGGGACATCGGTGTCTGCTCGGTGAATCGGGCGTGGCCGACGATGGACTGCTCACCGGCTGGCGCAGTATCCATCGGTGGGACACCGCCCTCAAGCGGCGGGTTGAAACCCCGGTTGACCAGGATGATCTCACCGGAGTTCAGCTGGAAGGGAGTCAAGGCATGGAAGGCAGGGGAGGAGTCGACCGGACGGTTGCGCATCAGCACCTCATCCTCGGGCAGGTAGTGGCCCTGAAGGATCACCCGGGCCCATTCCTCCCCGGGCTCGATACTGCCCTGGGCGTCAAAGATCTCCTCGGCGGGGACGGGCTCGACCTCGAAGGCGGCTTCGATCTGCTCGTTGCGCTCGACGATAGTGCTATCCCTGCTCAGCTGCCACGGCGCCAGAAAGGTAAAGGCGACGTAGGAGAAAGCGATGATGGCAAGGACACCGAACACCCAGCCGGGCCGGAGGAATGTCCACCAGCCCTTCTTCTGCGGGGCCCGACCGTACCTGCGTTCATGTGTGCTGCTCACAGCCATGAAGTCTACTGCCCCGTCCGGTGGAAAGTACATCCTGTCGCCGGGTGCTCATGGGGAAAGCACTACGAGACCCGGGACCTTCCGTACGCATCCTCGTCGGCGGTGACCGTGGTCGCCTCGACGGGCTTCAGGTCAAGATGCTGGGTGCGGGCGGCGCGTAGGCCGTTGGCGATGACGATGACCTCGGCCACCTCGTGGACCAGCACGACAGCAGCCAGTCCCAGCACTCCGGTGATCGCCAGCGGCAACAGGACGATGATGATCGCCAGGGACAGCACAATGTTCTGGTTGATGATGGCCCGGCCCCGGCGGGCGTGGTGCAGGGCACGCGGGATCAGGCGCAGGTCATCGCCGGTAAACGCCACATCCGCAGACTCGATCGCCGCATCCGATCCCTTGGCACCCATGGCGATACCGATATCGGCTCGGGCCAGGGCGGGCGCGTCGTTGATGCCGTCACCGATCATCGCCACCGGGCCGCGGGTCCCCAGTCCGGCCACGGCGGTGGCCTTGTCCTCCGGGCGTAGCTCGGCCCGCACGTCCGTGATGCCGGCCTCCCGGGCCAGGGCGGTGGCGGTGCGGGTGTTGTCGCCGGTGAGCATGGTGACCCCGAAACCCTTATCGGTGAGTGTCCGGATGACTTCGGGGGCCTCGGGGCGGAGTTCATCGCGCACCCCCACCGCACCGACCGGGTGGTCGTCACGGTAAACGATGACCACGGTCATACCCTGGCTCTCCAGGGTTTCGACCTGCCCGACCAAGGGGCCAGGGGACAGCCAGCGGGGACTGCCGACCTTAATCTGCGTCCCGTCGATCACCCCAGTGATCCCCTGCCCCGCAGTCTCGTCAACCTGCTGGGCAGTCGGCGCCTGGGGTGCTGCGGCGGTAATAGCGGCGGCCAGCGGGTGGGTGGAGTGATCCTCGAGCGCGGCAGCCCAGCCGAGGACATCTGCCCGACTGATGCCATCGATGGTGAGCACCTCCGCAACAGTGGGCTGATTGCGGGTTAGGGTACCGGTCTTATCCAGGGCCAGGTGGCGGATGCCACCGAGGCGCTCAAAAGCGGCGCCGGACTTGATGACCACCCCGAACTTGCTGGCCGCCCCGATCGCGGAGACGACCGTGACCGGCACCGAGATCGCCAGCGCACACGGCGAGGCCGCGACCAGCACGACCAGGGCACGCTCAATCCACACACCTGGATCCCCGAACAGGGACCCGATCACGGCAACGAAGATGGCCAGAATGAGCACCCCCGGCACCAGGGGGCGGGCCAACCGGTCGGCGATACGCGCGCGTTGGCCCTTCTCACTCTGCGCCTGCTCGACCAGCGCGACCACAGTGGTCAGGGAATTGTCCGTGCCTCCGGCGGTGGCCTCAACTTCGAGAGCCCCGGTGGTGTTGATTGAGCCAGCCAGCACCGCGTCACCGGGGCCGACCTCCACAGGGATGGATTCCCCGGTGATCGCCGAAACATCCAGGCTGCTGTGCCCGGACCGGATGATTCCATCGGTGGCCAAGCGATCTCCGGCCGCCAGGCGCAACACATCCCCTGGAGCGAGGTCTTCGACCGGCACCGTGCGGGTAGACCCGCGGACAAGAATGGTCGCGGTCGAGGGGATCAGAGCAAGCAGGGACCGCAGGCCCGAGCGGGCCTTGTCCATCGCCTTATCTTCCAGCGCCTCTGCGATGGAGTAGAGGAAGGCTAGGGCGGCGGCCTCCTCGATGAACCCGAGCAGGACGGCACCGGTGGCGCTGATCGTCATCAGCAACCCGATACCCAGTTTTCCCCGGGTAAACAACCCCTTCAGCGCCCCAGGAACGAACTGGGAGGCACCCAACAACAGGGAGGCCCAGAATAAGACGAGGGCGATCATCCCGGCATGGGGGACGAACCACTCAAGGATCAGACCAACCAGCAACGATACACCGGAGGCCACAGGAAGGAGGATAGCCCGATCACGCCACCAGGGCGTGTGCTCCTCTTCTCTGGCCATCGGTGCAGATGGTTCACAACCACAGGCAGACGTCATGACTGCTGGCCTCCTTCTGTATCGCAACAGCCGGCGACCGGACAGGCAGGGTCTAGGCAGGGGGCATCCTCATCAACGGCGAGGGTGATCTCTACCAGGGCATTGAGCGCGCGGGCCAGGTGTGCGTCGACGATCTCATAGCGGGTACGCCGCCCCTCCGGCTCGGCGACTACAATCCCGCAGTCGCGTAGACAGGCCAGGTGGTTGGAGACATTCGTCCGGGTCAACCCCAGCGTTTCGGCCAGTTGGGCCGGATACCCGGGGGATTCGAGTAGGGACAACAGGATCCGGGACCGGGTGGGATCGGCCATGGCACGGCCCAGGCGATTCATCACATCAAGACGAGAAGCAATAGTCAGCATGCACTGACCATACAGTGGGGACTGATTAGTCTGCAATTGTCCCTAGGGTGGTCGCCCCTGGATGTCCGACGAACGTCAGGTGGGAGGTGGGGTCCTGAAACCGCGTCAGCCTGGAGGGAGATTGACCCGCGGCATGGCACACCGGCGCTCAGGATGTAGCGGGAGTCTTCTGCTCCCTAACGCCTGTCACGGTTCCGGACAGCCAGCACGATGGCCCCGGCGATGACGCCGAAGAGGGCCAACCCCGCGAGGGTCAGGACTATCGGATTACTGACTATGGAGGTGTCCCCCTCGGCGGTGTTCTCGACAGCTGTGGTCTCCTCCACAGGCTTGGCGTCGGCGCCCGTGGGGGTGGCGGTCGTTTGGGCGTCACCGGCGACGGTGAAAGTGGTCGCGCTGCGGGTGGCGTGGCCGTCGGAGGAGAGGATCTGGAAGCCGACGGTGTAGTCACCTGGCCCGCCGCTGACATCCGCAGGTAGATCAAGGGTCACCAGTCGGCCGTCGATGGTCGGCTCACCACTGAACAGGAGATCACCGGAGTCCTGGTCGGTGATGGCCACGGTGCTGAAACCTTCCTGGGGCAGCCCGGAGAACTCCAGCTCGATGCTGCGCGGAAATTCTTCGACCACGTCACCGTCCGCGGGATTGCCGCCGATCACGGAGTCATGCGCGAGGGCAACCGGGGTGGCTACGACGGTCAGGGCACCGACCGCCACAACAGTAGCCAGCACACGACGAGGGAGCATGGGGGAGATGATCACGAAAGTCCTCCTGGACTGGGCCGGTTCTTCAACCGGATGTGAGCGACTAAGACACCTGCCTGCGGGAGGTGCCAAGACACTAGTCGGAACAGGCGGGAGGAAAGTTCCCGGCCACGGCGCCTTCACCGGGTGTTGTTCTTCCCAGGTCGGTGCTCCCTGCAGGGGGCGAACCGGGGGAAGATACCGGTCCCTGGGTAATGTACAAGAACACCCGCAGGCCCCATTAGGGTGAACCTCACGCCCGCTTCCGAGCACACCATGAGAGCGGAGGCGGCATGGACGGCGAAATGGACACAGATGACCCACCCGGTAAATAACACCCCCACTGCCACGGATACGACCGCAGGGACGACCCCCACCATCGGGAGCCGGCCTCAGGAGCGGGTACGCCCCACGTGGCCGTTGTACCTGCTCTTTTTCGCCGTCGCCGGTGCCATCGGCGGGACGGTTGCCTACAGCTTCCTCGGCGAATCCCTCGCGGCCCTGGGGATCCCCAACCCGGGCATCGCGACCACCTTCGGGTTGCCGTTTTTCCGTGCGGTCGGTTGGATGCTCGCTGCCCTGTCGGCCGGTTCTTTCCTGTTCGCTGCTTTCCTCATCTCCCCACGGTTGCCCGGCGGTGATCACGACCGCCTGCACCAGGCCTCGTTGAGTGTGGACGGGCACCTGGCCTCGCGTACCGGTGCGGTCGCGGCCATCTGCTTCGGACTGATCGCGTTGTTGATGATCCCGCTGGTGCTCTCAGATGTCTCCGGCACCCCCCTGGCCCAGACACTCGGCCTGGAGACCCTGACGGTGGCCGTCGAGCAGGTGGCCATGGCCCAGGTGTGGCTGATCGTCGCGCTTATTGCCCTGGTCACCGGTGGTACGGGCCTGATGAGCCGGGCGTGGATCACCCAACCACTGTTGCTCCTCGGGTCAATCCTCATGATCATCCCCCTGGGCCTGACAGGACACTCCTCCTCGGGCGGCAACCACGACCACGGCACCAACTCCTACCTGTGGCACCTGGTCTTCTTAGTCCTGTGGGTCGGCGGACTCATGGCCCTGCTCGCCCACGGGCGTCGCCTGGGACCTGACCTGGATATTGCGCTGCGCCGCTACTCGACAATCGCCCTGGTCTCCATCATCGTCATGGCCGTGTCCGGGCTGGTCAACGCCGCCATCCGCATCGAGCTGACGGATCTGTTGACCACCCGTTACGGGTTGATCATCGTGGCCAAGACCATCGGCGTGATTATCCTCGGTGTCTTCGGGTGGATCCACCGGGCGTGGGTCATTCCGCAGGTGCAGGCCAACCCCGCTGATCTCCGCCTGTTCCGCCAGGTCGCCATCGTCGAGGTGCTTGTCATGGCGGCGGTCACCGGTATCGCCATCACCATGGGGCGCACCCCGCCGCCCCCACCGCGCATCCCGAACCTCTCGCAGATGGCCACCAAGCTCGGCTACGAGCTGTCCGAGAAGCCCACCATCCTCAACGTGTGGGGCATGTGGCGCTTTGACCTGCTGTTTGGTGCCCTCGCCCTGCTGCTGGCCGTCGGCTATCTCTCCGCTGTGTGGCGCACCCGCCAGGCAGGTCACACCTGGTCAAGCACCCCCACCGCCTGGTGGTTGGCCGGATGTGTGACCCTGCTGGTGACGATGAGTTCCGGGATCGGGCTGAATATGCCCGCGGTCTTCTCGGTGCACATGGTCGGTCACATCATCTTGTCGCTGGTCATCCCCATCTTCCTGGTGATGGGTGCCCCGCTGACCCTGCTGATGACCGCCTTCGCCCCGGGGGCCCCGGGTAGGCCGAATATCCACGACTGGGTGCGCGCCTTCACCCGCAGCCGGTTGGTGGGGGTGATCACCCATCCGGTGGTCAACACCCTGCAGTTCCTGGTGTTCTTCTACGTCATGTACCTGTTCATCCCGCTCTATGAGCTGCTGATCTCCAAGTACGCGGGGCAGCTGATCATGAACGCCGTGCTCCTGGTCTCCGGTTGCTTCTACGTCTGGGGGATGCTCGGACCCGACCCGATCCCGCGCCGGCGCCCGGCCACCATCCGCCTGGGGTGGCTGGTTGCCTCCCTGCCTGTCCACCTGCTCGTCGGGGTCTATCTCCTGCGCCTGGACACGATTCTGGGCGAGGAGTTCTACCGCTCCCTGCTCCTGCCCTGGGAGCTCGATCTGCTCGCCGACCAACGCACCGCCGTCCTGGCCTGGGCCACAGGTGTGGTCCCACTGGCCGTCGTCGCCCTCCTGCTCATCGGCCAATGGCCGGGCACGGTCGGGAAAACCACGGGCAACGAGGAAAAGACCACCACCGGTAGCAACGCCGAGAACGAAAACCACACCGCATTCCTCGGCCCCACCGCGGACGGTAAGACCCCCACGTCCGACCACGGCACCCGGACAACCGACCAGCCTTAACCACCCCGGTCTCACCGCCGGCCCCTCACGGGGCCAGCGAGGAACTGGTCGCGTGACCTCCTCCCGGGCTCCCGCGGCCATGGCCCATGCCTCGACGAGCTCAGCGACAAGCCCGAGACAGGCCTTTCCCCTGGTGATCCCGCCCGCCCATCACAGACCCCTCTCCGACTAGGAGCCGAGGAAACTATGAAATAGATCACTAAATGGACTCCGGAGGTGACTTCGGTGGGGATGAGGGGTTAACGTTACCTCCATCAGGTAACGGAACAGTCACAATTTCGTCTCTAACGAGTACAACGGTGAGATCGAGTGTGGCGGGACAACGGACAACGACGGAAGAAGATTCATGCTCCTGAAGGCCCAGCGATCAGCCGGAGGAAAACACCGCAAGATCCCCACCTCGCAAACCAAGAGCCGCGTAGCCCTGGTGGCCGTGGCCACGGGAGCGGTCTCGTCCGCGGGTATCGGGGGTGCCGCCGCCGCCACGCTGCAGACCCAGGCTGAAGCCTCGATCTCCCCGCAGGACACTGTCGGTGGCGTGCAGTTGGCCACCAATGACACCGCGCTGCCCCCGGACACGACGGAGACGGCCCCGCAGATCCTGACGATCTCAGAGTATAAGCCGGTAACCAATATCAACGAGCAGTTGGACAAGGCGGTTGAGTACGCCGCCGAGCGCACCGAGGCCGCCCGCGCTGAGGCCGCACGTCTGGAAGCAGAACGCATTGAGGCAGAACGCCTGGCCAACGCCTCATCCGTGGTCAAACCCACTGAAGGCACCTTCACCTCCGGTTTCGGTATGCGCTGGGGCAGCCTCCACGCAGGACTAGACATCGCCAACGTCGTGGGCACCCCAATTCTTGCGGCCATGGGCGGCACCGTCATCGACTCCGGACCGGCTTCCGGTTTCGGCCAGTGGATCCGCATCCAGCACGATGACGGCTCCATTGCCGTCTACGGCCACATGGAAACCCTCGATGTCAGCGTGGGTGAGCAGGTCACCGCCGGCCAGAAGATCGCCGGCATGGGCAACCGAGGTTTCTCCACCGGTTCCCACCTGCATTTTGAGCTCTACCCGACCGGCAGCGGCGCCGTCGACCCCGCCCCCTGGTTCGCCCAGCACGGCATCACCTTCTAACCTTCCCCCCACCCGGGAGAAAACCCGGTCCTGACCCTCAGGCCAGCGCCTGTGGTCCGGATGTAAACATGCTCCCGGTCATCTCACACTCCTCCGCCGAGGGCACCGAGGAGTAGTACAGGGGATTGTGTACTGTCTACGATTATGAGCACGGTGACCGTCACTCACACCTCGGCGTTGTCCCGGGTGGGCCATGCCCTGTCCGAT
>JAANMY010004513.1_pt1 | contig 10403 bp, 12 predicted proteins | sample 7279691 | NCBI WGS metagenome assembly JAANMY01 (sample SAMN14094543, study PRJNA606508) | bioreactor metagenome | isolation source: A lab-scale SPAN reactor treating ammonium-rich wastewater day 388 | place: Ireland: Galway | collected 2018-02-07
ATCGCGGGGGAGGGGGGCAGCGGCGGCGGCATCGCGCATGAGGGTAGCGGCTTATTGTGGTTGGAAGGTGTAACCATTGTGAACAACCACGCAGGCAACGGGGGCAACTCGGAGGTTCATTATCCTCCCTGTCCGCCCGGATACGGTGGGGCGGGCGGAAGCGGCGGCGCTCTATGGATTTCAGGCGCGGCGGCGGTACCGCATCGGGTTCTGGACAGCACGATTCGCGCCAACAGTGCAGGCGTTGGCGGATCTGGCAGCTACCTGGCTCCGGGTCCGGGCCAGAATGGACGTGCTCTAAACGGGTCGGGGGGCGGTATCCGTCTCCCTGCGGACAGTACAGTGCTCATTGAGCGAACGGTAGTCGAAAGTAATTTAACCCGTATTGGTATAGGGAACGACGGAGCGGGCATTGCCAGCGATGGTGTGTTGTTGATGCGCGACAGCGTCATTGCCGCAAACTACGCGGGACCGGGGCGTAACTGGGTGCTGGAGGGACGGTGGCCCGAAGGGGGCGGACGCGGCGGCGGGATTTATCAGTCGGGCGGCGCTATCACGCTCATCCACGTTGAGCTGCGGGAGAATCGTGGCGGGAAAGGTGGAGATGGTGACCAGGGCGGTGCGTGGGGTGGTTCGGGCGGAGGTATCTATCAGGCAGGCGGTACTTTGACGCTCCAACAGAGCGTTGTGCACGGCAACTCCGGGGGAGCAGGCGGGCGCGGCGCGGATACAGGCGGCACTGGTGGTGACGGCGGCGGGCTGCGGCCATCAAATGGCTGATTATGCCAAGACACTTGCAGATCCGGAGTTGCAAGCTTTCCAGCCCCCGAAAAATTACGATTTTAATTTTCATATCCGGGTTTTGTTGAATATCGCCTCGGCGTTTGGGTTGGCCGTTGTTGTTTTCGTGCCTTTGTTGTTTGGTGTTGCCGAAGAAATTATGAGTCCGAGCTTCAGTTTTTCCGATGTCCTGAAGGTCTACGGAAAATTGCCTCTTTTTCTTATTTGGGCTTATGGAATCGGGTTTGCGGGCATCGCGGCGGCCTATCTTTTGACCGTGCGTCTTTTGCGCCGGAACGAGCAGCGGGCATGGGTCTGGATTGCGGGTTATACGGCGCTTGGCCTCTTCCTTGGCTGGTTTCCCGCGTTGGCGTTTGTTCCGCAGCTTTTCGGCGGGGTTTTCATTTTGACCCCGCTGAGTATATTTCTGGCGGCGGTCAGCGGCACCCTTATGTGGTGGTTTGCGCGGCATTTAAAGGAGTCCCTGCCTCATGCTATGATTGAGCCCGAGGCCGAAACGGAAAAAGGAGTTACGTCATGAACACCCTTACCAAAGCGCACCTGAAGGGTCTGGTGTATTTTTATGCGATCATGATCGTGCCGTTCGCTCTGGCGTGGGGGCTTTATGGCGCGGGGATCGACTTGCGGCCCTTGCTCGCGCTGCTGACGGGGGAAAGTCCGACGGGCGAGATGGCCGGGGCGTACGCCGATTGTCTTGTGCTTATTCTGGGCGCCTTGGCGGGGTCTTTTTTTCTGCGCAAGCGGATGAAGGCGAACGCGGCGGTCATCAACGCTGTCTACGACGCGCCGCTTTCGCCCGCGAGTTTTCAGGCGCTGGCGCTTGGTGTCCTGCTGACCGGGATGCTTGGGTTTGGGTTGTTCCTCGCCTTGGCCTTCGGCTTCCTGCCCTATACGTTTTTTGATTATTCGCAAGGCTTTCCGTTTTACGATGCGCCGCACGAGGTGGCGGGGCTCGCGCCGAGGCTGGCGTTCCTCCAGTCCGACGCGTGGATATTCCTTGTCGCGGGCGCGATGTTCGGCGCATTTATGTGGGGTGTGGGGCAGCGGAACAAGACGATCAAATATGCCACGCTTGCGGCTTTTGTCGCGGCGATGTATTACAACCCGATCTCCTGGTTCGTTGAGCCTTTGCCGATCTCCTCCCCTACACTGACCGAAAGTAGCGCGGACGTAGATCCCGCCTCTCCGTCGATCGAGGAGGAGATCCGCAAGCTCGAAGTGCAGGATGCGCTGGGGGCGGAGGCTCCCGCCGCGCCGTGATCCCTGTGCTCAGGGGGGCAGGGCCTTCGCGCATCCGCCGTCGGTGACGTTTTTGGCGGGGCCGGAGGCGCGGTAGACGACCATTTCGTCGGCCTTTTCCGGGGCGAGGGGGGTAAGCGCAGTTGTGCCGTTCGTGTATTCCACGCACAAGGCGGCATCGTTTCCGATTTTTACGGTGGTTTTTATGTCATAAATATCGCGCGAGGATTCTGCGGCGAGAAAGGGCTGCGCTTCCTCGAACAGCACTTCATATGTGCCTGCGTCCGATTTGTGATAAACGGCGACTTTTGCGTTCTCTAACGCCCCAGACGGTGAGGGGTTATGATAGCGCAGCATGGTGTTCTGTATTGCGCCGCCTTCTTCATAGGATTGCCAGAATTCGAGAAAATCCGCTGCGGGCTCGCGTGTTGGCGGTAGGCGATGCTGCAGAACAGTGATGACTTGTTCGAGTGCGTTGATGCCCTTTTCCGGGTAGAAATATCCGGCGAAGCTGACGCAGGCGGTGATGCCGCCGAGCAGCCAGAACACCACGTTTACGGTTTTATAAAGCGCGCCGAGCGGCTTTTTGAGTTTTTCCATGAGGCGACCCCTGCAATTTATAGTCGCTTTTAAGCGTGTCTGATTACCAGGAATTTTTCAAGACGTTTGGGTCGCCTTTTTTCGTCCGGGTGATGGAGTTGTGATACGCTGGGGCGGATCGTTCAAGAACAAGGAGGCAGGCGATGCGCGTGATGGTGTTGGTCAAGGCGACCGAGGATAGCGAAAAGGGCTTTTCGCCCACGCCGGAGGCGATGGAGATGATGGCGGCGATGGGCCGGTATAACGACGAACTCAGACAGGCCGGGATTCTGATCAGCGCCGAAGGCCTCAAACCCTCCTCGGCGGGCAAGCGCGTCGCGTTCGACGGCGCGGGGCGCACGGTGACGGGTGGGCCTTTTGCGCCGGCGTCCGAGCTGGTCGCCGGATTCTGGATCTGGGAGGTCGCGGATATGGACGAGGCGGTCGCGTGGGTGAAACGCTGCCCCAACCCCATGCCGGGGCCGAGCGTGATCGAGATCCGGCCTTTTTATGATCAGGACGACTGGCCGTGATGACGCGTAAGAAGGAGCGAAGGGTGAGCGCCGATAGTTTTGTAAATGCCAAAATCAGAAAGCGGCCTGCGCCTAAAGATATACTGGCGGGTGCCATCGAAATCGCCATCCGCGATGCGGAAATCCACGGCACAAAGCTGGCCGTCAAGACCAACGGCAAGATCGAGGAGTTGACCCCCAAGCAGATGCGGGTGCGGCTCAAGAAGACAGCGCGGAAAACCAAGAAAACTTGATTTTCTGTGAATAAAATCCTATAATTGGCGTATGAGCCAAGACAAGACGTATTTTTATACCACCACCCACGATTTCAAGACCAACTTTGCCAAATATATCCGCTGGATGGAGGAGGGGCGGTATGATGCTGTTTTCGTCAAGCGGGGGCGCGAGATTGTGGCGTTCGTTATGCCCTACAAAAAGTGGATGAAGCAGGTGATCGAGGGGCAGGAGAAGGCCCGGAGGGAGGGCGCGGGGACGCCTTCCGAAGTTCAAACATGAGTGGACTAAGCCCACTTCAAAGCCTTATGGGCCGCGGGTTTGCACCGGGCTTAGTCCAGTCGCGTTTTTGCGCGGAGGCGTCTGTGGGCAGAGTGCGAGAGGTGGACTTAGTCCACCGGGTCAGGCGCCGTTCAATCCGGCGGGTTGTCCTCGCCCGTGTCGTTCGCGGTTTCGCCGCGCGGGGGGCGTTTGCCTTTCGCGATTTTGGCGCGTTCGGCGGGGTGGATGATGGCGCTGCTGGTGTTGCCGCCGAGGCCCATTCCCGGCGCCTGCGGGGTGTAGGCGAATTCGGGGCGGGATTCGATGGCCTTGCGGCGCTCCAGATGCGGGGCGAATTTCAGCATGGAGGGCAGCGTGTCGCCCAGGATGCAGCCCAGTGTGTCCTCGTCGCCTGCGTCTTTCCTGTGGACGGGTTGGCCCAGCACGCAGGACGATATGAAATAAAAGAACGATTCCAGCGGTTTGGGCGGCGGGCGGACGTGCTTGAAAATTTCTACGCGATAGGGGTCGTTCAGGAACATCAGCGGCACCTGATAGGCTTGTGCGATATTCGCGTTCTTGACCGCGCCGATATGGATGAGCAGGCTCATATCCAGCACGTTGAAAAACTCCGACTCGACCGGGATGTTGAGGTCGAGATAGTCCATATCCGTGTATTCAATGGTTAGGCGGCCGGTATCGTGGTCGAACAGAATTCCGGCGACTTTCTTGAAGAAATTTTCGCTGCTCAGGAGGCCGACTTCGCCGTTTTCGGTCAGAAGAAAATCAATATTCACCGACTGCTCCGCGCACAAGACTCTTCCGTCTGAGATGGGCCGGGCGGTTGGCCGCCCTGCGCCCTGCCGGGGCGGAAGAGCCCGGACGAATTCATTTAACGCGCGCCGTGTAAGGGCCAGAGCGTTATCAGGCCGGTTTGAACGGGCTGACGGTCGCGTCCTTGTCCACGGAGGCTTTCGCGGCCTGCGCTTCCAGATCGAGTTCGGCGGAGGCGATGCTGCGCACCTGCTCTTCTTCCATAACGCTGTGGAGCTTCATTTCGCGCTCAATCTGCGCCAGCGTGACGTTGGAAACCTGTTCGAGGGCGGCGGCTTTTGCGCCTGCTTCGCTGGCTACGGAGGCGGCCACGGTGCCGGTCACGCTGTGCTGTATCGCTTCGTTCGTGCGGCTGGTCGCTGCGGAGGCGTTGGCCACGAAAACATTCATGTCTCCGGCGTTTTCAGCCGTGACGCTATGGGTGACGGCCTGTTGTTCGGAGCGGACCTGCTGCGCGAAGGCGTCGCCGGTTTCCAGCGCCGCGTTTTGTTCAAGGTCTATAAAACGGCCCACAAGGCCCATGACGCCCGCAATTTCCACCTCTGAGGTGTTGACGGTTTGAATCAGCTGACCTTCCGTCACCGCGCGGGTCACGAGTTCGCCAGGATCGCTCGGAAATGTTGCAGCACTCATATCAATTCACCCTTGATTTTTCTATCTATTTCATGCGTTTAGCCGCATTTAGCGGTTAATAAACGACTCCCGCCCGAAAGCGTACATATTCCGCCGTTTTTAACTGTCCACCCTCAATATAGCCCAAAGCGCAGAAAATTTCATTTTTTATTTTCTCAACGGTCTCCAAATCCACGGGACAGTTGAGTTCGGCGGATTCCTTGTACCCCTCGAAAACCACCGACAGCACTCCGGTATCCGGGTTCATCACGATTTCCTCCACACGCTTGGAAAACCGGGATTTACAAGTGAAAACCACCCGGCCTTCTTTCGTGAGGCGCAATTCCATGTCCATATGCGGCTTTCCCCCAATATCCTGCCGTGATCTTAGATTTCGGGCGGGTTCGGTGTCAAATGCTGAGGGCAGGAGCAAGATATAAAGTTGCACGTTCAAGAGTTTTTAAAAACCACAGCGGTTAAGGCGCTTCGTCATTGCGAGGAGGCCGAAAGGCCGACGAAGCCATCTATCGCCGCTTGGATTGCTTCACCCGCCGGGGCGGGTTCGCAATGACGGTTTTAGAGTGGAAAGTTACGAGACCCAAGTTACAAGATCCTTCGCTGCGCTCAGGATGACGGGGTTGGCCTTACCCGGTCCCTGCTTACGCAGGGATGACAAGGAGGGTGGGGATGCTCGTAGGATGGCGGGGGTGTGCCGGATTTTTTGCCTTATTGCCAAAGGGGTTATCCTCGTTCAGAGTGTATTTCGGAAAGGACGCCCACCACAAGGCGTTTTCAACTCATGTGCGGCATCGCCGGATTGTACAGCACCCGCCCGCAGCCCGACCGTTTGCAGCTGCATCGCACGATCACGGCCATGAGCGCTGCGCTGACGCACCGGGGGCCGGACGAAGGCGATGTCTGGCAGGACCCGGAAATTCCGGTCGCGCTGGGGCACCGGAGGCTTTCGATCATCGACCTTTCGAGTGCGGGGCGGCAGCCGATGCGCTCCGTCTCCGAGCGGTATATCATCGTCTTCAACGGGGAGATTTATAATTTTCGGCAGCTTCGTTCGGAGCTGGAGCGTCTTGGCGCTTATTTCCGTGGGTACAGCGATACGGAGGTCATTCTGGCCGCGATCGAGGCGTGGGGGGTTCAGTATACGCTTAAGGCTATTCGCGGTATGTTTGCGTTTGCCTTGTGGGACCGTCATCAGAAGCGGTTTTATTTCGCACGTGACCGGATGGGCAAAAAGCCGCTTTATATCGGCTGGGCGGGATCCACGCTGGTCTTCGGGTCCGAGTTGAAGGCGCTTTGTGCGCACCCGGAGTTTGTGCGCAACGTTGACCGCGCCGCCCTGTCCGCCTACATGCGGTTTGGCCATGTTCCCGCGCCTTTGTGCATCTATGAGAAGGTTTGGAGTCTGCCCGCCGGGCATTGCATGACTCTTGACGTTCGGGCGATGGATTCCGCCGAGCCGCTTAATTCTTTTATGACGCCGTACTGGAGCCATCTGGACGCGCTGCGTACCGCACGGGCGATGGGGTGCGGTGAGAAACTGCATATCCCCGAGCGGTTCGAGGAATTGTTGCAGGATTGCGTGGCGGAGCGCATGGTCTCCGACGTGCCGCTGGGCGCGTTTCTGTCAGGCGGCGTCGACAGTTCGCTGACTGTCGCGTTGATGCAGAAAGAATCAAAAAATCGTGTGAAGACCTATTCCATCGGTTTTCACGAAAAGGGCTACAACGAGGCGGTCTATGCCAAGCGGGTCGCAGCGTATCTGGGCACAGATCATCACGAGCATTATGTGGACGGGCGGCAGGCTCTGGACGTCATTCCCAAGCTTTCGGCGATGTATGACGAGCCGTTCGCAGATATTTCGGCCATACCGACGTATCTGGTTTCCGCGTTCGCGCGGCAGAGCGTTACGGTCGCGCTGTCGGGCGATGGGGGCGACGAGATGCTGGGCGGTTACACGCGGCATGTGCGCGGGCCTAAGGTGTGGAGGCGGATGCGGCGAATTCCCAAATTTGCGCGGCAGGCTCTTTCGGCAAGTCTGTCAAAATTTTCCGTAGAGACGTGGGACAGACTCTCGCGTTACCACCCGCAATTCGGATCGCATATCCACAAGGTTTGCAGCGTTCTCGACGAAGAAAGCCCGACCGCCTTTTATATGAAGATCATGAGCCATTGGGACAAGCCCGATCATCTTGTCGTCGGGGGGGCTGAGGCGCGAGTGCCGTTGACCGATCCCGACTTGCAACCCGAAGGCCTGAGTTTCGGCGAGATGATGATGTATTGGGACGCGCTGTCCTACCTGCCCGGCGGTATCCTGACCAAGGTGGACCGGGCGAGCATGGCGGCGAGCCTTGAGGTGCGCGCGCCGCTGTTGGATCAACGAATTTACGAGTATGTGTGGAGCTTGCCGGAAGCCTATAAGGTGCATCAGGGGCAAGGGAAGTGGCTGTTGCGGCACGTGTTGCAGAAGCATCTTCCGGAGCGTCTGTTTGACCGGCCCAAGCAGGGGTTCGGCATTCCCATCGGCGAATGGTTGCGCGGGCCGTTGCGCGATTGGGCGGAAGATTTACTCGACCCGCATGCCATGGAGATTCAAGGGTATTTGAATCCCGGAGTCGTTCGCAAGGTTTGGGCCGATCATCTGGCCGGGCATGGGAACCATTCCAATAAAATCTGGACTGTGCTGATGTTTCAGGACTGGCGAAAGCGCTGGGCGGTTTAGAATTTTTAATGTTGGCTTTTTGGGGGGAGGAGCCTAGAGTTGGGCCATGAAAATCGCGATTACAGGCGGAGCAGGATTTATCGGTACGGCGCTTATACGGCGGCTTAAGGCGCTTGGGCATGAGTGCCACTGGCTGGATATCGTTCCATCCGCCGCCTATCCCCGGGACGGGTCGATCGTCAGCGTTACCGACAAGGAGGCGATGATCGTCGCCTTGAAGGGGTTCGATGCGGTGTATCATCTGGCCGCCGAACACCGGGACGATGTTACCCCCATCAAGAAATATTACGACGTGAATGTAGGCGGGGCGGAGAACCTTGTGGCCGCCGCGCAGATCAACGGGATCAAGACGATCATTTTTTCCAGTTCGGTCGCGGTGTACGGCCTTGACGCCGGGGAATCGAAGGAGGACAGCACGCCCTCGCCGTTCAACGATTACGGGCGGTCCAAGCTCGAAAGCGAGACGGTTTTCGATGCCTGGGCGGCGGCGGATTCGTCCCGGCGGCTCGTGACCGTTCGGCTTGTGGCGACGTTCGGGCCGGGGAACCGGGGGAATGTGTATACGCTTATGGATTCCATCGCGCGGGGGCGGTTCATCATGATCGGGCGCGGGAAGAATAAAAAATCCATTGCTTACGTTGGGAACGTCGCGGCATTTCTGGAGCAGTGTCTTGATGCCGCGCCCGGGCGGAGCCTTTATAATTACGCGGACAAGCCGGATCTGACGATGCGGGAGATGGTGGCGGATATCCGCGCGGGGATGGGGATGCGCGGGATGGGCGCGACACTGCCTTATTTCATCGGGTTGTCGGGCGGCGCGGTTCTGGATGTTCTGGCGAACATCACGGGGCGGAAATTTCCGATCAGCCTGATCCGGGTCAAGAAATTCTGTGCGAATACTGTGGTTAACGCCGACCGGGCCCGCAAGAGCGGGTTTGTTGCGCCCTATACGCTGCGGCAGGGTTTGCAGGAGATGATCGCCTCCGATTTTTCGAATATCGCGGCGTTACCGAAGCGGCCGCCGGGGAGCGGTTCAGGAGGCGGTGAAAAGAGCGAGGGGCAGGGCCGGGAGGCCGCCTGATGTCTGCTACAGAGCAAGCACGCATTCTTTACGTTATCAATCATGCCGACTGGTTCTGGTCACACCGCTTGCCGCTGGCGCTCGGTGCGCGGGATGCAGGGTATCAGGTCATGGTGGCGATGCCGGGCGGCGCGTCTGACAAGCGTTTGCGCGAGATGGGGTTTATCGGGTTCGATTTGCCGGAGGCCTCCGGCGTTTTAGGAGTTATTAAAACTATTTTCGCGCTGCGGCGGCTGATTGCTGGGCAGGGGCCGGAGATCGTTCACGCGATTACCCTGAAATACGCGTTCATCGCCGGGCTGGCCGTGCGGCTGGCGGGGCGCTGGGATGTGCGCGCCGTGCATACGGTGGCAGGGCTGGGGTATCTGTTTTCCGGCGAGGGGGTGAAGCCCAAGATTTTGCGCACGATCATCGGGCCGTTTTTGAAGCTGGCGCTGGGCGGAAAAAACATGCGTGTCATTTTTCAGAACCCGGACGATCTGAATCTTTTTGTGCGACGCGGGTTCGTGAAGCTGGAGCGCACGGCGCTTATTCGCGGATCCGGCGTTGATACATCCGTGTTTACACCGCGCGAGGGGGCAGAGGAGGCTCCGCCCATCGTGCTGATGCCCACACGGCTGGTGCGCGACAAGGGGATCGCGGTGTTCGTGGAAGCGGCTGCGCTTTTGAAAGCGGAGGGAGTCGATGCGCGGTTTCAGATCGCGGGCGGGGTGAGCCGGAGCAATCCGCTGGCGCTTACGGAGGCGGAGATGCATGATTTGTGCGCGGACGGGGCGGTGGAGTGGCTGGGCCGGGTTGAGGATATGCCGGGGCTGCTCTCTCGCGCAACGTTGGTCGCGTATCCTTCTTATTACCGGGAGGGGGTGCCGAAGGTTTTGCTGGAGGCGGCGGCGATGGGTAAGGCGATCGTCACCACCGATCATCCGGGGTGCCGGGAGGCGGTGGCGGACGGGGTGAACGGGCTATTGTTTCCGGTTAAGGACGCGTGGGCGTGCGCGCAGGCGATTTTGGCGTTGCTGGACGACCCCGCACGGCGGGTGGCGATGGGACGCGCGGGGCGCGAGCGCGCCGTGACGGAGTTCGACGCGAAGTTGATCGTGGCGCAGACGCTGAAGGTCTATGCGTTTCAGTGAAGAGTTACAGGGTCGAAGTTACAAGATATTTTGCTGCGCTCAGGATAACGGGGATGACTCTAAAAGGTGGATTGCTTCACCCGCTGGCGCGGGTTCGCAATGACGGTCTTAGTTAAAAGGGAAACGTTACAAGATCCTTCGCTGCGCTCAGGATGACTTTAAAGGATGTCATTCCGGCGTAGGCCGGAATCCACGGTGATGTGGTTTACTGGATCCCCGCCTTCGCGGGGATGACAATAAGGGGTGCGGGGATGACAAAGGGAGCGGGATGGCCAAGGCAGGCGCGGGTCGGCAGAATTTTCTTCCCCTCCGGACAGTTTTGTTTCTATCATGGGGATGCCACTTGCAACGGAGGAATCAATGGGTCAATCCGGTAAAAC
>JAANMY010004514.1_pt1 | contig 10401 bp, 8 predicted proteins | sample 7279691 | NCBI WGS metagenome assembly JAANMY01 (sample SAMN14094543, study PRJNA606508) | bioreactor metagenome | isolation source: A lab-scale SPAN reactor treating ammonium-rich wastewater day 388 | place: Ireland: Galway | collected 2018-02-07
AGGGTCAAGAAATCGGCAGTGACCCTGAAGGATGCGATCGCAGATGATGGGATCAGCGCGCAGGTATCGCGGATAATCGGCGATTTCGAGCGGTTGGCCACGGTGGCGGCTCGCGCTTTGGATTCATTGAGGGAGCATCCCGAGTTGATTGGCAAGGTGTGGGATGGATTGAAACTCGTCGGCGCGGCCGTGGCCGGTCTAGCGGCTTTCTCGGCCGGCCGGCTTGCCGTCGCGCTGGTGCTGCCGTTTGCGCAGATGCTGGCCGTGGTGCTGCGCCTGGCGATCGCGGTGCCTCCGCTAGGCGTGGCGCTGGCCGGGATCGCGTCTGCCATCGCGGTGGCCAGGGGGGCGATGGACGACCTCGGCCTCTCGGTGGGCGGCTTCGTCGAGGCGTCGAAGATCCAGTTCGGGATCTGGATCGACGAGTGGAAGATCATGCTGGTGGAGGCCCAGGCGCTGTTCGATGCCTGGGTCGCAGACGTGGCCGCATCCGCGAGGAAGATCCCGCTGGTCGGGAAGTTCGTCCGGGACGACCTGGACCGCGACTGGATACTGCAGGGTGCCAAGGCGGACGTGGACGCGATACGCGAGCGTATCGCCGAGGCGCGGGGTCGCCTGGCCCGCGTGGTCGCCGACGACCGGGCGGCGCGTGCGGCCGCCGGCGCGGCGGCTGGCGCGGTGGTGGTCACCCCCGGAGAGGTGTTGCCCGATCTGAGCAACCTGCCGCTGGGCAAATTCGTCGCCGGCGACGATGGTGCCGGGACGAAGGCGCGGCGTGCGCTGGAGCAGGCCGAGGAATTGAGGCTGCAGACGGAGCTGCTGAAGATCCAGCAGCGGCGGGCGATGATCGAGGCGGACAGGCTGCTGCCAGCCGACCGGCAGAGGGGCCGCGTGCTGGGAGTGCTGGAGGAGGAGCGGGCGGCGCTGGAGAAAGTGCTGGCGATGTGGGAGGCGCGGCGCGCGGCGATCACCGAGGGCGGACCGGAGGGCGAGCTGGCGCGCGCCCAGATCGACCGGGAGATCGCCGGGGTGTACGGCGATATCGGGCAGATCGACGCGGAGGCGCTGAGGCTAAAGCAAGATGCGTTTTTCGAGAGTCCGCTGGGGCAGCTGAAGCAACTGGCGCTGGAGGCCGGGCCGCTTAGCCAGCAGGCGGGGCAGATCATCGCCACGAACCTGACCGGGGCCATCGATGGCGTGTCGTCGGCGCTGACCGGCGTGATCATGGGGACCAAGACGTGGGGCGAGGCGTTCCGCGAGACGGCCTCCCAGATCGTGAGCCAACTGATCCAGATGACCATACGCATGGTGCTGTTCAACGCGATCATGAAGCCGCTGGGCGCTGCGATCGGCGGGCCGGCCGGGATCGGGCTGGGCTTCGTCGGCGGGTTCGCCGGCGGCGGGCTGGTGCCCGGTGCGCCGAGCCGCACGGACAACCGGCTGGCCGCCGTGGCGACGGGGGAGTTCGTGATGCCGAGCGACGCGACCGCGTACTACGGGGCGGGCGCCATGGAGGCGATCCGCCGCATGAGGGTGCCGAGGTCGTGGCTCGCCGGGTTCGGGCGACCCGTGATGCCCAGGGCGGCGTTCGGGTTCGCCGCCGGCGGGCTCGTCGGTGACGCGCCACGCATCGAGGCGCCCAAGGTGAACATCGCGATCCTGAACACGCGCGGTGAGATGCGCGAGTGGATGGAGAGCGCCGAGGGCCAGCGCGTCGCGTTCGACGCGGTGAGCCGGAGGACGATGGAGATGGGGGTGCGGGGATGAATGACGATACGGTGCTGTTCGAGTGCTTCGCGGGCAACGACGTGACGGTGCGCCTGACGCTGGCCAACGACGACGGGACGCCGATCGATCTGACCGGGTCCACGCTATTCATGACGGCTAAGCGGCGCCCAGCGGATTCCGACGATGACGCGATATTCAAAAAGACTTGGACGGAGCACGCCGACGCCACGGCTGGCGTGACCGAGGCCGGGATCGGCAGGGAGGAGATCTCGGAGGTCGGGCGCTGGGTCGCCGACATCCAGATCAAGGATGCCGGTGGAAAGGTCAGGACGCTGGCGAAGGGCTTCGTGGTGATTAACCAGAAGGTGACGACGAGGACGGCATGAGGCTGACGATCACCCCATCGGATGGAACGGGTTCCGTGACCCGGTCGGATGACGCGGTGGCCGTGACGCTGCGGTCTCCCGTGGCCCGCGTGGCCACGGCCGCGCTGGCTGCCGCCGGGATCGTCCTGACGATCGAGGTGATGGATACGCAGACCAGGACCCGCCTGGGCGAGCCCATGGTGACGGTCGCACCCATCGTGTGCGAGGTCCGGGTCGCCTCTCCAGGCATCCAGGGGGCGAAAGGAGATAAGGGCGACACCGGACCGCAGGGACCCCAGGGACAGACCGGCCCGGAGGGGCCGCAGGGCGCGGCCGGACCACAGGGGGAACAGGGACCGCAGGGCGACACGGGACCGGCCGGGCCGGGCCTGGTGGCCGCCACGCGCGCCGAGATCCTGGCAGAGACCCCGGACGGTGACGCCGTGCGATTCGTGTCCGACGCCTATGAGATCGCGGTTTACACGGCTGCTACCGGATGGCTTTTCATGCCGTGGTCGGGGATCGCTCGCGGCGCGAATCCAGACATCGGCTTTTTCCCATTCCCTCCAACAGCCGAACGCCTTGGCTACGCGGAAGACGCCATCACGTCCAAGCGGCTCTCGAACGTTTGGCTGGGCGATAACCAGGAGGCGCGCGCCGGGGCTATCCGCGTCTTGAATGATGTCTTCGGCGTGTTCCTGAACGGATCGTGGCGCGACGTGGTGACGGGCTTCCGCTTTCGCGAGCGCGACGGGCGGCTCTCGCTGGAGATCCAGCCTACGGGGCTTTCGGTCTGGATCGATGTCACGACCGGGGATTCGCCAGATTGGGTGGGGCTGAACGGCCGGCCCATCGTGCATAACTGGACAGTTGACCTAGGGCCTTATCCGACGATGACGCCTTGCAAGGTTGCCATCGTCCCAGACTCGCCACCTGCTTCTGGGCGCGAGGGGGAAGTGTTCTTCTGCGAGGATGATTCGAAACTCTATGTCAGGGTCGCCGATGGCTTGCTGAAAAGCGTTCTTATGGCTTGAAGTTATGGCAGAGTTTTACATCAGCACGGAAGGCAATGATTCTACCGGCGCGGGGACATATGCCAACCCCTGGAAGACCTTTTACCGCGCGTTCCAGGGCGCGACGGACGGCGACACGGTCTTTTTGATTGGCCACGCGTCGGCAGTTTTCGACATCACAAGCGGCGGCGCATTTCCGCTAGGGATTAATCAGTCTGTTTATTGGGATAACGCCGTTTTGCAGAAGGGGCTCCGATTCGTCGCGCACAGCGAGCACCCGACGCCGATAGTTAGCGGGATGGGTAACACGACAAATTATCCGATCTGGTCAACGCGTGGAGGAAGGTTACTTTATGCAGAAGGCCTGCACTTCACAAATATTAGGCAGAACGGTAGTTTTCCCGCGTTCGGGCAGATGCCTTACAATCTTGGCGGAACGCACCAGTTCGTCAGGTGCAAGTTCTCGGATATAAGGTCTAGTTCGACCACCTACTACAGCGCGATTTTTGGCGCAGAACCAGGGAGTGATTTTATGGCGAGGATGATTATCGACGCCTGCGAATTATACGATTGCGGCCTTTCCGAAGCGCATGTCCTCGGTGTCGCTTATGGGACTCTGCCACAATTCGATGTAACCAACAGCATTTTTGTTCTTGAGTTGAGCGGAAGCTATCAGTTTAGAGGTTTCCTTGGCGCTTTTGGCAGCTGGCCCGCGCACCATAGGCTAATCAATAACGTGATCTTCAACGTTAGCGCCGGGACGGTATTTTCAGCGACACAGGGCGCGCCCATCTGGGCCGGTAGCCATCATAACTGTGTCCATGGGTTCACGCACAACACGACAGACGGCGGACCGAATTACGACTTCGGTCTGGCTTCTTCGACTGCGGACCCACTGTTCTGGGATTATGTGAACCGCGATTTTAGGTTCAGGGCCAAGGACGGGAGCGGCAACCCGAATCTAGTGATTGAAGGGGGCGTGATGCTGTGAAGACCGTCACACTTGCGAGCGATGCCGTGATCGCCGGGCAGCGCCGGGTGAAGGGCGAGGTAGCGACTGTGCCAGACGATTTCCCAGACGCCGGGGTCGCGCGCGTGCTGACGCGTTCCGCCGGCCGGGCGCGCGCGTCAGCTGGCGACGGGCGCTTCGCGCACGGGCTGCGGAAGATGGCGGACAAAGAACGGTCGCGCGCGGCGGCTTGCGGGAAGATCGAGAAAAAGAAGCGCGCGCGCCGCGATTGGCGGGGGATGGGCCGGGCGCGCGACCTAAAGCTGGCGCACGAAACCTTCGCGAAGAACCTAGAAAGGCTGTCAGATGGCATATTGTAAGTCGGCGGCCGTGACGGTGAACGAGGGCGCCTGGGCGGACGCGACGGCGTATTCCGTCGGCGACGGGGTGACGTTCTACGACCTGGACGCGATCACGGGCGAGGGGATACGGTTCGTCTGCATCCAGGCGCACACCAGCGAGGCCGGCGTGATCGAGCCGACGCTGGACGCGGCCGACGCGTACTGGCGGCCGGCGCACGCGACGACGGCGCTTCAATGGTTCAACGCGTTTCTGGCGCTGCTAAAGTCAGAGGATTTCATGGGCGCGGGCAACGCATGGACCGAGGCGTACCGCTATGACGCCAGGACGCACGCGTCGAGCTACATCAGCCAATTCACGCAACCGCTGAAGCGGCTGGGCGTGGTGCTGCGATCCCCAGATGTCGGCGAGATCGACGGGCGATATTATTCGTTCGTGTTCCATTACCCGAGTAATGCAATCGAGACTCGGCAGATGATGCTGGGCGCCAGTCTGACTTTCGCGGCGCCGCCGTCAGGTGGGGGGACGGTCCACACCTACGCCGGCGCCTGGGCGTCGGGGACATCCTACGCGGCCGGCGATGTGGTGCTTCGCGGCACATCGCCGGGGCCGTCGCATTCGATCTGCATCCAGGCGCACACGGCGGCGGCGGGGAACCAGCCGGGGACGACGCCGGGCCTTGCATACTGGCATGATTTCACGCTGGCGGCATTGCCGATCACCAGCCCGATTGCCACGGAAAACCACTATCACAACGAGCGGTCTTTCGACTGCTGGACGTACAACGCATCGCACGTGGGCGAGAGGCACGGACCTCTGTTTAAGCTCTGGGACGGCGGGACGGGCGACATCCCCTTCTGCATCGTCGCCAACGCGGGGCGGGCCATGTGGGTGTGCCAGAGCGACACCTTCTGGACCTTCGGCCACTCGGGTACGCTGCTGCGATTCGGCACGCCGGCGGAGAATCCCGCCCCGATCTTCCTGCTGGGCAACTCGGTATGGCAGGCGAGCCAGAATTCATTCCCGGATTTTCACAAGGCGTATTCCGATGCCTCGCTGATGAATTACCCGCTCGCGGCGAGGATACAGTCTGCGGAGAATAACGGGGTGGTAGGCTATCGCGGCCTGGGCATGACGCGGTCGCTGCAATGGCGGTTCATCGAACAGAGCATGACCAGCACCAACCACCGGTGGGCCAAGCCGTGGCGGTGCACCCCGTTCAATCACGCCGACGCGAATTGGTTGAACCAGAATCCGGCGGGGGATCACAGCCTGCACGACGCGCTGATGCTCTTCACCGAGGAGGGGTTCGACCGGGGGTTCCATGGCAGCCTGGACGGGGTGTACTGGCTGCCCCACCAGGGCCAGGCCAGCGGGAACGTGGTGACGGCCGGCGGCGTGGATCACCTGGTGGTGGAGAATGTCTATCGTGGGGCGAGCGGCGGATTCATGGCACTGAAACTGGCGTGAGGGAACATGGCGTACCAACTGATATCCTCGATCACGTCCCACGAGAACCTGCTGGACCAGCTGGCGACTTTCCTGGCCAACCTGGGCTGGACGGTGAACCGCAACACGACCGATGGGACGCAGCGGGAGATCGCGGTTGAGACGGCGTTCGATTCTGGCATCGGGTCGGAGGAGTTCCATTTCGGCCTGGGCACGGCGGGCACCGGGGACACCGCGTGGATACAGGTGGGGGGCGCCACGGGCTACAGCTCAGGCGACGGGAGGACGGCGCAGCCCGGCTATTCCGGCCAGGGCAGGATCTCGGTCAAGCAGGGGTCGATGCCCAGGGCGTGGCTGCACGGCACGGCGCAGTACTGCCACCTGATCGTCGAGGTGGCCGCCGGGTACGTCCAGATGCTGGGGTTCGGCTGCCTCGATCGCGCCTATGCCCCGACGCTCGGGCGTCAGGCTGGCGCATTCGCCTACGCCAACCGCGACCAGACCGGGAGCACTTATTACTGGAGCGCGCTGACGAGCAAGTGGACATCGCCGAACTTCGGGCTTTTCACCGGAAGGCAGAACGGCACGGAGGACGGGACCAACCCCTACACTCAGATCCAGAGCGCCGATGGGATACGGCTGCGCTACGAGTACGGCGGCGGCGCGAGCGCGGACTGGACCACGGACAACGCGGGGAGCTATTTCGCGCAGACGAACATCGGCGCCATCGACGGGCTGACCTACTACCCGTGGAACACGGGATTCGAGTTCCTGTACCTGCCGTGCGGTGACAACTCGCGCCCGATCCTGGCGGTCGAGATATTCGCGCCGGTGCGGCCCGTGGCGCTGGCCTCGCACTTCCTGGCCGGACGGATTCCCGGGATGCGGTTCATGGATGCCCGTGGGCTGTCGAACGCGCACGAGTTCGACATCGGCGACGACACGTGGCAGTCGTTTGGCGCGCCGTTCCACAATGATGCGGTCATGGCGATCGATAACGGCAGGCGCCCAGGCTTCTGCTTTCTGAAGGTGACCTGATGGCCGCCTACCACCAGACCGACATCGTGCTGGAGGCGGCACTCGATGTTCCCGACCTGCCGGACGTGCCGGTCGATCCGACCTTTGGCGCGGCGGGGACCCCAGGGGCCGCCGGCGCGACATCGGAGGAGCGCGACCTCGGACCCCGCGACACGACCGCCGGGACGAATGTCTCCTCGTGGCTGTACGACTATTATTTTCGGCTGTGGGTGATACCGAAGACGCAGGACTTCGGCACGGTGACCGGGACGACGGATCGCGGGGTGGCCGTGTGGAACACGTTTTTTGCGACATTCACATGGCAGTCGCTGGAGGAGATCGATGCGGCCGGGCTGAGCTGGCCGGGGCTGAGCCTGCCCGCCGCGCTGACGGCGCTGGGGTACTACACCCACACGCACCGGGCATCGGCCGATGGCCCATTGAACATCGACGCCAGGTATCGGCTCGTCGGGGATCTGGGCGAGGCAAGGTACCGCGCGATCGGCTCGCGAGGCATGCTGCTGCCCTGGGAGCCGGACTGGAGCCGCCCGGTGCGGGTGGGCCTGGTGCGCCGGAGCCGCATCGAGGCGGCCCTCACGGAGGCGGAGGACCGGGCGGATATGGGGGAGCGGGCGCTGGTGCGGTTGACCTGGCAGGTGCTGACTCGGGACGCGAGGGAGGGCGCGATGTTGCGGATGGCGCTCAACCGGGCCAGGGCGCTGGGCCTCAGGGTGCCGATCTGGCCGGATGGCTGCGAGCTGACCGCGCCGGCGGTGGCCGGGGCGACGGTGCTGCAGGTGGATGGGACGGCCGGCCGCCGCTGGCGGGCCGGCGGGCACGTGATGCTCGTGTCGGCGCACGACCTCGCCGAGGCGCGGGAGCTGGCTGTGGTGGGCTCCGATACGCTGGAGCTATCCGAGCCTCTGGTGGAGACCTGGCCGGCCGGGACGCGGGTGTATCCGGCGATCGGCGGCTACCTGGCCGCGCAGCCACGGATCTCGTCACCGACCGATGAGGCGAGCGTGGCGGAGATCTCGATCGAGGAGGCGATCACGTTATGACGTTCAAGGGGCGGCCGGTGTGGGAGTGGCGACCGGACTTCTCGGACGGCGCGGAGGACTCGTTGCGCTACGAGATGTCCGTGGATGCCCAGGGCTTCGGGCGCGCGACGGCCTGGGCCATCGCGCCGCACGCCGCGCGGACCATCTCCCTGCCCGTGCTGTGCGAGCGGGAGGAGATCGCGGCTATCGAGGCGTTCGTCGATGGGCTGCGTGGCCGACTGCAGGGCTGCTGGGTCCCTACGTTCCGTGGGGATCTGAGGCTGGCCGCCGACGCCGGCGCGTCCGATCAGGGACTGACGGTCGAGGGCGTCGGTCTGGTGGCCGACTGGGACAAGCATCCGGGCTACCGTACGCTGGCGCTGGTGAACCGGGATCATTTGATACCACTGGAGGCATCGTCCGCCTCGTCGGCCGGGGATAACGAGCTGCTGGCGCTGACCGGGCCAGTCGGGACGGATGTGTCCGCGCGGGATACGGTGTGCTGCTGGTTGCTGTACGCGCGCCTATCGGACGAGGAGATCTCGTGGGAGTACGTGACCGATTCGCTGGCCAGTGCGACGTTCCGGTTCGTGGAGTTGCCCACGGAGTACTCGGCACAGGAGCTGGGCACGAGGCCGGTGTACCTGTACCGGGTGACACAGGGTAGCGAGGTTCACCGGTGGACCAGCTGGGGCCGGGACGTGGAGGCCGGCGGGTATGATTGGGAGGCGGAGGATCTGACGCACACGGGCGTGAAGGCGGGGAGCGACTTCCTGGACGACGGGGCGAGGCTGATCGTGGCGACGGCCGACGGGTCAAACTTTTGGAGGCAGTTTTTGAACGGGGCGCCGCCGGAGCCGGTATCGGTGGAGATATTCGAGTCCCAGGCGCCTGGCTTCGGCGTCGATCTGGGTGCACCGCTGTACAAGGGGGACGCGCGGCGCGTGCGCTTCGCGTCGCGGGGCCGGATCGAGGTGATCCTGTCGAGTGTGCTGCGGGCCGGGGAATGGCCGATCTGCAGGCACATGATCGGGAAGCTGTGCAACCATCGCCTCTACGACGGGACGACTTGCAAGGTGGTGGCCGCATCGTATGCCAGGGCCGGGACGCTCACGGCCGTGGCCTCCACCTACGTCGAGGCGGACGCCTGGGCCAGCGAGGACGACGATTGGTTCACCTTCGGCAAGGTGCAGGTGGGGGGCGAGGTGAGGATGGTGACCGGACATGCCGGGGCGCGGCTCTCGATCAGCGCGCCGTTCCGGTCAGCCTCCGCAGGGGACGTGGCCACGGCGTGGGCCGGGTGCGACCGTCAGGAGGAGACGTGCGACGGGAAGTTCGATAATCTGCAGAACTTCGGCGGCTTCCCGCATATACCGAAGCGAAACCCCGTCATGAAGGCCCTCACCCCGCCGGAGCAGAGCCAGGGAAAGAAGGGGAAGGGATGAGGGATTACTTTGGCACCGAGGAACGGGTGGCGGCGCTGCGGGCGGAGCTGGAGCGCTGGCGCGGCACTCCTTTCGTGGCCCATACGGCGATCTGTGGTGTGGGCGTGGATTGCGTCCGGTTCGCCGGCGCGGTGCTGGAGGCATGCGGCGCGATCGGGCCGGTGGATTGGCCGGATTACGCAATCCGTGGGGTTGGGAAAGGCTGGAGGGAGATGGTCGAGATCCGGCTGATGGCCGCAGCCCAGGGCACGAACTATGTGCCCGGCGGCACCGAGTCCACGGGGGATCTGCTGATCCTCGGCGGGGCCACCGGCATCGTCCACGTGGGGCTGGTCGGTCGACCAGGGCGCTGGTGGCACGCGGTCCCAAGGTACGGCGTGCGGGAGTCGCGGCTAGATGACCGCAACGTGATGAAGCATCGGCTGGCCGCGTGGCGGGTCCTGGAGGCGGAGGAATGAAGCCGGGACGCGATGAGCGGGATCAGGAGGCGACGGTCAACGCCAAGCCTCGCAACTGGGCCACCAACCAGGCCGCGCGCCCGTTGCCGCTGCTCTATGGCCGACACCGGATCGGCGGGACTTTCATATCCGATCTGTTCGATACGGAGGCCCGGCCGATCTATCAGACCTATGGGGGAGGCTGGTCCGTCGAGACGCGCGTCATCGTCGGGTACAATTATTACGGGTCCTTCGCGCTGGCGCTATGCCACGGGCCGGTGAGCAAGGTGCTGGAGATCTGGGCCAATGGCGTCAGGATCTGGGACGGCGAGGTGGAGCGCACCGACGATGATCCCGCCGAATTGGAGACGGACATCGGGCAGGTGGTGCTCTACTGGGGAACCCCTTCCCAGAGTCCCGATGGCGACCTGGATCACGACATCGGGTACCGGTACGTGTGCTATGCCGTGGCCAAGGAAGTGCATTTCGGCCAGAGCCCGACGCCGCCGAATCTGGAGTTCGTGCTGGAGAGGCACACCGAGGGCCTGACGCTTTCGGCCCACCAGTCGCTGGTCCATTCCCAGACATTGCCGATCAT
>JAANMY010004518.1_pt1 | contig 10395 bp, 9 predicted proteins | sample 7279691 | NCBI WGS metagenome assembly JAANMY01 (sample SAMN14094543, study PRJNA606508) | bioreactor metagenome | isolation source: A lab-scale SPAN reactor treating ammonium-rich wastewater day 388 | place: Ireland: Galway | collected 2018-02-07
TCGAGGAACGGGCAGCCGAGGCGCGACGCGAGCGCCGCACCGACCGTGCTCTTGCCGCAGCCGGTCACGCCCATCATGACGACGATCATCGCTTCGGACCCGCGCCGGCGCCCTGGACCGCGTGACCGCCGAACGCCTGCCGCATCCGCGCCAGCATCCGGTTCGCGTAATCGCCCTTGCCCTGGCTCGCGAACCGGTTCATCAGCGCGACGGCGAGCACCGGCGCGGGCGTGCCCTGCTCGATGGCCTCGGCGACGGTCCAGCGGCCTTCGCCGGAGTCGGCGACGTGCGGCGCGATCGCGTCGAGGTCGGCGTCGCTCGCGAGGAACTCGGCGGTCAGGTCGAGGAGCCAGGATCGCACGACGCTCCCGCGGCGCCAGGTCTCGGCGAGACGCGCGACGTCGATGCCGAACTCGCGCTTGCCCTTCAGGAGCGCGAAGCCTTCGGCATACGCCTGCATCATCCCGTACTCGATCCCGTTGTGGATCATCTTGGCGAAATGTCCGGCGCCGGCGGGGCCGCAGTGCATCCAGCCCGCATCGGGCGCGGGCGCGAGCACGCGGACGAACGGCTCGACCGCGCGCGCGCCCTCGGCCGAGCCGCCGAACATCAGCGTGTAGCCGTTCGCGAGGCCCCACACGCCTCCGGAAACGCCGCAATCGACGAACAGCAGCCGGCGCGCCGCGAGGTCCTGCGCGCGCCGCTGCGAATCCCGGTAGTTGGCGTTGCCGCCGTCGACGATCGTGTCGCCCGGGGCGAGATGCGCGGAGAGCGTCGCGATCGTGGTCTCGGTCGCCGAGCCCGCGGGCACCATCGTCCACACGACCCGCGGGGCCGGCAGGGCGTCGACCAGCGCGGCGGGCGACGATGCCGCGGACAGCACGCCTTCAGCAGCGAGTGCATCGGCGGCGCCGGGCGTCGCGTCGTGCCCGACCACGCGGATGCCGCCGCGGGAAAGACGCCGCGCCATGTTCCCGCCCATGCGGCCGAGCCCGACGAGTCCGATCGAGGGAGCAGTCATGCGTAGGCGCGCGAGCGCGCGGTGGCACGGCGGATGACGCCGCTCAAGGCGCGATTGTACCGGCTGGCCCGCCCCGCGACGCGGCAGCGTCGCGCGACGCGACGAGCGCGGCGATCACGAGCAGGCCGCACCCGGCGAGCATCGCCGCGGTCGGCCGTTCCCCGACGAGGACCGCGGCGAGCGCGATGCCGTAGACCGGCTCGAGTGCGGCCACGACGCTCGCCGCATGGGCCGTTACCCCTGCCAATGCCGCGACGAAGAGCGTGTGGGCGAGCGCCGTGCAGCCGAGCCCGAGGATGAGCAGCAGTCCCAGTTCCGCGGGTGTCGGCCACCGGACACCCGCAGGCCACCACGCGAGCACCGGCACGAGCACGGCCGCCGCGAATGCGTTCTGCCACAGCGCGATCGAACGCGCCGCGACCGTGCGGGCGTAACGGCGATTGCGGACCGCGAGCCAGGCGAAGGTCGCACCCGAGAGGACGCCCCACGCGAGACCGCGAACCGCGGCGTCACGAACGTCGATGCGCGGCACGGTGAGCACGAGGCCCGCGACGACCAGGACGGCGACGGCCCAGTCGCGGCCGCGCCCGCGCCGCTCGCCGGTCGCGCGCTCCAGGATGAGGGTGAACAGCGGGAAACTCGCGTACCCGATCAAGCCGACCGCCACGCCGGCGTCCTGCACGGCCGCGAAGAACGCGACCCAGTGCAGCGCGAGGACGAGACCGTTCGCCGCGAGGCCGGGCGCCGGCCGGCGCAGTTCGCCCATCGCGACGGCGACGAGCGTAAGTGCCGCGGCGGCGATCGTCGTTCGTCCGAAGACGATCACGACCGGCGGGAGCGCGAGCCAGGCGCCGAACAGGCCCGCCAGGCCGAACAGCGCGACGGCGAGGTGCAACGCCACGAGGTGTCGGAGGGAAGGCATCGCCGGTCGCCGGGCCGATTCTGCCATGCACGGGCCGCTCTCCCCTGGGGCTCGAACGCCCCGCTGCGCTAGAATCCGGCGCTTCCGCCCTGCCCCGCCCGTTCCCCTGGAGAAGCCGATGCCCGTAGCGCGCAATCCCAAGGCCGTGCTCGCCGACGTGATGAAGTCCCCCACGCCCGGCGTCAAGGTCGCCGTGTCCGACATCGACGGCATCCTGCGCGGCAAGGTGTTGCACAAGGACAAGTTCGCTTCGGCGCTCGAAGGCGGGTTCGGCTTCTGCGACGTCGTCTACGGCTGGGACATGCACGACGTCTGCTACGACAACACGACGACGACCGGCTGGCACAAGGGCTATCCGGACGCGATGGTGCGGCTCGACCTCGCGACCCACCGCAACGTCCCCTGGGACGGCGGGATCGACTTCTTCCTCGGCAACTTCGTGCGGATCGAGAACGGTCGCGAGGTCCCCTACCCGCTCGACGGCCGCCAGGTGCTGAAGCGCGTGCTCGCGCGCGGCGAGCGGCTCGGGCTGAAGCCGATGTGCTCGCTCGAGTTCGAGTTCTTCAACTTCGCCGAGACGCCGCAGACCTGGGCGGCGAAGAAAGGCGTCGGCCCCGAACCGATCACGCCGGGCATGTTCGGCTATTCGCTCCTTCGCGCGAGCCACGCGCGCGACTACTTCAACGCGCTCTTTTCCGAACTCGCCGCGTTCGGCGTGCCGATCGAGGGCCTGCACACCGAGACCGGTCCGGGCGTGTACGAAGCGGCGATCGCCTATTCGGACGCGCTGGAGGCAGGCGATCGCGCGGTGCTCTTCAAGACCGGCGCGAAGGAGATCGGCGCGCGCTTCGGAATCATGCCGAGCTTCATGGCGAAGTGGAGCCAGCACTACCCGGGCTGTTCGGGCCACGTCCACCAGAGCCTCTCGGACGGCTCGAAGAACGTGTTCCACGATCCCAAGGGCCGCGCCGGCATGAGCAAGCTCTTCGAGAGCTATCTCGCCGGTCAGGTCGACACGCTGCTCGCGTTCGCCCCGATGTTCTGGCCGACGGTCAACAGCTACAAGCGCCTGGTCGACGGATTCTGGGCGCCGGTCAAACCGACCTGGGGCATCGACAACCGCACGGTGAGCTTCCGCGTGATCCCGGGAAGCGCCAAGTCGACCCGGCTCGAGACGCGCTGCCCGGGCGCGGACGTCAATCCGTACCTCGCGCTCGCCGCCTGCGTCGCCGCCGGACTGCACGGCATCGAGAAGAAGCTGAAGCTCACCGTCCCGCCGATCGAGGGGACGAACAAGGGCGCCGAACACATCCCGCGGGCGCCGCGCTCGCTCGCCGAGACCACCAGGGTTTTCCGCGCGTCCGAACTCGCGCGCGACTGGTTCGGCGACGAGTTCGTCGACCACTTCGCGGCGACGCGCGAATGGGAGCACCGGCAGTGGCAGGACGCGGTGACCGACTGGGAACTGAAGCGCTACTTCGAGATCGTCTGATGCGCGTCGTGCGGCACACGGTCCGGCTGGCCGGCGCGCTGCTCGCGGCCGCGGCCCTCGCCGCCGCGCCGATCGCCCCGGCGGCGACGCTGCGCATCGCGAGCGCGAACGACCCGCAGTCGCTCGACCCGCATGCACTCGCCCTGCTCTACCATTCGCGCGTCGTCACCCAGATCTACGAATCGCTCGTCAACCGCGACCGCGACTTCCGGCTGGAGCCTTCGCTCGCGCTCTCCTGGCAGGCGGTCGACGCGCGCACCTGGCGCTTCCGGCTGCGACCGGGCGTGCGCTTCCACGACGGCGCTCCGTTCACCGCCGACGACGCCGTGTTCTCGATCGAGCGCGCGCTCGCGAAAAACTCGCAGCGGGCGTTCCAGTTGCGCGGCGTGACCGCGGTCCGGAAGGTCGACGACCACACGATCGATGTCGCGCTAGCCGCGCCCGACGTCGTGCTGCCGGAGAAGCTCATCTTCATCGGGATGATGAGCAAGGCCTGGGCCGCGAAGCACGACGTCCTCAAGCCGCAGGATTACAACGCGAAGCAGGAGACCTGGGCGGTACGCCACGCCAACGGGACCGGGCCCTACAAGCTCCAGTCCTACGAGTCCGACCACCGCGTCGTGCTGGTCGCGCATCCTGAGTGGTGGGGCAAGCGCGGCAACGTCGACGAAGCGGTGTTCCTCGTCATCGGTTCGGACGCGACGAGGCTCGCGGCGCTCGCGTCGGGCCAGGTCGATTTCGTGATCGACCCGCCGTTCCAGGACGTCGGGCGACTGAAGAAGGATCCGCGCTTCCGGATCACCGAGACGGCCGATATCGGCACCCAGTACCTGGGCTTCGACCAGGCGCGCGCGGAGTTGCCGGGCTCGGACGCGAAGGGCCGCAATCCGTTCCGGGACCTGCGCGTGCGCCAGGCGGTCGCGCACGCGATCGACACCGACGCGATCGTCGCCAAGGTGCTGCGCGGCCAGGGCACGCCGACCGGCTCGTTCGTCTCGAGGCTCGTCGACGGCTACGACCCCGCGCTCGACCGGAGGCTCGCCTACGATCCGGCGAAGGCGCGCGCGCTGCTGAAGGACGCGGGCTGGGCCGAGGGTTTCAGCGTCGGCATGGACTGCGTGTCGATCACCTGGCGCGCGGCCGCCTGCCAGGCGATCGCCGGCATGCTCGCGCAGGTCGGCATCAAGGTGAGCCTCGCGACCGCCCCGGCCGCGCAGTTCTTCCCCAAGCTCACGCAGGCGCAGTCGTCGCTGTTCGAGTTCGGCTGGACGCCGACGACCGACGCCTGGACGATGCTCAACTCGACCGTGCGTTCGTTCGACGCTGCGGGCACCGGCACGTTCAACGCCGGCCGCTACGTGAACCCGAAGCTCGATGCGACGATCGACGCCATCCGCATCGCCCCTTCGATCGAAGCGCGGCGCGCGCTGGTGCGCGACGCGCTCGCCATCCTCCACGCCGACCTGCCGCTCGTCCCGCTCTACCGGCGCACGCTCGCCTGGGCAATGCGGCCGGGCATCGAGGCCGCGATGTGGCCCAACGACATCCTCGAACTGCGCCTCGTGCGCGTCACCTGACCGACATGACCCTCGACAAGTTCTCCTTCCCCACCGCGATCACCTTCGGCCCCGGCGCAGCGAAGCTCGTCGGACCGCATCTGCGGGAGCACGGCATCGCGCGCCCGCTCGTGGTCACCGACCGCGCGCTCGCGGCGCTCCCGGTTGCGAAGTCGCTCGTCGAATCGCTCCGGCACGCGGGACTCGAGGCCGCCGTGTTCGACGGCATCTGGGGCAATCCGACCGTGGCCCAGGCGAACGCCGGGGCCGCCGCGTTCCTCGCCCACCGCGCGGACGCCGTCGTGGGCCTGGGCGGCGGCGCGGCGCTCGACGTCGCGAAGATCGTCGGCGCCGTGGCGAAAGGCGGCGGCAGCGCGCTCGAATACGCCTGGGACCATCCGCAGGTCCGCCCGATTCCCGACGCGCTGCCGTACTTCGTCGCGCTGCCGACGACCGCGGGCACCGGTTCCGAGGTCGGCCGCTCGGCGGTCGTGTCCGAGGACGACACGCACGTCAAGCGGATCGTGTTCTCGCCGAAGATCCTCGCGAAGCAGGTGTTCGCCGATCCCGAACTCACCGTCGGCCTGCCCCCCGCGGTGACCGCCGCGACCGGGATGGACGCGCTCACCCACAACGTCGAGTCCTGGCTCTCGCCGGCCTACCATCCGCTGTGCGACGGCATTGCGCTCGAAGGGGCGAGAATCGCGGCGCGTGCGCTGCCGACGGCCGTTCGCGACGGCGCGAACTTGCACGCGCGCGGCGAGATGCTGATGGCCTCGATGATGGGCGCGATCGCGTTCCAGAAGGACCTGGGCGCGGTCCATTCGTGCGCGCACGCGCTCTCCACCGTCGCCGACCTGCACCACGGGCTCGCGAACGGCGTGATGATCGACCACGTGATGGGCTTCAACCTGCCCTCCGCGGTCGCGAAGATGGCCGAACTCGCACGGGTGTGCGGCGCGCCGGGCGCCGCGTCGGGCAGCGAAGAGGCCCGCGCCGCGTCGTTCCTGCCGTGGCTGCGCGAACTCAAGGCTTCGATCGGCATTCCCGCGAAGCTCTCGCAGATCGCGGGCGGCCGGCCGGTGACCCGCGCCGATATCCCGCGACTGGTCGAGGTCGCGTTCGCCGACCTCTGCCACCAGACCAATCCGCGCAAGTGCGGCAAGGCGGACTTCGAGGCGCTGTTCGCGAGCGCGCTCTGACCGGAGGACCCGATGATCCCCGACATGGTCAAGATCGGCATCTCCGCGTCGTTCTTCCACGAGGATCCGAAGCGCGCGATCTTCAAGGGGATGACGCTGCAGTACATCGAGCAGAACGTCGCGCACTGGCTGATGCAGCGCGACGTGCTGTCGTTCATGATCCCCTCGCCCGACGGGCGCACGCGCCGCGAGACCTCGCGCGTCACGCTCGACGCCTACGCGCGCGAACTCGACGGACTGGTGCTGATGGGCGGCTCGGACGTGTGCCCCGAGACCTACGGCGAGAAGGCGTTGCGCCCCGAGTGGAACGGCGACCGCATCCGCGACGAGTACGAGATCGGGCTCATGAACGCGTTCGTGAAGCTGCACAAGCCGGTCCTCGGCGTCTGCCGCGGCGCGCAGGTCATCAACGTCGCGATGGGCGGCACGCTGTGGCAGGACATCGGCAGCCAGCTCCCGAACGCGCTGGTCCACCGCAACTGGGAGATCTACGAGCAGAACACGCACGCCGTCTCGATCGTGCCCGATACGCCGCTGGCGAAGCTCTACCCGGGTATTTCCGTCGTGAAGACCAACTCGATCCACCATCAGGCGGTGAAGGACCTCGGACGCAAGCTCACCGTCGAGGCGTGGTCGGAGCCCGACCGGATCGCCGAGGCGATCCGCTGGAGCGGCCCGTCCTACGTGTTCGGCGTCCAGTGGCATCCCGAATTCCACCCCGAGGGCGATCGCTCGTACATCGACGACCGCCCGATCCTCGACGATTTCCTGCGCCACGCGCGCAACCACAAGTCCGCCGCCTACGCCCTATGAAGATCGTCAATCCCTGGTCCGGCGCCACGATCGCCGACGTTCCCGCCGACAACGCCCGCTCGGTGGCCGCGAAGTACGCGCGGGCGCGCGCCGCGCAGCCGCGCTGGGCCGCCGTGCCGATGAAGAAGCGTCTCGACGCGATCGCGAAGTTCCGCGCGGCACTGGTCGCGCGCGAGGACGAGCTCGCGAAGACGCTCACGCAGGAGGTCGGCAAGCCGATCCGCCAGTCGCGAAACGAGATCAAGGGGCTCCTCGGCCGGATCGACTTCTTCCTCGCGCAGTCGGCGAAGACGTTGCGCGACGAGAAGGTGTTCGAGGACAGGGGCGGCAAGCTCGAGGAGCGCATCAGCCACGAACCTCTCGGCGTGATCGCGAACATCTCCGCGTGGAACTACCCGTATTTCGTCGGCGGCAACGTCTTCGTCCCGGCGCTCATCGCGGGCAACGCGATCCTCTACAAGCCGTCCGAGTACGCGACGCTGACCGGCCTCGCCATCGCCGAGATGCTGCATGCGGCGGGCGTTCCCGACGACGTGTTCCTCCCGGTGATCGGTGCGGGGGACGTCGGCGCCGCGCTGCTGAAGCAGCCGGTCGACGGCGTGTTCTTCACCGGGTCCTACCCGACCGGGCAGAAGATCGCCGCGGCGGCGGGCAAGCGGATGGTGAAGGTCCAGCTCGAACTGGGCGGGAAGGACCCGGTCTACGTGTGCGAGGACGTCGACATCCAGGCAGCCGCGGCTGCCGTTGCCGACGGAGCGTTCTACAACACCGGCCAGTCGTGCTGCTCGGTCGAGCGCGTCTACGTGCACGAGGCGATCGCGAAGCCCTTCATCGAGGCGTTCGTCGAGGAGGTCGCGAGCTTCCGGATCGGCGATCCGATGGACGAGGCCACCTACATCGGCGCGATCACGCGCAAGCCCCAGCTCGACGTGCTGAAGAGGCAGGTCGCCGACGCGAAGAAGAAGGGAGCGACGCTGCTCCTCGGCGGCAAGCCGCTGCCCGGCAAGGGCAACCGCTTCGAGCCCACCGTGCTCACCGGCGTCGATTCGACGATGGCGGTGATGCGCGACGAGAGCTTCGGCCCGATCATCGGCATCGAGACGGTCGCGGACGACGACGAGGCGCTCGCGCGGATGAACGACTCCGAGTACGGCCTGACCGCCGGCGTCTACACGAGCGACGCGAAGCGCGCGAAGGCGATCATGGCGAAGCTCGAAGCCGGATCGGTCTACTGGAACTGCTGCGACCGCGTGAGCCCGCGCCTGCCCTGGTCGGGCGTCAAGCATTCCGGCATCGGACTCACGCTGTCGACCTACGGCATCCAGACGTTCACGCGGCCGAAGGCCTGGCACCTGCGCGGGGGGTGATTCGGCCTGCGGCGGGGTACCGCCGCCAGCGTGCATGTCGACGAAAGGCGTTCGGCTGAAGCCGAACCCACAGGGTCTCCGATGCCTCCGAGCCTCACGTGGGTCAGGCTTCAGCCTGACGCGACCTCTCGCACAGCTCTGCCGCCCGCAGCGTGTTCGCGAGCAGCATCGCGATCGTCATCGGCCCCACCCCGCCGGGCACCGGCGTGATCCAGGATGCGCGCGCTCGCGCGGCATCGAAGTCCACGTCCCCGACGAGCTTGCCGTCGTCGCCGCGATTGATGCCGACGTCGATCACGATGGCGCCCGGCTTGATCCAGTCGCCGGCGACGAACTTCGCCCTGCCCACGCCCGCCACGACGATGTCGGCCTGCCGCACGACGCCAGGCAGGTCGCGCGTCGCCGAGTGGCAGATCGTGACCGTGCAGCGCGCCATCAGCAGTTCGAGCGCCATCGGGCGGCCGACGATGTTCGACTGGCCGATGACCACCGCGTGCTTGCCCGCGAGCGGCTCGTCGGTCTTCTCGAGGAGCTTCATGCACCCGAGCGGCGTGCAGGGGCGCAGCGTCGGTCGCTTCAGCACGAGCCGCCCGACGTTGTACGGATGGAAGCCGTCGACGTCCTTCCCCGGATCGATCCGCTCGGTGATTCGCTCCGGGTCGATGTGCGCAGGCAGCGGTAGCTGCACGAGGATGCCGGAGACCGCGGAGTCGGCGTTGAGGCGATCGATCAGCGCGAGCAACTCCGGTTCGGGCACGGTCGCGGGGAAATCGTAGGCGAACGAGCGCATGCCCACGGCCTCGGTCGTCCTGCGCTTGTTGCGCACGTAGACCTGCGACGCCGCGTTCTCGCCGACCAGCACGACCGCCAGGCCCGGCGCGGACCGTCCGGACGCGACGCGCGTGGCCACCGCGACGCGGACGCCGTCGGTCGCCTCGGCCGCGACCGCCTTGCCGTCGAGGATCCGGGCGGTCATCGTACGGGTCTCCTGCGGCGGAACGGATCGCGCGGCATCGCTACAATGGGCTCGTGATCGAGGCCCGCATTCTACCCGCGCTCCACGCGCGGCTCGCCCGCGCGTTCGCGCCACCACCGGTCCCGCTCGTTCCGTTCGACGTCGACGGCTTCACCGTCGGCGAACTCACGGTCGAACGTGCCAGACGCATCGCGGCGTTCGACGACGTCTTCGAGATCGACGAGCGGCGGGTCGCGTTCACCGCCACCTGCAGGACCGCCGACGATCGCACCGCGGCGATGGCGCGCGTCGCCCGGACGCTCGCGTCCGAGGGTGCGCTCAGCGCGTGGCGCGACGAACGCTACGACGTTCGTGCCGGGGCCGGCGGACCGGTCGCCTTCCTGCTGGAACGCGCCGCGGCGCGCTACTTCGGCGTGCACACGGCGGCGGTCCACGTGAACGGCCTCGTCGACGAAGGCGCGCGCGCCTCGATGTGGGTCGCGCGGCGCAGCCCCGCGAAGGCGATCGATCCGGGCTTGCTCGACAACCTCGTCGGCGGCGGCGTCGCCGCGGGAGCGAGCGTCGCCGCCATGCTCGCGAAGGAGGCCTGGGAAGAAGCCGGCATCGACGCAGCCCTGGCGGCGCAGGCACGACCCGAGGGCGTCGTCACGATCCGCAGGCTGCAGCCGGACGGCGTGCAGCACGAGACGATCCACGTGCACGATCTCTGGCTGCCGCGCGGATTCGTCCCGGCGAACCAGGACGGCGAGGCGGTCGAACACCGGTTGGTTCCGCTCGATCGTGTCGCCGCGCTCCTCGCGAACGACGACGGCGACGAGGTCGTGACGGCCGATGCGAGCCTCGTCGCCCTCGACGCGCTCATCCGCCTCGGCGCGATCGACGCCGACGACCCGTTCTACTCGTGGCTCGCGGCGCTGTGCGGCGAGGGGCGTTGAGCGGCGTCGGTGGGTCGGCCTTCAGGCCGACATCAGGGATCAGGAATCAATCAGGACGCAAAGGACAGACGCGCCGGCGACTCCCGGGGCGGCGCATCGAGCGCCGGTGAG
>JAANMY010004519.1_pt1 | contig 10393 bp, 5 predicted proteins | sample 7279691 | NCBI WGS metagenome assembly JAANMY01 (sample SAMN14094543, study PRJNA606508) | bioreactor metagenome | isolation source: A lab-scale SPAN reactor treating ammonium-rich wastewater day 388 | place: Ireland: Galway | collected 2018-02-07
GATCGCCATCGACCAGACCAACCCGGTGCGCACCTCGCGCTCCACCGTCGGCACCATGACCGAGCTCGCCGACCACCTGAAGCTGCTCTACGCCCGGGCCGCTGCGTTGCATTGCCGCCAGTGCGGCCAGCGCGTCACGCGCGACAGTCCCGATTCGGTGGCGGCGGCATTGCAGTCGGCGATGGCGGATGCGGGCCGGGTGATGATCACCGCCCCGGTGATCGTCCCGGACAATTTCACGGTCGACGAGGTCACCCGGCTTCTCGCCCGCCAGGGGCACGAGCGCATCCACCGCCAGGATGGCCAGCGCCTGGAGGTGATCCTCGACCGCGTGCGGCTGGAGGCGGCCAGCCGCGGCCGGCTCATCGAGGCGCTGGAAAAAGCCTTCGAACTCGGCCGCGGCCGCCTCGCCGCCTGGCCGCTTGAGGGTGGTGAGCCCGGCACGCCCCTGCGCTTCTCGGCGGACCTGCATTGCGCCGGCTGCGACATCCACTACCGCGAACCGGGTCCCGCCGCGTTCTCCTTCAATTCGCCCGCCGGCGCCTGCGAGACCTGCCGCGGCTTCGGCCGCACCATGGGCATCGACTACGGGCTGGTGATCCCCGACGGCTCGCTGAGCCTGGCGGCCGGCGCGGTGAAGCCGTTCCAGAGCCCGAGCTACCACGAGTGCCAGGACGACCTGCTGCGCTTCGCGCGCCAGCGCGGCGTGCCGACACAGACCCCCTGGCGGGAACTGGATGCCGGGCAGCAGCGCTGGGTCATCGATGGCGAGGGCAGCCGCGCCGAGGGCAAGTGGTATGGCGTGCGCCGCTTCTTCACCTGGCTGGAGGGCAAGGCCTACCGCATGCACGTGCGCGTGCTGCTCGCGCGCTACCGCTCCTACTCCACCTGCCCTGCCTGTCGTGGCGCGCGGCTGAAGCCCGAGCCGCTGCTGTGGCGGCTCGGCACGGCAGCACAGGCCGACGCCGTGCTCGACCCCGCGCGGCGCTTCCGGCCCGAGGGCTTCACCGGCAGCGATGCGCTGCTCGCCACGCTCCCCGGCCTGTGCCTGCATGACCTCATGCTGCTGCCGCTGCAGCGCGCACAGGCCTTCTTCCAGGCACTGCGCCTGCCGGCGCCGCTGGACCAGGCGACCGGGCTGCTGCTTGCCGAGATCAGGAGCCGCCTCGGCTACCTGGTCGAGGTCGGCCTCGGCTATCTCAGCCTCGATCGCCAGTCACGCACCCTGTCGGGCGGCGAAGTGCAGCGCATCAACCTGACCACCGCTCTCGGCACCTCGCTGGTGAACACCCTGTTCGTGCTCGACGAGCCGAGCGTCGGCCTCCATGCCCGCGACCTCGACCGCGTCATCGGCGTGCTGCAGCGCCTGCGCGATGCCGGCAACTCGCTGCTGGTGGTGGAGCATGACCCGCAGCTCATGCTGGCCGCCGACCAGCTGCTGGAGATGGGCCCCGGGCCCGGCGCGGATGGCGGGCGCATCGTCTTCTCCGGCACGCCGGCGGCAATGGCGGCGGATGCGTCCTCGCTCACCGGCAGTTACCTGCGCGGCGAACGCCAGGTCGACGCGGATGCCTCCGGCAGGGGCCATCCACCCGACGCCGACAGCGGCTGGCTCGAGCTGCGCGGCGCCACCGCCCACAACCTGCGCGACCTCGATGTGCGCATCCCGCTGCAGCGGCTGGTGTGCATCACCGGCGTCAGCGGCTCGGGCAAGTCCACGCTGGTCGAGGACCTGCTCTACCCGGCCCTGCAGAAGCTCAAGGGCAAGCCCGCGGAAGCCGCCGGCGCCTATCGCGAGCTGACCGGCCACGAGCACATCAACGAGGTGCTGATGGTCGACCAGTCCCCGCTCGGCAAGACCACCCGCTCCAACCCCGCCAGCTACGTCGACCTGCTGGGCCCCATCCGCAAGGCCTTCGCCGCGCTGCCCGCCTCGCAGCTGCGCGGCTACACGCCCGGCACCTTCAGCTTCAACTCCGGTGACGGCCGTTGCCCGACATGCGGCGGCAACGGCTTCGAGCATGTCGAGATGCAGTTCCTGAGCGACGTCTACCTGCGCTGCCCGGACTGCGACGGTCAGCGCTACCGCCCCGAGGTACTGGAAGTGCGCCTGCCCCCGGCCGGCGGCAAGGGACCGGGAAAGTCCATCGCCGGGGTGCTGGAGATGACGGTCACCGAGGCCACGGCGTTCTTCGCCGGCGATCCCGAGCTGCAGCGCGGGCTGCGTCACCTCGCCGCCGTCGGCCTGCAGTACCTGCGCCTCGGCCAGCCGGTGACCACGCTGTCGGGCGGCGAGGCCCAGCGCCTGAAGCTCGCGGGTCAGCTGGCGCGCACCAGCGGCGCGCGCAACCTGCTGCTGCTCGACGAGCCCACCACCGGCCTGCACCTGCACGACATCGCGGCGCTGCTCGGCGCGCTGCGCGCCCTGCTCGCCCAGGGCCACTCGCTGGTCGTGGTCGAGCACAACCTGGACGTCATCTGGAGCGCCGACTGGGTCATCGACCTCGGGCCCGAGGCCGGCGAGGCCGGCGGCCGGCTGGTGGCCGAGGGCACGCCGCGGCAGCTGGCGGGCGTGGCCGAATCCCGCACCGGCCAGGCCCTCGGACGGCACCAGGCGCGGCTGCGGGGCGCGGCGCTCGCGGCGACGACGCCGGCCACCACAGCGTCCGCTGCGCCCGCCAGCGCCGACATCCGCGTACGGCATGCCCGCGAGCACAACCTGAAGGACATCGACGTCAGCCTGCCGCGCGACCGCTTCAGCGTCATCACCGGCGTGAGCGGCAGCGGCAAGAGCACGCTTGCGTTCGATGTGCTGTTCGCCGAGGGCCAGCGCCGCTTCCTCGAGTCGCTGAATGCCTACGCACGGCAGTTCGTGCAGCCGGCAGCGCGGCCGGATGTCGATGCCATCTCGGGCATTCCGCCCACGGTGGCCATCGAGCAGCGCACCAGCCGCGGCGGCCGCAAGAGCACGGTGGCCACGCTGACCGAGGCCTACCACTTCCTGCGGCTGATTTTCGCCCGGCTCGGCACCCAGCACTGTCCGGACTGCGACACGCGCATCGTTCCGCAGGACCCCGATGCCATCGTCGCGCGCATCGTGCGCGCGCAACGCGGCCAGACCGTGCAGGTGCTGGCGCCGCTGGTGGTGGCGCGCAAGGGCTACTACACGGAACTCGCGCGCTGGGCGGCCCGCCGCGGCCACGACGAGCTGCGCGTCGACGGCGAGATGACAGCCACCGCCGCCTGGCCCCGCCTCGACCGCTTCATCGAGCACGACATCGAGTTGCCACTGGGCGAGGTGCGGGTGGAGCCGCGCCACGAGGGGCGCCTGCGCCAGCTGCTGCTCGAGGGCATCGAGCTCGGCAAGGGCAGCGTGCAGGTGCTGGGTGCGCGTGGCGCGCCGGTGCTCTATTCGGTACGCCGCGCCTGCCCCGGCTGCGGCCGCAGCTTCCCGGAACTGGATCCGCGGCTGTTTTCCTTCAACTCCCGCCATGGCTGGTGCCCGCGCTGCTTCGGCACCGGCGAGGAGATCGAGGGCTTCGACGCCGAACAGAGCGGCGAAGAGGCGCAATGGAGGCAGCCGCTGGAAGCCACCATCTGCGGCAGCTGCCACGGTCAGCGCCTGCGCCCCGAGGCGCTGGCCGTGCGCTTCCGCGAGCAGGGTATCAGCCAGTTCACGGCGGCCAGCATCGATGCCTCGAGGCAGTACTTCGACCGCCTGCGCCTCGCCGGCCGCGAGGCAGCCATCGCCCGCGATGCCGTGCAGGAGATCCGCTCGCGGCTGCGCTTCCTGCAGGAGGTCGGTCTCGGCTACCTCACGCTGGATCGTGCCGCCGGCACGCTCTCCGGCGGCGAGGCGCAGCGCATCCGCCTCGCCGCGCAGCTCGGCTCCAACCTGCGTGGCGTGTGCTACATCCTCGACGAGCCGACCATCGGCCTGCATCCGCGCGACAACCAGCGGCTGCTGGCCACGCTGCGCAGCCTGCGCGACCACGGCAACACCGTGGTCGTCGTCGAGCACGACGAGGACACCATCCGCCAGGCCGACCATGTCGTCGACCTCGGTCCGGGCGCGGGCAGCCGCGGTGGCGAGGTGGTGGGCACCGGCCGTGCCGCGGACCTGGCCGCCGCACCGCGCTCGCTGACCGGGCGCCTGCTGTCACAGCCACCGCCACCGCGCCGGCACCAGCGCCCACCGCGTACCGCCGGCCAGCAGCTGCGCATCTCCGGCGCCCGGGTCCACAACCTGCGTGACATCGATGTCGCCTTCCCGCTCGGCCGGCTGACGGTGGTCACCGGTGTCAGCGGCAGTGGCAAGAGCTCGCTGGTGCGCCACGTGCTGCTGCCGAGCCTGCAGCGGCGCCTCGCCCGCGGCGGCCGCCGCGCCGCACCGGTGGGCTGCACTCGCCTCGGCGGCTGGGAGGACATCCAGCGCGTGCTGGAGGTGGACCAGACGCCCATCGGCAAGAGCCCGCGCTCCTGCCCCGCCACCTATGCCGGGCTCTGGGACGAGGTGCGCCGGCTGTTCGCGCAGGCGCCCGAGGCCCGCATCCGCGGCTACTCGCCCAGCCGCTTCTCCTTCAACGTCGCCGGCGGACGTTGCGAGACCTGCGAGGGCCAGGGCGTGCAGCGCATCGGCATGAGCTTCCTGCCGGACGTCGAGGTCGACTGCGACAGCTGCAACGGCGCGCGCTTCAACAGCGAGACACTCGAGGTCCGCTACCGCGGGCGCAACATCGGCGAGGTCCTCGGCATGGACATCAGCACCGCGGCGGAATTCTTCGCGGCGCACGGCCGCCTGCACCACACGCTGCGCCTGCTGGAGGAGGTTGGCCTCGGCTACCTCGGCCTCGGCCAGCGCAGCCCGACCCTGTCCGGCGGCGAAGCGCAGCGGCTGAAGCTGGTGACCGAGCTGGCGCGCGCGCGCCCCGGCGCCAGCGGCGCGCTGTACGTGCTCGACGAGCCGACGGTGGGCCTGCACATGAGCGACGTGGAGCAGCTGCTGTCCGTGCTGCAGCGGCTGGTCGATGCCGGCAACACGCTGGTGGTGATCGAGCACAACATCGAGGTCATGGCCCAGGCCGACTGGATCATCGACCTGGGCCCCGAAGGCGGTGCCGGTGGCGGCAGGCTGGTGATCGCCGGCACGCCCGAGGAAATCGCCCGCTGCCGGCACTCGCACACCGGTGCCGCGCTGGCCGCGCACCTCGCGCGGCGCGCCGGTGGCGCCGCCGCCCTCAGTCCGGGCGCCGGCGCCGCGCCGGCCCGATGAGGTCCTGCAGCGAATCGCTGACATGCACCGCGAAGCCGGTGCCCGCCTCGGCAAAGTAGTTGTAGGTGACGTCGCAGCCCGCGTCGAGCACCTCCTGCCGCTCCTCGTCATAGACGTGGGTGGCGGCGATCAGGCCGGCGAAGCCGCGCTGGCGCAGCCGGCGGCTGGCGAGGATCTTCGCCTCGGTGTCCGGCACGGCGAGCATCACCGCGCGCACGCGGTCCAGCTGCAGGCGGTGCCAGAGGTCCGGGTCCTCGGCGTCCGCGTAGACGACGCGCCGGCCGCCACGCACATGGGCCTCGACCTTGCTCATGTCGCTGTCGAGGCCGACGACCTGCACGCCCCGCTCGCGCAGGTAGCGATACGCGCCGCTGCCGACACGGCCCATGCCCACCACCAGCACCTCCGCCGCGCCCACGGACAGCGGCTCGTCGTCCGGGTGCCTGCGGCGACGCTCGAAACGCTGCAGCAGCGGCTCCCACCGGCCGTACAGCCCGTGTGCCACGCGATTCAGCGGCGCCGCCAGCACGAAGGATCCCGCCACCGCCACCGCCGCCAGCGGCATCCACGCCGGATCCAGCATGCCCTGGCGCACGCCCAGCTGCATGATGATGAGGCTGAACTCGCCATAGCTCGCCAGGCTGAGCGCCGCGAGGAAGCTGCTGCGGGCACGCAGGCCGGCCAGCACCAGCAGGGCAAAGAACAGCGCGGCCTTGAAGGGCAGCGCCAGCAGCAGCACCGAGACCCCCACCAGCGACCCCAGGCTCGGCATGCCGCCGAGGCCGATGCTGAGGAAGAAGCCGACCAGGAAGACTTCCTTCATGCCCCAGAGTACGTCGGCCAGCTCGACCGCGCGGGCATGACTGGCCAGCAGCGCCCCGAGCAGCAGCGCGCCCACCTCGCCGCTCAGCCCCAGGGCCTCGAAACCATAGCCGCCGGCACCCACGGCCAGCAGCACGGCGAACAGCGCGAGGATCTCGTCATGCCCGGCAAAGTCGACCAGCCGGTCCAGCAGCGGCTTGGCGAACACCACCAGCACCAGCAGGCCCGCATAGGGTGACGGCGCGGTGTCGGCGCCGATCGCCAGCACCGCCACCGCGACGATGTCCTGGATGATCAGGATGGCGATGGCGATGCGCCCGTGGAAGGCACGCAGCTCCTTCTTCGGTTCGAGGATGGTGGCCGTGAGCACGGTGCTCGAAAAGCCGAAGGCGGCCCCCAGCAGCCAGGCGGCCGGCCATGGCACGCCGACCTGCCCGTGGGCAATGAACGCGGCCAGTGCCGCGGTCAGCAGCAGGTGCACGCTCGCCGTGGCCCACACCGCGGGCGCCATCAGGCTCTGCCAGCGCAGCTTCAGCCCCACCGAGAACAGCAGCAGCCAGACACCCACCTCGCCGATCCGCACCAGGGCCGGTACCGGCTCGACACCGAAACCATTGAGGAGGAACCCCGCGGCGAGGAAGCCCACCAGCGGCGGCAGGGCCAGCTGGCGCGCCAGCAGGCCGAAGACGAAGGCGCCGAGGATCCACAGGGCGAGCATGGGGTGAACGTCGCAGCAATCCCCGCGACCTGTCAAGCCGGCGCTCAGTCCGGGGTGAGCACGCTCCCGGGTGCCGGGCATTCGGCATCGATGCCGAAACGCTCGCGGATGCGCTCGCGCAAGGCCGAGCGTGCCTCATCATCACCGTGCGTGAGCACCACGCGCGGCCTGCAGGCCGCCACGCCGGCCAGCCAGTCCAGCAGCTCGCCCTGGCCGGCGTGGGCGGAGAAGCCGCTCAGGTGGTGGACGGTGGCGCGGACATGCATCCGTTCGCCGAGGATCTCCACCTCCCGGGCGCCGTCGGCCAATGTGCGACCGAGCGTGCCTGGCGCCATGTAGCCCGGCAGGATGACGTGGGCATTCTCGCGCCACAGCGTGTGGCGCAGGTGGTGCACCACCCGCCCGGCATCGCACATGCCCGAGGCGCTGATGATGATGCAGGCTTCCTCGCGATCGTTGAGGCTGCGCGACTCCTCGGCCGATTCCACCACACGCAGGCTCTGCAGGTCGCGGCGTATCTGCCCGGCGCGCACCAGGCTGCCGAACTCCTCGTCGTAGAGCTCCTGGTGGCGCATGGTGGCGAGCGTGGCGGCCGTCGCCATCGGGCTGTCCAGGTACACGGGCAGTGGCGGGATGACGCCCTCGCGGATGGCCTCGGCAACGTGGAACAGCAGCAGCTGCGTGCGGCCCACGGCGAACGCCGGAATGACGATGCGCGCGCGGCTGCGCACGGCCTCGCGCAGGATGTCCTGGAAGCGCGCCACGGTCAGCGCCTGCGGCTCGCGGTCGCGGCCGCCGTAGGTGGACTCCATGATCACCAGGTCCGCGGCCTGCGGGCGCCAGGGGTCCCGCAGGATCGGCGCCCCGCAGGGGCCGAGGTCGCCGGAGAACACCAGCACGCGGCGACCCTTGCTGCCCTCCACGGTGAGCTCGACACAGGCCGAGCCGAGAATGTGGCCCGCGTCCTCCAGCCGCGCGCTGACACCGGCCGCGACCTGCCGCACCCGGCCGTAGGGCAAGGCGCTGCGCTCGCGGGAATCACCACCGCCCTGGAAGGCGCCGAAGTCGACCAGCACGGACGCCGCGCCCGTTTGCACCAGATAGCCCGAGCCGGTGACCTCGCCGACCGCACCGCAGAAACCGATGCGGATCATGGCGGCACCCGCCATCCGCCGGCGGCCGCGCTTGACGCTGCTTGCGCGCCACCGCCATCATCCCGCCGTGTTCCAAGCCACTCGCAGGGGGTCAGTCCAGTGCTGAAGGAGTTCAAGGAATTCGCCATGCGGGGCAACGTCGTCGATCTCGCGGTCGGCATCATCATCGGCGGTGCTTTCGGCAAGATCACCACTTCGCTGGTCAACGACGTCATCATGCCACCCGTCGGCCTGCTGCTCGGCAAGGTCGATTTCAGCAGCCTGTACCTCAACCTCTCGGGAACGGCCTATGCCAGCCTGGCTGCCGCCCAGGCCGCCGGTGCGCCAGTGATCCGCTACGGTGCCTTCATCAACACGCTGCTGGATTTCCTCATCGTCGCCTTCGCCATCTTCCTGCTGGTGCGAGCCATCAACCGCCTGAAGAAGGCCGAGCCCACGCCCGCGCCGGCCGGCCCCACTGCCGAGGAGAAACTGCTGGGCGAGATCCGCGACCTGCTCAAGGCACGCTGAGCGCTGCGTCAGGGCCGGGGCCGGCTACCGCGGCCGGCGGCGAGCAGCACCTTGCGCAGGGCCGCCGAGGCGGCACGCCGCTCCTGGCCGGAGAGCGCGCCGAGCTGGCTGTCCGCCGCGGTGAGCCGTGCACCGATCGCCTGGTCGATGAGCTGGTGCCCGCGCTCGGTGAGGCGCACGTTGACCCCGCGCCGGTCGCTCGGCTCGGTGGCCCGCAGCACCAGACCGCGCGCCTCCAGGCGGTCGATGCGGTTGGTCATGGCGCCGCTGGTCAGCATCGAAGCCCGCGCCAGTGCCGTCGCCGGCAGCTGGAAGGGAGCGCCCTGGCGGCGCAGCGCCGAGAGCACGTCGTACTCCCAGAGCCGCAGCCCGAGCCCGGCCAGCGCGCGCTCGGCCTCCTTCTGACATAACTTCGCCAGGAACTGCACGCGGACCACCACGCTCAGGCTCGAGCAATCCAGCTCCGGCCGTTCCCGTGCCCACTGGCCCAGCAGCTTGTCGACCTGGTCTTCCACTGCCAGCCAGATTACCGGCCGTGGCGGGTGCAGTCCATGTATCTTGACATCGAAATGCCGCGGCTTATCTTCTGGGAACGCGCTATCGCAGAGGCGTCCCATGAACCGCCAGCGGAAGATCGACCAGGACCTGTGGGACGACGACGAGGAGAAGCTCTCCTCCGATCACGTCGTCGAGCGTTTCTTTGCACAGCACGAGCACGATGCCGTCGATGCGGCGCACGGCAAGGTCCCGGGCACGCCCCGGCCCAGGCGCCGCTCCGCGCGCCAGGCCGACGCCGACGAGTAGGCGGCCCGATCCCGCTCAGCGCCGGCTGGCCGCTGTCTCGCGGAGATAGCGGGCGAGTTCGTCCAGGGTGGCGTCCGGCAGCCAGCCGAATGCCGGCATGGCACGCCCGGTGCGGTTCTCCGGGCTGGACGGGTCGCGCCCCGCTCGCAGGAAGCGCTTCAGGCCGTCGAGGTCCTGGCCGCGCACGAACGCGGACTGGTGCAGGTTCACGCCGAGCCCCGGCACGCCTTCGGCCCCTGCACCATGGCAGGCACTGCAGTACTGGGCAAACGGACCCGCGGCGGGCGCCGCCTGCGGCTCGGCCACGGCCACCGCTGCACGCTGCGCCATGCCGAAGGGCGCGACCGCGGGCGGCGGCTCCCCTGCCCCGTCGCCGGCTGCCGTCGTCGCCACCGTCATGCCCACCGGCATCAGCGTGCCCAGCGCGAAGCTGCCGCCGGAGGCCAGGGCCGCCAGCAGCGCCGCAGCACCGAACTGGCGCCGCCACGACAGCTGCAGGCGCGGCAGCGAGTTCAGCAGGCTCAGGGCGAGGATCGCCGTACAGGCCAGCACCGCCACCCGCAGGATGAAGATCAGCAACTCCGGCGACCAGATGCCCCCGGCCTGGAAGATCGCCGCCAGGCTTGCGGCGCTGGCGGCAGGCAGCTGATCCAGCGAGGTGTAGACCCAGTCGAGCTCGAAGTTCTTCTGGATCACGGCGAACAGGCTGGCGATGAGCGCGAAGCCCAGCGCGTAACCCGACTGGCGCAGCGTGCCGAAGAGCCCCGACACCATGCCGGCCCGCTCCGGGGGCGCATGTGCCATCAGCAGCGCGTTGTTGGGCGAGAAGAACAGCCCGGTGCCGATGCCGATGACGATCAGCGCCGGCAGCAGGCCGGCGACATCGGAGTCCACGGTCACCGCCAGCAGCATCAGGTAGCCGGCACCGCGCACCAGCGCGCCGGTGCTGCTCATGATCTCCGGCCGGAAGCGATCCGAGGCCCAGCCCGATACCGGGCTCATCAGCGTGGTGAACAGCGCGGAGACCGCCATGATCAGGCCCACGTCCCAGGCACGCATCTCCAGCGCGTTGATGAGCACGATCGGCAGCACGAACAGCGTCAGCGGCAGGCT
>JAANMY010004521.1_pt1 | contig 10385 bp, 9 predicted proteins | sample 7279691 | NCBI WGS metagenome assembly JAANMY01 (sample SAMN14094543, study PRJNA606508) | bioreactor metagenome | isolation source: A lab-scale SPAN reactor treating ammonium-rich wastewater day 388 | place: Ireland: Galway | collected 2018-02-07
GCATCGCGCCGCTGACCTACCGCATCGTGCGGATGTTCGGCATGCTCAAGTCCGCGCACGTCAGCCTGCCCAACGTGCTGGCCGGCGAGGAACTGATCCCCGAACTGCTGCAGGACGACTGTACGCCGGACAACCTGCACGCCGCACTGCTGCGCTGGTTCCGCGACGACGATGCGGTGGCGGCCCTGCAGCCGCGCTTCCTCGCCATCCACCAGACGCTGCGCCGCGATGCCTCCGCGCGCGCCGCCGACGCTGTGGCGCAGCTCCTGCAGCAGCCATGAACCTGCGCGTTGCCGGAATCGACGAAGCCGGACGCGGCCCACTGGCCGGACCGGTGGTGGTGGCCGCGGTGGTGTTCGCGCCGGGTCGCACGCCGGTGAACGGGCTGGACGATTCCAAGGCGCTGACCGGGAAGAAGCGCGAGCTGTTGTATCCGCGCATCCTCGAACGCGCGCTGGCGTGGAAGATCGTGTTCGTCGAGGCCGACGAGATCGACCGCCGCAACATCTTCCAGGCCACCATGCACGGCATGCGCGAGGCGCTGCTCGGCGTGGCCCACGTCGCCGACTGCGCGCGCATCGACGGCAACCGCCTGCCGAAGGACCTGCCCTGCCCGGCCGAGGCCTGGGTGGGCGGCGACGCACGCGACCGCGCCATCATGGCCGCCTCGATCCTTGCCAAGGTCGCGCGCGATGCGCGCATGCGCGAATTGCATGCGCAGCACCCGCAGTACGGCTTCGACCGCCACAAGGGCTATCCCAGCCCGCTGCACTTGGCCGCACTGCAGGCACACGGCCCCTGCCCGCAACATCGGCGGAGCTATGCGCCGGTCCAGCGCGCACTACGTGAACAATTCAGGGAAGAATCGGTCCACCCCACTTCCGGCACGTGACACTTATTCGAGTGCGACGTAGGTTAGGCCTGCATTGACAGATGCGGCCGCGTGTACGGATCGGCCGACGCTTGCACGCCGCCTTCCCCCGCATGTCGGCATCGCGAGGTACGTCATGCTCATGCGTACAGTCAAACACCAACCCGCCGCGTTGCCATGGCAACAGCGTCCCGGCAAGAGCCTGCGTCGCCATGCCGGCAGCCACCTGCTCACCCCCGAGGCGGTGGCGCAGTTCGACCGGTACATGCACCGGATCAACCCGCAGGCCCCGCAGATCGACGCCGACCGCATCGCCACCTTGGCGCGCTGGCTGCAGGATCTGCCCGAAGACCAGGCTCGGAACTTCCTGGGCGACCGCCTCTCCCGCTTCGAGCTGCTGCGCGCGATGCGCGACGACTCCGACTGGAACGCGAGCGACGACAGTCGCCGGCGGATCGATGCGCTGCTGGCCTATTTCGACCACGGCGACGGCGAGCAGCTGATCCCCTCAGGCATCCCGCTGCTCGGCCTGCTAGACGACGTGCTGCTGCTCGAAATGGCGTGGCCGGCCCTGCAGATCGAAGCCGAGGACTACCGCGATTTCTGCGGATTCCGCGACGACGAGCAACCGCGGGGCAGCGCGGCCGAGCAGCGCGAGGCCTGGGTCCGGGCGCGGCTGGAGGCATTGGCGCTGCACCGCCATCACGCACGCGTCAACGCCAGCCACTACGCAGACAGCGGCAGACCCAGCCAGCCCTTCAGGATCGGTTGACGGACTTCGGCAGCGTGGACGTCCGGGCTAGCGGCAGTGTCAAGTCCTTGTCCGAATGAGTGCCGCGGCCTAACCTGCGGGCTTCGCCTGCGGTACGCCGATGCCCGCCCGTTTCGTCCACCTGCACCTGCACACTGAATTCTCGCTGGCGGATTCCACCATCCGCGTACCCGAGAAGCCCGACTATGCGCGCCCGGAAAAGGCCGGCGACCGGCCCAACCTGCTCAGCCGCGCGGTGGAACTGCAGCTGCCGGCGCTGGCGGTCACCGATCGCAACAACCTGTTCGCGCTGGTCAAGTTCTACAAGGCGGCAGAAAGCGTGGGCATCAAACCCATCGCCGGCGCCGACGTGCTGGTGGCAGACGGCGGCGATGCGCCCTCCCAGCTCACCCTGCTGTGCCGCGACCAGGACGGCTACCTCAGCCTGTCGCGTCTGCTCAGCCGGGCCTGGTTGGAGGGCCAGCGCGGCGACTGCGTGGCGATCGAGCCGGAATGGCTGCGCGACGACCATGCCGGCCTGTTCGCGATCGCCGGTCGCGCCAGCCTGGCCGGGCGGCTGGTGCAGGCCAATCGCCATGACGTCGCCGAAGCGCAGCTGGCGGAATGGCGCCGGGTGTTCGGGGACGACCTGCACCTGGAGCTGACCCGCACCGGCCGCGACGGCGAGGAGGCGTTCAACCAGTTCGCCCTGCACGCATCCGGCAAGCTCGGCCTGCCGGTGGTGGCCAGCAACGACGTGCGTTTCCTCGATGCCACCGGGTTCGGCGCGCACGAGGCGCGGGTATGCATCTCCAGCGGCCGCGTGCTGGATGATCCGCGCCGCCCGCGCGACTACAGCGCGCAGCAGTACCTGCGCTCGACCGAGGAAATGGTCGAGCTGTTCGCCGACGTGCCGGACGCGCTGGACAACACTGTGGCGCTGGCGCAGCGCTGCAACCTCCAGCTGAAGCTGGGCACCTATTTCCTGCCCGCCTACCCGGTGCCGTCCGACGAGACCCTGGACAGCTGGATCCGCAGCGAATCGCGGCGCGGGCTGGAAGCGCGATTGCAGAAGAACCCGCTGGCACCCGGCAAGACCCGCGAAGACTACGACGCGCGGCTGGAATTCGAGCTGGACACCATCATCAAGATGGGCTTCCCCGGCTACTTCCTGATCGTGGCCGACTTCATCCAGTGGGGGAAAAACCAGGGCATCCCGATCGGCCCCGGCCGCGGCTCCGGCGCCGGCTCGCTGGTGGCGTGGGCGCTGCAGATCACCGACCTCGACCCGCTGCCGTACAACCTGCTGTTCGAGCGCTTCCTCAACCCGGAACGCGTGTCGATGCCCGACTTCGACATCGACTTCTGCATGGACCGGCGCGACGAGGTCATCGACTACGTCGCCCGCAAGTACGGCCGCGAGCGGGTTTCGCAGATCATCACCTACGGCACCATGGCCGCCAAGGCGGTGCTGCGCGACACCGGCCGCGTGCTCGGCTTCGGCTACGGCATGGTGGACGGCATCGCCAAGCTGATCCCCAACATCCTCGGCATCTCGCTGAAGGACGCGATGGGCCAGGGCAAGGGCGGGATGGATGGCGAGATGGCCTCGCCCGAACTGATCCAGCGCTACGAAAGCGAAGACGACGTCCGCGACCTGATCGACCTGGCGCTGCAGCTGGAGGACCTCACCCGCAACGCCGGCAAGCACGCCGGCGGCGTGGTGATCGCACCCTCGCCGCTGTCCGACTTCTGCCCGCTGTACGCCGAACACGATCACGGCACGCTGGGCAAGAACCCGGTCACCCAGTTCGACAAGGACGACGTCGAAGCGGTGGGGCTGGTGAAGTTCGACTTCCTCGGCCTGCGCACGCTGACCATCATCGACTGGGCGGTGAAGGCGATCAACACGCGCCGCGCGAAGGAAGGCGCCGAGCCGGTCGACATCGCCGCGATCCCGCTCGACGACGCCTCCGTCTATCGCAACGTATTCGCCAACGGCAATACCGGCTCGGTGTTCCAGTTCGAATCCTCGGGCATGCGCCGCGCGTTGAAGGACGCCAAGCCCGACCGCTTCGAGGACCTGATCGCGCTGAACGCGCTCTATCGCCCCGGCCCGATGGAGATGATCCCGTCGTTCGTGGCGCGAAAGCACGGCACCGAGACGTTCGAATATCCCGACCCCCGCACCAGGGGGATGCTCCAGGAGACCTACGGCATCATGGTCTACCAGGAGCAGGTCATGCAGATGGCGCAGATCGTCGGCGGCTACTCGCTGGGCGGCGCCGACCTGCTGCGCCGCGCGATGGGCAAGAAGGTGCCGGCCGAGATGGCCAAGCACCGCGAGATCTTCCGCGAGGGCGCGGCCAAGGGCGGCGTCAGCGCGGCCAAGGCCGACGAGATCTTCGACCTGATGGAGAAGTTCGCCGGCTACGGCTTCAACAAGTCGCACGCCGCCGCGTACTCGCTGGTCGCCTACCAGACCGCATGGCTGAAGCAGCATTACCCGGCCGAGTTCATGGCCGCCACCCTGTCCAGCGACATGGACAAGACCGAGAAAGTGGTGGCCTTCCTCGATGAGGCACGCGGCCTTGGCCTGGCGGTGCTGCCGCCGGACGTGAATGCCTCCGCGTACATGTTCGAGGCCACCACGCCGGACACCATCCGCTACGGCCTGGGCGCGGTGAAGGGCGTGGGCCAGGGCGTGTGCGAGGCGATCGTGGCGGCCCGCGACGGCGCCGGCCCGTTCCGCGACCTGCTCGACTTCTGCCAGCGCGTCTCCGCCGCAGGCCTCAACAAGCGCACGCTGGAAGCGCTGATCCACGCCGGCGCGATGGATGCGCTGGCGGTCAACCGCGCCTCGCTGATGCTGCAGCTGCCGGAGGCGATGAAAGCCACCGACCAGATGGCGAAGAACCGGGAAGCCGGCATGTTCGACATGTTCGGCGGTGGCGGCGGCGCCGACATCCGCGTGGAACTGCCGGAGACCACCGAGTGGCCGCTGGCGCAGCTGCTGCAGGGCGAACACGACACGCTGGGCCACTACCTCAGCGGCCATCCCATGGATCCTTACCGGGACGACGTGCAGAAGCTGGTCGGCCACGACCTGTCGGCGTTGGCGGGGATCTGGGAGGGCGCCGCGCGCAGCAGCCGCCCGCAGGAAGGCCGCAGTTGGCGGCCGATGGTGCAGACCGTCGTCGCAGGCCAGGTCATCGGCATGCGCAAGCGCGGCGAATCGCAGGCCTTCGTGCAGCTGGAGGACGGCCGCGGCCGGATCGAATGCGGCTTCTTCAACGAACAGTGGCAGGAATTCGCCCCGCTGCTCACCCGCGACCGCATCCTGGTGGTCGAGGGTGGCCTGCGCGAGGACGAGTTCAACGGTGGCTACTCGCTGCGCGCCAGCCGCTGCTGGGACTTCGCCCAGATCTGCGGCCAGCAGGCACAGCGCATTTCCATTCGCATCGATCTGCGCGTGCCCGGGGCACAGCAGCAGCTGGAGCAGGTGCTGAATGCCCATGCCGGCCCGACCCCGGTGCTGCTGGAGGTCGCCACCGCCGCCGGCATCGGCCGGCTGACGGTAGGCGGCGGCCGTGGCCTGCAGGTGGACGCCAGCCTGCCCGGCCTGCTGCGCAGCCTGCCGGGCGTCAGCACGGTGCAGGTGCAGCTGGCGCGGCCGTGGACGGCGGCCAACTGATCCTGCCAGCCCTACGCCTCGGTACGGCGCCCCCGCTGCGATAAACTCCACGGGATGAACCCGAATTACCTCGACTTCGAGCAGCCCATCGCCGACCTGGAGACCAAGATCCAGGAGCTGCGGCAGGCCAGCGACGGCCCGGCGCTCAACATCGACAAGGAAGTGCAGGCGCTGCAGGACAAGCTGCGCAAGCGCACCGCGACGATCTTCCGCGACCTCACGCCATGGCAGGTGTCTCAGCTGTCGCGCCACCCGCAGCGGCCATACACGCTGGACTACCTGCGGGTGATCTGCGACGAGTTCCAGGAACTGGCCGGCGACCGTGCCTTCGCCGACGACCAGGCCATCGTCGGCGGCCTGGCCCGCATCGACGGTCGTCCGGTCATGGTGATCGGCCACGAGAAAGGCCGGGACACCAAGACCAAGGTGCGCCGCAACTTCGGCATGCCCAAGCCCGAGGGCTACCGCAAGGCACTGCGGCTGATGAAGATGGCGGAGCGCTTCGGCCTGCCGATCCTGACCTTCATCGACACCCCCGGGGCCTGGCCGGGCATCGACGCGGAGGAGCGCGGCCAGTCCGAGGCCATCGCGCGCAACCTGCTGGAAATGGCGGAACTCACGGTGCCGATCCTCTGCACCGTGATCGGCGAAGGCGGCAGCGGCGGCGCACTGGCGATCGGCGTGGGTGACCGCACCATCATGCTGGAGTACAGCACTTACTCGGTGATTTCACCGGAAGGCTGCGCCTCGATCCTGTGGCGCGATTCCGCCAAGGCCAAGGACGCCGCCGAGCAGCTCGGCATGACCGCCAAGCGCCTGCATGGGCTGGGCCTGATCGACAAGGTGGTGCGCGAGCCCACCGGCGGCGCGCACCGCAATCCGGTGCAGATGGCCAAGCGCCTGAAGGCGGTGCTGCTGCGCGAACTGGACGCGCTGGAGAACCTGCCCGCCAACGAACTGCTGGAGCGCCGCTACCGCCGCCTGCGCGCCCTCGGCGCCTACGACCTGGCCTCCTGATCCCGGCACGCCGGGCCCGCCCGGCGATGCGTCGCGACCTGCCGCGCAGGCGTCGCCCTACACTGGCGGCATGCGCCTGCCCAACCCGCCGCTGCCGTCACCGATCCTGCTGGGTTTCAGCGGCGGGCTCGACTCCAGCGTGCTACTGCAGCTGCTCGCTACGGATCCCGGCATCCGCAGCCGCGGCCTGCGTGCGCTGCACGTCCACCACGGCCTGCATGCGGACGCCGATGCCTGGGCGGCACACTGCCGGCGCGTCTGCGCAGCGCTGGACGTGCCGCTGGAAGTCGTCCGCGTCCAGGTCAACCTGAGCGCGGGGCTGGGCGTGGAAGGCGCCGCACGCGCCGCCCGTCATGCCGCCTTTGCCGCAGCGCTGGGCGATGGCGAAATCCTCGCCCTGGCCCATCATCGCGACGACCAGGCCGAGACCTTCCTGCTGCGCGTACTGCGCGGCGCCGGCGCAGACGGGCTGGCGGCGATGCGGCCGTGGCGCCGCCACGCGCGCGGCTGGCTGTGGCGCCCGCTGCTCGAGCTGCCGCGGGCAGCGCTACAGGACCACGCCGCGTCGCAACACCTGCAGTGGATCGACGATCCCGCCAATATGAACGCAGACTTCGACCGCAACTTCCTGCGCAATGCGGTCCTGCCCCTGCTCCGCCAGCGCTGGCCGGACGCCCCCGGCAGCTTCGCCCGCAGCGCCGCGCTGTGCGCACAGGCCGTCGACCTGCTGGAGACCGAAGACGCGGCAGCGCTGGCAGCTGCCCGCGGCGATCCGCAGACGCTGGAGATCCGCATGCTGCAGGCGATGCCGGAAGCGCGCCGGGCGCGCGTGCTGCGGCGCTGGATCGCGGATTTACAGCTGCCGCCGCTGCCGGGCAACGGCATCGCCCGCATCGAGCATGAACTGCTGGCCAGCAGGCGGGATGCCAGCCCGCAATTTGACTGGCAGGGCGCGCGGGTCTGGCGCTGGCGCGGGCTGCTGCACGCAGACGTGCAGCGTGCTTCGCTGCCAACCGACTGGGCCCAAGCTTGGGATGGCCGCGCGGCACTGCTGATGCCAGCTGGCGAGCGCCTGCAGCTGGTGGGCGCACCAGGCTTCGACGCACCGTTGCGCGTGCATGCCCGGCAAGGCGGCGAACGCATCGTGCTGCCGGGACGCCGCCATTCGCATGCGCTCAAGCACGTGCTGCAGCACGCCGGCATGCCGCCGTGGCAACGCGCCCGTTTGCCGCTGCTGTCGGCCGCCGACGGCTCCCTGCTGGCAGCGGGGGATAAGATCTTGTCGGCGCCCATGGCGGCATGGCTGTCGGCGCATGGCGCCCATCTGTCGCTCTCCCGACCGGTCCCTGAGCGCGCGGAGGGCGACAGCGGAGGAACGGCCGCGCTGGCGTAAACTGCACGCATGGCCAAGAAACCCGCCCCCGACATTTCCCCCGTCGCCGACTTCGAACAATCGATGCTGGCGCTGGAAGACCTGGTCGGCCGGATGGAAGCCGGCGAGATGACGCTGGAAGAATCGCTGGCCGCCTACGAGCGTGGCGTCGGCCTGTACCGCCGCTGCCAGGGCGCGCTGGAGCAGGCCGAGCTGCGCGTGCGCCTGCTCGATGATCCCGCCAGCCCTGGCGATGCCCGCGAGTTCGACGCCGGCGACGATGGCTGCGCCTGATTTCGCGCCGTGGCGCATGCGCGCCGAAGCCGCGCTCGAACGTGCCCTGCCCGACCCCGCTACCGCCCCGCGGCGCCTGCACGCAGCGATGCGCCACGGTGTCCTCAACGGCGGCAAGCGCATGCGCCCGCTGCTGGTGTACGCCACCGGCACCGCGCTGGGCGCACGCGAGGCCGACCTGGACGCCGCCGCCGCCGCGGTGGAACTGGTGCACTGCTATTCGCTGGTCCATGACGACCTGCCGGCGATGGACGACGACGACCTGCGCCGTGGCCAGCCCACGGTGCACGTCGCCTTCGACGAAGCCACCGCCATCCTCGCCGGAGATGCGCTCCAGACGCTGGCGTTCGAGGCCCTGGCGGCCGCACCGCAAGCGCCCGCACAGCGCATCGCGATGCTTGCCGAACTGGCCCGCGCCTCCGGCGTGGCCGGCATGTGCGGCGGGCAGGCGCTGGATATCGATGCCACCGGCCAGGCCATCGCGCTGATCGAACTGGAGCGCTTGCACGCGCTGAAAACCGGTGCGCTGCTGCGCTGCGCGGTGCGCCTGGGTGCGCTGGCCGCCAACGCGACGCCGGCGCAGGCGGAACAACTCGACCGTTACGCCGACGCGCTGGGGCTGGCCTATCAGGTGCGCGACGACCTGCTGGACATCGAGGGCGACGCCGCCACGCTGGGCAAGACCGCCGGCAAGGACATCGCGCAGGACAAGGCGACCTTCCCGGCGCTGCTCGGCGTCGACGCCAGCCGCGCCCGGCTTGAAGAACTATCGGCAGTCATGCGACAGGCGCTCGACGCACTGGATGCCGAGACCGGCGCACTGCACGCGCTGGCGCGGCAGGTCGTCGAACGCAGCCACTGATCCACGCGACGGATCCCCAACTGCGCCTGCGCTAACGCATGCGCAGCGCAGCTGGCGAACAAAGCTTGCCGCGCCGATGCGCCGTCCGCAGCACCAGCACCACCGCCATCGCGATGACCGCGATCACCAGTAGCGAATTTTCCGGGCCAAACATTCCGCCGGTCAGCCAGTCCGGGCCGGCAAGGCGGGTTTCCAGCGGCGCCAGCGCGCGCCAGTCCCCGATGCCGGATAGCGGTACGCCGCTGAGCAGGATGCTGAAGTTCCATGCCGCATGGTGTGCAGCCGACACCCACAGGTTGCGGGTCAGCACGAACACTCCGCCCCACAGCAGCCCCAACAAGGTGACCGATACCAGCACGGCCATGGCGTCGGCACTGCCGCCGTCCTGCACGTTGGCCAGATGCGGCAGGGCGAACACCAGCGCCTGCACCGCCAGCGCAACACCGGTTCCCCAGGCCCGCTCCAGCACCTGCAGCAGCAGGCAGCGGTACAGCAGTTCTTCCAGGGTTGCGGCGATACCGATCACCACGGCAGCGCCAAGCAACCCCGATGTTGCCGGCCGGTGCTGCACCAGCTCGTAAGCGCCCAGTCCGAACAGCGCGGCAATCGGCAGCACCACCAATGCCGCCCCCGCGATGCCGCCCAGTGCCAATGCCCACGGCTGCAGCCGCAGCTCGGTCGCATCGCGCTTGTCGTGGACGCGCACGTAGGCCCAATAGCCCAGCATCGCGGCAAGGAAGATGCCGGCACGCCGGATCCCGCTCAGTGCGCCGGAGCCGGGCTGGAACATCGCCTCGATCCCCGGCAGCAGCCCTTGCCGGAACGCGAACATCGCCCCCAGCACCGCCGCGCCACCCAGCAACAATGCCCACAGCACCCCGCCGATGGCGCGCAGGTGGCGCCCGGCGGCTGTTTCTGTCGACGCGGCCGCCGCGCCCATATCGAGGGCGGTCGAGCCGGCTGCGACTGTTGCCGGCCCACCCCGCGCGGTCACTGTTCCTGTGCAGTCGCTGCGCATCCCCGCCTCACAGCAGACGCAGGGTGAAGGGATAGCGGTAGCTTTCCCCATTCAAGGCCTTGAACGTGGCGATGACGCTGCACACCAGCCAGCTCACCGCCACCACCCCCGCCAGCAACACCAGCACCAGCCCGGCCGGCAGGGTGACGATGGCGCCGATGCCCAGGGTCAACACGGTCGCGCCCACCAGCACCACGCCGGTGATCGCCAGCGCACAGGTCAGCAGGAACATGGTCAGGTTGAAGTTGAACGCCTCGCGCGCGTGTTCGGCGACGAAGGCGGAATCGTTCTTCTTCAGGAAATAGACCGCCAGGCCCGCCAGCATCCCGGCCACACCCGCGGTCCAGCTGGTCATGAAGGCCAGCAGCAGGGCGCCCGCATGCACGCCAGCGGCCCAGCCACGCTCGCCCTGGGCGGTCGACAGCGTCTGCATCTGCACGGTTTCCATTGTCGTCTCCTGCCGGAACCATTCCGGTATGGATCGATGATGGCGGCGCCTTGCCACC
>JAANMY010004523.1_pt1 | contig 10383 bp, 7 predicted proteins | sample 7279691 | NCBI WGS metagenome assembly JAANMY01 (sample SAMN14094543, study PRJNA606508) | bioreactor metagenome | isolation source: A lab-scale SPAN reactor treating ammonium-rich wastewater day 388 | place: Ireland: Galway | collected 2018-02-07
GATGCGTGGGTGCGCGGGGAGAAACCCGTTTGCGCGACGCTGTCTCGGGCCGAGCGAGCCGCTATTCCCATCGAAGACAAAGAGAGTTATCGTTGGGTCGCCATGCTGCGGCAGGCGCGCGAAGAATCGCTGCGATGCCCAACGACGCAGTTGATTTGTCTGGCCGACAGCGAAGCCGACATCTATGAAGTACTGGTTGAAGGAACGCGGGAACCCCATCTCGTCGACTGGATCGTCCGCGCTTGCCAGAATCGCGCTTTGCTCCGCGAAAACAGCGAAAATCACGGGGAAAACCACGTCCGCGAAGCAGTCCTGGCTCAGCCGGCGCTGTTTGAGCAAACGATCAAAGTGCGAGGGCGAAAGGCGAAGGTGGCTTGCGAAACGCGGGGACGACGCCAACCGCGTCAAGCGCGCGAAGCCGTGGTGGCGGTGCGGGCGATGCGAGTCATGCTTCGTCCGCCGTTTCGCCCTGACAGCCAACTTCCGCCGGTTGGCGTCAACGTGGTATTGGTCAGCGAGGTGAACCCGCCGTCGGACGACGAGCCTGTGGAATGGCTGCTGCTGACGAGCCTGCCGATCGACAACATCGAACAGGTGCGACAGGTCATTCAGTATTATTGCGTTCGTTGGATGATCGAAGTTTTCTTTCGCGTGTTGAAGTCGGGCTGCCGTGTTGAAGAGCGGTTGTTTGAATACATGGACCGTCTGTTGACGTGCCTGGCGCTCTATGTCATCGTCGCCTGGCGAACATTGTATGTGTGCCGATTGGGGCGAAGTTGCCCGGACATCAGTTGTGAAGCAGTCTTCGAGCCGGCTGAATGGAAATCGGTATGGAAGGTGGTGAAACGCGAGAATCCGCCCGCCCAGCCGCCGCCCTTGGATAAGTTTATCCGGCTGGTGGCGCAACTCGGCGGTTATGTGAATCGAAAACGGGCCGATCCGCCGGGGCCCCAAACCCTCTGGATTGGTATGCAACGGATGCATGACTTTGCTACCTGTTGGCTTTTGTTCGGCCCTGATGCTCAAAAGGAGGCCCTGACTTGTGTGTAACAACGAGGCGTAAACGCCTGGGCTAGAGAAAACCGGCCATTCAAGTTTGCCTTGTTCTCGCCATTTGCAGTTTGAGTTAACCCGCATTTCTCACCACTCCGCGGCGCAGCCGCGACCGACGACTCGGTGGACGGCTTGCCAGCCGCGGCAGGGCCGATAGAGGGCAAATTGGCAGCTGTCGGCCGCTCGCGGTAGTCGCCGGTGGCGACGGCACGCCGTTTTGCACCGGCCGAGACCCTTACGGCGCAGACCGCCGGCGCGTCGATCTATGGGAAGCGTCCGCTGAGTGAGCCGAGAACCCTTATCCCGAGGCTGGCAGCGGCAACGACCACCGGCGGAGGTTCTCGTACACCTGCGCAAACACCCGTTGGTACGGGCAGCTTTCCGACAACGAAATCCACACCCGACGAACCGTGGTTCGAACCAAGGCTCCCAATTTCAATAGCTTCAACCGGATCGTGTCGCAACGCGCCTGCGACATCTCCGTGCCTTTCAATCCGAACTGCCGCAACGCTGCCAGAAGCGTGTAGGCCACGCTCGACAGCCACAACCGCAACTGGTTCGCGCGCATCGTCGCGCAACTCGTGCGGTCGGCGAACAGACACATCTGCTGCTCCTTGATCCGGTTTTCCATTTCGCCGCGGCCGCAGTACATATCTTCGTACAGCCTGCGGGCGTCGAGTTCCGCGGCCGAAAGCGAGGTCACGACGAATCGCGGGTTGCTCCCCTTGGCCAGGTGTTCAGCCTTGCCTACCACCCGACGTTCCCGGCTCCAACTCTTTCGCGTTTGATAGGTGAACTCTTTGAACACCCGTGATGGCCGGCCGGCGGCCTCGAATTGCAGCTTTGCTTCGTGCAATTCCTTGCCCAGAATCCGCTGTAAACGGGCGTTTCTTGCCAAACCAAACACGTAGTCCACATCGTGCTCTTCGCACCACCGCATGAGGTTGTCGCGACAAAAGCCGCTGTCGCCACGCACGATGATCCGCACCTCAGGCCACGTCCGGCGAATCCGCTCGATGATCTTCGCCAATTGCTTCACCGCGCCCGCCGCGCCGTCGATGTCCGACGGTCGCAGCTTGGCGCACAACAAATGCTCGCCACAAAAGATGTACAACGGCAAGTAGCAGTAGCTGTCGTAGTAGCCGTGAAAGAACCGACCCAGTTGATGGCCGTGGATCGGATCGTCGGTGGCGTCCAGGTCGAGCACGATCTCCTTCGGCGGCTCGGGATGCAACTCCAGGAACGTTTCCACGAAGAACGCTTCGATGTCGCGATGCCGGGCGACGACCTTTTTATAGCGGCTCTTGCCGTCCGCCCCCACGGGCGTCAACTCCAGCCGATTCAGCGTGCTCTTGCCCGCCAGCGACTTGCCCCGATCCCGCGGACAGCGACGATCGTGGCCCGTCGGGTCCGACTTGCCGACCAGCACCGCCAGCAGCGGATCGTGCCGCAGGGTATCGTGGTCATTGAGGTCTTCGTAGCCCAAAGCCAAGGCGAACACCCGCTGGGCCACCAGTTCGCCAACAGTGTGTTCAACCAGTTCAGGATCGCGGTGGTCGGTGAAGCAAGCGGCAAATCGCCGCAGAATGCCGGTCTTGGCCTCCACCTCCCGCAGCAGTAACCCACCGGCGTCCGAGGTGATGGCCCCGCCATCGAATCTGGCCGTGACGCCCCGACTGCCGAGCCCTTGGAAATCGAAGTCGCGTGTGTTACACTCTGTGGTCATAGGGTGGCCTCCGTGCTTGTGGCGTTGTTCGTTTCAGCAAAACAACTTATGCCACAAAAGGCCGCCCTTTTTCAATAGGGGTGGTGAGAAATGCGGGCTAGAATATCGCCTGTAAAATGGCGGATATGTTTTGCCGATCGCGAAAAATATCCGTGAAGGAGTTGAGAAGAAAAAGTGATGCGATGACTTCGTGATGTCCCGCGCGTATTGCAGCGCAATCCGGCATGTGGGACTGCTCGATGGGAACAACACTCCAAGGAGCTTGACAATGCGTGCCTTGACAATCGGCATCGTGATGTTGTGCCTGGGAACAACGGCGGCCGCCGAATCGTTGCCGTGGCCGTTCGATATGAAAGTGGAGAAGGCGGTCGTCACGGCCGAAGGAATTGAAGTCGTTACAACCGGCGGCGTTTTCCAGTTCCGCCCGGCCACCGGGGAAGTATTGTTGCGGCAGCGCATCGGCCGGATGACGCACATGCGCGGCATTCCGTAGACTCGCCGCTTCGCCGTCACCGGAGCCGTCATGCGCCGTACCGTGTTCTACATCTCCGACGGCACCGGCATCACCGCCGAGACGATCGGCCACAGCGTGCTGACCCAGTTCGAAGGCGTCGATTTCGACACCTTCCGCATTCCGTTCGTGGACAGCGCGGAGAAGGCCGAACAGGCCGCCGTGCGCATCAAAACGAGCTACGCCACCAGCGGCGTGCGGCCGATCGTGGTCAATACGATCATGGACAAGGCGCTCGGCGACATCGTCGCCACCGGTGGCGCACTCATGCTCGACGTGTTCGCGCCCTTTCTCGCCCCGCTGGAAGACGAGCTCGGCACGATCCGCTCGCCGCGTGTCGGCAAGGCACATGGCCTGACCAACTTCGCCGAGTACGAGGCACGCATCAACGCGACCAACTACGCGCTGACCCACGACGACGGCATCGATGTCATGTACGACGATGCCGAAGTCATCCTGGTCGGTGTCTCGCGCGTCGGCAAGACGCCGACCTGCCTGTACATGGCCCTGCACTACGGCGTGAAGGCAGCGAATTATCCGCTGACCGAGGAAGACCTCGAGAATCTCGAACTGCCGAAGCGTCTCGTCGCCCATCGGCGCAAGCTCTATGGCCTCAGCATCGACGCACAGCGCCTTGCACAGGTACGTGAAGCGCGCCGTCCGGGCAGCCGCTACGCGAAGCTCGAGCAGTGCCGGCGCGAACTCGATCTTGCCGACAAGCTGTTCCGTCGCGAAGGCATCCCGGTGCAGAGCACGACGCACACCTCGATCGAGGAGATCGCGAGCAAGATCCTGTCCCAGCTCGGCATCGAGAAGCACATGTTCTGAGCCGGGCGATGCGCGCATCCGGCGCACGCTTCGGCAGGAGCCCGTTCACGGGCGACTGGCTGATGCGACGAATCGAGAAGTATCGCCCCCGAAGGGGCTCCTGCGGACATCTGGGACGCCGGGCGCCGTGGGACTTCGCATGCTACGCGCGATCGCTTCCGGCCGACAGTCTTCCGCGCCGGCAAAACCGCTGCGTATGATCCGGCCATGTCGAACCCGATCGCCGAGCGCCACGACGTCCTGCCAAGCCGCTTCGCCTGGCTGATGGGGCTGTACGGCGAGAACTATCACCGTCTTGTCCATATGTTCGCGCCACAGCGGCTGGCGGTCGGGCGCTACGTATCGTCGGTCGACGATCAGCTGGACGTCTGCCTCGAGATGGTCGAGCACCATCGCTACACGATCGACCTCGTCCTCACCTATGCCTTCGTCGATGGTGAAACCGGCCGACCGACGCCATCGGCGCAGTTGCGCATGTACCGCGACGCCCACGTCGCCGAAGTCCTGCACTGCCAGGTCGACGGTCGCCTCGCACGCGTGCTCGATGTGCCGCCGCCGGCACGCACGCTGTTCCAGCGCCGCGTGCGCATGAACTCGTTCCTCAACCGCTGGCTCGAATACCTCGCCGCGCAAGGCCATTCGATCGGCACGCTCGAGCCGGCCGAGGTCGCCGCACGCCGTATGGCCCCGGCGTTTGCCTGAAACCAACGAAAAAGCCCCGCCGAGGCGGGGCTTTGGGATCCGGGAAAGTGGCGGAGCGGACGGGACTCGAACCCGCGACCTCCGGCGTGACAGGCCAGCATTCTAACCAGCTGAACTACCGCTCCGCATTTTCCTGCGCGCCTCCTGCGCCAACCGCGTTTTCCCTCGTCGAAGCGAGCGCCTTGGGGCGTCGTCCTTCGTCACTGGCGTCCCCAAGGGGATTCGAACCCCTGTTACTGCCGTGAAAGGGCGGTGTCCTGGGCCTCTAGACGATGGGGACGCTTAGAGAAACCTGAGAAACCTGGTGGAGCCAGGCGGGATCGAACCGCCGACCTCTACAATGCCATTGTAGCGCTCTCCCAGCTGAGCTATGGCCCCGGGAAAGGCGGCGAAGAATAGAGATCGCCCGACCCTTCGTCAACCATTGATTGTGTCGGTGCGGTGCAGCCGATGCGGCTGATCCGGGTGCTGCGCACCTTGGCTGACCCCGATCCTGCATGCGCGGCGTCGCCGCTCCGGCAGCGAAAGCCTATGATCCGGTCTCCCTTCGCCGAGGAGAACCCCCATGCGCATCGAACTCATCGCCCTCAGCACGTTCGCGCTGGCGGCGGCTTTCGGCAGCGCGTCCGCCGCCGACGCGCCGACGCCATCCGCACAGGCACGCACGAAATCCCCGCCCGGAGTCGAGTTGTATTTCATATCGCCGAAGGATGGCGACAAGGTGGGCCGTGAAGTCACCGTGCAGTTCGGCCTAAAGGGCATGGGCGTGGCGCCGGCCGGCATCAGCGTGGACAAGACCGGACATCACCACCTGCTGATCGACGTCGATGCGTTGCCGTCGCCGAACGAGCCGATTCCTGCCGATGCAAGGCATGTGCATTTCGGTGGTGGCCAGACACAGACGACGGTCACCCTGACGCCTGGCCAGCACACGCTTCAACTCAATCTCGGCGACGCCCTGCATCGCCAGTTCGATCCGCCGGTGCTGTCCGGGAAGATCACGATCACCGTCGAGTAGCTGCGCTGCGACGTCGTCGCCGCGTGAGCGCAAGCCCGCCGGCGACGGCGAGCAGACCGGCCAGCAGGCCCTTCAGCGCCGGTGAATCCACGGGCACGGCGACCGCGGCAGTACCTTGTCCGCCGCGGTATTCGTACGCGCCGATGTCCGCCGCGCCGCCGATCACGCGTGGATGACCGGTGCCGCGTTGGTCGGTTGCGAGTCCTTGGGAGTTGTTGCCTAGATCGATGGCCGGACTGCCGGCAGCAAGCGCATGGGTCAGCGTGCTGCCACCATTGTCGGCCAGCGGCAGCAACCGCGGATCGAGGCTGAGCGTGTCGGCTGGCAGGGCGAGCATCGCATCGGCTTGGCCGATGAGATTGTGCGATCCGGCGATCGCCAGTGCCATTGTGCTTGCAGCGTCGTCGGCGGTGCCGCCCGCGCGGTTGCCGGCGATGATCGAGCTGCGCATCACCGACGGCTGCGCGTGGTTGATGAACGAGATGCCGCCACCGAACGAACCGGCTTCGTTGTCGGTGATCGTCGAGTTCTCGATCACGATCGATGTGATCTGGCGCACGCGAACTCCGCCGCCGTCGTCGTCACGCACGCGATTGCCCGATACGGTCGAGTTGCGCAGGACGAGATCGCCTTCCTGGGTCAGCCCACCGGCAAAACGGATCGCGTAGTTGTCGGCGATCGTGCAGCGCTCGATGCGGCCACCGTTGCGTGCCACGAACACGCCGCCACCGATTTCCCAGTGCGAGAGTGGCGGGTTGTGCGTGCCGAGGGCGCGGTTCCCCGAGATCGTGCTGTCGAGCAGGTCGACGCCATACGAGAACGCACCCCCGCCATAGGCGGCCGTGCCATTGGTCTCGTGATGGCCGAAGGCCAGATTGCCGGAGATCGTGCTGTTGCGCATGGTCAGCGGGCCCGACAGCACGCCGCCGCCGTACGCACCGACGCCGACCGCCTCGCAGTCGCGCACGACCGAGCCGATCAGGCTGAGGCGGTTGCCGGCGGCGATGCAACCGCCGTAGCCGACATCGGTGCCGCTGGCGCGATGCACGCCGCGTTCGATGGTGAGGCCTTCGATGGTCAGCTCGCCGTGGGAAGCGTGGCGCAGCACGCGGTCCTGGCGCCCGCCATCGATGGCGAGCAGGCCGGCGCCGGGGCCGCGCAGGACGAGATCTTCGGCTTCGATGTCGAGCACGCCATCGACCAGGGTGATGCGTCCGCAATCGAGTGTGCTCAGGTCGATGACGTCGCCGGAGATGGCCGACTCGACCAGCGTGCGCAGACTGCCCGGGCTGCCGTCGTCGGCGCAGGTGGTGACGACCAGGGTTGCAGACCCGCGCGTGGCGGCGATCGGCTGCGTCGCCTGCAGCGCCAGCATGCGCTCGCGCAACGGTGTCAGCGCGGCGCTGCGTTCCTGCGGCAGTGGCCATTCCAGTGGCACGTGCGTGACGGCCATGAGTGTCGCCGGCGATCCGCCGATCCCGGCCAGGGCAATGGCGGCGACGAGGGCGGAGCGGCGCAGCGGGCGCATGGATCGATGGGGCACGTTCGGTTCCTCGGATCTGCGGGAGCGGCCGGCTGCTGTCCGCCGGTGGTGACGATAATGCAATACGGCATCCGCCCCGACTCTGGGTGACTGTTGGACGGGGAGCAGGGAATGGTGAATGGCAAAGCCAAAGCCAAAGCGATGCTTTCCGATCCCCCATTCCCGATCAGTGCTCCACCGAGAGGTCGAGCGCGTACGTCGATGTGCCATCGCCGTTTTCGCGCAGCAGGCGCAGGCCGGTGATGCCGGCTGCGCGGGCGAGGGCATCCTTGCCGCTGGCGGTGGTGAAGCTCACCGGAGCGGCCGTGCGCAGCGGCACGAAGCGCCATGGACGATCGCTGGCATCCTCGTCGCGGGTCAGCCGGCCGCGCGCACGCACCCAGTCGATCAGCAGGTCGCGGTTCATGATCTGATCGGACAGCACGACGCGGTCGCCGCCGGTGCCGGGGAAGTCGCCGCCGCCTCCGGCCCGGTAGTTGTTCGTGGCCAGGATGAAGCGCTGGGCGGCGTCAACCGGCTGGCCTTCGTGGCGCAGGTCGACGATGCGTTCGCCTGCTGGTCTGGACAGGTCGATGCGCCAGCTGATGCCGCCCTGCACGACGTCGAAGTTGTAGCCCGGGAAGCGCCGGTTGACGAGTTCCTGCGGTGTGGTGGCCTGCGGATCGATGCGGTTGAACCAGGTCGAGGCCTTGTCGAGCCAGGCGCGCAATTCGGCGCCGTTGACGAGCACGGCTGCGATCGTGTTCGGATACAGGTAGAGGTCGGCTGCGTTGCGGATCGCCAGCGGCCCGGCGGCGATGTCCGTGTAGTCGGTTGCGCCGGCGAAGCCGACCTTGAACGGCGCGACCGCGGACAGCACCGGGAGGTCGGCGAGATCCGGGCGCGTTTCGGCGATGCGCTTGCGCACGAAGTCGCGCTGCGCACGGTTCACCGGTTCGATCGCGCTGACGTCGCCAAGGGCGACGAAATGGCTCGTCATCGCGAAATCGCTGCTGCCGATCGGCGTGGACACGTAACGGATGGTCGCCGCGTGCTCGGCTTCGATGGCCGCGGCGATGGCCGGGTCGGGTTCGACGAAGTCGCCGGCGGCGCGACGGATGTCGCGCACGTGCGAACGCGTGGCCGAATGGTCGATCCGCCAGTGCCCACCCTCGTGCACGAGCGCGAGTTCGATCAGGCCGAGATTCTTGCCCCAGAAGCCGCCCATCACGGCTGGCTTGCCACGCAGGAAGCCGCGCTCGTTGTCGACCTCGGGCATCCTCGCGAAGCGCGACTTCGGATTGCCTGGGTCGGGAAAGACCTGATGCGAGTGGCCGAGCAGAAGCACATCGATGCCGGGTTCGGCAGCGAGATGCCAGTTCGCGTTCTCCATGTCGTGTGTGTGTGGCGAGGGGTTGATGCCGCCGTGCGAAATTGCGATGACGAAGTCGACGCCTTGTGCGCGCAGCGCCGGCAGGTGCCGGCGTGCCGCTTCGACGACGCCACTCACGCTCACGCGGCCGTCGAGGTTGTCCTTGTCCCATTGCAGGATCGGCGGTGGGGTGAAACCGATCAGGCCGATGCGCACGGTGGCCTCGATGGCATCCCCGCGCGCGTCGCGCGCCGCGATCCGGCGCTCGATGACAGCGGTCGGCGCAAACAGCGGTCGTCCGCTGCGCTTCGAATCGACATTGGCCAGCACGATCGGGAAGTCCGGACCCTTGCATGGTTTCGGGGTCACGCCGTCGACGTCGAGGGCGGAATTGGTGACCTGGGCGAGGAAGGGCAGGCCGTAGTTGAACTCGTGGTTGCCGATCGTGCCGCCGTCGTAGCCGAGCGCATCCATGGCCTTGTACATCGCGAGTTTGTCGCCGCAGGCCAGCGGTTCACCACGTGCCTGCCAGTCGGCCAGCGCAGTGCCCTGGATGGTGTCGCCGGCATCGAACAGCAGCGTGTTCGCATACTCGCGGCGCGCCTGGCGAACCAAAGTGGCGAGGCGCTCGAATCCGAGCGACGGGTCCTCGGCAAGCTTGTAGTAGTCATAGCCGAGTACGTTGCTGTGCACGTCGGTCGACTCGAGGATGGCCAGCGTGGCACGCGCGCCGTCGCCAGGCGTCGGGCCGCGCGCGGGCTGCCCGGCGCAGGCTGCGAGCAGGACCAGGATGGAGGCGCAGGCGATTCGGCGGGAAGGGTGCATGGCGACGGATCGTTCAGGGGGAGGGCGGCGATTCTGCCCGCATTGCACGACGGGTGTGCGCGGGGCTGCTGATCAGTCCCCGTCGCGGCCCATGCCGCTCCCGCAAGATGTTGATTTCATGAGTGCGATTTCAGTCGCGAGCCGATGAGTCAAGGTTTCCCTGGAACAGACGTGCGCGGTCGATCTGCTACGATCCGCGCCCCGATTTTGCAGTGTCCTTTCGCGCCATGACGGTAAGAACCCGCTTCGCCCCGAGCCCCACGGGCTACCTTCACATCGGCGGCGCACGCACCGCGCTGTACTGCTGGCTGGAGGCACGCCATCGTGGCGGCGAGTTCATCCTGCGCATCGAGGATACCGACCGCGAACGTTCGACCGCCGCCGCCGTGCAGGCGATCCTCGACGGCATGAACTGGCTCGGACTCGCCCACGACGAGGGTCCGTACTATCAGACCCTGCGCATGGAGCGATATCGGCAGGTCGCCGAGGATCTGCTCAAGGCCGGCAAGGCCTACTATGCCTACGAGACCAAGGAAGAGATCGAGGCGATGCGCGCCGAGGCGATGGCGGCCGGGATCAAACCGCGATACAACGGCCACTACCGCGACCGCAACGAGCCGTACCGCGAGGATCCGAACCGGGTCATCCGCTTCAAGAACCCGACCTCGGGCAGCGTGGTATTCGAGGACAAGGTCAAGGGCCGCATCGAATGGAGCAACGAGGAACTCGACGATCTCGTTCTGTTCCGCTCGGATGGCTATCCGACCTACAACTTTGCCGTCGTCGTCGACGACATAGACATGCGCATCACCGACGTGGTGCGTGG
>JAANMY010004527.1_pt1 | contig 10375 bp, 9 predicted proteins | sample 7279691 | NCBI WGS metagenome assembly JAANMY01 (sample SAMN14094543, study PRJNA606508) | bioreactor metagenome | isolation source: A lab-scale SPAN reactor treating ammonium-rich wastewater day 388 | place: Ireland: Galway | collected 2018-02-07
GAGCATCTGCTCTTCAGCGACGAGGAGATGGCCCGGCTTACGACCCTGCGCCGTTGGCTTCTCAGCGGCAACCCCAAAGCGGCCATGAACGGTCTGCTCAAATTGCTGGACCAGACCCAAAGCAACGACGAATTGCTGCGGCGGTTGAAGCCATCGTAACTGCTCACCCCCACCCAACCTCCCCCACTGTGGGGGAGGAGTCGCCCCACTTCCCTCCCTGGAATGGGGAGGGGTAGGGCAGGGTGGCTGAACAGTTACAAGCCATCGTAGACAAATTCAGGAGGGTGTGATGACCGACTACGAACGGGGCTATGCCCAATTCCGCCAGATGGTGGGCGAGGATCGCATCGAGGGGTTGCTGGCCCGCTTTGCCGCGGTCTGCCCGGACTTTGAGACGGAAGTAGTCTCGGTAGTGGGTGGCCGGGTCTGGACCCGGCCTGGCCTGGACCTGAAGACCCGCTCCCTGTGCAGTATCTGCGCCCTGGCCGCGCTGGGCCGGGTCAACGCGCTGCGGCTCAACTTTCAGATGGCGCTGAAGAATGGCGCTACCCCGGAAGAAATTTTCGAGGCACTCTTTCAGGTGGCGGTCTATGCCGGCTATCCGGCTATGTGGGATGCACTGGTGATGCTGGAAGAGGTGTTGGGGGCAGAGGAGGGAGCGTAAGACATAAGGTGACGCAGCCACGATTTGTGTGGGGAAACGTGAAGACGTGAAACGTGAGATCAGGTGACGACACCTCACGTTTCACGTTTCAGATAGTTGGCCGACCGACTAACGCCTACCGTTTCACATTTCTGGTTGGAGAAGTGGCGGGCGGTTTACTTGGCCTGTTGTATCGCCGGGTAGCGCACTTCGCCCATCTCAATCGGAATCGCCAGCTTCGCCAGAAAGGTGAAGATAAATCCCCCCAGACACCAGATGCCAGCGGTGACGGTCAGCTCGATGGCGGTGGGGCTGTATTCGAAGATACGTCCCCAGGCTTCGGGGATAAACCCGGGCACGATCAGCCCCATCCCTTTTTCGATGTAAATGCTGACAAAGAGCAGGCCACAGGCGGCCAGCAGCACAGGCATACGCTTGCGCAGGGAAGGGATGGTCAGGATAGTTGTTGCCAGCACATTCACCGCCAGCGCGCTCCAAATCCAGGGGACGAGGGCGTCGTGGCCGTCCAGCCCGAAAAAGAGATAAAAGGCGCTGCTGCTGTGTTCCGTGGGGGTGTAGAATTCCTTAAAAATTTCCGAGGCCAGCATAATCAGATTGACCTGGGCCGCGCCGGTGATGATCAGCGCAATCTTTTGCAGAGTGGCGTTCTCCACCTGATAGCGGGTGGTGCGGCGGATGATCGCCAGAATCAGAATCATCAGCGCGGGGCCACCGGCAAAGGCGGAAGCCAGAAAGCGGGGGCCGAGCAGGGACGAGTTCCAATAGGGGCGGGCGGGCAGACCGGCGTAGAGAAAAGCCGTCACCATATGGATGCTCACCGCCCAGATGAGGGAGAGAATCACCCCCGGCAGATAGACGGCCCGGCTGGGCTGCTGGCCCATATAATGTTTGTAGAGAATATAGAGGGGAATGGTCAGATTGATGAAAAGATAGCCGTTGAGGGCAATCATATCCCAGGCCAGCATGGAGTTGGGCCAGTTAAAAACGCCGATGAGGGGGAGCATATGCCAGAGATTGGCCGGGCTGCCCATATCTACCAGAATAAAGGCCAGACACATCACCAGCGCGGCCACGGCCATCCCCTCGCCAAAGAGCACGGCTTTGAAGAAGTCCATATCCCCAAAAATATAGGTAGGCAGCACCAGCATCACCGCTGCCGCGGCCACACCCACCAGAAAAGTGAAGTTGGAGATGTACAGCCCCCAACTCACGTAATCGTGCATGCCGGTGACGATCAGCCCCTCGCGCAGTTGGATGCTGTAGGCATAGGCCCCGGCCAGCATCCCAAAGGTGAGCAGCCCCATCCAAATGTGATAGCCCAGCCCGCCGGAAGTGGCCGTGTCGATCCCGTCGCGCAGAAAACGTAGAAATCCTCGCATCGTTGCCTCGCTCGCGTGATAAAGCCATAGAACGCGGATAACGCGGAAACCACTGATAAGCGCTGATTTAATCCGTGCAAATCCGCCCAATCAGCGTCATCCGCGTTCCATTCCCAATTCAGTCCATAAAATACCAAAACTTCGGTTCGGTTCCCAGGTCTTCCTTCAACCGGAAGACTTTTTTGTTCGCCAGCACCCAGCGGATTTCACTCTCCGGGTCCAGCAGATTGCCGAAGATGCGCGCGCCGGTGGGGCAGGCTTCCACACAGGCGGGCAGTTTGCCGCCCCGGCTGCGTTGGATACAAAAGGTGCATTTCTCCATCACACCCTTTTTGCGCAGCCGGTTGCCCAAATAGTGCTGGTTCAGATTCACCTCTTCCTGGGGGATGACCGGCTCTTTCCAGTTGAAGCGCCGCCCGTCGTAGGGGCAGGCAGCCTGGCAATAGCGGCAGCCGATGCACCAGTCGTAGTCCACCACCACCAGCCCGTCGTCCTCTTTCCAGGTGGCCTTCACCGGGCAGACATTGACACAGGGCGGGTTCTCGCAGTGGAAGCACTGGGTTCCCACATAGAAATGGCCGGCCGCGGGCACTTCGTGGAGATAGCTGTCGTCGGCAAACTCGAAGCGAAACTCGCCTTTGGGCATCTCGTGGATGCGGATATAGCGCATATCCGTGGAGCGGTCCTGGTTGTTCTCCTGAATACAGGCTTCCACACAGTCCATATAGCCCCGACATTTGGAGATATTGAAAGCGTAGCCGTAGAGCACACCGGGCAGGGCTGGCTGGTTGGAGATGCTGGGGTGATCCCCCGTGCGCAGTTCGTAGCGCCGTTCCAGCCGCTCGACAGTAGCCTGCTTTTCCCCATCGCTCATCAGCCGGTAGTTGCCCTTAAAATACTCCTCCCAGTTCAGCTTGGCCTGCTCCTTGTCGCTGCCGGGTATGGGCATAGGCGTGCAGGCGGCCTGCAAAAAGCTCAGCCCTGTGACCAGCCCGATAGCCAGAAATTTGATGGCATCCCGCCGGTTGATGGGCTTTTGCAGCAGTTGCTCCAACCGGGAAGGCAGACCCGCGCCGCTCTCCCCGGCGTCGGCCACCGCGGCCTGGGCTTCGGGAGAAAGCTGGAAGATGTCGCCGATCTCGTCCCAACTGAGCGGGCTGCCGTCCTCCGGGATGCGGGCCACGTCCACATCGTCCACCTGATGCTCGGCCAGCAGTTGGGAGACGGCCCGGCGCAGCCCGACATCCTCGGCGTTGCGGGGTCGGTTGCCCTGCCATTCGCCGGGCAGGGGATCGAGAGTGATCTTATCGCGATAGGCCATTGACGGATGTCCTCGTAATCATCTTTGACAGGTTTGACTTCTCGGAAGGAATCGAACTTCTGATGCGTGAAACGTTTACATTGAGTCGTCGAATCCCATCAGACCAGCGCCGGTTGAGTAGGCGGCTGCTGTTTGCCGCCGTATCGAAACCAAAGCGGGTGGACACGGAATTGTTCGTAGACCCGTTCGCTTGGTTTCGATACGCCTCGAAGACTCGGCTACTCAACCAGCGCTCACTAATCTATCCTGACAGCGACACAAAACGGCCCTGGACACAATAGTTTGCATCACATAACATTGTCGAACTACTCACCTTTGCGTTCGGCCATTGGATAGGCGGGGAAGCGCGCATCCCATTGGGGGCTGTGGGGGCTGTGACAGTCGGCGCAGCCCGCCATCACCCGGGGCGCGGCCCAGCCGCCGATCTGTTTGCCGTGGGCGCCGCCCAGCCAGTCGCTGAATTGGGTGGTGTGACACTGGGCGCAGACCTGATAGCTGGCGTCGAAGGCCACCCCCGCGCCGTTGAGTGTGTGCAGTTCGTCCACATTTTCCTGGGTGTTGTGACAGGTGGCGCAGCCCATCACATCTTCCCCCGCGTGCTGTAGGGCAATATCCCAGTGGGCCTTTTGTCCTGTGGCCGTGCTCTCGGCCTGCAACTCTGCCAGGGGTTTGATGTGGCAGGAGGAGCAGGGGTAGCTGTTCAGTTTGCCCGTCCGTTGCAGCACAAAGACCGCCGCCTCGGCATCCAGCGCCGTCGATCCTTCCAACGGCAGATAGTCGGCAAAGTTCAGCAGCGGCAGCCGGTCGATAGTGACTTCGGCGTGAGCCGCGTGCTCGATCTTCTCCCGCACAGTGTGGGGCGTCTCATCCCCGGTCACAAAAGGATTGGCGCATCCAGCCAACAGAAGGACCGCTATAATCAGTGCAAGCAGCCTGACACTGGTTTTTGTGCGTAGTGCGTAGTGCGTGTACTGGTTCACGGACCACGCACCACCCGCTGCAAAATGATTCTCTATCCGTCTCTTTCTTCTATTGGCAACCATCACGGCACCTCCTGGGGTGCACGCACCCATACATCATCGGTCTGGCTGGCTACGTGACACTGCTGGCAGCTTGCCCGCTCGATGTGATCGGTGGCGATCTCCGGCGGGGCCGCCGCGCCCGCGTGACAGGCCGCGCAGTTTTCCCGCAATTGCAGCGGATGGGGCATAGGCGGCGGCGCGCCCACCAGCGCAGCGTCAATCACCGCCAGCGGCGCGGGGCGCTGCCAGTTGCTGACCTGAAAAAGTCCGTCCTCCTGCACCGCTACGTGACACTGGGTGCAGGCCACCAGATTGGGGTGGGGCACAATCGGCGCAAAGAGACCCATCTCCGGCGCATAGCTGCCGCTGGCGTGACAGTTGAGACAACTCTTGCCGCCGATGCCGTCGTCGCCGGTCACTTCGTGGGGAATCCAGGGCGGCGCGCCGTTGTAGGCCCGCCGGTTGTAATAGTCTTCCAACGAGCGCGTCGCCGCGCCTGCGGGCCGCTGGCGCGGATAGGTGTCCATCTCGGCCAGATAGCCCAGGCTGCCCACATCCAGGCGCACAGGCTCGGCGGGAAAGACGGCCTGTGTCCCGGCGGAGGGGCTGGAAAGCTGAGCCACTTCTTGCCCCTCGGCCCAGCTGGTCCCCAGCACATAGACAGCCGACGCCATCAGCAGCACAACCAGACCGATGAAAATCAGGCGAAATGGAGTGGCAACAGATCGCCTCTTTTGCGCAGAAACTACAGGCTGCTCGGCCATCAGGACACCTTCTCGATTCTGACCGCGCACTTCTTGTAGTCCGGCTCTTTGGAGATGGGACAGAAGGCGTCGATGGTCACTTCGTTGATGAGCATTGACTCGTCGAAGAAGGGCACGAAAACCTGCATCGGGGCCGGCGCGCCCCGCTGGTTGACCGAAGCGGGCAGGGTCGCCTCGCCCCGGCGGCTGACCACCCGCACGCTGTCGCCTGTGCGGATGCCCAGACGGCGGGCGTCCTGGGGGTTCAGTTCCACATAGCTGTGGGGCATCGCCCGGTGCAGCACAGGGATGCGCCGGGTCATACTGCCCGTATGCCGGTGTTCCACCACCCGGCCCGTGCAGAGCCAGTAAGGATACTCTGTATCGGGTGATTCGGCGGCGGGTTCGTAGGGGCGGTAGATCAGCCACGCCTTGCCTTCGGGCTTGCCATAGAAATAGTATTGGCTGTCGTGGCCCTGGGCCGCGGGGTCGAAGTCTGCGTTGTAGCGCCAGAGAGTCTCTTTGCCCTCCACCACCGGCCAGACCACACCGGGCCGCTCTTTCAGCAGTTCATAGGAGGCCATCGCGTGTTTGGGGTTGGCGTGGAAGGAGGTGTACTCGTCCCAGATGGCTTTGATGTGCTCCTCCTGACTCCAGGGAAACCACTCCCCATAGCCCAGCCGCCGGGCCACTTCGATCAACTGCCAGGTGTCGCTCATCGCCTCGCCAGGGGGCGGCACCAACTGCTCCCAGTGCTGGGTGCGCCGTTCGGAATTGCCAAACATCCCCTCCCGCTCGATCCACATAGCCGAGGGCAGCACCACATCCGCAATATCGGTGGTGGGGGTGGGGTAGACATCCGAGACGACGACGAAACGGTCCTCCTTCAGCGCACCCTCCCGATAGCGGGCCAGTTTGGGCAGAGAAACCATCGGGTTCGTCACCTGAATCCAGATGAAACGAATGTCGCCCCGGTCCAGGGCACGAAACATCTCGACGGTGTGGAAGGTGGGCTTGTCGGGGATATTTTCGACGGGCACTTTCCAGATTTCCGCGGCCTTCTTGCGGGCATCTTCGCTGGTGACGGGGCCGCTGGGCAGAGCCTGGGTCAGGGTTCCCACTTCGCGCACAGTGCCACAGGCGCTGGGCTGGCCGGTCAGAGAAAAGGGGCTGTTGCCAGGGCTGGAAATTTTCCCCACCAGCAGGTGGATATTGTAGACCAGATTGTTGATCCACGTACCGCGCACATGCTGGTTCATCCCCATACACCAAAAACTGGTGACTTTTTTGTTGGGGTCGCCGTAGAGCGCGGCCAGAAAGCGCAGATCTTTGGCCGAAACCCCGGTCAATTCGGCCACCTTTTCCGGCGCGTAGTCGGCCAGATAGGCTTTGTAGGCCTCCCAGTCCAGATCGGTCATCTCGTCGGTGAAGGCGAAATTGTCCTCCAGCCCATAGCCGATATTCGTCTTACCCTGCTTGAGGGTCACATGCGCCCGCATAAATTCTTCGTGTACCCAGCCGTTGCGGATAATCTCGTAGCAGATGGCGTTGGCAATCGCCAGGTCGGTCTGGGGAAGGAAGAGGATCGAGCGGTCCGCGGCTGCGCTGGTGCGGGTGGTGCGGGTCGCCAGGTCGATAATTTTGATGTGGGGGCGTTTGCGCCGCTCTTCCAGCATCCGGGAAAAGAGGACCGGGTGCATCTCGGCCATATTGTTGCCCCACAGCACAAAGACATCCGCGTAGTCGATGTCGGCGTAGCTGCCCATCGGCTCGTCCAGCCCAAAGCTGGACAGAAAACCGGTGACAGCGCTGGCCATACAAATCCGGGCATTGGCCTCCAGATTATTCGTGCCGACCAGCCCTTTCATCAGCTTCGAAGCCACATAGCCGTCGGGGATCGTCCACTGGCCGGAGCCGTAGATCGCCACCGAATCCTTGCCTGTGGCGTCGATGGTCTCCTGCATCTTCTGGGCCACCAAATCCAGCGCTTCTTCGATAGGCGTCTCCACCAGCTTGCCCTCTTTGCGCACCAGCGCGGTGGTCAGCCGGTCCGCGCCGTAGAGGGCCAGAATCGAATGGTAGCCCTTCACACAGCACAGCCCCCGGTTGACAGGGCTGTCGGGATCGCCTTTGACGGCTACGGCCCGGTCGTTTTGGGTGGCAATCAGCAGCCCACAGCCTGTGCCGCAGAAACGGCAGGGGGCCTTGCGCCAGGTCAGATCGTCCTGGGGGGTGGGGACCGCTTCCTGCGCGGCAAAGCTCACATTGGGGGCCAGGGAGGTAGCCACAGCCACCGCAGCTGCAGTAGCCAGGCTCTTGAGAAAGTCACGACGGTTCATGGGTTAGGCTTCCTCTCGGAAAATCGTGGGCGTGAAACGTGAAACGTAAAACGTGAGATCGCTCGACGAAAACTCACGTTTCACGTCTCACGCTTCGGGCCAACGGAATTGTGGCCATCGGTGTGGTGTTCGCCTCGTCCTCGTCTGCCGGGTCCTGATAGCCGGATACGAGGGCCAGACACTGCAATTCGATCACCGCCTGCAGGCGGGCGGCCAACTGCTTCTCGGCGTCTTCGTTGGGTGTGTCGGTGACCAGCACCAGCAGGTCGTGGCTGGCCGCGGGCAAGACTTCGCATTCGGGCAGGGCCGAGAGGGCCCGTTCCAGCCGCTTCTTTTGGCCCTGGGCGGGGTAGGCGATGTAACTTTTGATGGGCATGGGTTTGTTTCCGTGCAAAATTTCACAAACGAACTGAGCGAAGTATATCAGCAAAGAGGGAGATTAAAAAGGACTTTTGTCACATACGAGGGTACTGATTATAGCTCTACCAGCGTGCCCAGCTCCACCACCTGATTGGGGGGCAGGCTGAAGAAGTCGGCGGCGTTGGTGGAGTTGCGGCTCATCAGGGCAAAGAGCCGCTCTCGCCAGATGGGCATACCGGGCCGGCTGGTGGCGAAGAAGCGCTCCCGGCCCAGGAAGTAACTTAGCTCGCTCATCGGCAACTCCAGCCCTTTGTGCCGGGCCATACGCAGCCCCCGGGGTACATTGGGATTTTCCATAAAGCCAAAAGAGAGGACCACCTGATAGAAACCGTCGCCCATCTCCTCCACAGAGACCTTTTCGGCCCGGGGTACCCGGGGCTGCTCCGCGCTGTGGACCGAAAGCAGAATCACCCGCTCGTGGAGGACGTGGTTGTGTCGCCAGTTGCGCAGCAGGGCCGGGGGTGTTGTGGTCGGATTGCCCGACATAAAGACAGCGGTTCCCGGCACCCGGGCCGAACCTTCGGCGTAGACCTGCTCGATAAAGTCAGCGATAGGAATCGTACCGGCGCGTAGACGCAGAGCCAGAAGCTCCCGTCCCCGTTTCCAGGTGGTCATCAGTGTAAAGCCGACCACACCAATCGCCAGGGGAAACCAGCCGCCCGCAGGGATTTTGGCCAGATTGGCAACCCAAAAGGCTAGATCGTTCATCCAAAAGAGGGCGGTCAGCCCGAGGGCCGCGGGCAGGGGCCAGCCCCAACGCTCCCGTTGCACCACAAAGAGCAGCAGGGTTGTCGTGACCATTGTGGTTGTCACCGCCACCCCATAGGCCGCGGCCAGATTGCTGGAGGAGCGGAAGGCCAATACCAGAGAGATACAGGCCACCATCAGCAGCCAATTCACCGCGGGCACGTAGACCTGTCCCCGTTCCATAGCAGACGTATGGCGAATGGCGACACGGGGCAGATAGCCCAGTTGCACAGCCTGTACGGTCAGGGAAAAGGCCCCGGTGATCAGGGCCTGGGAGGCGATGACAGTGGCGATGGTGGCGATAATCACCACCGGATAGAGCGCCCACTCCGGGGCCATGTGGTAGAAGGGATTCTCCACCGCGTCAGGGTCTTCCAGCAGCAGCGCGCCCTGTCCGAAATAGTTGAGGAGCAGGCTGGGAAAGACCACCGTAAACCAGGCCAGTTTGATGGGGTCACGGCCAAAATGGCCCATATCCGCGTAGAGCGCCTCTGCCCCGGTCACCACCAGAAAGACAGAGCCAAGCACCAGAAAACCAGCCAACCCGTTGTCCAGAAAAAAGCGAACGGCGTAAACAGGACTCAGGGCCACCAGCACCCCCGGCTGATGGAGAATCCAACGAATGCCCAGCAGGGCCAGCACTGTAAACCAGAGCAGCGTCAATGGGCCAAAGACTTTTCCCACGCGGGCTGTGCCCTGGCTCTGAAAGAGGAAGAGACCAACCAGAATCGCAATGGTAATGGGGATGACGTAAGGCTGAAAGAAGGGCGTCGCCACGTGCAGCCCCTCCACCGCGGAGAGGACGGAGATGGCCGGGGTAATCATCCCGTCGCCGTAGACCAGCGCGGTGGCGAAGATGCCCAGCAGAATGAGCAGATAGCGTCGGTTGTAGCGCTGGGGGCCGCCGGGCGGAAGGATGAGCGCGGTCAGGGCCAGAATGCCGCCCTCGCCCCGGTTATCGGCGCGCATGACAAATATAATATAATTGATGGAGATGACGACGGTCAGCGACCAGGTGATGAGGGAGAGAATGCCAAAAATGTTGGCCTGGTTCACCTCCAACCCATACCCTTCGTGGAAAGATTCACGAAAGGCGTAGAGCGGGCTGGTGCCGATATCGCCGTAGACGACGCCCAGCGCGCCCAGGGCCAGCAGAGCCAGATATTTGCCCTTTGGGTTGGCGTGATGACCGTTTTCGTCGTGCTCGTGGTGTTCGTTTTCCTGCTGCTCAACAGCCATAAGACCAATCCCTCTGCTTCGTGATAGACTTCGAGCAGCTATGTGCGCCCGCGGTGTTCTACTATACCTGTCACAGGTCAGATGTCAAGCGCTATACCCGACAAAAGCAGCGCGCAATATGGCGAAAATGTGGTTGGACTGATGCCCTATCTTGCGGGATAGATGTGGCTATACGATGACAATTGTTTGGGGACTTCAAAGAGGTATTTGTGAGGGGAGAAGACTCTTCAAATTCTGATAGAGCTTATAGCGCCCTACCCAACGCACATATTCGATAGAATCGCCCATTGTCCCTGCCTGATACCGGCGGAAAAATTCGCTAGAGACGAGGCCGTGGGTCTGCTCAAACAGCGCCATATCCCGCTCCAACGCAAGCAGTTTATCGACCGGATCGTATTGCGCGCTGACCTCCCGAAGCTGTTGGGCAAACGTTTCGGGAGAAGGGAAAGAACCGCCGGTATATTCAATCCCTCTGTTTGCCATTGTCAATCTCCATTCCGT
>JAANMY010004528.1_pt1 | contig 10374 bp, 10 predicted proteins | sample 7279691 | NCBI WGS metagenome assembly JAANMY01 (sample SAMN14094543, study PRJNA606508) | bioreactor metagenome | isolation source: A lab-scale SPAN reactor treating ammonium-rich wastewater day 388 | place: Ireland: Galway | collected 2018-02-07
TCGCGCCATCGTGCCTCGGGCAACCTTGGCGTGCATGGTGATCATGCGGCCGTCTGCGGCAAGAAATTCCACGTCGACGACGCGCAGATTTGCCGGGAGCCGCCCCTTGACCGAGGCAAAATATTCCTGGCTTGCAAGATTGAGCACTGCAGGCTGATCATTTGCGGCCGCGTCGCCTGCCAGAACGCCGGCGACATGCCCTTCCCACCAGATCGACAGCTTATGTTCGCCAGGAAAGCGTTTTGTGCCCATTTCGAGCCGATAGGGCTTCATGGCATCAAGCGGCCGGAGGATCCCATAAAGTCCCGAAAGAATGCGAAGATGCGCCTGGGCGAAGAGAATATCGTCTTCGCTCATGCTCTTGGCATCGAGGCCGGTATAGACATCGCCATCGAACACCTGGACTGCAGGCTTCTCAGGGAGAGTTTCGAAATTCTGATACCGATCATAATTGAGCTGGGCCAGAGCATCCGAGATCTTCATGATTCGGGCAAGGTCATCTGCCGTCAGCGTTTTTGCATGGGCGACCAACTTGTCGGTATATTCGCCAAGGCGCGGCCTGGTAGCGGCCGGCATGGCGCGCTCGGTTTCATAATCCAGAGTCTTCGCAGGCGAAAGGATCGCGATCATCTGTCTTTTCTCCTATAAAAATCATTCAAACTCACATATTGAAATGAAATCTCAACGATTTGACGACATGAAGATTTTCCGTTGGAAATTTTCCAAAACAGATTGTGGGCGCGCCAGAAAAAGGTATTTTGACTGTTATGAAATCCGGAACGAAAATCCTCATTGTCGAAGACGAACCGCTTGTTGCGATGATGCTGGAAATGTATCTTTCCGACATGGGTATGGACGTCATCGACGTCGTTTCGGATGTCGATGACGCTTTATCCGCGATCGAGAATGGCGATCCCGAATTTGTAACCCTCGATGTCTCGCTGGACGGCGGAAAGCGCTGTGATCCGATCGCTGAGAGGCTTATCGCGCGCAGCATCCCTTTCGTCTTTTCATCGGGCAATCCATATGCGCCAGATCCTTGGGCGGATCATGGGATGCTTCCTAAGCCTTTCACAATGAAAGAGGTAGAAACGCTCCTTGAGCGTTATTAATCCTCTTGCGATGGCAGGCCGATGGCTCGGCGCATATCCTCGGTAAAGTTTCCATTTTCATCGAACACTGCGACCTCATCAAAATCAGGATCATCTTCTGTCCCTGTCATCCAGAATGACCAGGACGATCGCGAATTCAACGGCCGCGAAAGCCGGCGCTCGACGCCGTCAATGCGAAAACGAACATTTGCGACATAAATGGCACCACTGGATTCATCCTGCTGAATATCGAAGTGAGGCACATCTTCTTCGACTATCTCGGCATTATGCCCGGGCGTTTCGCTAAGCAGAATCCAGAGCCTCCCCATCATTTTGAGAAGCCCTGCTTCATTGAACAGATCGCGAGGCAAAACGCGCACATAATTGCTCATAGAATCCTCATATTTGCAAAAAGAAAGGGCGGCTATCAGCCGCCCTGTTTTGATCTGATTGGTCCGCTTAATATTCTTGGTCGTCGGAAGATTCTTGGGCGCCCGGCCCAAGCTCCTTGAGACACCATTTGTCATTCTTGGGATGAAGAAATCCTTCTTCATATTTGCCCATCAGATAGCCGGCAGCCCGCGGATCGCTATAGGCCTGCCGCATAAGGCCTTCGACATCACCGGGGCTCATTATGCCGGTGCAATGCCCCATGACCTTATAGAGCTCTCCCAAATCCTTTAGCCGTTTTGCCATCTGCTTGATTTCGCGCTTGCTGGGCTCATTTTGAACAGCCACCTGCTGCTGCGCCATCTGAGCTGATGCCGGCGGAATGTCATCGTAAACTTCACCCTGATAAGGGTCGATCTGGGCGGTCGCCAGAAGCAGAGCCAAAATCATGATTTCTTCCTCGATAGTCTGAATCCTGTTTTAGGACGGAGAATGGGTTCTCAAAAGAGGCGCATCCGGGTCCATCCAGGTCCAGGATCTTCCTCTTCTTGCTCGACGATCTTTGTTCCCGTGAGCGCCTCGGAAATTCGCTTTGATACAATCGTTCCGATTCCATCAACAATCGCTATTTCACGAGGGGACGCTTTGGATATCTCGGCGATATTGCCGAAATGGGAAAGAAGAGCATCTGCTCTCGACAATGACAGTCCGGGGATCATGCTCAGCATGCGTAGAGCTTGCCCTCGAGCATCTGTTTCCCGAAGCCGTGCAGGCTGCGGCTCGAGGCGTGCCAATGCCTGCTCGGCAAAGAAATGATCACGGACCGCACAAGCGATGAAATAGGCGCTATGATGCCGGTCGATTGTCTCCACGACATTGACGTTGGCTGCGAAAATGAGCCGAGAGTGCAAAGCTGTCAGCCTGGCAAGCGGCTGACGTCTCGCCTGATAAATTCCGCCTTCGATGATGATACATGCGGGATGTCGAATGCGAGCGAGCTCCTGTGCGAACTTGGCAAGCCTTCCATCGTCTAACGCTTCGCAAATCTCGACTGAATGGGTAAGAGAAAACAGCAGGGCGCGATCGCCATGGACTGCACACAAATCGCCGGCCGGCAATCTTGTCACGACGAGATCGAGATTGCGAACATCGGCAAGATATCGTCCAAAATCCGTTGAACGCTCATCGATCAGCATTTCAACGGTTTCCGCGATCGGCGTTCCGAGGCGGGCAGGATGAAGCCGCGGCGTATCCTGGCGTCCATAGCCAAGGCCGGCATTGCGTCGGTCGTTGAATTCCATCATTTCAGGCGGCGGCAGGGGCATGACGCAACAGCTCCGAGCGTTCCATATATGTTCCGCTATCAGATGTTGGCCGCTCTTTCCATCTTGTTTTGAGAGGCAACGATTGAATTTGAATCACGCCAGTAATTTTCATGTTGGGTAGTGTCTCAGATCGAAATTTGCCCTGAGCTTGACCTCGTTAACCTGCCTAAGCAGCTTGACGAGCCGGAGCCACTACGCCCCGGTGCAGCACGTTAAGTGCTGCATTATGATCACGATGTAGATCAAGGCCGCAGCCACAACGATGTCGTCGCTGCTTCAGGCTCTTCTTGACCAGAGTTCCACACGAGGAACACATCTGAGACGTATTCCTCGGATCGACGGAAAGAACTAACCGGCCGGCACTTTCAGCCTTGTCGGTCAGGATTTGAATAAATTGCGCCAGACCAGCATCGAGAATCGAACGGTTCAGGCCTGACTTGGCGGCCACGTTCTTGCCCGGACTTTCGATCGTGCCTTTGGCTGAGCGCGTCATATTGCGCAGCTTCAGTGCCTCGACGACAATGATTTGAGGGCCGGCCTCGATAATCTTGCTTGCCACCTGAAAATGCCGGGTGCGACGAGTGTCAGCTTCGCGCTGGCGCATCACGGCGAGACGCTGCACGCTCTTCTTCCAGCGCCGCGAACCGCGGCGTTGTCGAGCCATGTTTCGCTCGACTATAGATCGTTTTGCGCTGCCATGACGATCGGGACTGAGTTTACCGTAGCTATATCCTTGATTGTCGGTCACCAGACTTTCAATGCCAAGATCGATTCCGTAGGCGCCCTGCCCCTTCGGTCCGTAAACGTCAGGCAATCGAACAACAATAATTGCAAACCAGCGGTTTCGCGAATCGCGTTTGATAGAGAGTTTGAGAGGCACGCCCTCGAGAGGTCGATGCATCTTGAGCCGCACTGTCGGGAGGCCCTTCATCCTCAGCCGATTGTTTTTGAGTGTCCAGCCTGCAGCCTCTGTGAAGCCAAAGCTCCGGAGTCGCTTAAAGCTGCGAAAACGTGGAAATCCTGGTGTTTGGCCGCGTTTGACTCGAGCGAAGAAACCCTTGAAAGCTTCGTTTATTTCAACCAGAGGCGTGCGAAGCATCGTTATCGCATAGGCTGCAAATTGTGGATCTTGTGCTCGGACAATGGTGAGAGATTTAAACTGGTCAAAATGCGAGATCGATTTTCTGGCTTTTGACCATGCTGAAATTCGTTCTTCAAGCGCTGCATTAAAAAGCTCATTTGATGCCGCCATAGCCGCTTCGAATGCCTGGCCATTTCGACGATTCATTTGAAGACGATAGCGGAAAGAACGGATCATGAACCCTATGTATCGAAAATTCGTTTAGAATTCAAACTGAGGCACTATCTCAGGTTGACATTCAAATATTTCACGGGCATATTTCGCCGCATGATGAAGCACACCGAAACGTCAACGAGTTCGACTAGCCGATAAGGCGGTGCTTATGCATCGCCTTGCTAAGGTGGTGCGTCATGAAATCCTTTGATCTCATACGATACTGCCGATGCTGCCATAGCTCAGCCGGTAGAGCATCGCATTCGTAATGCGAGGGTCGGGGGTTCAAGTCCCTCTGGCAGCACCAGTCGAATTTTCTGATTTATCGATTGTTTGATCTGATTTTTTAGTGCTGCTGTAGCTCAGGGGTAGAGCGCGTCATTGGTAATGACGAGGTCGTGGGTTCGATTCCCCCCAGCAGCACCAGAAAATCGCTGGATTTGCTTGAACGGGTGGGTGGCAGAGTGGTTGAATGCGTCCGGCTCGAACCCGGATAGACCTGAAAAGGTCTCGTGAGTTCGAATCTCACTCCACCCGCCAGGCAGATTTTGGCTTTAAAATGAAAGATTTATGACCGGGAAACGGAACGGTGGCCGAGTGGTTTAAGGCACCGTCTTGGAAAGGCGGCATGCTTGCAAGAGCATCGAGGGTTCAAATCCCTCTCGTTCCTCCGGGTGTATAAATCATGGGGATAGATGGGTGAGTGGCTGAAACCACCGCTTTGCTAAAGCGGCACGCCTCCAAAGGGCGTCGGGGGTTCGAATCCCCCTCTATCCTCCAGCCATTTTTTCGGCTTCCATCGCTTGAGCCGGGCCTTCTATTTCAAGGCCGCCGGCGATCCATTCAGCGATCCGATGCCGTTCTTTGATCACGCGATCCCAAAATTTTATTTCGGCTGCGCTAGGCTCTTTCCCTGGCGATCGAGATGAATATGGAGCGTCCATGGCCCCGCCCTGGATAGCAATTGCGATCACGGCCTTTGGTTCGCAATTGATCATGATAGGGCTGGTCGGCCAATAGGCTGTGCGTTCGTCTTTCGGCATAAAAGCTCCTTTGAAACTCAGCGGAAAAGATACCAGAGCATGAAGAGGGAGAAGACATAGGCCGGCATCGCAACGCCCCAGAAACCCTTCTCCTCGCGTTCATTGCCTCGATTCTGGCGATAACGATAATAGGATGCCGCGGTCAGCACAGCGACGACAATGACAGCCAGCACCGGGTCGACGAGCCAGGCGATGCCATAAACGAAAAAGGCGACAATCCAGATATAGGTAAGCACTCCGAGCATCTCGGTTTCCTTTGTAGATGAGATTGATGTTTAGCTGATCTTGTTTTGAACCTTGCAGCGTGTCATTCGGGCCAGCGACCTGCCGACAAGTTCGAGTGCATTGGGTTCGTCATGTTCGGCTATAATGACTTTTTCACGGCCGATAACGGCGCGGATCTCAGACCCTCCGGTTTCGCTTTCCAGAATTTCAAATCGCTTTATCTTGTCCAAAGGCAAGATTAGCAACTTGCCCGGGCAGGCAACCAGTCGGGCCGTTTTTTCACACACCCCTATAACCCCATCCAGACTGTTCAGGCTGATCTGGGGATCCTTAATATATTTCGCTTCTTCTTCGCAGGAAGAAGCCGACAAAATACTGCGATACCCTCGCTTTGTTCCGCGCCCGATGACCGTCATATCGCGCAATGCCGCTTTGTCTTCCTCATCGAGAGGATGGCGCCAGCCTGGAATGATCTCAACATCGGTGCGGCGCATGCCATGAGCATGATAGCTGGTTGTGATCCGGATACTGCCGGCCTGGTCCTGCCATAGGTCAACAGTGGTCATTCGATAATGATATGTCTCAGGAAGTCCGAGCAATGGAATTAGGCGCCGCTTGATTGTTGCGGAAGCAGAGAAAAACGGAAAGAAGAAGGAGAAAATATTTTCCTTGTTCGTTCCGACGAACCTAACCGGCGGATATTTGAGGTTGATATTGTAATGGCATTCGGCAAACAGGCCATCATGAAAGGCTCCGAACAGGCCATGATCATCAACGCGGAGCAAATGATAATCCTGATCGTCGCTAGCATCGCTGCCGCCCAGATTTTGATATTCGCTCATTGGCGATCGCCAATCGATGCCGGCGACATCAAGCGCCGCCTGAATTTTATTTGCCGGCTGTATTTTGGGACGCATCTCCATCTCCTGGAAATTTTGCCGCCGATAAATCTCTCTATTGCGGCGGAATGGCCCGGCTTCTGTCCTTCAAAGAAGGGAGAGAAGCCGCATTAGGTGTCTGAATGACCGACATGTCTCCGGCGGTCTCGAGGTTATCCGGCATCATGGCGCGGCTTCTTTCGATTTTGATTTTTATCGTCATCGCCGCGGCGATCGCGTTATCGGCTATGGCAGGATTTTGGTCCGCGAATATTGGCGCCGGAATATTTGTTTCTGATTTGTCGATTGAGAACGAGGTGGCTGAGCCCCCCCTCGGATACTCGATCATATATTCTCCAACGAGCTCTGCAGTATAAACCGACGCAGCAAAAGACGTGCCTTCGACCAAAGCCGAGCGTCCTTTGTCATCATAGGCCTTGAGATTTTCTCCAATCCTCCATTGAACACCTTCGCCTTTGGCACTCCAACTCGAGCGCAGTCCGCGTGTATTCAAAGATCCTATGACGTGAAAATTGGCGCCGGCCTCTTTCATAATCGAGAGATAAGGCGTGATGCCGGCCTGATTGCCCGCCGCGACGACGATATGCACGCCCGATCGCGCCGCTGAGACCAGTGCTTCTCTCGCCTGGCCAGAAATCTCGCCGTAACTTGAAATCTGGATGATCGAGGCGCCTTCTTTGGTTGCGCTTTGCACCGCCGCACCAATGCGATCGGCAGGCATTTCGCACCATGATGATATGCATGCCGAATCGATACGATAGGACAGAAATTCAACGGGACGCTTGGCATTCAAAGCGATAATGGAAGCCACAACGGTCCCATGCTTGGAAGCGGGGTGTCCGCGATCTCCTCCCAAATCATAAGATGCGATCAAGCTTTCCTTCAAAATCGGTATGTCAGCAATTCCGGTATCGATAACCGCGATCCGGACCGGCTTTATTTCTTGCGCAGCTAGTGACTGATGAAATGGGAAAGCCGATAGAAAGAGGATCGCCGCGCGCATCGCACGTTTGTAGGATAAGACGAAGATCTTCGATAGGCCTCAATTGCTGTCCAAATTGGCCTCTTCATGCTAAAACCATGCTGATATGTGGATCGACTTTTCTTCGCCGCGGCGCCGTGATGCCAATGAGCTTCCAGCACTGGCTGGCTGGTCGGCTCGTGCCCCCATTCGTCTTATCTCGACCCATTTGCTGTCACCTGAAACCATGTTGGAGGCAGGTGCTCGCTGGACAGGGGATGACTGGATTGCGCCTCGTGATAAGCGCGTTGATCTCGACGTCTTGCGGCCGGTATTGCCCCGCGTAGCGCACCGCGAACTTGTGCCCGAGATAGTCGACCTGATTCCGTCTTCGTCCTGGTTCTCGAGCCTTGCCAATATTCTTGCTCCTTACTCCTGGAGAAAGATCAGCAAGAAGACGGCCGAAGCACGCGGAGGCTGCATGGACTGCGGAAGCGCAATCCGACCAGAAGCACATGAGATATGGGAATATGACGAAGATCAAGGGGTGCAAATCCTGACCGGCATTCTCTGCCTTTGCTCATGGTGCCATGAAACCCGGCATCTGGGCCGGGCGCGAGTGATGGGGAACTTTGACAGAGCCTTTGCCAGGCTGTCTGCCATCAATCGTCTTTCCGCGCATGAAGAGCGCTTTTATATCAATGCGGTTGAAGACCGCTGGTCGCACCGATCAACATTGCCATGGATGCTCGACTTGAACCTCAGTGAAGGTGTGGAACTCAAACTGGCGTCCAAGATCATTTATCTTGGCGACGGCTGGATGAGACGTCCTGCCGACGAAAAACGCCCGGAGACTGTTTTTCGTCTGGTCAATGTCGGTATCCGGGAGGAAGAGACATTGACCGTTGTCGGCGTTTCCGAAGAAGCCTTGGGCTATTGATTTTCCCTTTTAAACTGAAATCCACTCACAGAGGACGCGATCGGGAATCACGCCCTCTTCTTGTGTTTGAGCGAAACGCCATTTTCTTTGTTTGAAATGAGCGTTCGAATAGCCCGGGCAAGATCATCTTGCCGAAAAGGCTTGGTCAATATCGGGAGATGTGGCGGGAGCTCATCGGGATTGGCATAGCCAGTCAGGATCAAGATCGGCACGCCTGGCGCCTGTGTTGTCATTTCGCTTGCAAGCGTGGCGCCGGTCATCCCGGGCATAAGATGATCGCTGACGACCAGTTGGATATCCGCACTGGACCGCAAAGTGGTCAATGCTTGAATGCCGGACGATGCCTGCACGACTTTATGTCCAAGCTCCTCCAATATGTCGGCAGTAGCAACGCGGACCAGCTCTTCATCGTCGACAAGAAGAATTCTATATCTTTTGTCTCCGCTCGCATCGCGATCATATTGTGGCGCTTCCTCGACGCTTTTGTCGATCGAAACCTGGGGCAGATAAATATCCACCCGTGTTCCTTTGCCTGTCTCGCTTTGAATGACGAGCTGGCCTTTTGACTGAGCAGCAAGACCATGAACCATGGAAAGCCCAAGGCCGGTCCCTTTACCGAGGCCTTTAGTGGAGAAGAACGGCTCGATCGCCCGCTTGACCGTTTCCTCCGGCATGCCGGAGCCGGTATCGGCAACTGTGATCCGAACGAAGTTGCCGCTTGGCAGGCCTTTGATCTGATGCTCAGCAAGCTCGACGGCATCGGCCGAAATATCGAGCCGGCCGCCATCGGGCATTGCATCGCGTGAGTTGACGCAGAGGTTAAGAATCGCGAGTTCGAGCTGACCGGGATCGATATGAACACCGAGATCCTCAGGTGCGGCGAACATGACCTCGATTGTGGGCCCGATGGTTCGCTCGATCAGATCCTGCAGCCCAAGCAGCAGCATTTTGGTGTCGATCGTCTTTGTCTGCAGCGTTTGCTGACGGGCAAAGGCAAGCAGACGTTGAACGAGAGTGGCGGCGCGCTGTGAGGCCTGGGCTGCGCCCTGCAACACGCGTTCGGCCCGCATCGAGAGATTCTTCTCTCTGCGCAGCATTTCGATACCGCCAATGATTGGAGTCAGGAGATTGTTGAAGTCATGAGCAACGCCGCCGGTGAGCTGTCCGATCGTTTCGATCTTCTGTGCCTGCATCAAGGCCATTTCTGCTTCAACACGGGCTGTTATGTCGTTGATCATGAAGACATGCTCGCTGGCATTCCCCGTGATTTCCTGAAGACGCGTTGCTGTAATTTCCAAAAACCCGAAGCCATTATTTGGCATCTGGATCCTGATTTGATCTCCAGCCTTCCATCCTTCGCCGCGGATCACCCTCCGAAAGGGATTTTGGTCTTCAGGAAGTAGCTTTCCGTCATTATCGACAAAAGGAAGCCGGAATGGGCTTATCCCGTTGAGAATTCTCTCGGCATAATCATTGGTATAAAGCGCCTCGTCGACCGCATCTTCTGACACGGCGATGATGCCAAGCGGCATATGCGTCAGGATCTGACGCAAGTGAAGTTCGTTCTCAGCGACCGCTTGAGCCTCCCTCGTCGCAAGCTCTTCAAATCTTCGATCGAAAGCCGCTGACCCCAGCGCCATAAGCAATAGCACAGTTGTCCCCATCCCGACCAGCATTGCGAGACTGCCCTCGTCAATTTGGCCCGGCTTTACGAGCGGCTGAACATCGACAAAACTGACAGCTTCCATGGCGACGAAGTGCATAGAAGAAATGGCAAAGCCCAAGACAATGGCGCCAAGGATTCGCATCGCAGGACCGGGCGCTCGGATCGCTGTTTCAATAGCGGCAGTCGAGACGAGAATCGCGATCAAAACCGAAGCGATAACCGTAGGGACATGATAGACAGCAACCCCCGGAAAGCGCATTGAAGCCATTCCCAGATAATGCATGATCGCTATGCTGCAGCCCATTGCCGTGCCGGCAATCGCGACTTTACCCCATGAAGGACGGCTTGTCTGAACGCTGATGAAAGCAAAGGCCGTGCCCGAGACCGCCATAAACAAGGACAAGAAGGTCAGCGGCATATCATAGGAGACGGATACCCCCGCATCATATCCGAGGATTGCGATATAGTGCATGCTGAAGATCGAGATGCCCATCGCCACCGAAGCAGCAACGAGCCAATAGCTACGCTTCCTGCCTTCAT
>JAANMY010004530.1_pt1 | contig 10368 bp, 6 predicted proteins | sample 7279691 | NCBI WGS metagenome assembly JAANMY01 (sample SAMN14094543, study PRJNA606508) | bioreactor metagenome | isolation source: A lab-scale SPAN reactor treating ammonium-rich wastewater day 388 | place: Ireland: Galway | collected 2018-02-07
CGGCGTTTCAGCCGGCCTGCTGGGTCGATGGGTCAAAGCAGAACGCGAACGCACAGGCGAAGGTGTCGATCCTTCAGGAGAGATCAGCGCGAATGAACGCCCAAGAACTTCTCCGACTCCGCAAAGAAGTCGCTGAACTCAAACTCGGTAACGAGTTGCTTTAAGAAAAGCAGCAGCCTTGCTTGCATCGAAGCGACAAAAATAGAGTGCTACCAGCTCATGGAGGTTTCAGAAGGCAAATTACAGCATTGTACGCATGGCCCGAGTGCTCAAAGTATCACGATCAGGGTTTTATAAATGGTCCAATAAAAACAAACAACCCCAACCCAGGCAAGATTTCCAGAGCTTCCTGGATGAACGTGTTCTGCAGTACTGGACCTAAGTCCCATAAAACCTATGGGGCGCCACGTATCACCGCTGACTTGCACGATGAAGGAATTGATGTGGATCGGAAAACAGTAGCGAAATCAATGCGCCGGCAAGGTATTGAAGGGATCTCACCGCGTTCCTGGGTGCCGGTCACAACGATTCCTGGAACGTTGTCACATAACATCCCTGACCGGGTGAAACGTGATTTTGATACCGGTGCACTTAACCGGGTATGGATTTCCGATATCACGTATCTGAAAACGGACCAGGGCTGGCTGTACCTCTGTGTCGTGCGTGATGGTTGCTCACGGCGTGTGCTGGGATGGGCTATGGATGATACTCAAACGACACGGCTTGTTGAGTGTGCGTTGCGGATGGCTCATACGTTGCGGCATGGTGTGCCAGGTGTAAGTTTTTCACGCTGATCGGGGCACGCAGTTCACATCGGATCAGTTGTATCGGGCGTGTCAGGAATTGGGGATCGCTCAGTCGATGGGCCGGACTGGGGTGTGTTTTGATAATTCGATAGCTTAAGTCTTTTGGTCAACGGTAAAGAAGGAGTTTTATAACCGCCAGCGTAGGCATTCCTCGCTCGGGTTTATCTCTCCTGTTCAGTTTGAGCAGGATCATGATCGCCCTGTTTCACCTGTAGGAAACTAACAAGTAGCTTAATTATGTGTCCACCAGTTGCGGGCAACCCCAGCTCAAATAACACCGGAGCGTTTTTGTGCAATCGCTCCAGCAAATCGGCTGAAATCCTAGAGTACAGCCGCACAAGGCCGGTTTCCATTTGCTCGGTCGGCGTCAGCTCGGCTTCTTGCTTGTCGACGGACCGTTCCTCATTATTCAGCTTTCTTTGAGCAACACCGCTTGGATACTTTATTCCATGATCTTGGGCGAACTTGGCAAGGTCACTTTGCGAAATTTCATCCGGGTGCTGAGCTTGGAGTTTTTTGCCCAGATTATTGATCGCGTAGTGAGCACGTTGCGGACGGTCTAAGCATAGTGCTCTGTGAAGATAAGTGATTGCCCAGTTAATTTGGCTGACATAAGTGGGCTGACCTGAGCTGATGAATTCCTTTCGATCCTCTTCGGTGATTCCTATTGACTAGGCGACGAGCTCAATCAAATCCCGACGGACCATAATCTGATCTTGGGGCAATGCGTTCAATACCGGCAGCATGGATTCATGCTATTGGAAAATGGAGATTAGAAGAATCCTGGGAATGTTGGTGTGTGTTGCATGTCTGTTGAGACTATCTAGTAGATGCGGCTGCGCTCCTTAATTGCATGCTGGGGTGGTGGGGAATGGGTGGTTGGGGGCGTCGAGAAGCATTTTTGATGCTTCTAAGGGAATTGTGTGAATCTTGGAAAGCTAATTGAAAAACATTCCCATTAGTGGGTGATTTGCTGGAGTTTTGTGAATCTATTTTTCGAAATTTCAGCGTGCGGGGGTGGTTTGTTTTTTTACAATTGCCAGTTCATTCACGGTTGTTGAAATGTTCGGGGGTAATAACTCAACTTTCTATTTTCACCTTATTGGGATTTCGCTAGGGTGGACGATGGCAGCAATTGAATGTTGTAAATCACACAATTGCAAGGATTGTAATTTAAGGCACATCTATGTCGGTGTGAAATTACATGTGCCAGAAGAGCAATTTGCCAAGTAATCCAAGCGAGAAGGAGTGAGTTTTATGACCACTGCTGCACCCCAAGAATTTACCGCTGCTGTTGTTGAAAAATTCGGTCATGACGTGACCGTGAAGGATATTGACCTTCCAAAGCCAGGGCCACACCAGGCATTGGTGAAGGTACTCACCTCCGGCATCTGCCACACCGACCTCCACGCCTTGGAGGGCGATTGGCCAGTAAAGCCGGAACCACCATTCGTACCAGGACACGAAGGTGTAGGTGAAGTTGTTGAGCTCGGACCAGGTGAACACGATGTGAAGGTCGGCGATATTGTCGGCAATGCATGGCTCTGGTCAGCGTGTGGCACCTGCGAATACTGCATCACAGGCAGGGAAACTCAGTGCAACGAAGCTGAGTACGGTGGCTACACCCAAAATGGATCCTTCGGCCAGTACATGCTGGTGGATACCCGATACGCCGCTCGCATCCCAGACGGCGTGGACTACCTCGAAGCAGCACCAATTCTGTGTGCAGGCGTGACTGTCTACAAGGCACTCAAAGTCTCTGAAACCCGCCCGGGCCAATTCATGGTGATCTCCGGTGTCGGCGGACTTGGCCACATCGCAGTCCAATACGCAGCGGCGATGGGCATGCGTGTCATTGCGGTAGATATTGCCGATGACAAGCTGGAACTTGCCCGTAAGCACGGTGCGGAATTTACCGTGAATGCGCGTAATGAAGATTCAGGCGAAGCTGTACAGAAGTACACCAACGGTGGCGCACACGGCGTGCTTGTGACTGCAGTTCACGAGGCAGCATTCGGCCAGGCACTGGATATGGCTCGACGTGCAGGAACAATTGTGTTCAACGGTCTGCCACCGGGAGAGTTCCCAGCATCCGTGTTCAACATCGTATTCAAGGGCCTGACCATCCGTGGATCCCTCGTGGGAACCCGCCAAGACTTGGCCGAAGCGCTCGATTTCTTTGCACGCGGACTAATCAAGCCAACCGTGAGTGAGTGCTCCCTCGATGAGGTCAATGGAGTTCTTGACCGCATGCGAAACGGCAAGATCGATGGTCGTGTGGCGATTCGTTTCTAACGGATTGTGTTGAAACTGCTCTGAAGCTACTTTGAGGCGGTTGCTTCAGAGCGGTTTGGCTGAAAATGTGACGAACTTTGGCTGAGCTTTCGTCGCTTTTGTAGTTCTCGACATTCTCATCGTTCTGGTCGTTCTCATCATTCTCATCATTGAAAAGTCACGCTTCTCCTTATATATAGCTGGTTCATAGCCAGTTAAAGGAGAGGCGTGGCTTTTTGCTGCTTAAGGCATGACCTTTGTTTGAAGTTGGTGCGGTGATGGGGGAGTGTGACCGGATTCGAACAGGAATGTACGACACGTGTCCACCCCTTCTGGAATAGTCAATTGGCATGACCGTTGTATCGCACGCGCTTGGGTTTAAGCGATTTAGGCAGGAATCCCTGGAGCTGTCTTTGTTGCGCAGTGACAACTTTCCGGTGGTGCTTGCCGTGGTGGCGCAGTATTTTCCGCAGGGGGCTATCGCCAAGCCAGCCTCTGAGCTGTATCAGCTGCTCAGTGATGATTTCAGGGTGCTGCGGGAAGAGGGATTTGAGCTGCCGAAAAGCCCGTCGGATTATGTGAGTGATTGGGTGAAGTCTCGGTGGTTTGTGCGTCGTCCGGGTAGTTCGCAGACTGGCGAGACCGTGGAACCGAGTGAAGAGCTGCTGGCGGTGCTGGATTCGGTGCAGCGGTGGGATAACCCGCATCGAAGTATTTCGGCGTCTCGTATTGAATCGTTGACGCAGGCGTTGCAGACTTTGGCGTTGGAATCAGATCCCAGCACGGCGAAACGTTTGGCTGAGTTAGAGCGTGAACGCGACAGGATCGAACGCCAGATTGAAGCGGTTCACGCTGGTGAATTTGAAGTCCTCACTACCGTGCAGATTGGTGATCGGGTAGCAGATATTTTGGATCTGGCGGCTTCTATTCCTGCAGATTTTGCCAGGGTTCGGCATGAGCTGAGCGATCTGAATCGGAAGCTGCGCAGGCAGTTGCTTGATCCTGAAGACTCCCGTGGTGATGTTCTAGAAGAGATCTTTAGGGGAGTTGATTTGATTGGGGATTCCGATGCGGGGCGCAGCTTCAATAGTTTCTTTGATGTTTTGCTCGATCGGGAACGCTCAAGTCTGATTGATCGATGGATCAGAGAAGTTCTGGGACGCGATGAGGCTATTGATCTGGATTCAAAATTAAGGACAGGGCTGTACCGAATTTTCCGGGATATGGAGGATGCCAGCTTCGAGGTCAACGGGGAAATGACAGGGCTGGCTCGAAGTTTGCGTCACTATGTCACTACCGAGGAGTTCGCAGAGAGCCGACGCATGATTCAGTTGCTTCGCGATACCCGCAGTGCCGCTGCTAAGGCCGCCGAGGCTGGTGAAGTGACCTCGCTCAATCATATGGACACTCCACTCGTGCGCATTGGTATGGATGTTCGCTCGATTGCGGGGTTGAAACTGAAGAACCCAGGTGAAGAACGCGTCGAAGATTTGCCTGAGCCAGTTGAAGAACAAGAACTAGACACTGAAGTCTTGATGGAACAAATTCGGGCAAGCGAGATTGATTTTGAGGAATTGGAAGAGGCTGTTTCTTTAGTTCTTGCCGAGCAATCGCATGCCACGATCACCGAGGTGCTAGAACATTTCCCGGCAACGCAAGGTCTCGCCAGCATTGTTGGATTGTTATACCTGGCGATGCGTGATGGTGTTCCCACAGGTCACGCGCAAATAGTGGAGTGGGAAAGTGATGATGCCACACACCGCCGGCGGATTACAGGATGGCAGTTCATCAGGGGTTTAAACAGTGAAGATTTGGCAGAAAGCGAGATAAATAAATGAATGATCAGCTGTGGGAAGGCGACACTGGAACGCTGACTTTTGGGTCCAGGAAAGCTCTGGTGCAATTACTCAAAGGTCCCATGGTGAATGCTTTGCAGCATGTTGAAGTGTGGCGGGCTATCACCACAGATCAAGATGCGCTCAATGCTGTGCTTAACAATCTGTTCCTCGAGTTGGTTCTTGATGAGGATGCGGGTGTTGCATTTACTCGGCCTGCCAATGGTGGACAAGAAGTATTGGTTGGAAATAACAAAACTGAAGCGATGCCCAAAGTGCTGCGCACGGAGACGCTGTCGCATTTTGATACGTTGATCATTTTGATTCTGCGCCAAGAACTCACCATGGCGCCACCGGGGGAACGAGTCATTGTGGATCGTGAAGAAATCCGCGAACAAGTGTTGCTCTACCGCGTTGATGAAGAGCGAGATGAAGCCAAACTAGCTAAGCGATTCGACGCTGCATTTAGGCGCATCGTGGATTATTCATTAGCTAAAAAGACAGAGACACCTGAACGTTTTGAGGTCTCACCAGCACTGCGCCAGATTTTTGATGCCGACACCGTGGCAGGTGTGCGCGCTGAGTACGAAAAATTTAACAAAGCAGCCCATGACGGAAATGAAGAGGAACAGAAGTGACCAGCGAACAAGCTTTAGATCCTATCCACCCAGGTCAGTTCCGTCTTTCTCGGATTCAGTTGATCAACTGGGGAACCTTCCACGGAACGGTGGACATTCCTGTGACCAGGGAAGGAATCTTAGTTACCGGTGGTTCGGGATCAGGAAAATCCACGCTGATTGATGCGATCACGGCGGTATTGCTTCCGCAAGGAAAGCTGAGGTTTAACTCTGCCGCACAGGCTAATACTCCGCGGAATAAGGGACGCAGTTTGGTTACCTATATCCGTGGCGCTTGGCGTGCGCAGGAGGATCCGCTGCAGGATCAGATTGTCTCCACGTACCTACGTCCCCGCGCAACCTATTCGCTGGTTGGATTGACTTATTCCAACGGTGAAGGCGTCGAGCACACCTTGGTGGCTATTTTCTATCTGAAATCGGGGCACAATTTAACCTCCGATATTTCTTCATATTATGGTGTGTTTCCCGTTGATCAAGACATCAATGCGCTGCTGGATTTCCTGAAAGAGGGCATCGATAAACGCCAGATCAGAGCTGCTTTCAAGGAAGCCATCTTTAGCGAGCAGCATTCTGTATTCTCCGGCAGGTTTAGAAGCCGTTTGGGGATCTCCAGTGAGGAAGCTTTGCTGTTGTTGCACCGCGCGCAGTCGGCGAAAGATCTTCAAAGCTTGGATGATCTATTTCGGGATTACATGCTGGTGGAACCGGATACGTTCAGCATTGCCAAAACTGCCGTGGAACAATTCCAAGACCTTGAAGGTGCTTATGAGCAGGTCGAAGATATTAAACGGCAGATCCACACCCTGGATCCTTTGGTGCAGCTGAAGAATCGGCGAGAGAAAGCGCAACAGTCCAAAGATCATGCCAATGCACTGAAGAAGGCGCTGCCGACTGTCGGGAATCGCATTAAGAAGGAAGAGCAAGAAACGCTGGTTCGACAATTTACTGTCGAGCAAACGCAGGCGAAGTCGAAGGTGGAGTCCGCCAAAATTGAGACAGATCGTGCCCGCGAAATGGAAACCCTCGCGCACGATAACATCAAACAAATTGTGGGGGCGCAGCATGGAATTTTGAGTGCGAAGAGGGAGGGGGCCGTCGATAAGCGAAGAACAATTAGCACTGCGCGCGCTGGTCTGGACGCATTGGTTAAGGGGCTGGGCGGTGCGGCGCCGGAATCGGCGGAGGAGCTTTTGGAGCTCAACAACGCTGCGCGGCTGACCGTGGATGAGTATCCGGCGGCGCGGGAAGCGCTTGAATCTGCAGGTCAGAGGAATGTAGAGGACCGAACCCGTGCGGTTGATGAGTACAAGGCGGCGGATCAAGAGCTGTCTTCTTTGAGTAAAGGCAGCAGTAATATTGAGTACCGTTTGCTGCAGGTGCGGGAAAATTTGTGTCAGGATTTGGGCGTGAGCCCGCGGGATATGCCCTTTGCCGGTGAGCTGATTGATCCGAATAATGCGGAATGGGAACCCGTTGTGCAGCGCATTTTGGGTGGTTTTGCTGCGGAAATGTTGGTTCCTCATGGGTTGTTGCCACGGGTTCGGGATTGGGTAAATGCCAAACATTTGGCAGCGCTGCTGAAATTCAACGGCGTGGTGACAACGGGGGAGTACAAAACCTCGCGTTTTCCGGCGGATTCCCTGATCCGAAAAGTTGATGTTGTGGAGTCGCCATTTCGAGATTGGGTAAATCAAGAATTAGGCAAGCGTTTTAATATTCGGTGCGTGCGCACTCCTGAGGAATTGTCGGCGCTGGGGCCACGCGATCAGGGCGTGACTATTTTGGGTGTGCGAAAATTTGCGCAGCAGACAGGCGATCCGACGACGCGTTGGGAAAAAGATGATCGCCGAAAGCTGGGGGATCGTTCCACATACCGTTTGGGTTCCACCAATGATGCCAAGGTGGAAACGCTTCGGGAAACCGTGAAAGCTGGCAAAGCAGTTGTGCAGGCAGCTGATAATCGCATTGCTGCAAACCGCGCTGAGCTGCGGGAACTTGAACGGCAGTACAAGGATTCGCAAGACATTTTGAAGGTGTCGTGGGCTCAGATTGATGTGGAATCAGCCGACGCGGCGATTGCTGAGCTGGACCGATTGCTGGAAGAGCTGAACAACACTCCAGAGGCCACCGAGCTTTCCGCGCGGCATGAGGCGGCGAAGCAGACGCTTGCGAGGGTTTCTGACTTGCTTGTCGCAGCTCAGAGTGAGGAAACCGTGGCGTCGATGAACCTGAAACGCGCCGAAACTGAATTGAAACGGCTCGAAAGCCTGCCGGTTGCGGAGGTTTCTGAAGAAATCGCGCGGGAAGTGGAGAAACTATTTCTTGCCAACACCCGCCGGGTTCACGCCGCCAACGTGGATGAGCAGACCATTGCGCTGCGCGAGGATCTGGACAAACAAATCGATGCCAATGAGGCAGAACTTCGACGTTGTGAAAACCAAATTGTTGGCATTTTGCGCAGCTATATTGAAACGTGGCCTGCGAACCGCGCTGATTTACAAGCCGAACCTGAGTTTGTTGGTGAGGCCATCAACCGCCTCGGCGAGCTTCGCAGCGATCGTTTGGCAGAATTCACGGCTAAATTCCTAGGGCTCATGAACGAGATGTCTACCCGAAACCTCGGCCAAATCTCGCGGCGTCTACGTGATGCGCGCCGGGAAATCGAGGAGCGCATCGAGCCGATCAACGCCTCCTTGGCGCAGTCGGAATTCAACGAAGGTCGCTTCCTGCACATCGACATTCGTGATCAAAGTGGTCCGATTGTGAGGGAATTCCAGCAGAAACTTGATGCCGCTACCAGCGGTGACCTGGGAACCAGTACCGAGAAACAAGCCTTCGCCCGTTATGCGCTGATCGCTGAAATCATTTCCAAACTCGCCTCCCACGACTCCGCCGACGCCCGCTGGCGCAACACCGTTCTAGATACCCGCCGCCACGTTCGCTTCATCGGCCTCGAGCGCGATTCCGACGGCGCAACCGTCAACACCTACGTCGACTCCGCTTCACTTTCAGGCGGACAAGCCCAGAAGCTGGTGTTTTTCTGCCTCGCCGCTGCCTTGCGCTACCAGCTAGCCGAACCCGGCGCCCACTATCCCACCTACGCCACCGTCATTCTGGACGAAGCCTTCGACCGCGCCGACCCCGCCTTCACCCGCCAAACCATGAACGTTTTCCACAGCTTCGGCTTCCACATGGTGCTCGCCACCCCGCTGAAACTCATCCAAACCCTCGGCGATTATGTCGGCTCCACCATCGTGGTCAGCTACACCGAAAAACCAAACGCCCAGGGCGCAATTCAGGGCAATTCCAGTTTCTCTAGGATCGAAAAATAACATGCCATTGCTTATCGACGACGCCCTCCACCGCAGCAAAAAATACTTCCACGCGCACTTAAGCGAGCTGCTCCTCGGCGAATTTGCAGGCCTCAGCCTGCCCCTGCACCCACCGACGGCAGCTAAAGCCGCCGCCGATATTGATGCCACGAGGGAATTTATCCGCCAATGGGAGGGACGCGATGACGTGGAATATGCCGTGCGAAACTGGTCTCCTGTGGGCTTAGGTAAAACTGAAGTACCCGTTAGGCTGACGTTGAACACGATTGAGGAATTAGTTGTGTTTGCGCAGGTAGAGGATGAATGGTCTTCACTTCACGAGAGGTTTTCACAGCTGTCTGGTTTTACAGCGGAGGTGGTGGCGAAACATGTGTCGCTGTGGCGTTCGCTGTCTAACGAGGATCTCTCCAAGGCGGTGTTAGTTGTGGAATGGTTTTTGGAGAACCCCAACTCTGGCCTGCTGAAACGCGCAGTCGCGGTTGAAGGAGTGCACACCAAATGGCTTGAAAACCACCGCGTACTCATTGAAACATTAGTGGCTGACAAACGTGGTGAACCTGGTCGTGCCGATCTTGGACTTGGTGACGCCGAAGCTCGCGTCCGGCTCCGCTTCCGTTCCGTAGATGCTCCCGCTGGGCTCACAGACATTGAAGTACCGCTTTCCAGCCTGTGTGAATTACAAGAAACGCAAGTAATTCTGATGGTGGAAAACCTCGATTCATTTCTCGCTTTACCCACTTGGCCGGGCGTAACAATTGCTTGGGGTGCGGGCTACCGTGCAGTAGACATTGTTCGGGCATCCTACTTTTCTAATGGTCGGCTGCTGTACTGGAGTGACCTTGACCTTGATGGATTCAAAATTCTCGACGGCGTCCGCAGCCACGTTCCCCACACCGAATCCGTGCTGATGAACCCTGAAACCGTCTCCCGGTGGCGATACCTTGGCGTTGCCGACCGAGAATTCAAGGCAGAGAGCTTTGACAACCTTCACGATTTTGAATCTGACGCACTTGACCTACTCATTACAGACGGTGAGCTCCGCATTGAACAAGAACGCATCCGCCTCGATGTTGCTGTAGAAGAAATCGAGAAAGTAATTCGTGGGTGAAGTTGTTTCAGAGTTGTTTTTTTAAACAACTCAGTCTGTAACCTCTTGGTCGTTCTATGCTTGGTCACCATGACTGAGACTCTTTTTGTATCCGCCACAACTGAGGAAGCGGTGCATCTTCCAGATGGAATCGACTTGCTGGTGACTGGCATCGGAACGACCGCAGCAACGATGATTTTGACTAAGGAGTTGGCTACTCGGGAGGTGCTTCCTGCCCGAATTGTCAATATTGGTACGGCGGGAGCTTTGGTGGATGGATTGGCTGGCGTATACGAGATCGAATACGTTCTGCAGCATGATTTCAGTAGCGAGTTAATCGCTGAAATGACAGGAAAGCCATGCTCAAATGGTTCAACTTTGGCCACGAGTGGGCAC
>JAANMY010004534.1_pt1 | contig 10358 bp, 7 predicted proteins | sample 7279691 | NCBI WGS metagenome assembly JAANMY01 (sample SAMN14094543, study PRJNA606508) | bioreactor metagenome | isolation source: A lab-scale SPAN reactor treating ammonium-rich wastewater day 388 | place: Ireland: Galway | collected 2018-02-07
TCTCGATCGGGAAGCCGTAGCGATCGACCTTGGCCCAGAATTGCTCCCATCGCCCTGCCGTGTACGACAACGCTCGCAAACTGAGCACGGCGGCCGCACTCTCCTCCCGCCACCTGGCCCCCGACCGGCACAACCGCATCTTCACCAGCCGCAAGGTGAACACGATCTTCGTGGAGCGGCACAACGGCAGCGATCGCAACCGCAACCGGCGCAAGGCGCGCAAGACGTGCTGCTTCTCCAAGGACTGGCAGGTGCATGAGGCGATGACCTATTCACCATGTACAGTTACAACTTCTGCTGGCCGGTACGGACCCTGCGCAAGAAGGTGGGGCGGAGGCAGTACGAACCGCGAACGCTGGCCATGGTGGCGGGACTCGCTGACCATGTGTGGACCATCCGAGCGTGGGCCACCCACCCGGCCAGGAAACGTTTAAGAGATGGGTAAAGTGGCTTTATAGGCGACAACGCAGATAGGACACGACCCAAAAATCGAGCCGACCACTATTGAATTGGAACCCTTTTTTCTGCGAAACTTGTACCAAGGCTTGGCGGGCTTGCCGGACGGGGCGGGTGCGGTAGAATGAGTGTCGGACCTGGCAATGCCTCTAAAACGCGGTTGCTGCGTTCACGGGCCGGAGCGATAACGACGCTCTGGCCACTGTACAAAATGCAATGGTTGCAGGAGTGGTTGTAAAGGCGAGCAGGAAGGGTGCAGAAGAAATGACCTAAGCTCTTGAGAGCAAGTAAATTAATCCCCGATAGCTCAATGGTAGAGCAACCGGCTGTTAAAAGTAGCAGTCGCACAAAACCCCTGGATTTCCGGGGGTTTTCGCATTTCTACACCCTCACTGACCCCTGCGAAACCCTGCCAACGGGTGTAGTAGCGGGTGTAGTAAACGGACATATCAAATAGGAAAAGGCTCGTCCGCTTCTTCGTTCTCGGCGGGACGACCGTACTTGAGCCTTAGCAGTCTACGCTCCAGGTGAGGGATGTTCTCGACCAGGAACCACACGCGAAGCACAATTACGTGAACACACTGGCTCTCAGGGCCATTTGGGGACACTAGCCCCTCGACCTTACCCTCTTGGGCCAGGTTCAGGAACGCTTCGGTATCGTGGACGGTCCGGAACTCGATACAGGCCCACCCAGGCTCCCACTCCTGACAAGACTGGTGAGTCTTGATGCCGTGGTCCCACACCAAGCGAATCAGTTTCGCCAGCCCCTTGTCGATGTCGATCTCCTCACCCCACGGCGCGGTTAGCTTGACGGTTGGATGCTTCCCCACGCTCACCTCCTCTTCTGTCCCTTGATGTGGGCCTTCACGAGAGTGAAGAATTCCAACATCAGCTCGCACTCTGTTATCGCGCTCTCCGCTTGCTTGCCCTGCAGGTTGAATAAGGCGAAACGGGAGGCAAACCCTCCGAACAACCTCCACCCTTCTGCTGGCTAACGAACTGAATCACGTGACGTAGGGTGTCCTCGAATTGCTCCCCCGGGATTTCGATCTTGACTGGAGGCTTGGGTGACTCGCCCCGGGTTTCCTTGACCTTGCGATAGGCCTGGTCCACCTTGCCCGTCCGGTCCATTTCCGCGACAGTCGCGGCGTGCTTCTCCGGTTCCTCCTCCGCGGCCTCGACGACGGCCTTCGCCTTCTCGTAGGTCTTCCCAGACATGCCAACGGCCTGGGCAACCTTGTCGCGGGTATCGCCCTTGTCCGGTTCCGGTAATTTTCCGGAACCGCTCGACTTCTTGCCTCGACCCTCCTTTGGGCCAGCTCCCGCCTGCCGTTTCCGCGCCTCCTGCTGTTCGAGCTTCTCCAGTTCCCTGCCCAGGGCGACAGCCTCTGATCGAGTGAAGGGCTTCCGGCACTCATTCTCATCGTGCTCGGCTCGCAGATAAGCCAGGGCATTCTTCAAGTCCTCGGCTACATGAACGGCAATTGCCTCCCAGCCGAGTTTCTGCACGGCGAGGAATCGGCGGGCGCCGGCGATTAGGCGGTAGCCCGTACCCGTCCCTTTCTGTTTCACCACCGTGATCGGATTCAGCAGGCCCACGGCCGCAATGCTCGCGGCCAGGGCGTCGATGTCTCCGGGGTCTTTGCGGGTGCGGTCGCCGACCTCGATCCAGTGCAAAGGGAGTGTTGGCGTGCGCGACGCCACCGGTTCCATGAAGGCACTGCACGAGTCCTGGATACGTTGCTGCAGCTCGGGGGTGTACCGTTTTTGACTCATCGGATCGAGTCCCTCTTCCGAGTTGCCCTTGAGGTCTGCCTCTTCGCGGGCATCTCCTTGACTGGTGGACCTTCCTCCTTGTGGTCGCTCCGGAATGCATCGGTGGACACGTTCAGGGCGTCCGCCAGCTTGACGACCGTGGACCAGGACGGGTCCATGCCTTTGACGTGTTCCAGCTTCGCCACGGTGGCGCTACTCAGGTCCGCCGCCCGCGCCAGTCCCTCCTGCGTCAGCCCTTTGGCTGTCCGGAGGGTCTTCAACCGCTCGCCGAACGTGGCCATCGGCGCACCTCCTTTCCACCTTCTATCCTAGTAACTTGCCACTGGTAAATCAAGAAAGCAATCTGGCCTCACCACTTGATTTACTAATAATCTATTACTAGAATAATGGTATCGAACGAACGCTCTTTGACAACTCGGTGAAGTGCAGGGCGGCGGGCAAGACCCAGGCGAGCCGCCCAGAGAGGAGGCGAGCGGCACAAACAGAAGTGGCCCCGCGGTGTTAGCAGCACCCGGGGCCGTGGCAATTCCTTCCGAGAAAGGAACTGCAATGGCTCACGCTACCAATTCCCGCAAGGCGGTCAACCCCGTCGCGGGCAGCGTCAAGCTGGTGCGGCCCTTCGGTGAGGTGAACGACGACACGGCCGAAGTGCTCATCAACGAGAAGCCGTACTACCTGACCCGAACCGAGACGGGTTACCGGCTGACGGGGTACGACAGCCGCAAGGGCAAGGTCACCACCTACGACCTGCCCGCGGACCTGTCCTCCTGCGACTGCCCGGACGCGACCTGGCGGCCGCAGCGCGAGGGCGGGTGCAAGCACCGCAAGGCACTCGCGGCCCTGCGGCAGACCGGGAAGCTCTCCTAACCACGGCGGAACGGACGGGGGCAGGGATAACCCTGCCCCCGCCTGCTAGAGGAGGGCACCCGGTCATGCTGCTGAGGCACGCAACCCTGAGACGCAACATCCTGGGCATCGACAAGCACGGACTGCTCTGCGCGAAATCGCTTGGGCGGATGAAAGTCGTTTGGCTGCACGCGCCCGGCAAAACTGCCTGGGCACTGCTTCATACGGTCCGGCGCCACGGCGGGCGGATCGAGGATGTCGTCGTGCTGGAGATCGAGGTTCCCCGCAGCTGGCTGCGCAAGAGCCGGCGCGGGCTGTGGTACTCGGTGAAGGACATCCCAAGGAAGCGCCTACTCCGGCTGATCGATTTCGCGACCGCGGCCGAACCGTGCGTTGCGTAGGAACTAACCGCGGCGGGGAGGACGATTCCCCGCCGCGGTTACACTCATCACTACCCGTAAAGGGGACAATCCCGATGTTCGAGGAATTCGACCTGATGCATCGTTACACCCGCGCTCAGGCCATCGCTGACGGTGTCCTGATCGACGTAACCGCGACGGCGAACGAGGCGGGTTTCAAGTTCCCCGTGGCGCTCACCGCGGCCGTGTGGGCGCAGTGCGTTGCAATCCCGCCGGGCGTCGCGTGCCAGGATGAGGCGGGGCGCCTGTGGGACATTCTCTGGCTGCTCCGACTGGCCATCGGTAGGGGTAGCGTCGGGCCGGAAGTCCGCTTCGGCGTCCATGTCCGCAACAACAACCGCGAGGGTATCCCGCCACTGATCCGGCTCAAGGCCCTCTGCGGTTCAGGTGATGAAGGTGAGCCGGTTATCACGGTCATGCGCCCGGACGAGGATTGACAAAAAATCGCGGGATGGAGACGAGGTGAGCGGAAGGGCACGCCCTTCCGCTAGTGTGTGGCAGTGGTGGAACGCTCCGCCAGTGGCAAGGTCAAAATCGGACTGCCACACACTAGCGGAAGGGAGAAACAGTCCCTGATTGCATTCCGGCGCAGCTGGGTTACACTTTTCTCTACATCCCGGGCGTTCCGCGGAACCCCTCCGCCGACCCGCGCCCGACCCACGAGGGAGCCCACCGCCGTGCCCCGCATCTTCGACAACATCGACCTGCCCCTGCTCGACGCCCTCCGCGAAACCCTCGACGTCGCCCACCGCGCCGACTTCTGCGTCGGGTACTTCAACCTCCGCGGCTGGAAGCAGCTCGACGAGGCCATCGAGCGCTGGGCCGGCGGCGACGGCCAGTGTTGCCGCCTCCTCGTCGGCATGCAGCAGCTTCCCCAGGATGACCTCCGCGCCCTGTTCCGCCTCGACCGCTCGCCCGGCGCCATCGACAACGCGACCGCCATCCGCCTCAAGAAGCGGCTCGTCGCCGACTTTCGCGAGCAGCTCACCCTCGGCGCCCCGACCAATGACGACGAGGCCGGGCTGCGCCGCCTCGCCGCCCAGATTCGCGCCCGCAAGGTGGTCGTTAAGCTCTTCCTCGCCTACCCGCTCCACGCCAAGCTCTACCTGCTCTTTCGCCCCGATCGGGTCAACCCCGCCACCGCCTTCCTCGGCAGCAGCAACCTCACCCTCGCCGGCCTCTCCCGCCAGGGCGAGTTGAACGTCGATGTCCTCGACCACGACGCCTGCGACAAGCTGGCCCGCTGGTTCGACGAGCGCTGGAACGACGACTGGTGCCTCGATATCTCCGACGACCTGGTCCGCATCCTTGACGAGAGCTGGGCACGCGAACAGCCCGTGCCGCCGTACCTCATCTACCTCAAGATGGCGTACCACCTCTCCCAGGAGGCCCGCACTGGCGTCAAGGAGTTCCGCATCCCCCGCGACTTCGGCAACAAACTCTTCGAGTTCCAGGTCAAGGCCGTCCAGATCGCCGCCCATCACCTCAACAAGCGCGGCGGCGTCCTCATCGGCGACGTCGTCGGCCTGGGCAAGACCCTGATGGCCACCGCCCTCGCCCGCATCTTCGAGGACGATCACGACCTCGAAACCCTCATCCTGTGCCCGAAGAACCTCGTCAAGATGTGGGAGGATTACCGCGAGCAGTACCGCCTGCGCGGCCGTGTCCTGTCCGTTACGATGGCCCGTAAGCTCTTGCCCGACCTGCGCCGCTACCGGCTCGTCCTGATTGACGAGAGCCATAACTTCCGCAACCGGGACGGCCTGACCTACCGCGCCATCCGCGAATACGTCGAGAAGAACGACAGCAAGTGCATCCTCCTGTCGGCCACGCCGTACAACAAAACGTACCTCGACCTCTCCAGCCAGCTGCGTCTGTTCCTCCCCGAAAACCAGGACCTGGGCGTGCGCCCCGAGCACTACCTCCGCGAACTGGGCGAGATCGAGTTCCAGAAGCGCCACCAGTGCAACCCCCGCACCCTGCCGGCCTTCGAGAAGAGTCCCCACACCGACGACTGGCGCGAGCTGATGCGCCTGTTCCTCGTCCGCCGTACCCGCAGTTTCATCAAGCAGCACTACGCGGCAACCGACCCCCAGACCGGCCGGAAGTTCCTGACCGCCTCGGACGGCCGGCGCATGCCGTTCCCCGAGCGCGTCCCGAAGACGATCAGGGTCCGCATCGATCGCAGGAGCGCCGAGGACCAGTACGCCCGCCTCTACGATGACTCCGTGGTCGATACCATCAACCACCTGCACCTGCCACGCTACGGCCTGGCCAACTACATCGCCCCTTCCCCGGACGAGGCCCCCACCCGCGCCGAGTCCGCCCAGCTCGGGAATCTGTCCCGCGCCGGCCCGCGGCTGAAGGGCTTCTGCCGCACCAACCTGTTCAAACGCCTGGAGAGCAGCGGTCAGGCCTTTCTGCTTTCGGTCGAACGCCACATCCTGCGCAACTGCGTCTTCCTCCACGCCCTGGAGAATGGCCTCGATGTGCCGATCGGCACCCAGGATGCCGAACTCCTCGACCCGCGCCTCAACGACGCCGACGACCCGCTCTGGGCCGACGACGAGGACGACGGGGGGCCGGCCGGGGAAGACGTGGGCCGTCCCGTGGCATCCGCCGAGAGCTTTGCCCAGCACGCCGCCCAGGTCTACCAGCGCTACGCCGGTCCACTCCGCAAGCGCTTCAGGTGGCTGCGCCCCGCCCTGTTCGTCCCCGCCCTCGCGCAGCACCTCCGCGACGACATCAACGCCCTTCTCAACGTCCTGCAGCGGAGTGGCCCCTGGGACGCCGACCGTGACGCCAAGCTCCGGGCCCTCGTTCGCCTCCTGACGAAGACCCACCACACAGAAAAGGTGCTAGTCTTCACCCAGTTCGCCGACACCGTCGAGTACCTCGCCGACGAGTTGGCTCGCCGGGGCCTGACGCAGGTCGAGGGCGTGACGGGCAGTTCCGAGGATCCCACCGGGCTGGCCTGGCGCTTCAGCCCCGTCAGCAACGACAAGCGCGGCAAGGTCTCCCCCACGGCCGAGCTGCGCGTCCTGATCGCTACGGACGTCCTGAGCGAGGGACAGAACCTGCAGGACGCCGCCATCGTCGTCAACTTCGACCTCCCCTGGGCCATCATCCGCCTGGTCCAGCGTGCCGGCCGCGTGGACCGCATCGGGCAGAAGGCCGACACCATTCTGTGCTACTCCTTCCTGCCTGCTGACGGGGTTGAGCGGATCATCCGGCTGCGCTCTCGCGTCCGGCAGCGGCTCAAGGAGAATGCCGAGGTGGTCGGCACCGACGAGGCCTTCTTCGAGGGCGACCCCGCCGCCACCATCGAGCACCTGTACCACGAGAAGGCCGGCCTGCTCGACGGCGAGGCGGACACCGAGGTCGATCTGGCGTCCTACGCCTACCAGATCTGGAACGACGCCATCACCGCCGACTCGACCCTGGAGAACGCGATCCGCCAGCTCCCGAACGTGGTCTACTCCACGAAACCCCACACCCCCACCGACCGCAACCCGGAGGGGGTGCTGGTCTACCTGCGCACCGCCCAGGGCAACGACTCGCTCGCCTGGCTGGACCGCAAGGGCCAGAGCATCACCGAATCGCAGTTCGCCATCCTTGACGCCGCCGCCTGCACCCCCAACACCCCCGCCCTGCCGCGCCACCCCAAACACCACGCGCTCGTCAAGCGGGCCACTGAGGTCGCCGCGGAGGAGGAGAAGACGGTCGGCGGCCAGCTGGGCAAACCGTCCAGCGCCCGCTTCCGCGCCTACGAGCGGCTCAAGGGATATGCGGACACGGTGAAAGACACCCTCTTCGAGTCCCAGGAACTGCTCCGCGCCATCGAGGAGCTTTTCCGTTTCCCGCTGTTCGAGAGCGCCCGCGACAGCCTGAACCAACAACTGAAGGCCGGCATCGACGACGCGGACCTCGCGGACCTCGTCCTCGCCCTGCGCCGGGAAGGCCGGCTGTGCCAGGTCCATGATGAAACCGTTCGGCAGGAGCCGCAAATCATCTGCTCGCTTGGCCTGACCGCCAAGGGTGGGAGTTAAGCCCATGTCCAGCAACTCCGACGTGCTCCGCCGGCTGCTCAGGGAATCCGACTTCAAAACCCTCTTTAACCGGCTCGGCTGGGACCACCACGCCCACACCCTCTCGGTGTCCGTGGACGAGGCCACCTACACCCTGGACGCGGTCGCCCACAAGCGCGGCACGGCCGTCTACGTCTGCCGCCCCGGCTCAGGGGGCGCTCTCCCCGAGGCCGGCGTGCGCCGACGCATCTACCGCGAGGTGGTGAAGACCGCCCACGAACACATCCTCATCTTCACCGACGGCGCGAAGGCGACGCAGGTCTGGCAGTGGGTCCGCAAGCGCCAGGCCGGCCGGCCCGCCGCCTTCCGCCAGCACACGTACCACCGGGACCAGCCCGGCGACTCCTTGCTCCAGAAACTGAACGCCATCCGCTTCACCCTCGCCGAAGAGGAACGCCTCACGCAGCCCGAGGTGCCGGGCCGCGTTCGGGCCGCCTTCGACGTGGACCGGGTCACCAAACGCTTCTACGAACTCTTCAAGAAGGAGCACACCGCCTTCCTGCAGTTCATCGACGGCATCCCGCTCCAGGCCGATTGCGAGTGGTACGCCTCGGTGATGCTCAACCGCCTGATGTTCGTCTACTTCATCCAGAAGCAGGGGTTCCTCGACAACGACCGCGATTACCTCCGCAACCGCCTCAAGCTCATCCAGAAAAAACGTGGTGAGGACCAGTTCCACAGCTTCTACCGCCATTTCCTGCTGCGCCTCTTTCACGAGGGCCTGGGCCAGCCGCCGGCCCGGCGCAAGACCGGCCTCGACGCCCTGCTCGGCAAGGTGCCGTACCTCAACGGCGGCATCTTCGACCTCCACGAGCTGGAGCGGGCCCACCCCAACATCACTATCCCCGACGACGCCTTCAAGCGCGTCTTCGACTTCTTCGACGCCTACCAGTGGCACCTCGATGACCGCCCCCTGGCGACTGACAACGAGATCAACCCCGACGTCCTCGGCTACATCTTCGAGAAGTACATCAACCAGAAGCAGATGGGAGCCTACTACACGAAGGAGGACATTACTGAGTACATCGCTCGCAACACCGTTTTGCCGTTCCTCCTTGACAGCGCCGCCCACGCCTGCCCCGAGGCCTTTCGCCCTGACGGGCCGGTCTGGCGCCTGCTCCGCGACGACCCCGACCGCTACCTCTTCGCGGCCGTTCGTCATGGGGTGGACCGACCGTTGCCGGGAGAGATAGACGTCGGTCTGAAGAACGTCGCTGAGCGCAAGGACTGGAACCGGCTGGCCCCGATCGGCTTCGCCCTGCCGACCGAAACCTGGCGCGAGCACATCGCCCGGCGCCGCCGCTGCCTGGACCTGCGTCAAAAGCTGGCGGCCGGCGAGGTCCACGCGGTCAACGACCTGATCACCTACAACCTCGACATCCGCCAGTTCGCCGAGGACATCCTGGACAGCTGCGACGCTCCGCGCCTGCTGCACGCCTTCTGGCAGGCGCTGGAAAAGGTGTCCATCCTCGACCCAACCTGTGGCTCGGGCGCCTTCCTGTTCGCCGCCCTGAACGTCCTCGAACCGCTCTACGACGCCTGCCTGGAGCGCATGCAGGCCTGCCTGGACGACTTCGACGGGACCGCCGCCGGCAACTCGCCGGCGCCGCTCGCGGCCTTCCGCACTGTCCTCGACCAGCTCGACCGCCACCCCAGCCGCAGCTACTTCGTGCTGAAGTCGATCATCGTCCAGAACCTGTTCGGTGTGGACATGATGAAGGAGGCCGTCGAAATCTGCAAGCTGCGCCTGTTCCTCAAGCTGGTGGCGCAGGTGCGGAGCGTTGAGCAGCTAGAACCGCTGCCTGACATCGACTTCAACATCCGGTCCGGTAACACCCTGGTCGGCTTCGCCACCCTGGCAGAGGTCAAGGGCACGCTGGAAGGCAAACTCAGCGACGCCCAGGAGCAGGTTGAGCAGATCGTGGCCGACGCCACCCGCGCCGACGAGGAGTTTCAACTCTTCCGCCGGCTCCAGACGGAGTTCGGCAAGCAGAGCGTGGACTTCAGCAATGCCAAGGCAGGATTACGCCGGCGTCTCGACGCCCTCCGCGAGCAGCTCGACAACTTGCTGGCCATCGAATACGGCGTCGATCCAAACGATACGCAGAAGTACCAGAAGTGGCGAGTGAACTACGCCCCCTTCCACTGGTTTACGGAGTTCTACGGGATCATAGGGCGCGGCGGTTTCGACGTCATCATCGGCAATCCGCCCTGGCGCGAGTACGCTGCCGTCCGGAAGGAGTACACCGTCCTGAACTACCGAACCGAGCGCTGTGGCAACCTGCATAACCTCTGCACCGAGCGTACCCTTGCCCTGCGCTCCCCGTCAGGGAGGATGAGTTTCATCGTCCAGCTTCCACTGACGAGTTCGTCCCGCATGAAAGAGGCCCGCAAGCTGCTCAGGGAGAACAGTGGAGCCTTACACGTTCTTTCCTTCGATGATCGGCCGGGGAGGCTGTTCGACGGCCTGGAACACTGTCGGAGTGTAATCTTCCTCTCTTCGGCCATGTCAGGAGCAGGGGCGAGCACGCTTGGCACGACGCGCTACCATCGCTGGCCGACACAGGCACGGGGAGTGTTGTTCTCCACCATCGAATTTGCCCACATCGAAGGTGAACCGATCTACCCGGATCATTTCCCTAAGTCAGCCAACGACCTGCAGGAATCCGTCTTCCGCAAACTCAAAGCACACACCGGTTGGGCCATTGGTGATGCCGTGAGCCACACCGAGGCGACCCACTTTATCTTCTACCAGGAATCAACGGGCTACTGG
>JAANMY010004541.1_pt1 | contig 10339 bp, 5 predicted proteins | sample 7279691 | NCBI WGS metagenome assembly JAANMY01 (sample SAMN14094543, study PRJNA606508) | bioreactor metagenome | isolation source: A lab-scale SPAN reactor treating ammonium-rich wastewater day 388 | place: Ireland: Galway | collected 2018-02-07
CGGCCACGAAAATGTCCACGATACCATCCCCGGTCACGTCGCCCAGGGCTATCGCTTCGTACTGGTTGTAAGAAATCCGCTGGCCCTGACTAAACTGCCCGGCGCCATCATTCAGCCAGACCTGAGCACGCTCTTCACCGGCAGCAACCAGGTCCAGGTCACCATCGCCGTCCAGGTCGGCCAGGAAGATGGCGCGGGTCAGGCCGCTGCCTAATCGCTGGCCACTGTCGCTGAAATTGCCCTGCCCGTCGTTAAACCAGATTTCATCCGGACCACGATTGCCCACCACCGCATCTATGAAGCCATCGCCGTTTACATCACCCAGGGCAACGGCGTAACTTTCTATATTCCCCAGCTGCTGGCCGCTATCGGTGAAGTTCCCCTGACCGTCGTTAAACCAGATAGTGTTGGGCACACCGCGCTGGGAATTGCCCGATGCGTCCATCCTGCTGCTGTTGGCCAGAAAAGCGTCCGGGGCGCCATCGCCGTTTAAGTCGGCCAGGGCAGCGGCCTGGCTTCCTAGCTGACCGAGCGATTGCCCTGTGGTAGAAAAAGTGCCCGCACCATTGCCCAACCAGGCCCGGCTGGTGGGATAGAACACTCGCTCCATTCCTCCTTTACCCGGGATACCGCCGCCACAACAACCGGCTCCAAAAATGTCAAGATGGCCATCGCGGTTGAGATCAGCCAGGGCGACATCAAAGCGGTAAATTCCATCTTGCCCATCGCCCTGGGAATAGTGGCCGCTAAAAGCACCACTGTGGCTTCTAAAAGTACCATTGCCGTTATTCCGGTACACCTTTATACCGTACCAACCAATCACGATGTCCAACAATCCATCCCCGTTCACATCTCCCAACGCCACCGAAAAGTTAGAGTTATCGCCAAAATCCTGCCCGCTGTCTGTGAAACGGCCGTCTCCCTCATTCAACAACAGGTAGTCTGGATGAACGTAGGGCTCACCGTCAGGAGCGGTAGCCAGGTAGGCGTCCAGATAACCATTTCCATTCAGGTCACCGAGGGCTATTTCCTGAACGCGCGGCGGCCGGTCAAAGGAAAGAAAGTAGAGCAAATAGACCCAATAGGCCAGGAACAACAACAAAAATAAACCGGCACAAATGAGAAAAACGCGCCACATCTTTGATACTTGTGGCTGAATGGTAAGCAGCCAGCCAGCGGTCACGCTCAATACAAACCAGAGGATAATGGCCGTGACAAAACCGGCCGCCTCCGACCCAAAATAACGTATGACGATCCCCGGTATCCTGAGGACCAGCAAAAAGCTGGTGAGCGGGGAAATACAACTGATGAGGGCAACGGCCGTGTGGCTGCGCCCTTTCTGCCAGCCCATCCAGCCCACCAACCCACCAACCAGTCCAAAAGCAACGCCAACAATCAGGATGACCAGCCATCCCATCGAAGTGGCAGAAGCAAAAGTCGCTGCCAGGCTGGTCCCAACCAAAGCTGCCGCCGCGAACCCGATAAACAACGACCGGTAAAAATATTTCTGCATTCTATTGATGTCTGCATCTTCACGAATCACGCCTCACTCCTCACGCAGTGGCAGATAATACAACCCGCCCAAATCCTTCGCCGCCACCAGCGCCGAACCATCCGGGGAGGCCAGCAGCCAGGGTGAAAATCCATCACCAACCAGATCCCAATACATTACCATCTCCCCATCCGGCAGCGAAACCAGCGAAATGCCATGCGCCGAAGCCACCGCCAGGTACGCTGTGTGTGGCAGGTAGCGCAGGCTCAAATGGGGATACTCACGTGGCGTATGGCCGGTAATGAACAGGCGTGGCTGTACCGCCTCTGGCTGTTCGGCCCACACCAGATCATACTCGTCCCGGTACGTGGGTTCGCTTTCCTGTTTGGCCATCTCCCACAGTTCGCCATCGGGGAAAAGCAGCAGCGTGTGATGTTCGTGGTCGTACACATGCACCTGTCCCGTTGTCGCGTGGTAGAGATAGATGGCCTGGTTGCGCGGGTGGTTCAGGCGCACAGCCAGGTAATAACCGCTCCCATCCTTACCCACAAAAGAACCGGAGGCGGATATTTCATCGGGAAAATCCACATCAAGATTAAAAATGTCCGCCAATACGTTGGTGAACTGCGGCGGGCTGGCGCTAAAGTCAACGATGAGCCAATCGCCGCTGCTGTGCAGGAGGATTTCGGTTTCGCTCAAACCCTCAACCCAAGGGGCGCTCTGGCCAAAATCGCCGGGCAGATGCAACATTGTCTCCACCTGACCGCTGCTGCCGTCCACGAGATAGAGGGTGGCGCCGGCATTGCTGCCGCTACGGCCGTTCAGCCGGCTAATCACCAGCCGCTCACCGCCGGGCAGCCAGGTTGCCTGATCCCAATGCAGGTCGTACAAATTGGGGGTGACGTCGGGGATAGGTTGGAGGGTGAGGCTACGGCCGTCCAATATCCAAAACGCTGCCTCACTTTGCAGCAGAATACGGCCGTTCGCCTCCCCACGTCCCCCAATCTCGGTAAAAGTTTCCGAGAAACGATCCGTCAGCCGTTTCCCCTCTGGCTGGCACGGGATGAAAACGGTCATCTCGCCATTTGCGTCCAGGTAGAGCAGACGGTCCGAAGTCGCTTCGGATTCGCCCTCTGGCAGCCAGACGTGGTGCTGGCGCAGCGTCTCCATGTAAGTAAAGTCGCCGTTCGCCGTACATATTTCGCCCGACTGCCCATTCAAAAAATGCAGGGTCATGTCCCCACCATTTTGGGCGCCAAACACAAAGTAACGGCCGTCTGGCGACCAGCTGCCCACCGCTACCGGAATGCCATCCAACACAGGCTGGACAACAGTCTTGGGCATTCCCACCTCAATCTCCGGCAGCGGCGTGGGCAGGGGTGGCTGAAACGCCGCATGGTCTTCCATTGGTGAGTAATACCGCTCCTTCATCGCCGCCAGCTGAGCCTCGCATTCCCACGACCCTGACGGTGGCTCTCCCGCCGCTTCATACACCTGCAGGGAAACGGGCGAGCTAAAAAATTCCCGGTGAAAAGCCGCCAGCCGGTAAAAATCCGCGCCTCCCTGGTAACACCACGTCTCGCCGGCCAGAATCACTGGCTGCCGGATGAACAGCAAGTCACGCGGTCTCAATGCGGCCAACGTCTCCGGATAATGTCCTTCCCGCGCCTGAAATTGGTCTAGTGCCTCGGCAATCTGCCCCGCCCGGCTTTCTGTTATTTCGTGGTAAGAGACCCGCCAGCCCATTTCAAAGGATTGGTATAGCAATGCGGGCACAACCACGATGAACAACAGCCCGATCAGACGCTTTTTACCCTGAAGAGCCAGCGTCATGGCGATGCCCACACCAAAAGCGACAATGCCGGCCTGCTCTGAAACCCAACCGCCAAACATGCCATCGCTGGTCTGGTCCCACACCGACCCCCAGAAGATGGTATAGGCCAGGCAAATGAGCACAATGAAGGCCAGACTGGCGATAAACAGGCGTGGCCGGCGCGAATGGGTGGACGAGGGCGTCGCCTCTGACGTGCCGGTTGCTAGGAAAACGGTCGTCAGCAGCACCCCACACATCACCACCGCCACGCCCGGCATGGCGTAAAAACCAAACATGAGCAGAAAACTAAGCACAGGAGCCGGCGGAGTGGCCGTATAGTCAGGCGGATGGCTTATAACCCAGTTAAACAACAACAATACCCCCAGGCTCAACAGGCTCAGCGCCATGGCCAGCCAGAGGTGCCGCCTGCCTAGCGCCCAGCCAATCGCCAACACCAGCGCGCCGGGCAAGATCAAATACGCCAGCCCTAGCCGGGAATTCCAGAGCAGGCCAAACAGGATCAGCATAGCCAGGCCAAGCAGCCCGGCTATCATTTTTCCCCGGCGATTGAACGTGCGCACGGTCTTGAGGTCTAACAGGATAAGCGCCAGAACGCCTACAATCGCTGGCGTTAACAAGGTGGGCAGTTGAAAGGAGAGGGGGTTGTAGGGTGCGCCAGGCGGCTGGTTGGTGAGGAAAACGGCCGTCAGCAGCAACACACCGATCACCAGCAAAAACAATAAAAAACGGCGCTTCCCCTTTTCTTCGTCCGGCCCGTGCAGCGCCAGCAGGCCAGCCAGGGTGAGCAAAAGGGCGGGCATAACAGCTATTTGTTGCAGGTAAGTCATACTCATCAACGCTCTCCTTTTGCTGGCTGGCAACACGTCATTCAAGTGGCGGCAATGGGATGTAGTACAACCCGTCCCCATCAGCGACAGCGACCAGCGCCTCCCCGTTGGGCGTGGCCAGGAGGCGATAGAAATCCCGCCCACCGGCCGGTTTCCAAAAACGAAGCGTCTCACCATCGGGTAGCGACACCAACGAAATACCTTGCGAGGAGCTAAAGACCAGTTGGGCGCGGTCGGGCAGGTAAACAGGGAATAGCTGCGGATGGCTGCGCGGGGTATGGCCTTCTACTGCCAGCCGGTGCGTTTGCCGGGTCTCATCTAGCCAGACTAACTCATATTCATCCCGGTAGGTTGGCGTGTCCTCCCATTTGGGGAGTCGCAACCATTGGCCGTCAGGAGAGAAGAACAGGGAGTCACTGTCATGTTGGAACAGCTCCACCTGACCCGTTGCCGATGCGTACAGGTATACCCCCTGATTACGCGGGTGGTTGGCCCGGACGCCTACGTAATAGCCATCTCCGGCCAGATTGGGCAGAGAATCCAGAGAGGAGAAATCGGTGGGATACTCAATATCCAGCAGGAAGATGTCCCCAATGAGGTCTGTTGTCTGCGGCGGGTCAGCGCGGAGGTCCATGAGGAGTGGCGTAGGGCCGTGTAACAGCAATTCATCGCTCGTCAACCACTCCACAACGGGCAGGCTGTCATCCGAAGCAGCGGCCAGCGGCCAACTTCTTTCTACCCTCCCGGCTGCCACATCAACGATGATGAGGCTGGCTTCATCGCTCAAATCTGGGCCATTCATCAGGGACAGAGCCAGACGTTCACCGTCCGCCGACCAGACGTAAAAACCTCGATAGATTTCAGATGGGTTCGCGGCAATAGTGGTGATTGGCCGGGCATCCAGGCTGGCCGTGTCCAGCAGCCAGTAAGCATCCTCGGATTTAAGCAGCACTCGCTGGTTTTGTTCGTTGAAAGAAAGCGCGCGGGTAAAGGTGACCGGGTAGCGAATCGCCATATCCTCAACGCTGTCGGCGCAGGGTGTGAGAGCCATCATTTCACCGTCCTCAGATACGTACAGAAGACGGCCGTCCGCCAGCCAGGCAGAATGTTCGCGCAAACCGTCTGAATACTGTCCCGCCCGCCATCTAGAGCCGCCTGCTTCACAAACCTCACCTGTTTCGGCCTGAAGAAAATGCAGGTCAATTTCCATCTGGTCCCCAAGTTCCCCATAATAGCTCGTCAGGCCAAAGACGAGATAGGCGCCATCCGGCGACCATCTGCCCACCGAAAAAGAGTTGGTACGCAGGACAGGTTCGACGGCCGTTCGCGCCACAGAAACGGCGCTGGTGGGCAGGGGGATAGGCGTGGCCGGAGTGTTGAATACCATCTCGTACTGCGGCCCGATTTCGGCAAGCTGCCGGTCACATTCCCAACTCGTCTCCGGTACATCGCCAGCAGAAGCATACACCTGCACCACAAGAAAGGGGGTGCTCCAGTATTCCCGGTAAAGCGCCCCCAGCCGGAAATAGTCCGTGCCGCCTTCGTAACACCATGCTTGATCTGGCAAGATCATCGGCTGTGGAATCCACCACAGTTCAGCCGGAACGAGCGCTGCCAATTCTGCCGGATAACTTCCAGCCTTGGTCTGAAAATGTTCCAGCGCCGCCTGGATGCGGGTGGCGCGCGCTTCGGTGACCCGGTGATGTGGGCTGCGGTCACCATTTGCCAGACTGGCGGCGCCAAACATCAGGCCTATAACCCCTATCGCCAGTGGCAAACCGAGCCAGCGCCGCCAGCCAGTAGTGGTCATAGCGATTACCATGCCAACGGTAATGGCTGCCAGCGTAGATACCTGAATCATGAGATACCCACGTATACCATCGTCGGTGCTGTCCCAAACCCAAACCCACCAGAAAGTATAAACAAAGCCGCCGAGCAGGAGAGCAACCAGCGCCAGCCGTCCGGCCACGGGCCGCCAGGGGATAGGGCCGGTTTTGCCAGAAATCGGTAAGACCATCAGCCCCGTGACGATCAATGTCGCCGCAGCAGCCACGGTGAGGGTAGGTAGAGCCAGGTAAACGGCCAGCCATAGTGACAGCCAGCCTGGTGATTCACCGGGCAAGGGCAGTTCTACCATCCCCGACAGGTTGAACAAGGCCAGGCAGAACAGAACAACTACGCCGGGCAAGAGTGGATAATGCTGGCCCAACATCCAGACGGCCGCCAGCAGCGCGGCGATCAGCAAAATAGCCGGAATCAGAAAATCCAGGCCAAGCAGCTGCCAACTCCCGGCTGCGATGCCACGCCAGAGAGGTGGGGCCGCCAACCCCGCCAGGCAAATCAAAGCCAGAAAAATTAGCGCTTTTTCGCCCCGGCGCAAGCTGGCCCATTCGCGGCTGTGAACAAAGGTCATGGCAATCACCCCGGACGTTATTGGCGCCAGCAGGGTGGCCCACCCGTTCCCAGTCTGAGGCAGCAGCCGGGGGAAAGCCAGGGTCGCTGCCAGCAACCCTATACCTACCCAGCTCAGGAACAGGAAGGTACGCCGTTCGGCCGTAGCTGGATTCCCGCGCCGGCGAACGAGTGTCACGGTGGCAATAACCAGGGCAAATGGCAACGCCAGGAGCAAGATTGAGGAGATTGCGGTCATCGTAACTGGACTCCTTCGTAAAGGTGGGCGATTTTCAAAATGCCCTACAAAGAGATCGTGTGCTTCGGTCTGACTGCCTGGCTAAGAGTCGTAAGCAGTGCAGGAGCTAAAATCAGGAACGTCCAGGTGAGCCATAATTGCATTGTCCAGGCAAGATCAGCCGCACCGGGATAGGGGGCCGCGCTCCAGTTTTCCAGGCCACCGGCAAAAGAGAGCTTGTCCAGCCAGGCAGCCCAGATGGCCAACGACATGGCGCCTACCAAAACACCGAGCTGCGTCAAGGTTTGGCGGCTGCGGGTGTAGAGCAGCGAGCCGGCAACCATCACCAGGACGGCCAGGGCCAGATAGGGTGTCCGGTTGTTGGCATAACCATCATCAAAAGCGATGATGATGACCAAAGGCAGTGCGCCGTAAACGGCAAAGGAGAGGCGCGACCAGTCCAGTGAAAGGCTTTGCCCAACCCGGCGCAGCGGAATGGGTAGGGGTGCGGGCTGCGGGTTCGTGGCTAAGGACACCAGGGCCAGGATAAGGGTAGCCAACAGCATGACCGCCAGGAACGGCCGTAACCCAAATTGATTGGCCGCGAGGGCGTAATAGCCTGTCAACAACCCACCAGATGGATAGGCCCAGCGGGGCAGCCCACGCGCCAGCCCCAGTAGAAAGATAGGTAAGGTTAAGGGGACGATAATCTGTCCCAGGAAACCCATATCGCGCTGCCAGCCTGGGGGTAAGGCGATAAACGGCTGGTATGTGGCTAAAAGTAAGAGGAGAGCGGCCAGTAAGAAGAGGCTCAATTCTAATACTGCCTGCCGCCAGGAATCACGGCCGTCTGGCGGCAGCGGGGGTAGCCCCGCGGTAGAAGTGGCCTCATGCAGGCGTCCTAATCCTTTCTGCCACTTCTTTGTCCAGCCGTACCAGTAAACTTTTGCCAGAGATTGGGGGGTGTCACGCAGTTCACGCCAGAAAAAGAGACCGAGGCCGCCTTGTTGCGCCGCTACAGCTGCCGCTTCCGTAAATACCAGATGCATCTCCTCGCCAAATTTTTGCCGCCATTCGGATGGATAGAGGCACAACAACCAGCTATACATCCGGCTGGACAGAGAGACGAGCCTCTTTGCCATCATTTTATCCAGTTTCCATGCCTAATCGCCGCCGCGCGGCCGTAATGAGCGTGTGCAGGCGCATCATTTCGGCTTGCACAACCCGTTCGCCTTTGGTCGTGAGGCGGTATGCTTTACGGGGGCGGCCAGGGTGCGTAACAGCATCGTCCTTATCAGCATCTGTCTCTACCCGTTCGATGAGTGCCTGATCCAGCAGCCGGGCCAATGCCTCGTACAAAGTTCCCGTGCTTAAATTGACCTTACCGTTGCTTACATCGGCTACGTCTTTGATAATGGCATAGCCATGTTTTTCCCCTTCGCTCAGGCTGAGCAAAATGAAGAAGGTTGGTTCCCGCAGTGGCAGCAGATGTGAAATGTCGTCGTCTTGACGTTCCATAAAATTGTTGTCCTCTAACGCTATATGTCGGACACCGACTTAAATTGAGAATAGAATATCAAACTTACTTTGGCGAGTCAATAGCAGATGGGTACGACATAGATATGTCCATCATTGACACGAACGGCCACAAGTTCATCTTCATAAAACTCAACTGTTTTTTGCTCGGCTGCTTGCAGAGAACGCTTAGCCTATATTTCGCACCTTTCCAATCGAATAGAGAGACAAAAAACGCACCAATCTGATTGCCTAGATCAAGACAATCGGCGTGGCAGCCTGTTAACCTGGGTTGATAGCAAGCCAGAAACTCTCGCGGCTGTCTGATGTGACCAGCAGACGCAATACGGCCTGGGTCAGCAAGTAGCTTAACAAGTAAGCTCCGCTGGCGTTGGCGTTGGCGTGTCATCCAAACCGGGGAGCAGTAAAGGCATTTTGTTGATGATAGGCGAGGTAATCAAGTCATCTAACACCTGCGCCACTAGCTGCAAAATACGGGCAATTTCCGGCTCAATGGGTGTTAACCGGCGCAGACAAGAGCCGTCGTGACAATGGGTCTCAACCACCGTAAGCGTCTCCAGGCGTTTGATGATTTGCCGGGTCGTTAGCGCCAAGCCTGCCTGCCGCACTTGCCGTTCAAGCAGGCTGTAGGCCAGCAAGGCCACCATATTGAGGAACAACATCGAGGCGATGCGCTTATCTTGGTGCAGATAGACCGGGGAAACCTTCAAGTCGCTTTTGCAGATGGTGAAGCGCTTCTCCACCCCATTCCTTCGGCTGCGCTCAGGACAGGCTCTTGGCCCGGTAAAGGGACAGCATCTCCTGATGGGTCAAAGACCAGTCGTTAGTCACTAACAAGTAACGGCCGTCCTTCTTTTCTGCCTGATAGAGGGCTTCCTGATTCACCTGCCAATGCAGATTGATGGCGCCCTCAGTTGTTTCGTAGACGGTGACTGTCATCAAATCGCCCACTTTAGAGGTGTGACAGAGGGCGTTGGCCTTGCGCTGCATCGCTTTGAGAGTGCGATGGTAGGGTTGGCCTAGTTTGTCCCGAAGTTGGGTTAGTTGCTGGCCCAATGCCGTCAGTTGTTCCTGGCGCGCCTGCCGCAGCGGAGCGCGCATAGGGCCAGATAAGATGACTAATCCTTTATGGTGGAAGACAGTGTCGCCTTGCTTGAAGGCCACCCGGCAGCCACGCCCCCAGTATTGGGGATTGGGGCCTTCTTCCAGAGGAAATGCCTCCAGTTGGTCTGTCGTCCAGTTCGTCACCAGCGCTTTATGCTCTTTCTTCAGGCAGCGCAGGCCGCCCAGATAGCGCAGGTGATGTTGGTCGTAAGCCCAGGCCAGGTCATCATCAAGCATCGCCCGGTCGCCAATGACCAATGTGTCGGACAGGCGGTAGCCCCGCTGCTTGAGCCAGGCGGCCAGATTGTTCATGTTATCGGCGACCGTCGCCTGGTCGGCGGTTCGCCCTGGTAAGAAGCGGTACAGCCAGGGGATATTGCCATCGGCGACGGCGTTGAGCGCCAGCTTGAACTTGCGCTTGTTCATCGGTGTGTTGTGGGCAAAGCCGAAGTCTACTTGCGCACTGTGGGCATAACGGCCGTGGGCGATGAAGGCGGTCAGATCGTAGAAGATGACCGAGAGGTCCACCTCAGCCTTGAGCAGAGCCACTTCAACAATTTCCAGCCAAATGGCTTCGAGGTGGGGAGCGAGGGCGTCCAGGGTTCGCTCCAACCGGTCGTCATTGAATTTCTGCGCGGGAACACCGAGAACAGCAACCAATGTCGTCCGACCCACCCAGTCGGCCACCTGGTAGAGGGGCAAGGGAAACATGAGCCGATTGAGGATGAGGACGACGGCCACCGTGCCATGGTCTACCTTTCCCCTGGTCGGGCAATGACGATTGATAATCGGCCGTACCTGGAGTGTCTCCAGCAGCGCATACAGCACCGGTAAAGCGCCGACCTGGTAGTGCTGCTGTCGGCTGGTCAGCCAATTAACCACCTCGGCCATTGTCACCGCGCCGCTCAACGCCAGAC
>JAANMY010004544.1_pt1 | contig 10335 bp, 7 predicted proteins | sample 7279691 | NCBI WGS metagenome assembly JAANMY01 (sample SAMN14094543, study PRJNA606508) | bioreactor metagenome | isolation source: A lab-scale SPAN reactor treating ammonium-rich wastewater day 388 | place: Ireland: Galway | collected 2018-02-07
GGAGAACCGACCTCGCCCCTTGGGATAATCCGCGGAATCTACCGGGCAGCCCAGCGACCCCCAATGGGCAGGCGCGTCGAAACTTTCAAGTGTGTTTATCCCATGGGGCAAGGTGCGGGCGAAGCGGATGAAGTCATAGACTTCGTTCGTCTTCGGTTCGATGAAGAAATCCGTTTTCTCGGACGGGTTGCCCTGGAGGCTCAGGCGTTGCGCGGTCTTGTCGCCTTTGCGTGGATCGTAGATCAGCACCGGGAACGTACGCGTGTCGAATCACCCATCAACGCTGGCAACCTTCGCCTCGTCGGGAAAACCCAGGCTAAACGTTTAACGATCCACTCGCTATGTGGTAGCGAGGCTCCGTTCTTTCGGGAACTCCTTCATTGTGATTGTCAGACCACACTCGACACATACGGATGCTGTCGTGCCGTGCGACGAGCCATGCGTGCCATCCAGACCTACGTTCCGCTCACGTCCACACACACCACGTCACCCGCTGCATTGCGGCAATAGATTTTGCCATTCGACAAGACCGGGGTGGTCCAGCATTTACCGCTGAGCACCTGCGCGCGGGCGATGGGTTTGAATCCTGCCGGAGTGGCCTCGGCCACCATCAGGATGCCGCGCTCGCTCAACACGATCAATTTACCATCGGCCATGCTCAACGACCCCTTGCCCACGGATTTCTCCGTCCACTTCACTTCGCCGGTTTCAAACACCAGGCAACGAAGCTGGTTCTCGTCCACGCCATAAAGGTGGCCCTGCCACAGGACGCAACTGTTCATGTGGTTGCGCATGTTGCGGTTGTCCCAAACACTGGTGGGCGGAGAAGTGCTGACGTCGAACACACCGCCACCGCGATTGTAACCCGAGGAGATGAAGACCTTGTTGCCCAGCAGGATGGGGTCGGCGGCGTTGACGTCATATTGCGTCTTCCAGGGAAAACGCCAGATTTCCTTGCCGTCCTTGACCCGCAGCGCGACGACGTCCTGCTTGATGGCCATGGCCACGGCGACCTCGCCCCCGGCCTTGAAGGGTACTGCGGTGGAATAACCTGCGTGATCACTTCCCGATGACCAAATCACTTTGCCGGATTGTTTGTCGAGCGCCGCGCCGGCCGCACCGACGTTCACAATGGCCAGATTGCCTTCGATCAACACCGAACTGGCGAACCCCCACGTCGGCATTTCGGCCTTCAGTTCCTCCATCAGGTTTTTCGTCCAGATCACCTTCCCGCTGGCCGCGTCCAGGCAATGGATCACGCCGCGTTTGCTCAAAGTAAACACCCGGTTGCCATCCACGGTGGGCGTGGCACTGGGACCGCCTTCGTAATACTTGGGATCAAGCTGGCTGGGATAGGCATGTTTCCAGACTTCCGCCCCCGTGTTGGCGTCGAAACAAAAAACCGTGTCCACGTCTTTGGTGTTGCCGACGGTGTAGACCCGTCCCTGGCTGACGGCAAACGAGGCAAACCCGATGCCGACTTTGGCCGTCCACAGTTGTTTGGGGCCACTGGCGGGCCAGGTCGTTGACCAGCCGGTTTCCTTCGAGATGCCATTTGCGTCCGGACCGCGCCAACGAGGCCAATCCGCGGCGGTGGCAGACAGGGTCGCCGTCAGTAAGCCTGCGGCCACGAAGAATCGAATGAGCTTTTGCATGGTTGGACACTTAGCCCAGCCTTGTGCGTGTGTCAATCGCGCGGGACATCGTACCGCCATGGATCGCTGCAGCCAGTTCACGCACCTGCGGTGCGGCGATGTAGCAACAGTTTCAGGACAGACCAAAGATTTGCGACTCCCTGGTGATTGGCATCACGGTTTCATCGAGTTACCCAACTCACCGATTGCGAAGCCAAACGTGTTGGGTTTGATCTCCTCTTGGCGCATGGCTCGCCACTTGGCGGTTGCGCAGATTGGCCGCCCGCAAATAAAGAAAGCCGGGCCACAGATTCTGCGCCCGGCTTCTGGAATTCCAACCCGCTGCCCTCAGGCCTTCCAGATCATGTCTGCGACCGTCCGGTTGGCGGGAATGAACGGGAGCACGTGCTCGGTGTAGGGGATGATGATGTCCAGCACGTAAGGCTCGGTGCTGGAGAGCATCCGCTCGATGGCCTTGTCGAGGTCCTTCTTGTGCGAGACGCGCTCGCAGGTGACCCCGAAGCTCTGGCACATGGCCACGTAATCCGGGTAGATGCGCTTGGGGTCGCGCGGGTCGCCGAGGAAGGTGTGGCCCCGGTTGCTCTCGTAGAAGCGATCCTCCCACTGCACCACCATGCCGAGGTGCTGGTTGTTGAGCACGATCGCCTTGGCGGCGATCTTCTCGATGTGGGCGGTGGCCAGTTCCTGGATATTCATCAGGAAGCTGCCATCGCCATCGATGTCGATGACCTCCTTGTCGGGGCGGGCGACCTTGGCGCCGATGGCCGCGGGGTAGCCGAAGCCCATCGAGCCCAGGCCCGCGGAGGTGATGAACTGGCGCGGTTCGGCGAAGTCGAAGAACTGGCCGGCCCACATCTGGTGCTGGCCGACCCCGGTCGTGATGATGGCGTCGCCCTTGCAGATCTCGTAGAGGCGGCCGATGGCGTATTGCCCCTGGATCACGTCGGCGGTATCCTTGAACCGGAAGGGGTGCAGGCGCTTGCGCTCCGCGAGGTGGTCGCGCCACTTCTGGAAGCGGGCGGTGTCCACGGGCGTGGACTCGAGGATGCGGTTGAGCCCGCGCAGGGCCGCGAGCACATCGGCCTGGATGGGCAGGTGCACCGGCTTGTTCTTGTTCAATTCCGAGGCGTCGATGTCGATGTGGACGATGGTCGCGTTCTCGGCGAACTTCCTGACGTTGCCGGTGACGCGGTCGTCGAAGCGCACGCCGAGGGCCAGGACGAGGTCGGCCTCGTTGACGGCGTCATTGGCGGCGACCGTCCCGTGCATGCCCAGCCATTTCAGCGAGAGGGGGTGGGTCTCGGGGAAACAGCCGATGCCCATGATGGTGCTGGCCACGGGGATGCCGGTGGCCTCGGCGAAACGGCGCAGCTCGGCGCACGCGTTGGCGGTGATGATGCCGCCGCCGACGTAGAGCGCGGGCCGACTGGCCCGGGAGATGAGGCCCACGATCTCGTGCAGCAGGGCCGGATCCGGTTCCGGCGGCAGGCGGAAGCCACGGAGCTCCGGCCGCTCGGGTATCGAGGCCAATGCCTTGCCCTGCTGGAGGTTCTTCGGGATATCGATCACCACGGGGCCGGGTCGGCCGGTCGCCGCGATGTGGAAAGCCTCTTGCACGACCTTGGGGATCTCGTCCACCGAGGACACCAGATAGCTGTGCTTCACGATAGGCATCGTGAGCCCAAACACATCGGTCTCCTGAAAGGCGCCCCGGCCGATCATGTGCTGCGGGACCTGGCCGGTGATGGCCACGATGGGAACGCTGTCCAGCAGCGCGTCGGCGATGCCGGTGACGAGGTTCGTGGCGCCGGGGCCGGAGGTCGCCATGCAGACCCCCACCTTGCCGATGGCGCGGGCGTAACCCTCGGCCGCGAAGGCGCCGCCCTGCTCGTGGCGCGGCAATACCGTGCGGATCTGCTTCGACCGGGTCAGCGACTGGTGGATCTCCATGCTGGCCCCGCCCGGGTACGCGAAGATCGTGTCGACGCCCTCGCGCTCCAGGCACTTGATGAGCAGATCGGCCCCCTTCAGGGCCTCGGTGCCGGCGCCCTTGGCCGACGCCGCGCGCGGACTGGATGCGGTCTTCTGGGACATAAGCAAGGAATAATAGCCTCCCGGAGAGGCCATTGCAAAGCGGATTCGGCGGGCACGGGGCACGGCCAGTATCGCGAGCCGCCCTGCACGCGGATCGATCACGATCCCTGTGACCGATCCGGGCTGGCGCCGCATCATTCATGTGGAAACTTCCCCTCGTGGCGCAGGCATTCTTGCCTGCGGCGGCGGCCCTGAGCGCTCCGGGGCAGACAAGAATGTCTGCCTCACTCCCCATCGGCGCAACCGATTCCCATCCAGGGAAATTTCCGCGGCATCCCGAAATCCGTGGTTCCAAGTTTCAGGTTAGCTTGCGTCGCGCATCACGCGCCTCCTCTGCCGCGGCGAGGTAGGCATCGACCATAGCGTCGATGGAATAGTGGGCGACGCGGCGGGCGCGCGCGTCGCGCGACATGGGCGCCCGCGGTGTCCGCATCGCGCGCGCGAGGGCACCGGCAAGGGCCGGGGGAGATTCGGGGTCGACGAGTTCGCCGGCGCCCGTGGTGGAGACGATTTCGACATTGCCCCCGGTGCGGGTCGCCACGACGGGGCAACCGGCGGCGATCGCCTCCAGCAGCGCGTTGGAGAATGGTTCCCGCCGGGCGCTGCTGACGTAGACGCGGCACGATGCCAGCAGGCGGTCTTTCGCGGCGCCGCGGGCATTGCCCGTCAGATCGATGCGGCCCGCGAGGCCGAGGGTGCCGACCTTCGCCCGGAGGGCGCCCTCGTCAGGGCCGTGTCCGGCGATGACTAGGCGCGCGTCGGGGCAGGCGGTGGCGACGATAGCCCATGCCTCGATCAAGAGGTCGAGGCCTTTCTTCGGGTAGAGGTTGCTGAGCGTGAAGGCAAACGGATGGCCGGGTTCGGCGAAGGCGGCGAGATCGATATCGGGCACACCCACACCGTTCGGGATGCGGTGGACGCGTTCGGGATGGCCGCTGAGTTCCCCGAGGAGTCGGCCGAGTTCCTCGTTCTGAGCGATCAGGGCGTCGGCCGCCCGCAGGGCGACCCGCGTCCGCCACCGCAGCCAGGCGGAGCGCTGGATGGCCTCGCCGGGCAGGATATCGCCGCCATGGGCGCGGACGATCAGCGGGATGTCATGGCGTCGGGCGAAAGGCGCCGCCATGTAGGCGGCGGGGTAGGCGCCGTGCGCATGGGCGATATCGAACGGGCGTTCCCGGTGCAGGTGGTCCAGGAAGCGCGCGTGCCAGCGGAGGCCAAACCGCTTGCTCCGCAGCCGCGGAAATCGGTGCACCGCATACGGCGCGTCCACCCGGTTGTCCCGGCCCCTGACCAGTGGGGCGAGCACGAGCGCCTCGTGCCCCCGATCGACCAGGCCCCGCGCCAATAGATCGAGCTGCTTCTCGGCACCGCCGAGGATCGGGTAGAACGTCGTGGTCAACAGCGCGAAACGCACGGACCACACTAACCCGCCCCGGCCGCAATCGGAACAGAAAACGCGTTCGAAGGTTCCGGGCGTAGCCACGGTCGTGAGAACGTGGACGCGCTCGCCGGGGGCCCATCTGTTACCAGATGGGCTACGGCGGGTGCGTGCGGGCCCAGCTGTGACCAGCTGGGATACGGAAGGCGCATGGGATCGTGCTCGAAATCTGAGGGTTGATCCGGTAGGATGAACTGGATGCAAGGGAGACGTGTCTTGTGGCTGGCCGCGGCGGCTTTTGTGACGGCGGCGTTCGGGTGGCGGCTATCGGCCAAGGAGTCGGCCGCCGCCGATGCGAGATGGGAGCCCGAGATCCAGAAGTTCGAGGCGGCGGACCGCGCCTCGCCGCCGCCGAAGGGGGCCGTGCTTTTTGTCGGAAGCTCGTCGTTTCGCCTATGGGCCACGCTGGAGGAAGATTTTTCCGGGATCCCCGTGATCAATCGGGGTTTTGGCGGTTCGGAGATGGAGTATCTGGTGCGTTACGCGGATCGCATCATCTTGCCCTACGGGCCGCGCGCCGTGGTGGTGTACGCCGGCGATAATGACTTGGCGAAAGGGAAGACGCCGGAGCGAGTGCTGGCCGAATACCGGGCGCTGGTGGAAAAGATACGCGCGGCGATGCCCGATGTGCCGATCGGTTTCGTTGCCGTGAAAGCCAGCATCAAGCGCTGGCCCATGGCGGACAAGATCCGCTCGCTCAACGCGTCCATCGCCGAGTATTCCTCGGGACAGAAGGGGCTTTTTTTCGTGGACGTTTTCACGCCGATGCTGGGGGCCGACGGCACGCCGAGGAAAGAGCTGTTCGTCAAGGACGGCCTGCACCTGAGCCGGGAGGGGTACGCGCTCTGGGCCTCTTTGATCCGGCCCGAGATCGAGAAATCGCGTTAGGGCTTGACCCGCTGAAGACGGAGACGGCGCCGGTCGCGGCGATGAATTCCGGGTGTAGCCACGGTAGTCAGACCATGGACGCGCTGGCTGAGCGCCCCGGCCCATCTGTGACCAGATGGGCTGCATTTTCTGCGCCGGCGGTGCCCCGCCGCGTGGGGCAGGCGTTCGCATCGGCGGGGTTTTGGGGCATGCTATCTGGCAACTATGGAATCGATGTGGCGTCGCTGGTGGGTGATGGGGTTCCTGTGCGTCGGACGGATGGGCCTCGGCGCCGAGGACATCTCGGGCCTGCTTTCGCCGATCTGCGAGAGGCACGGCACGCCGGGCATGGCGGGGGCCATTGTGACGAGCGGCGGCCTGGAGGCGGTCGGATGGTGCGGGGTGAGGAAGCGCGGCGCGGCGGCGCCGGTGACCGGCGATGACCTCTGGCATCTCGGTTCCTGCACGAAGGCGATGACCGCGACCCTCGTCGGAATGCTGGTGGAAAAGGGGAAGTTGCGGTGGGATTCCACGGTGTCCGAGGTCTTCCCGCGCATGGCGGGAGATTTCCACGAGGGGTTTCGGCCCGTGACGGTGGCGCAGGTGCTCTCGCATCGCGCGGGCCTGCCAGAGAATCTCAAGTGGGGTCGATTTTCGGGCGAGGATGGCATCCCGAAGAAGCGCCTGGCGGTGGTGCGTGAGGCCTTCGGTTCGGCGCCATCCTATGGCCCGGGCAGCAAGACGCAGTACTCGAACGTGGGATACGTCATCGCCGGGGCCGCGATCGAGATGGCGACGGCCGATGCGTGGGAGAAGATCATCCGCGAATGGCTGTTTGTGCCCCTGGGGATGGGCAGCGCGGGTTTCGGGGGGGTGGGGACGCCGGGCGAGATCGACCAACCTTGGGGGCATCGGGCGGATGGCGCGCCGGTGCCGAAGAACGGTTCGGCGAATGACAACGTTCCCGTCATGAGGCCGGCCGGGAGGGTGCATTGCACCATCCAGGACTGGGCGAAGTTCGTGGCGGACCAGTTGCGCGGGGCGCGCGGCGAGGATGGCACCCTGAAGGCCGCGACGTATCGGGAGTTGCACGAGGCGGGCCGGTCCGACGACATGGCCAAGGGCTGGCTCGTGTCGGAGCGACCGTGGGGCGGGGGACGCGTCCTGCATCACGCGGGCAGCAATACCATGAACTATGCCAACGTCTGGATCGCGCCGGCGAGAGATTTCGCCGTCATGGTCTGCGTGAATCAGGGGGGCGACGCGGCGTTCCGGGCGACCGACGAGGCCGTCGGAGCGATGATCGGGTGGATACGTCAAAAGGCGAAGGTCAAAGGTCAAAACCACAGGTAGAATGTCAAAGGTTCGCCTGGTGCCACGATCGACTTTGCCCGCATTCCGCGCGATGTCGCCGGCACGCTTTTGAGATCTGACCTGAATGGCGCTAAATTAAGGGAGTTTTGGGACGTTCGGCCAGAGCTGTGCCGTCATGCCCTCAGCCGGGAGGGACGCCGGCCCCGGCGTCCAGGCGCCACCAGCATGCGGGATGCCTCGGCCGACCCGGCCCGCGAGGCCGCGGGCCCTCCCAAACATGGATTAACTTAGCGCCATTCAGATCTGACCTGTTGTTTTTACATATGAGTTTTGACCTTTGACCTCTCTCCGGCACGATGCGGTCAATGGCCCCGGAGCCCGTATTGGAGGTAGCAGGCATCAGCAAGCGCTTTCCCGGGGTGCGCGCGCTGGACGGGGTGCGGCTGACGGTCCGGCGCGGCACGGTGCACGCGCTGATGGGGGAGAACGGCGCGGGCAAATCGACGCTGATGCGGATCCTGGCGGGGCTGGATTCGGCGGATTCTGGGACGGTCCGTTTTCGGGGGAAGGTGTTCGCGCCGCGGCACCCGCACGACGCGCTGCGGATGGGCATCTCGATGATCCATCAGGAACTGTTGCCGTTTCCCGGGATGACGGTGGCCGAGAATATCTTCATGGGCCGGGAGCCGACGCGGGGGTGGCCTGGCTGGATCGATCGCGGGCGAATGGCGAGGGATGGGGCCGCGCTGCTGGCTCGGGTGGGCGCGACGTTCGGGCCCTCGAGGCGGATGGGCGAACTGGGCGTGGCCGACATGCAGCTGGTGGAGATCGCCAAGGCCCTGGGTCACCGCGCCGAGCTCCTGATCATGGACGAGCCGACCTCCGCGCTCTCCGCGCGGGAGGTGGCCGCGCTTTTCGCCCTCGTCTCCGAGTTGAAGGCTGCCGGGGTGGCGATCATCTATATCTCGCATCGTCTGGAGGAGGTCTTCCGGATCGCGGACGAGGTGACGGTATTGCGCGATGGCCGATTTGTCGGGTCGGGGGTGATCGGGTCGATGGATGAGGCGAGGCTCATCTCGATGATGGTGGGTCGGGAGTTGGAGGAAGGGGTGCGCGGGGGGCGCGCCGCCGCGGGCGAGACGCTGCTGGAGGTGAGGGGGTTGACGCGCGCCGGCGCCTTTCGCGACGTGAGCTTCGTGGCGCGCGCGGGAGAGATCGTTGGCATCGCTGGGTTGATGGGCGCCGGGAGGACCGACGTGCTGCGGGCGATCTACGGGCTGGCGCCGGCGGGTTCGGGAGAGATCCGCGTGCGCGGGCGGCGGGCGCGGATCGTTTCGCCGCGGGATGCGCTGGCGCAGGGCATCGCGATGGTGGGCGAGGACAGGAAGGGGGAGGGGATCGTTGCGGGGATGTCGGTGAAGCACAATCTGACGCTGTCTTCTCTGGGACGATGTTGCCGCGGGCCCTTGGTCGACGCGGGTGCCGAAAATCGCATGGCGGACGGGCAGATGGCAGCCCTCGGCATCCGCGCTCCGGACCGCGACGCGCCGGTGGCAACCCTCAGCGGGGGCAACCAGCAGAAAGTCGTCCTCGGGCGGGCGCTCCTTGCCGGGCCCGAGATCCTGCTGCTCGATGAGCCGACGCGCGGCATCGATGTGGCGGCGAAGGCCGAGGTCCACGGCATCATCCGCGGCCTCGCCCAGGAGGGGAGGGCCGTGGTGATGGTCTCCTCCGAGTTGCCGGAGATCTTCGCGGTGAGCGACCGGATCCTGGTGATGGGCGGCGGGACGTTGTGCGGGGAGCTGGATCCGTGGCAGACGACCCAGGAGGAGGTCTTGCGGCTGGCGATGGGCGTGGCTGCGGGAGGTAACTGATGGCTGCATCACGCGGGTCCTGGTGTGGCGGGAAAGCGGTGCGTCCCCGCACCGCTTTTGGGCGCGAAAAGGACGATTCAACTAGGATGGCGATATGGCAGGAAGCATCGATCGATTCCGGTGGTTGCGGCGCTTCGGGTTGCCGCTGGCGCTGCTGTTGATTTGCGGCGGCCTTTCGCTGGCGACGCCGAATTTCCTGACGGCGCAGAATCTGATCATCGTGTTGCGGCAGATCTCGATCAACGGGATGCTCGCGGTGGGCGTGACCTTCGTGTTGCTGACGGGCGGGGTGGACTTGTCGCTGGGCTCGGTGCTGGCCCTCTCGGGCGTCATGGCGGCGCATTTCGCGCATCCGGGCGACTGGCCGCTCTTTGTGCCGGTCCTGGTGGGCGTGCTGGTGGGGGGCGCCTGTGGCGGGACCAACGCGCTGGTGGTCACGCGGGGCGGGGTGCCGCCATTCATCGCGACCCTGGGGATGATGACGGTGGCGCGAGGCCTGGCCCTGGTGGCCAGCGGGGGCAAGCCGGTCTCCAATCTGTCAAAACCCTTCTGCTTCCTGGGCGGTGGCGACGTGCTGGGGGTCCCGGTTCCGGTGGCGATCCTCGTGGCGGTGGCGGCGGTGACCTACGTGATGCTGCGGCACATGCGGGCCGGGCGTCACCTGTACGCCGTCGGCGGCAACGAGGCGGCCGCGCGGGCGTCGGGGCTGCACGTCGGGCGCATCAAATGCTTCGCCTACGTGGCGTGTGGCGCGCTGGCCGGCCTGGCGGGGGTGGTGCTCGCGGCGCGGATCACGACGGGGCAGCCCAACGCCGGCATCGCGTACGAGCTGGACGCGATCGCGGCGGCCGTCATCGGCGGGACCAGTCTGGCGGGGGGTGTCGGGGGCGTCGGGGGGACGGTGCTCGGGGCGCTGCTCATGGGCGTCATCAATAACGGCCTCGACCTGCTCAACGTGCCCTCCTATTACCAGCAGATCGTGAAAGGGTTGATCATCGTCGGTGCCGTCTGGATCGACCGCGGGGGCAGGCGATGAATCGCGCGACCACCATCGTGGTTGGCGCCATCGCGGTCGCCGCGGCGGCCGCTTCGT
>JAANMY010004546.1_pt1 | contig 10329 bp, 7 predicted proteins | sample 7279691 | NCBI WGS metagenome assembly JAANMY01 (sample SAMN14094543, study PRJNA606508) | bioreactor metagenome | isolation source: A lab-scale SPAN reactor treating ammonium-rich wastewater day 388 | place: Ireland: Galway | collected 2018-02-07
CTGCACCTCGTTCGAGCCGCCGTAGATCGACACCTTGCGCATCGAGAAATAGCCGCGCGCGGCATCGTCGGCGGCCTCCGGCCGGACCCGCACGGCAAGATCGAGCAGCAGCTCGGTGGTCGCCTGCTGCAGTTCCGTGCCGCGGATCTTCAGCACCGACGCGGCGTGCTCGGCGGCGCCGAAGGCGCCCGCGGGCAGCCCCTTCAGCGCCAGCAGCTGCAGCGTCTCGAGCGCGGCGAGATCGGCCTCGTGCCGCGCCAGGCGCCCGGCCAGCGCAGGCTCGTCGGCCGCCCGCCGCCCGCCGGGGCCCGGGGCGGCCATCAGCGCCGCCGCCCGACCCAGCCGCAGCCGGCACAGCCCCACCCCCGCGATCGCGTGCCGCTCGTTGGCCAGCAGGAACTTGGCCACGTCCCAGCCGCGGTTCTCGGCGCCGACAAGGTTGGCCGCCGGCACGCGCACCGAATCGAAGAACACCTCGTTGACCTCGTGGCGGCCGTCGGCGGTGCGGATCGGGCGGACGCTGATCCCGGGCGTGCCCATGTCGATCAGCAGGAAGCTGATTCCCATCTGCTTGCGCGGCGCCGCCGGGTCGGTGCGCACGAGCGCGAAAATCCAGTCGGCATGCTGGGCGTAGCTGGTCCAGGTCTTCTGGCCGTCGACCACATAGGCGTCGCCGTCGCGCACCGCGCGGGTCGAAAGCCCCGCTAGGTCCGACCCGGCGCCCGGCTCCGAGAAGCCCTGGCACCACCAGATGTCCAGCGCCGCCGTCGCCGGCAGGAAGCGCGCCTTCTGCGCCCCGCTGCCGAAGGCGCACAGCACCGGGCCGATCATGTCGACGTTGAAGGGCAGCGGCTGGGGAACGCCCGCCACCTGGATCTCGTGCATCCACAGGAAGCGCTGCGTCGCCGTCCAGCCGCGCCCGCCCCATTCGGCCGGCCAGTGCGGAACCGCCAGCCCCGCGGCGTGCAGGGCCTTCTGCGCCGCCACGAAGTCGTCGCGCGCAAGCTCGCGGTCGGCGGCGTTGCGGTCGCGCAGGTCCGCCGGGACGATCCGGCGCAGGGTCGCGGCCAGCTCGTCGCGGAAGGCGCGTTCGTCGGCGGTCAGAAGATGGTCCATGCGCCCCACCCGCGGAGGCCGGGCAGGATGATCGCGTCGCCCGGCTCGGCGATGATCACCACGAAGCGGGCGTGATCGGCAAGGCCGGTGGGGGTCACATCTGCGAAGGGCTGCCCGCCGCCGCCGGACTTTCCAGGGCCGCCCGTTTGGTGGATGCTTCCCGAAGGCGAGGGGCGGCCGGCGGCGCGGTGCCGGATGCGGGGCAGGGCGGGCCCGGCCCGCCGCGGCGAGCAAGCGGGAGGTTGGGATGGAGATTGCAGGACTCTCGGCCCTGGTGACCGGCGGCGGCTCGGGCCTCGGGGCGGCGACGGCCGAGCTGCTGGCGGCCCGGGGGGCGCGCGTCGCCGTGATGGACCGCAACGCAGAGGCGGCCGCCGGGGTGGCGGCGAAGGTGCGGGGCCTGGCGCTGCCGGCCGACGTGACCAGCGAGGCCGAGGTCGCGGCCGCGCTCGACAAGGCCGCGGCCCTGCACGGCGTGCCGCGGGCGGTGGTGCTGTGCGCCGGGATCGGCGGGGCGGCGCGGATCCTCGGCCGCGACGGGCCCCATGACCTGGCGTTGTTCGAGCGGATGGTCCGCGTCAACCTGGTCGGCAGCTTCAACGTCATGCGGCTGGCGGCGCAGCGCATCGCGGCGGTGCCGCCGCTCGCCGCCGGCGAGGGGGGCGTGGTGGTGATGACCGCCTCGGTCGCCGCCTTCGAGGGGCAGGTGGGGCAGGCGGCCTATTCGGCCTCCAAGGGCGGCGTCGCGGGGATGACCCTGCCGGCCGCGCGCGAGCTGGCGCGGTTCGGCATCCGCGTCGTCACCCTCGCCCCGGGCATCTTCCGCACGCCCATGCTGTCCGACCTGCCGGCGGCCGACCAGGATGCGCTGGGCCGGGCCATTCCCTTCCCCGGCCGGCTGGGCGATCCGGCCGAATACGCTGCGCTGGTCGCCCATGTGCTGGAGAACCGCTACCTGAACGGCGAGACGATCCGTATCGACGGTGCGCTGCGGCTGGCGCCGCGCTGGCCATGAACGCCCGCCGGCCGCGCCCGGGGCGCCCGGCGGGGCAGGTGTCCCATGCGTGGGACACCCGCAAATCACTGACTTGCTTCGTATCTCCCTGCGCGAGCATGGGTTCCTTCACGGTCCTGCCAGGCTGCGGGCGGCGCCCGCTCAGCGGCGCAGCGCGCGCGCCGAGCGCTTGATGGCGTCGAACTGGCCGGTCGGCCGGTAGGGCCAGAGGTAGGACGGCAGGATCGCGTCGACGGGGGTCGGCACGATCCCGAGTTCGGCAAACCCCATCCGCCCGGCGGTCACGACGTTGTCGCGGGCAAGGTTGCGGACCTGGTCGCGGGTCAGCACCGCGTTGTGGAACAGCCCCAGCGTCGCCGTCTGGGCGAGGTCGAGCACGCCGGCCATGATCCGGGCGACGACGAAGGGCAGGCCGAGCACCAGCCGCCGCCGCCCGATCACCTGCAGCATCCGCTCCATGCAGGCGCGGAAGGTCAGCACCTCGGGCCCGCCAAGCTCGTAGATGCCGGGCCGGACGCCGCCGGTCGCGGCGCCGACCGCTGCGGCGGCCACGTCCTCGACGAAGACCGGCTGGAAGCGGGTCGCCGCGCCCACCACCGGCAGCACCGGGCCGAACCGCGCCATCGCCGCGAAGCGGTTGAAGAAGCGGTCCTCGGGGCCGAACACCACCGACGGGCGCAGGATCACCGCCCGCGGGAAATGCTCGAGCACGTGCTCCTCGCCCTCCGCCTTGGTCCGGGCGTAGGCGCTGGGGCTCTGGCGGTCCGCCCCGATCGCCGAGATGTGCACGAGGCGGGCCACCCCGGCGGCCGCCGCCGCCCGGGCGATGCGCCCCGGCGCCTCGGCCTGCACCGGGCCGAAGCGGTTCGGTCCCCGCTCGGCCAGGATGCCGACGCAGTTCACGACCGCATCCGCCCCCGCCAGCGCCGCGGCCACCGAGGCGTCGTCGCGGACGTTGCAGAGCACCGGCTCGACCTGGCCGACCACGCCGTAGGTGCGAACGAAGCCCGCCTCGTTCGGCCGCCGCACCGCGACGCGCACCCGCCAGCCTGCGCGCGCCAGCCCGCGGGCGATGTAGCGCCCGATGAAGCCCGATCCGCCGTAGATCGTGACCAGCCCGGTCATGCCCCGCCTCCGCTGCCGCCGTCGCGGGCGACCTCTACCGCCCGCCCCGCCCCCGGGCAAGACGCCACGGCGCCGCAACGCGGCGCCGGCCGCCGCCACGATCGCTGTTGGTGGACCGCATGGCGGCTGCTAGCGTGTCACTATGTCAAATGCTGCATTGCCGATTCACCACCACCCATCTCCGGAGCATCCCATGCCTCTTGCCACCGCGTCCCGCCTTCGGCGTGCCATCCTGTCGGCTGTGCTTGCCCTTGCCGCAGCCGCCGCCCTGCCCGGCGGGGCCGCCGCCCAGTCCGTGGATTTCCGCGGGGTCTCCTATGTCTCCGACTTCAACGCCGCCTGCGTGGCCGACGGCTGGACCGGGACGGCCCTCTTCAATCTCCGCTACCGCCCCTTCGGTCTGGGCAGCAACACCGACAGCCGGCTGGCCTTCTTCGACCGCTTCTATGCGGCCGGCTACAGGCTTGACGGCCGCCGCTTCGACCGCACCTGGCGTGATGTCGACGCCGGGCAGGTGGGCTCGTCGCACTGGGCATACGACGCGGGCACGTCGCAGGTTCGTGTCACCACCCATGCCCCGGCGACGCTGACCGACACCACGCCCCAGATCCGCCTCGTCGGCCAGATCCGCGGCTGGGGCGGGGTGCCCGGCTGCATCGCGAGGTTCGAGGCGACGGTGCTCCGCCAGCGCTGAGCGCGGTGCGGGCGCCGCCTCGGGTGCGGCGCCCGCCCTCAGCCGTAGCGCGACACCGGTGTGCCGGCGATCGCCGACATGTTCAGCAGCCCGCGGGGGGTGATCGAGGGCGTGACGATGTGGGCGCGGTTGCCCATGCCCATCAGGATCGGCCCGACCTCGAGCCCGTTGCCGCGCATGCGCAGGATGTTGCGCACGCCGCTGGCGGTGTCGGCCGAGGCGAAGACGAGGATGTTGGCAGGCTCGGCGTAGCGGGCGGCGGGGAAGATGCGGGCGCGCAGCTCGGGGTCGAGCGCAAGGTCGATCGACATCTCGCCCTCGTAGGCGAAATCCACCCCGCGGGCGTCCAGGAGCGCCAGCGCCGCGCGCATCCGCTGGGCGCTGGCGGTGTCGAGGTTGCCGAACTGCGACTGCGAGCACAGCGCGACGCGCGGGCTGAGGCCGAAGCGGCGGGCATGGCGCGCCGCCCCGGCCGCGGTCTCGGCGATCTGCTCGGGCGAGGGCTCGGGGTGCACCTGGGTGTCGGCGATGAGGAGCGGCCCCTCCTCCTGGATCATCAGCGACAGTGCCCCGATCGGGCGCAGCCCGTCGCGCGCCAGCACCTGTCCGACGTAGTTCAGATGCCACAGGAACTGGCCGAACGTGCCGCAGATGAGCGAATCGGCCTCGCCGCGGTGCACCATGACGGCGCCGATCGCCGTGGTGTTGGTGCGCAGGATGGCGCGGGCGAGGTCGGGGGTGACGCCGCGCCGCTCCATCAGCCCGTGGTAGGTTTCCCAGTAGGCGCGGTAGCGGCGGTCGCTTTCGGGATTGACGATCTCGAAGTCGCGGTCGGGCCGGATCGGCAGGCCGGCGCGCTCGGCCCGCATCGCCACCACCTCGGGCCGGCCGATCAGGATCGGTACCTCGGTGGTCTCCTCGAGGATCGCGTTGGCGGCACGCAGCACGCGCTCGTCCTCGCCCTCGGCGAAGACGATCCGCCGGCTCGCCTCGCGCGCCGCCTCGAAGACCGGCCGCATCAGCAGGGCCGAGCGGAACACCGAGCCGTCGAGCCGCTGCTTGTAGGCGGCGAGGTCCGCAAGCGGCCGCGTCGCGACCCCCGAGTCCATCGCCGCCCGCGCCACTGCCGGGGCAACCACGCCCATCAGGCGGGGGTCGAACGGCTTGGGGATCAGGTAGTCGGGGCCGAAGGTGAGGCTCTCGCCACGATAGGCGGCGGCGGCCTCGGCGCTGGTGGTGGCGCGTGCCAGCGACGCGATGCCCTCGATGCAGGCGATCTGCATGGCGTCGTTGATCTCGGTCGCGCCGACGTCGAGGGCGCCGCGGAAGATGAAGGGAAAGCAGAGGACGTTGTTGACCTGGTTGGGATAGTCCGACCGGCCGGTGGCGATGATGGCGTCGGGGGCGGCGGCGCGCGCCTCCTCGGGCATGATCTCGGGCGTGGGGTTGGCGAGCGCGAAGATGATCGGCCGGGCGGCCATGCGCCGCACCATCGCCCCGCTCAGCACGCCCGGACCGGAGAGGCCGAGGAAGAGGTCGGCGCCCTCGATCACCTCGGCCAGCGTCCGCTGCCCGCCGGGCTGGGCGAAGGCCGCCTTCTGCGGCGTCATGTCGGCCGTGCGGCCCTCGTGCACCAGCCCGTGCAGGTCGCACAGCCAAATCGCCTCGCGCGGCACGCCGAGCTTGACCAGCATGTTGAGGCAGGCGATGCCCGCCGCCCCGCCGCCGGTCGAGACGACGCGGATGTCCTCGAAGCGCTTGCCCGCGACCCGCAGCGCATTGGTCACCGCCGCCCCGACGACGATGGCGGTACCGTGCTGGTCGTCGTGGAAGACCGGGATGCGCATCCTGCGCCTGCAGATCTCCTCGACGGTGAAGCAGTCCGGCGCCTTGATGTCCTCGAGGTTGATGGCGCCGAAGGTTGGCTCGAGCGCGCAGACGATCTCGGCCAGCTTCACCGGGTCGGGCTCGTCGAGCTCGATGTCGAAGCAGTCGATGTTGGCGAACTTCTTGAACAGGACCGCCTTGCCCTCCATCACCGGCTTGGCGGCAAGCGGCCCGATGGCGCCGAGCCCCAGCACCGCGGTGCCGTTCGACACCACCGCGACGAGGTTGCCGCGGCCGGTGAAGCGGCGGGCGCTGGCCGGGTCGGCGCGGATCTCGAGGCAGGCCTCGGCCACCCCCGGCGAATAGGCGCGCGACAGGTCGCGGCCGTTGGCGAGCGGCTTGGTCGCCCGCACCTCCAGCTTTCCCGGGCGCGGGAACTCATGGTAGTCGAGCGCGGCCTGGCGCGCCCCTTCCTGGCGTTGGTCGCTCATGCCGCGGGCCCTTTGTTTAGCGTTCAACTATCTCCGGCGCGCCCATCGGGCATACTCCGCCGCGGGGCGCCCCATCAAGCGGAACTTGCATCCCGCCCGGGCTGCCGTCACTCTGGCCCGGCCGCCCCGTGGGCGGCAGGGGAGGGGTGGATGACGCTGGTCGAGCAGGCCGAGGCGGTGCGCGTGCGGGCCTATGCGCCCTATTCGGGCTTCCTGGTGGGGGCGGCGATCCGCGGCAGGGGCGGGGCCGTGCACCTCGGCTGCAACGTCGAGAACGCCGCCTATCCCGAGGGCACCTGCGCCGAGGCCGGGGCGATCGCGGCGATGGTGGCCGCCGGCGAGACCGTGATCGAGGAGGTCGCGGTGATCGCCGACGCCCCCGACCCGGTGCCGCCCTGCGGCGGCTGCCGCCAGAAGCTGGCCGAGTTCGCTGCCCCCGACGTGCCGGTGATCCTGGCCACCACCGCCGGCGCGCGGCGCATCACCACGGTGGGCGAGCTGCTGCCGGGGATGTTCTCGGCCCGCTTCCTGGGGGCCTGAGCGGGATGGACGCTCGCCGCATCATCGCCGCCGTCCGCGACCGCCGCGCGCTGTCGGATGCCGAGGCCCTCTGGTTCGCGCGCGGGCTTGCGGACGGCACCGTGAACGACGCGCAGGCGGCCGCCTTCGCCATGGCGGTGCTGTGCCGCGGCCTGACCGGGGCAGGGCGGGTCGCGCTGACACGGGCAATGCGCGATTCGGGCGAGGTCATGGCCTGGGACCTGCCCGGACCGGTCCTCGACAAGCATTCCACCGGCGGCATCGGCGACTGCACATCGCTGCTGCTTGCCCCCGCGCTGGCGGCCTGCGGCGCCTATGTGCCGATGGTCTCGGGCCGCGGTCTCGGCCACACCGGCGGCACGCTCGACAAGCTCGAGGCGATCCCGGGATACCGCACCGGGCTCGCGCCCGACGAGTTCCGCCGCGTCGTGGCCCAAACTGGCTGCGCCATCGTCGCCGCCAGCGACCGCGTCGCCCCCGCCGACCGGCGTCTCTACGCCATCCGCGACGTCACCTCGACGGTGGAATCGATCGACCTGATCACCGCTTCGATCCTGTCGAAGAAGCTTGCCGCCGGGCTCGAGGCGCTGGTGCTCGACGTCAAGTGCGGCTCGGGCGCCTTCATGAAGACGCCGGAGGATGCCGGGGCGCTGGCGCGCGCGCTGGTCGCCGCGGCCCAGGGTGCCGGCTGCATGACGCGGGCGCTGATCACCGACATGAGCCAGCCGCTCGCCGCCGCCGCCGGCAACGCGCTGGAGGTGATCGAGGTCATGGAGACGCTGACCGGCACCTCGGTCAACCACGCGCTCTGGGACGTGACGGTGGCGCTGGGCGGCGAGGCGCTGGCGCTGGGAGGGCTGGCGGCCGACGCCGCCGACGGCGAGGAGAAGGTCGCGGCGGTGCTGCGCTCGGGCCGGGCGGCCGAGGTCTTCGGCGCCATGGTCGCGGCCCAGGGCGGGCCGACCGACTTCGTCGAGCGCTGGCCCGACCGGCTGCCCTCGGCCCCGGTAGTGCGCGAGGTCGGTGCCGAGCGGCGCGGCTATGTCACCGCGATCGACGGCTTTGCCCTCGGGATGGCAGTGGTCGACCTCGGCGGCGGCAGGCGGGTGCAGGGCGACCGGGTGAACCCCTCGGTGGGGCTGTCCGAGATCGCCGGCATCGGCGAGGAGGTTGCCCCCGACCTGCCGCTCGCGCTGATCCACGCCCCCTCCGAGGCAGCAGCCGACGCGGTCGAGGCGGCGGTGCGGGCGGCCTTCGCGGTCGGGCCCGATGAGGTGGACGATCCGCCCTTGATCATCGCGCGGGTCGGCTGATGGCCCGCGCCGTCGTCGTGGTGATGGACAGCGTCGGCATCGGCGGCGCCCCCGACGCCGCCGCCTTCGGCGACGAGGGCGCCAACACGGTGCTGCACATCGCCGAGGCCTGCGCCGCCGGCCGGGCCGATGCGGGCCGGGCCGGGCCGCTGCGGCTGCCGGTGCTCGACGGCCTCGGCCTCGGTGCCGCCGTCCGCCTGGCCTCGGGGCGCGCGGCGCCTGGCCTCGGGGCGGCGCCCGGCGGCCTGTGGGGGGCGGCAACCGAGGTGTCGCGCGGCAAGGACACGCCCTCGGGCCACTGGGAGCTTGCCGGCGTGCCGGTTCCCTGGGAGTGGACGACCTTCCCCGACACCGTCCCGGCCTTTCCCGACGCGCTTGCCGCCGAGGCCGCGCGGCTGGCCGGCACCGCGGGAATCCTCGGCAACTGCCGCGCCTCGGGTACCGAGATCATCGCCCGCCTTGGCGCCGAGCATCTGCGCAGCGGCTGGCCGATCTGCTACACCTCGGCCGACAGCGTCTTCCAGATCGCCGCGCATGAGGAGGCCTTCGGTCTCGGCCGCCTGCTTGCGCTCTGCGAGCGGCTGGCGCCGCGGCTGCATGCGATGCGCGTCGGCCGGGTGATCGCGCGGCCCTTCACTGGCAGCGATGGAGAGGGCTTCCGGCGCACGCCGAACCGGCGCGACTTTGCCGTCCCGCCGCCCGCCCCGACCCTGCTCGACCGGGCGGCGGCGGCCGGGCGGCAGGTCATCGGGGTGGGCAAGATCGGCGACATCTTCTCCGGCCGCGGCCTTACCGAGTCGCACAGGGGCAAGAGCGATCTTGAACTTTCCGGACATCTGGCACGGGCCATCGGGGCGGCAGAGGACGGATCGCTGACCTTCGCCAACTTCGTGGAGTTCGACAGCCTGTGGGGCCACCGGCGTGACGTGGCCGGCTACGCCCGCGCGCTCGAGGCCTTCGACGGCTGGGCCGCGGGCTGGATCGCGCAGGCGCGGCCGGGGGATCTGGTCCTGTTCACCGCCGACCACGGCAACGACCCCACCTGGCCGGGTACCGACCACACCCGCGAGCGGGTGCCGGTGCTTGCCCACGGGGCGGGGCGGAAGGCGGCGGGGCTGGTGGCCTTCGCCGATGTCGCGTCCTCGGTCGCGGCACATCTGGGCCTGCCGGATGCCGGGCCGGGAAGGAGCTTCCTGTGATCCCGAAGGTCGAGCTGCACCTGCATCTGGAGGGGGCGGCGCCGCCGTCCTTCGTGCGCGGGCTGGCACGGGCGCGGGGGGTGGACCTTGCCGGCATCTTCGACGCCGCCGGCAACTACTGCTTCCGCGACTTCGCCCACTTCCTGCGCGTCTACGAGGCGGCGACCTCGGTGCTGACCACGCCGGCCGACTATGCGGCGTTGACCGCGGCGGTCATCGAGGCGCGGGCCGCCGACGGGGTGATCTACCTCGAGACGTTCCTCTCGCCCGACTTCTGCGGCGGCGGCGACATCGCCGCCTGGCGCGAGTATCTCGCCGCCATCGCCGAGGCGGCGGCCAGCGCCCCGGCGGTCGAGCTGCGCGCCATCGTCACCTGCGTCCGCCACTTCGGGCCCGGGCGGGCGCGGCAGATCGCCCGCTGCGCGGCCGAGACCGCGGGCGCCTTCCTGGTCGGCTTCGGCATCGCCGGCGACGAGACGGCCGGCCGGCCGGCCGACTTCGCCTGGGCCTTCGACTGCGCCCGCGAGGCGGGCCTGCGGCTGACCGCCCATGCCGGCGAGTGGGGCGGGCCCAGTTCGGTGCGCGAGGCGCTGGCCGCGCTCGGCGTCGAGCGCATCGGCCATGGCGTGCGCGCTGCCGAGGACCCCGCGCTGGTGGACGAACTGGCCGAGCGCGGCGTCGTGCTCGAGGTCTGCCCGGGCTCCAACATCGCGCTGGGGCTTTACCCCGACTTCCGCCGCCATCCGGTCGGCCGGCTGCACCAGCGGGGGGTGAAGGTGACGCTGTCGACCGACGACCCGCCCTTCTTCGCCACCAGCCTGGAACGCGAATACGCCCAGCTGGCCGATGCCTTCGGCTGGGACGCGGGGGTCTTCGCCGCGATCAACGCCACCGCGGCGCTGCCCGATGTCACCGGACGCTATGAAGGATGGAGCGGCTGGGGCACGCTCAACCTGACGCAGAACGGCGATACGGTAACCGGCTGTTACGAATATCAGGCGGGGCGCGT
>JAANMY010004551.1_pt1 | contig 10324 bp, 7 predicted proteins | sample 7279691 | NCBI WGS metagenome assembly JAANMY01 (sample SAMN14094543, study PRJNA606508) | bioreactor metagenome | isolation source: A lab-scale SPAN reactor treating ammonium-rich wastewater day 388 | place: Ireland: Galway | collected 2018-02-07
CACATCAAAATTTTTGGCGGTGGCGGCGGTGTAATCCTTCCCGAAGAAATTAAGGATTTAATGGATTACGGCGTAACGAGAATTTATTCTCCTGATGACGGCCGGGAACTTGGCTTGCAGGGAATGATAGATGATCTCGTACAGAAATCAGATTACGCAACCGGTGAAAACATCAGTGTTACAGATTTGGACAAAATCAATTTCGAAGATTCAAAATCCATCGCTGAAGTTATTTCCGCTGTTGAAAACTTTTCTGAATCGAAACCAGATTTAGTAAGAGAAATCGATGAAAGAGCAAAAGATTCCACCATTCCGATCATCGGGATTACCGGAACCGGAGGTGCAGGAAAATCTTCTTTAACTGACGAACTGGTACGCAGATTCATCCGTTCCAATCCGGAGAAAAAAATTGCTATTATTTCAATCGATCCATCTAAAAAGAAAACAGGCGGTGCACTTTTGGGCGACAGAATCCGTATGAATTCTATCAATGATCCCCGTGTTTATATGCGTTCAATGGCAACGCGTGAGAACAATGTTTCGGTTTCTCCGCACATTCATTCCGCGTTAAATATTTTAAAAATTGCAAAACCCGATGTCATTGTTTTGGAAACTTCCGGAATTGGTCAGTCAGGTTCCGAAATTACCGATATTGCTGATGTTTCGATGTACGTTATGACTCCGGAATATGGCGCGTCAACGCAGCTGGAGAAAATCGATATGCTCGATTATGCAGATTTGGTCGCTTTAAATAAATCCGACAAACGGGGCGCTTTGGACGCGTTGCAGGCGGTAAAAAAACAGTTTCAGAGAAATCATCTGCTGTTCGAGCAGCCTTTGGAAGAAATGCCGGTTTACTCGACGAAAGCAAGCCAGTTCAACGATTGGGGAACGACTGAACTTTACAATGAATTAATTAAAAAAGTAAACGAAAAGTTCGACGGATTAAATCTGAGCGGATATATTGAGCAGAATGTATCCGAAGAAACCACCATTATTCCGCCCAAAAGAGTCCGTTATCTGTCAGAAATTGTGGAAACTAACCGTGCTTATGACAAAGAAGTGGTTGATCAGGCACTCATCGCTAAGAAAATGTACCTCCTCGAGGGTGCGAAGGTGCTTATTGAGGACGATCAGCATACGCAAGACAAGCTTGAGAAGGTTTTCCTGAAAACAAAAAAAGAGCTTTCCGAAGAAAATGCAGCCTTCCTGCACGGCTGGCATCGCTTCAAAGAAGAGCTGGAAGCTGAAACCTACTCCTATTTTGTACGTGGAAAGGAAATTAAGGTTCAGACCAAATCTGAAACGCTTTCCCATCTACAGATTTCAAAAATCGCTTTGCCGAAATTCCAGGACTGGGGCGATTTGATCCGCTGGAAAGGTCAGGAAAATGTTCCGGGCGCATTTCCATTCACAGCGGGAATTTATCCTTTTAAAAGAACCGGTGAAGATCCAACAAGAATGTTCGCGGGTGAAGGCGGACCGGAAAGAACCAACCGCAGATTCCATTATGTTTCGGCGGATATGGACGCGAAAAGACTTTCTACGGCTTTCGATTCGGTGACGCTTTACGGTCAGGATCCTGCATTTCCACCTGATATTTATGGAAAAATCGGTAATGCGGGAGTTTCTATTGCGACTTTAGATGACGCGAAAAAACTGTATTCAGGTTTCGATTTGGTGAATGCCATGACTTCCGTTTCGATGACGATTAACGGTCCCGCGCCAATGTTGCTCGCATTTTTCATGAATGCTGCGATAGACCAGAATTGTGAAAAATATATTCAGGAAAATAATCTTTGGGATAAAGTCGAAGCCCGATTAAAAGAAAAATTTGATGATAAAGGACTTAAACGTCCAAGTTACAGCGGCGATCTTCCGCCTTCCAATAACGGTTTGGGTTTAAAATTACTCGGTTTAACGGGTGATGAAATTCTTGATGCTGATGTTTACGCAAAAATAAAAGCGGAAACCATTGCGACTGTACGGGGAACAGTTCAGGCCGATATTTTAAAAGAAGACCAGGCGCAGAATACCTGTATTTTTTCTACGGAATTTGCATTGAGGCTGATGGGTGACGTTCAGGAATATTTCATCAAAGAAAAAGTAAGAAACTTCTATTCGGTGTCGATTTCAGGTTATCACATCGCGGAAGCGGGCGCTAATCCGATTTCCCAACTCGCATTTACGCTGGCAAACGGTTTCACATATGTGGAATATTACCTGAGCCGCGGAATGGATATCAACGATTTTGCTCCGAATTTATCCTTCTTCTTCTCGAACGGAATTGATCCGGAATATGCAGTAATCGGTCGTGTAGCGAGAAGAATCTGGGCAAAAGCAATGCGCGAAAAATACCATGCCAATGAAAGAAGCCAGATGCTGAAATACCACATTCAGACTTCCGGCCGTTCACTTCACGCTCAGGAAATCGATTTTAATGATATCAGGACGAGTTTACAGGCTTTGTATGCCATCTACGACAACTGTAACTCGCTGCACACCAATGCTTATGACGAAGCGATTACTACGCCGACAGAAGAGTCTGTAAGAAGAGCAATGGCAATTCAGTTGATTATCAATAAAGAACTCGGTTTGGCGAAAAACGAGAATCCTTTGCAGGGTTCATTTATTATTGAAGAACTGACGGATTTGGTGGAAGAAGCTGTTTATGCGGAATTCGACCGAATCACTGAGCGTGGCGGCGTTCTTGGCGCGATGGAAACCATGTATCAACGTTCGAAAATTCAGGAAGAATCCATGCATTATGAATGGCTGAAACATACCGGCGAATACCCAATTATCGGGGTAAATACTTTCCTTGGAAAAGACGGTTCGCCAACGGTTTTACCGGGCGAAGTCATCCGTTCAACTGAAGAAGAGAAGCAACTGCAGATCAAAAATCTGGAAAATTACCAGAACGCAAATGCCGCAAACACTGAAAATGCTTTAAAACAACTGCAGCACGGCGCCATTAATCAGGAGAATCTTTTTGAACTGATGATGGAAGCGGTAAAATACTGCTCTTTAGGTCAGATTACGAACGCTCTTTTTGAAGTCGGCGGAATGTACAGAAGGAATATGTAATTTTAACTGCTTAAAAACTTAAAAACCGTGTTAAAGTTAATGATTGACACGGTTTTTGCTTTAGGTTGAAAATGTAATTCAAACTTTCGGTAATGGTATTAAAAATTTACTCCAATTATTTTCTTTTTCTCTTCTTCATTTTAATTTCGTGTAAATCTGAACCCATAAAAATCGCGGATGACTCAGCCGTCCGAAATGCCATTGTTGACAGCACCATTACCGCCTTTCAGAAAAAATTACTTGCACAGCAGATCGATTCGGTATTTTCAAAAACCAAATTCAACGGAAGTATTTCTATCGTACAGAACGGCGAAAAATTATATGAAAGTGAAAATGGACTGGAAGATTTTCAAACTAAAGCTAAACTTGACAGTAATTCAGTTTTTGCGATTGCCTCGGTGAGTAAACAGTTTACAGCAGTTTTAATTCTGTTTCAGGAAGATGCCGGAAAACTGACTACTGAAGATAAGGTCTCGAAATATCTTCCTGAATTTCAGAATAAATCATTCGGAAATATCACCGTTCATCAGTTACTGAACCACACTTCCGGCATCAGTGATTTAGGAAATGGACTCCAGTCGAATCCCGGGGAGAAATTTAATTATTCCAACAAAGGATATAGGTTTTTGGGAGAAATTGTAGCCAAGGTTTCAGGTAAATCCTACGATGAAAATGCCCGAGCGCTTTTTAGAAAAGCGGGAATGATACATTCTTCCACTGCCAATTTATTTGAAGGAACTCATCTCGCTGGTGCGAATCTGGGCAACGCGTCGAGGTTTGAAAAGATATCGAATATGCCGAAGCGGCTTGCAAATAAAGAAATTTCTGTTCCGGCTGGCGGAATTTTATCGACAGTTGCAGATTTACACCGGTGGAATTCGGCGTTATATAGCGGAAAGATTTTAAAGCCAGAATCGCTGAAGAAGTTCATGACCAAATCTTCAGAAACCCAGCATCCGATTTTGGGGAAAGTGGGGTATGGCTATGGAATTATGATGAATGAAGGTCCGCCAGAATCTTACTTTCATTCCGGTTATGTGAAAGGCTCTCCGTCGCTCAATATTTATTATCCGAAAACCAAAACTTCAGTAGTAATTTTATCGAATATCGCAGATGAATCTAAGGGGAAAAACGCGATTTTTAATCCTCATAAAGAAGTTAAAAAGATTGCAGATGCTGTTGAAAATGTAGTTTCAGATTTTCAGAAATAAATTAATCAGCGAAGTGTTTTTCTGAGTTCATCCAGAAATCCTGCAAATCGTTCAGGCGTTTTTCTGTTTTCAAAGCCGGGAATGAACTGATGTTTTTCGAGAATCTTCTCTGTTGATATTCCGGCGAGCATATTGCCGTAAACAAATTCATTCGAAGCTTCCAGAAAATCCGCCATTTCTTTTAAGTTCGATTTGTTGCCCGTGGTAAGTTCCGGTTTGTTGGCGTGACCGAAGATAAAAATCGTATCATTATCAAAGGTTTTTTGCGCTTTTTCCAGAACTTTGATCCAGTTTCTGGAATCTGAACCGTCGGCAGTACGGTAAACGGGAATCATATTATTAAACATCAAATCTCCCATGTGAACAACGTTGTCATTTTCAAAATGATACATGACATCACCGAAAGTATGTCCGTTCCCGAAATGGTAGCCTGTAATTTTCTGGTTTCCCAAATCAATTTTGTACCGGTCTTCGAAAAGAATGTTGGCATATCGCTGCTCAGCTAGTTTATTGCTTTTTTCTGCTGCCAAACGCTGAAGTTCAGGAACACGTTTATGGGCAATAATTTTGGTGTTGGAGTCTTTAAAAGCAATATTTCCAGAAGTATGATCCCCATGATGATGCGTGTTACAGAGATAGAGTACAGGTTTTCCTTTTCCCGAAATTGCATCTAAAACAGGCTGAATGGAATCTGCAAACTGGGAGTCGATGACCACAAACCCGTCCGTAGTTTCGAAAACGCCAACTGTTCCGCCTTTATTTGTGTATCTGCTGACATTTCTACGGACTTTGGAGAGATTTCCGGCACCTAGAATTAAAGGTTCAAATAACTGTTGATTCAAAGTTTGTGATGAACTGCAACTTAAAAGACTGGGTACAAAAGCCAGACCCAAACCTGCTGCAAATGTGGTAGCGAGAAATTCTTTTCGGTCCATTTTCAATATTTTTATTAAAAGTAAACTTTTTTTTATAAACCGTAAGATGAAGGAAAATTCCCGATAAGTTGCTTAAATTTGCCGCAATGCAAACCGAAAAAATTATCTTGGGAATCGACCCCGGAACCACAATTATGGGTTTCGGACTGATTTCTGTCGTCAAAGGAAAAATGGAAATGATCTCGATTCACGAATTAATTCTAAAGAAGTATCCTAATCACGAAACCAAACTTAAAGTGATTTTCGATAAAACGCTGGCACTTATCGATGAATTTCATCCAGATGAGGTGGCGCTGGAAGCCCCCTTTTTCGGCAAAAACGTACAGAGTATGCTGAAGCTCGGGAGAGCGCAGGGTGTGGCGATGGCTGCCTCGCTTCATCGCGATATTCCCATCACTGAATATTCTCCGAAGAAAATTAAGATGGCGATTACCGGAAACGGAAATGCGAGCAAAGAGCAGGTCGCCGGAATGTTGCAGAATCTTCTTAACCTCAAAGAGTTCCCAACTAAATATCTCGATGCTTCGGATGGGTTGGCAGTGGCTGTCTGTCACCATTTCAATTCAGGAAATGTGGTTTCCGATAAGAGTTATTCGGGATGGGACAGCTTTCTCAAACAGAACCCCGACCGTTTAAAATAAAAACTCCTTCAAGAATATTGAAGGAGTTTTTTTTAAGAGTTGATAAATTTTAAGGTTGCCAGAATGACCATTGTGTACCATTAAAAACCGCAAGTATTTTATTTGCGGAATCATATACGATCATTCCCGCGGCGGGATTTTTAATATTGAGATGTGGTGATGGTACCTGTGGTAAGATCATCGCTTTATTTGGATCCGAAAGGATTAGAATCCCGGAAACCTGAGCCTGAGGTATTGCTGAAGGCCCGATAACGGTTTTTGCCGTGGGATTTTCTGCGATAGTTACGAATGGATTTACGATACCGTTGTTTTTTGCAGCGTTACCAGTGAGGTTTTGCCAGGTTCCGTTGCCAAGTTTCATTTTCATAACTTTATCTGAGTAATCCATGATCAGGGTGCCGGGGACAGCATTTGTTGCATCTGAGGCAGCAACATAAGGCAATATAATTCCGCGTTCTTCCGTACCGAATTCCAGTGAAACTGAGGAGTTGGTTACTTCGGTTTTCGTGCCGGGATTAATGATGACCTGTGCGAATATTATAGTGGAAAATAAAAGTGACGATAGCGTTAAAAATGTTTTCATGTATTTTAATTAATAATTAAAAAGAGGGACAGGTTGGTGTAGTGAAAGTATGCCACGCGGGTGCAGCATCACCAGCTTTCAGCGTGTAAATTTTTGGCTGTCCGTCACTGAGGTCAAAAACCATCATTCCTTCTACAGGAATCAGGATCGCGCCGGTGTTTTCTACCCGGTTAATGACGAAACCTTTGGTTTGGGATTCCAGTGCCATATGTCCGCCCTGAGCTTTTTCCGGCCAAAAATCCGGAGTCGTTGATGAAAATACGCCCGCTCTTCCCAATGCTGTAATTCCGAATTTTGTAGGGTATTTATTGACGGGATCCATCACAGGATCTCTATAACACGCACAATTGATGGAGCCCGCAGGGCTTACTTCCAAAGTTACGGTTGTAGTTGAAACTACCTGATAGGAAGTAGGTGTATTATCGTAAGGGTAAGAAACTGTTAGAGAATAAACATAGGTGCCATCGAGTGCGAAAGGCCCCAATGAAGGATCCGGAATGCTGTTGGCATCGCCAGGCGCTGTAAAACTGCCTATCAGGGGACTGAAGGTGTAACCTGCCGGTCCGCTCTCAAGTTTAAGCTCATAATTCACAGTCTTGCCTGCGGGTACAATTCCGGTAAAACCTGCGGTGAGGTTTACAGGTGTAAGGATGTCGCCCACGCAGACCTTAAGCGTGCTTAGCGAAAGTTGCGCCGCTAAACTTCCACCGTAATTATTAAGCTGCACAAATGTATATGGTGAACTTGAATCGATACACACTCCATATTCTGATTCTACCAAAGTGCCGTCGGCATTGTAAAATTTGATTTTTTGATTTCCAGTACAGCTGATCCCAAGTTGCTGTAGGCCGTTTGATCCTAATCCACTTTCGGTACCAACCGCGTTGTAATCGGTAATAATAATGGAATTCCCGCTTCTCAGGCCAAGTGACGAATTAAGTGCCTTGAAGTAAAATACACCACCTAAAATATAAACATTTTGTTGATCACCAAGCAGTTTAAGTTCCACAGGGCCACTTTCTAAGTTTATTCTTCCGACATTGGGTCCGGAGGATACAGATGTGTATACATTCACAACAGGATTATTTGCCAGAATATAAAGATTGCCGAAATAGTAAGTTTGGCTTGTATTTACCGTCACCTCCGTTCCTTGCGTTATAAATACGTTATAATCACTCTGCGCAGTGGATGTAGTTCCCACGCCGGGTGCGGTTGTTGCAGGGATCCAGGCGCAAACACCTCCTGAACAGGTATAAACTTCCCAGGTGGAAGCTTCAGTCCAGTTACCTGTGATTTTCGAACGGTAATCTCCTTGTATAGGGGGTGGGGCAGCCTGAGCGGCGATAGAAATGGTTAGTAAAAAGAAGGCAAACTGCAAAAGTTTCAATGATAACTTTCTGTAAGAAAAAATAGAATATTGTTGCATTATAAGTTTAGATTTTTCTTTAATCATTCTGGGAATTGCTGCGACAAGCTTTGGGGAACAATATTAACCAGATAACCATCATAGATTTTATTTTTGGGATAAATATAAAGGAATTATTTGGGATATTATGTTAATTAGTGATCAAAAAAACTAAGATAATGAAAACCAACAGGTTTAATACATAAGCCTTCATGCAGAATGGTAAGATAATCTAAAAATAAGATCTCCTTCAAACGATAATGAAGGAGATCTTGTTTTAGAAAATAGTAATTCTTTTTAGGGCTTCCAGAATGACCATTGTGTACCGTTATAAACGGCCAGCATTTTCTCCGCAGCATCATATACCAGCATTCCGGCGGCAGGATTTTTAATATTTAAGTGAGGTGAATTGACTTTAGGTAAAATCATAGCCTTGTTTGTGTCAGCCAGGACAAGTATACCGGGCACAATAGGCTGGGGTAGATTTGAAGAGCCGATGATTACCTGTGCTGTAGCGTGATGTTGACTAGTCCCAGGAACATTTGAAAGATTATTCACTTTTGCAGCGGCACCCGTTAGGTTTTGCCAGGTTCCGTCAGCCAGTTTTAATTTTACAGCTCTGTCGGCCGGATCCATAATAAATGTTCCTGCGACAGCGTTTGCGGCAGCTGTTTCCGCCACATACGGAAGAATTATTCCACGAGATTCATTTCCGAATTCCAGGGACACAGAATTGTTGGTTACCGAGGTTTGGATGCCAGGGTTAATTATAACCTGGGCGAACATAACGGGTGCTGTAAGCAACCCGAAGATTGATAAGAAATTTTTCATGTATTGTGTTTTAAAGACTAGGGCAAGCCGGAGTAGAAAAGACATGCCACGCGAATAAGGAATCGCCATCTTTCCGGGTGTAGATTTTGAGTTTACCGACACTTAAATCAAAAATCATCATCCCTTCAACAGGAATTGCGATTGCGCTGGTGTTTGCTACCCTATTGATAACAAAACCTGCTGTCTGCGATTCGATGGCGATATGTCCGCCTTCTCTAAGAGTTGGCCATGAATCCGCTGAGGAACTTCCGTCAGTGCCAGCTCTGTCGAATGAACTGATTCCCAACTTTGTTGGATATTTGGAGGAGTTATCCCTTGCAGCATCTCTATAGCATGCACAAGCCGCACTACCTGAAGGCCGCACAATGATAGTCACCTGCTCGGTGGATGACATGGTATAACTGGCATCGAACAGATAAGATACTGTCAAAGAAAAGACATAAGTTCCTGGTATCGTAAGTGCACCTAAAGATGGGTCCGGAATACTGGCTGCCGTACCTGGGTCGGTAAATGTTCCGCTTAAACCTGTATAGGAATAGCCGGCAGGCCCGCTGACAAGTTGAATATTATAAGTGATGATTTTACCATCTGGAATACTTCCTGTATAATTGGTTAGCAATGTTGAGGAACTCCCCGCGCACAATTGGGCAGGAGATGCTGTAAGGATAGCGGATATGCTGCCACCGTTGCTGTTCACTGCCACAAAATTGTAGTCGGAATTGTTACCGTTGCAGACCATATAATTTTGCGCTACCGTGCCGTTGGCATTGTAAAATTTCACCTGCTTATTACCGGTGCATCCATTTTGTAAAGGTTGAAGTCCATTGGATCCTAAAATCTGGTTTGTTCCGTTATAGTTGTTAACTACAAGGGCATTTCCGTTCAGTAAACCCACAACGGTATTGTTTGTTTCGAAATAGAGAACACCTCCGTAAATAAAAATATCCTGGTCATTTCCCAATAAGAAGAAATTTACGCCGCCGTTCGGCCCCGAAAGATTAATTCTTCCCACATTTGCTCCGGAAGAAACAGCGGGCTGAACATTTGTAACAGGATTGCTAGCTAAAATATAAAGATCGCCGAAGTAATAAGTTGCACTGCTGTTAATATTAATTTCCGTTCCAGGCGAAATATATACATCATAAGTGGCTTGGGACGCAGCTGTTGTTCCCTGCCCGGGATACTGTACTGCAGTTTGCCAAATGCTGCCATTATAAACCTCCCAGTTTGCTGCGGTGGTCCAGAGGAAAGGCCCGTTGCCCGTCTGTACTTTTGACCGGTAATCACCCGAAGTAGCTGGCGGAGCAGATTGTGCGTAAGCCGAAAAGGATAATAAAAGTAAAATTAGTGGGAAAAGCTTATGTATCAGCTTTCCATAAGAAAAGATAGAATTTTTTTTCATTGTGTTTTGTTTGCTTTCAAAGCAACAAGCAGCTAATTCGTAGAAGACTGCATTTGTGTTCCCGCGAAGATCTAGCTTATGGTTGTCATCTAATGTCAATCACGTTTAATGTTGTAAACTAATCAGATATTTACTTGGTTAAACCTAATACTATTTGTAACATTGTTACGTTTTTAATGACAAATTATTTAAGATTTAAGCATTCAAAATTTTAATTAATGAAAAAACC
>JAANMY010004557.1_pt1 | contig 10315 bp, 14 predicted proteins | sample 7279691 | NCBI WGS metagenome assembly JAANMY01 (sample SAMN14094543, study PRJNA606508) | bioreactor metagenome | isolation source: A lab-scale SPAN reactor treating ammonium-rich wastewater day 388 | place: Ireland: Galway | collected 2018-02-07
ATGATGCTTTCAGGTCTCCGAAGATTTACAAAGTACACCAACCAACCGAACATTATTGCCCTCACCGAGAAAATCGCAGCGCATTATGTAGAGAAAGGTCACTATTAGAAAACAGTTCTAAAAATACAAATGAAACGCCTCGGGAAACTGGGGCGTTTTTTTGGTTAAAAGTAAATAATAAATTACTTTTAATTTGGAATAAAGTAAACAATTATATACTTTTGTACAACGAGTTCAAGTGATGAAAACAAATGAATTATTACGGAAACTGTCGAAAGCAGGTTGCTATTTGGTAAGACAGGGAAAAGGCAGCCACGAAATTTGGTTCAGCCCGATTACCGAAAAAGAATTCGTTGTCCCCAATCACGGTTCGCAGGAAATAGGAAAAGGACTGGAACTAAAAATAAAAAAAATAGCAGGAATTTAAATGAAAAATGCTAATTAAAATCTTAAATCTTTAAAAAATGAAAAATTATAAATTCATAGTAGAAAGAACCCAAACAGGTTTTTCTGCATTTGCCGAAGATGAAAACACTCCCGTGTTTACCACAGGAAAAGACCTTGAAGAACTAAAAAAAAATATCCTCGAGGCACTTAATTTATATCTGGAACATGCTCATAAAAAAGCCGCCACCGCAGAAAATATTATCACCAAGCTGGACTTACCGAGTTTCTTTGAGTTTTATTCGGTCATCAATGCAAAAGCACTGAGCAAACGCATTAATATGAACGAATCGCTCTTATCCCAATACGTGAACGGAAAAAAAGAACCCTCCGAAAAACAAATCCAAAAAATCCTTACCGGAATCAAAGATCTGGGAAAAGAATTGATGCAGGTGGAAATTGCATAATATTTCATTACGTATGTCAAGAAAAAATCAATTTAAAACTCACTTAGAAAAAATTGTAAAAATTTTCTTCTTAGGTAAGGAATCATACTTGGTGTTAAGAGAATTGTATAAAGTAACTTTACAAAGAATAGATGATAATGGAACCGTACAAAATATTACTCTCGAAAATAATGAACCTAAAGCAACTCCTTGCCCTTAAAATTTATACTATGGAAAAGATTAATTTATATTTAATATTATTGATTGGATTACTTTCTAATCTGATTTCATGTAAGGCACAGACTTTACCAATGAGTACTGATTTACAAGACATTCCAAATGGAGCGTACGTCAAAGATAGCAGTAATGAATTACAACAATATGTTGGAGTTTACAAAGCGAATTTTCAGAATAATGAAATCACATTAAGTATTAGTAAACAAGAAAACAAACTAGAGGAAAGAATGAACAAATCTTTTTACAGAGATGTGTTAATCGTACAATATTCTGTTAAAAATTCGTTAGGAACCGTTTTACAGTCAACTTTCAATGGCAATAATTCATTTATTGAATTTTATAGTACTGGCACATGGCCATCACAAAATAAAGTGATATTCTACTATAGTGGAACACATTGTAGTGTTGGTTGGGGTGATATTTATCTAAGTAAAATAAATTCCACACAAATTTCATGGGAATATAGGCCAGATGATATCCTTACGGATGATTGTCCTGCAGGAACAGATAAAACTATTTATCTACCCGAAACAAAAGACCTTATATTTACAAAACAATAATTTAAAACAAAAGATCTGGACTTTACCCCTACCTCCTCAACAACCCCCTCAAAATCTCCACTTCCTTTTCCAGTTCGGCAAGTTTTGGGTTGGATTTTACCGGGAAATTTTCCGGGTAATGGGCAATGAGATCCGACAGCAGATCGTAATTCAGTGCCATTGATAGTTTCCAGATGATCCCAAACTGCAGCGAGGGCTGCTTATAATACGCGTGCACCGCGCTGGTGGAAACGCCCAACCTTCTTGCCGCTTCTGGCGTCGATACATGCAGCTCACGGAGCTTCGCACGGATAAACTCCCCAATATGCGGGTACGGATGCGCGCCGGGGTTCAGATAAGTGTGTGATGGAAACATAACTCAATGATTTTATGGAGATTAAAAGTACTCAATATAGAATTAATATTATCATAATTGCGTCTAAAGTTGCAAATTTATAGTCTAAACTATATCCTTTGACGTCTTAGGCCCAAAAAATAAAATCTAAGACTACATTGTTATAGTCTTAGATTCAAATTTATGAATCTTAGATATAAGAATTGACATTTAAGATAGAAATTTTGAATCATTTCAATAAATCCGAAGAGTTTTAAAGGTCATTACCATTGAAATTTAGAGTTTAACTGCATCTCCGTGTGCAGTAATTTTCTTAACTTTAAGAAACCAAAAAAAATACTTTACTATGGGCAAATTTGTAATTTCAAAAAGAAAAAGCGGTGAGTTTCAATTCAATCTGAAAGCCGGCAACGGACAGACCATTTTGGCAAGTGAAGGCTATACCACGAAAACCTCCTGCGAAAACGGCGTAGAATCGGTAAAGAAAAACGCTTCCGATGATTCGAAGTACGAAAGAAAGGAATCAGCAAGCGGCAAGTTTCATTTTAATCTGAAAGCCGGCAACAATCAGGTTATCGGCTCGAGTGAAATGTACGAATCTGCAGGCGGAATGGAAAACGGCATAGAATCCGTAAAGAAAAACGCCCCCGATGCTACGGTCGAAGAAGAGTTAGGATAATAATTAAACCCGAAATGCTTTGAGAAATTAAAGCATTTCTCTATTTTTGTGAAAATACACATTTACGCAAGATGGGCCACTTACCGAAGTTAATTGAAGATTTAGCATTAATATTAATCGTAGCAGCATTTGTTGTTCTGATTTTCAGAAAAATAAAACAGCCGCTGGTTTTAGGGTATATTATTGCGGGATTTCTGGTAAGCCCTAATTTCAAAATTTTCCCTTCAGTGGTTGATATGACCAATATCAAAACCCTGGCGGAAATCGGGGTGATCTTCCTCCTTTTCAGTCTGGGACTGGAATTCAGTTTCAAGAAACTTATGAATGTGGGCGGTTCGGCCTCCATCACTGCGTTTGTGGAGATTATCTTCATCACCATTGCCGGCTACTACACCGGCCGTATGCTCGGCTGGAGTACCATGGACAGTTTGTTTCTGGGTGGTATGCTCGCCAGTTCCTCGACCACGATTATCATCCGGGCTTTCGACGAGCTGGGGGTCAAAACCAAAAACTTCGCAAAAACGGTCTTCGGGGTTCTGGTCGTCGAGGATATTGTCGTCATCTTACTGATGGTTTTGCTTTCCACAATCGCCGTAACCAAAGAATTTGAAGGCACCCAAATTCTGTTTACCGTAGCCAAACTGCTATTCTTCCTGAGTCTGTGGTTCCTGTTGGGAATCTTCTTATTGCCTACCCTATTAAAGAAAATAAAGCCGCTGATCGATGACGAAATCCTGATGATACTTTCTATCGGTCTTTGTTTGGGTATGGTTCTTATCGCAACTTCTGTAGGATTTTCAGCTGAACTTGGAGCTTTCGTAATGGGTTCCATCATCGCAGAAACAAAGATCGCCGAAAAGGTAGAGCATACGCTGAAATCGGTAAAAGATCTCTTCGGTGCTGTATTCTTCGTTTCTGTAGGGATGATGATTAATTATGATGCTATGATTACTTATGCGTGGCCAATTTTAGTCGTTACGTTGTTAACATTATTCGGTAAACTTTTCAGTTCTACTTTGGGAGCTCTGATTTCGGGGCAGCCGCTGAAACAGTCGGTTCAGGTCGGGATGAGTATGGCCCAGATCGGGGAATTTGCTTTCATTGTAGCCACGCTGGGCTTATCGCTAGGGGTAATTTCAGACTTCCTGTTCCCGGTGGCCGTGGGGGTGTCGGCAATTACGACCTTTACCACGCCTTATCTGATTAAATTCTCTGAACCTTTTTACAACTGGCTTGTGAAAGTGGTTCCACCCAGATACATCGCCAAAATCAATAAATATTCTACCAATACGCAGAACATTCAGGCTGAAACCAACTGGCAGACGATTCTGAAAAATTACGGACGAATTGTGGTGATCAACGGCATCATCATCGTCGCGGTTTATCTGCTGTTCTCCCGCTTTATCATTCCGGCTATTAACGAAAATCTTGAAAGCAATGATATTAAAAATATCATCGGGAATGCACTTCCTGTACTCTTTATTCTTCCGTTCCTGTGGGCTTTAATGGTAAAAAGACCGAGTTCTGTTGCGTATAAAGAACTGTGGACAAAGACGAAATACAACCGCGGGCCACTGCTTATCATCGAGATTGCACGAATTGCGTTTGGTATAGGGATTCTGGGCTTTTTCCTGGATCGGTTTGCGTCTACTACCATTTCATTCTTTATCACGATTCCTGTCGCGGTTATCCTGATGATTGTGTTTTCTAAAAGAATCAACAAATTTTATAACAGAATCGAGAAAAGATTTATTACCAACCTTAATGACAGGTCGGAAAATATTCAGAGCGAAGCCATGACAAGACTCGCCGGAAATTCTGAAGTAACCAATAATCTGGCCGCCTGGGATGTGCATATCGTAGAACTCGAGGTGAAACCGCTCGCTGATTTCGTAGGTAAAAACCTACTGGATTTACAGTGGCGGGAAAAATTTGGTGTGAACATAGGATATATCAAAAGAGGCGAAAAACTGATCCATACCCCCGACCGATTTGAAGTGCTGATGCCTTACGACAAAGTTGGAATCATTGCCACGGATGATCAGTTCCAAATTTTTAAACCGATTTTCGACAGTCAGGAAGTGGTCATTGAAGAGGATATTAACCATATTAAACTCGGGAAAATCCTCATCAATCATCATTCGCCTAAGAAAGGCCTTACCATCCGCGAATCGGGAATCCGCGATAAAACTGACGGCTTGGTCATCGCAATACGGCGTGGCGACGAGAGAATCCTGAATCCGGAATCTTCAGAAATCCTTCAGGTTGATGATATTGTATGGGTTGTAGGAAACCGTAAGAAAATCGAGAAACTAAACATCGAAATTTAATGCTGAGCAAGGAGGAACTTTTAAACAAGGCCATAAAAATTGCTGATAAGGCTCACCGCGGACAGACAGATAAGTTCGGGACGCCATACATCGCGCATTTAATCCGTGTGATGAATTATGGAAAGACTTATGATGAAAAGATTGTGGGCATACTGCACGATGTGATTGAGGACTGCCCGGAGATTACCTATGAATATCTCCTGAAAGAAGGATTTCCCAATGACATCGTTTTTGCGGTGGAATGTCTGACCAAAAATCCTCCGGATCAGGATTACACTGAATTCATTAAGCAGACAGAGCAATCAACGCTTGCTGTTTCGGTAAAACTTAATGATCTGCGCGATAATATGGATTTAACACGGTTTACAAAACCGCTGACGGAAAAAGATGCTAAACGGCTGAATAAATACCTCACGGCATATCTTTACCTGAAAGAAAAGTACTAATTCACTGTTTTATCGGAATCTTCGAGTAAACCCTCAAGTTCTTTCATTTCATCAGCAGTAAGATCACGCCATTTCCCGACGGGCAAATCAAGTTTGATGTTCATGATTCTGATGCGCTTGAGTTTTTTCACTTCATAACCAACATATTCGCACATTCGGCGGATCTGCCTGTTCAGTCCCTGTGTAAGCACAATGCGGAAACTTAGCGTGTCGATTTGTTCAACTTCACATTTATTGGTAATAGTGCCCAGAATTGGAATTCCGTTGCGCATTTTATGAAGAAACTGCGGCGTAATGGGTTTATCTACGCGAACGATATATTCTTTTTCGTGATTGTTCCTGGCGCGCAGGATTTTATTCACAATATCTCCATCGGATGTAAGCAAAATAAGACCTTCACTGGGTTTATCTAATCTTCCGATCGGGAAAATTCTTTTAGGATGATTAACGAATTCTACTATATTATTCGATTCCCGTTTGGTATCGGTGGTACAAACGATTCCGACCGGCTTGTTGAGCGCGATATAGACATGATCTTCTTCCTGTTTGCGTATTGAAATTCCGTCAACAAGAATTTCATCTTCTTCTGAAACTTTGGTGCCCATTTCCGGAATGACGCCGTTTACAGTAATCCTGCCCTGCTCCAGCATTTTATCGGCTTCTCGGCGGGAACAGAATCCCACTTCAGAAAGGTATTTATTGATGCGTGTTTTTTCCACAGTAATTATAAATTTTTGTTGCCTAAAAAAACGATTCCGTAAGACAGTCCGATAAAGAAATTTCCTTCACCATCCAAAACCTGATCTTCGAGATAAAGCTGAAACTTATGGCCAAAATGCTTGTTTAGCGGTTCAATCTTACCTATTCCCAACCCTGCGAATCCGGCATTTTTAGCTGCAGTCTGATTAATCTTCGTGCCGAAATTTCCATAAATATAAAGAAAATCCTGATCTTTCGGATCGCCCAGAAAAAAATTGGGTTGTACCATCGCATAAACAAGATGATAATTAGGATCGATGTAACTGTAACGGATACCGCCGCTTAAAGCAAACCAGTTGAACGGCTGAAACCCGATTTGTGAAGTAAAACCATAATTGAATTTCCCGGGCGGAAGTTGGCTCTTTTCATAATCGCTTTGTGCCTTATTTGTTCGGATGATATCTGCCAAATCAAAACCTACGTTAGCTTCCAGAGTTCCAAAAACACCCAACTTAGCAGGCTTTTCCTGAGAAAAAGCTAAGGTGGAAAGAAAGAGAAGCAAAAGATAAAATTTCCTCATCACTTATAACGATTTGTTAAAACGGAACTCATTTTCGAGTATTTCAGCGCTGGCGTCTTCTACGGAATAGTCTCCGATTTTCGTTCGTCTTAAATTGGTCAAATACGCGCCCACACTCAGTTCCTGACCGATATCGTGAGCCAGACTTCGGATATAAGTTCCTTTTGAACAACCTACCGTGAACCTCACAAAAGGCAGCTCAATTTCAATGCTATTAAGGTAATGAATCGTTGTTTTACGGGATTTCATTTCTACTTCCTGACCTTTTCTTGCCAAATCATAGGCACGGTTTCCGTCGATTTTGATGGCGGAGAAAACGGGAGGTTTCTGGTCGATTTCGCCAACAAATTGTTCCAGGGTTTCTTTTATAAATTCCTCTGAAATATGCGAATAATCCTGTTGAAGGATTTCGGGTTTTTCGGTGTCGTAAGATTCGGTCTGAACGCCGATTTTAATTTCCGTTAAATATTCTTTGGGCGCGTCCTGAATTTCCTGGATTTTTTTCGTGAATTTTCCGGTACAAACGATGAGTAAACCTGTCGCACGTGGATCTAAAGTTCCGGCATGCCCAATTTTGAATTTCTTTGGAAGATTAAATTCGTTTTTGAGTTTATATTTGAGTTTATTCACGGCCTGAAAACTCGTCCAGTCCAAAGGTTTGTCGAGTAAAATGATTTGTCCATCAAGGAAATCTTCTGCTGTCATTTATTTTTGTATTTCAATATAATCAACAAACATTTTCGGAGTCTTATCTTTCTTTAGTTTCTGTTTACTTGTAATTTTAAAATTACAGTTGTGATTGGTATTTTTTGGAACAACCGAACATTTTTCGTTATCTTTTACAAAATAAATTTTTTGAAAAGGATATATTGAAATGCTGTTATTTGGATCTATGTTCGTAATCAAATCAGGTTCTAAAACAAAACTATACTCCAAATCTGAGGTAAATTGATACTTTTTTTCTGAGATTTTATTGTTTAGGATCTTTAAAGAATCTATTGAAAACTGCTCTATTTGGTCAGATTTTTTATAAAAAAACACATGTCGCTTTTCTAATTCTTTTCTATACTTCTTGGTGAATTTTTCGTCTTTTAATTCCACAAAAATTTCAACAGGTTCATCCGTATTGTTTTGAACATACACCATATAAAGTGGTGAACAGGATGTAAAGAAATAAAAAAATATAAGTACTGATAAAAATTTTCCTGTCATTTCTTATAACTAAATGATGATTGGTAACCCGATCCGCAGCCCGACCTGAGTGGAGCTCTTTTCGCCGCAACAAAGTGAAGACGAAAAAGCGGGAACGGAGGGCGGAAAAAGCTGCCCAAAAAACTATGCGAACTGCGTAAAATATATCAGCAGCACAATTCCAACGATAATTCGGTACCAACCCCAGGGTTTGAAACCGTATTTCGTTAAAACCCCGATGAAAAATTTAATAGCAATAACTGCGACAACAAACGCTACGACGTTTCCTACCAGAAAATACATCAGGTTATCGCCCTGCATCAGCATTTCATAGCCTTTCTGTTCAATTCCTTTGTGATTCCAGTCTTTCAGGAAAATCGAGTAAACGGTTACGGCCAACATCGTAGGAACAGCAAGGAAAAACGAAAATTCAGCTGCTGCTTTTCTTGTGAGTTTCTGCTGCATTCCGCCAATAATTGATGCAGCGCTTCTGCTGGTTCCCGGCATCATGGCCAAACACTGCCAGAAGCCAATAATAAGCGCGCTTTTGTAAGTAACATCTTTCTCATCATCAATAATATGAACTTTGAAAAGTTTGTCGATAAAAAGTAAAACAACGCCACCGATAATAAGTACAATCGCAATGGGAACGGGATCACCGAGGACGGCTTCAATTTTATCATCGAATAGTTTACCAAGCGCCAAAGCGGGAATAACCGCCACGGCAAGTTTCAGATAAAAACTGACATTTTTGAAATCGAAAAACTTTTTCCAGTAAAGGAAAACAACCGCCAGAATGGCTCCAAACTGAATGGAAACCTGAAACATCTTTACAAATTCATCTTCCTGAATGCCAAAAAGCGAACTGGTGAAAATCATGTGTGCAGTTGAGGAAACCGGCAGATATTCGGTTAAACCCTCGATAATTGCAATAAGAATTGCTCTTAATAAATCCATGAATAGGTAAACTTTTAATTAAAAAACTTTGTCAAAGTCTACAAAAAAAGCTTTGACAAAGTCTGATATTTATTCTTGTAAATATTATTTGTTTCTTTTCAAAATGGCATACACTTCTACCACGAAACCTGCGACAACCAATAAAGGTGCGATCCGGATTCTTCGGATCGAAAAAATGCCGTCGTTCCAGGAATTGGGATCGTATTTTCCATCAACAGTATTCGCGTCCGCTCCCATCATTAAAAGGAACCCCACGACAATTAAAGCCAAACCTATGAGCATTAATTTGTAATTCTGCGGACCGAAATAGAAACTGTTTTCCTGCGGAAGTTCTGCCTCTTTCTTACCAAAATCGGCTGCTGAAAAATTTTTATTTTTTTTGCTCATTTTTTAAGAATAGTATAAATCATCAACATTTGAACGGAGGAATCTCCATGTCGCAAAAATGGTACTTAAAACCGTGATTAAAACTCCAAGAAGGAAAATACCGGCAACAAGAATAATAAGTTGGTTATTATCCTGTGCGAAAGGTGTTCCGATCTGAGTAATGAAATAATACCACGCGCCGAAAAGTACAGCTAAACCAAGCAAAGCTCCAATGACACCAAGAATCACGGCTTCTTTAATGAAAGGTTTTAAAATAAAGCGCCGTTTTGCACCTACAAGCTGCATCGTTTTGATGATAAAACGTTTGGAGAAAATCTTAAGACGAATTGAGTTATTAATGAGAACTACAGCCAAGATCAGGAAGAGGATAGAGAATCCTAAAATCCATTTCAGGATATTGTTGAGATTATTGTAAACTTCGACCATCAGCGTGCTGTTGTTCTTCACATCTACAATTCCGGGAGTCGCTTTTATCTGCTTAATGGCTTCTTCGATTCTTACCGGATCTACATATTCGGGTTTCAGGGCAATCTCGACAGACGAGGGGAAAATATTTTCTTCAAAAAGCGCGCTTGATTCAATGCCCATACTTTTCTTAGCTTCTGCAGCGGCCATCTCACGGGTAATATAGGTAGCACGTTTTACCGGTGTTAATGCCTGAATTTTCTTGAAGGTTTCTGCCTCCCTTTTCACGGTTTTCGCAGAATCCTTGGCATCGAAATTTTCATCAAAATATGCATTTACAACAAGTTGCTCCTTGATATAATCTGAATATTTCTGAGCATTAATCAATATCAATCCCATTAATCCCAACAAAAATAAAACCAGTGCTATACTCACGACAACCGTAATATTACTGGAGCGAAGGCGTCTTTTGTTAAAATCCTCAACTGTCTTTGCCATTAAATAAAAAATTTCTGCTAAAATAGAAAAAAACTTCCGTAATTTGCGGAGAATACAAGAAAATCGGTGTTAAAAAAAACATAAAAGAAAATCTTTTCAGCACCGCAATTCAACTTAAGAATATCGATTTTATGAGCGTAAGAGCGAAGAAACATCTCGGCCAACATTTCCTGAAGGACGAG
>JAANMY010004559.1_pt1 | contig 10309 bp, 10 predicted proteins | sample 7279691 | NCBI WGS metagenome assembly JAANMY01 (sample SAMN14094543, study PRJNA606508) | bioreactor metagenome | isolation source: A lab-scale SPAN reactor treating ammonium-rich wastewater day 388 | place: Ireland: Galway | collected 2018-02-07
CCCGGAAACCAACGAGTTCATGTGGGCGGTGGGCGTCGCCGGTTCGGCCGAGCGTTTCGCGGAGGTTGAAGCGCGAGTGGGCATCCGCAACGCCGGGCTCGGCCTGGGGCTCGTGTTCGCATTCTTCGGCGGGCTCGGCGGCATGGCCGTGGTTGCGGGATGGTGGGGGATCTGGGACATCGTCGCCGGGCTCATCCTCGCCACAGTGTGGTCGCGATTCACGCTGAGGAAAGCAGCGAGGGAAACCGTGCCGGCATGACCCGCGTCTACGTGACGGGCGGGAACGGGTTCCTCGGAAGTTCCGTCGTTTCCGGGCTCGCGGCGGCGAACGTTACGGAGCTTGTGGTGAGCGGTGACGTGCGGGACCCTTCGCGCACGGTGCCCGATGTCGTGTACGAGCGGGCCGACATCACCCGTCGGGAGGAACTCGTTGAGCAGTTCCGCACCCACCGGATTGACACCGTCGTGCACCTTGCCGCGATCATGAACCCCGGGCCGCACATCACGCGAAAGCAGGAATATCTCGTGGATGTGGAGGGCACGCGCAACGTGCTTGAAGCGAGCCTCGCCACCGGCGTGAAACGCGTCGTCGTATCGTCCAGCGGCGCCGCGTATGGCTACCACGCGGACAATCCGGCGTGGATCACCGAGTCGGATGCGCTTCGCGGCAATCCGGAGTTCGCCTACTCCGACCACAAGCGGATCGTCGAAGGGTTGCTCGCGCACGCGCGGTCCGAGCATCCGGAACTGGAGCAGGTGATCTTCCGCATTGAAGTCCACTCTTCGAATCGCCACTGTGACGATCTCGGCCCCGGAAGCCTCGAGGGCACGCTCTGTGGTTTCAAAATCAGGGTATTTTCCGGTCCCGACAAACAGCCGCGAATGGATCGTCCAATCCGATAGAACCAGGGGATCCTGGTCCAGGCACTCACTTTTTTCGCTCACAGCTTTTATCTCCTTTTTCATCCTCTTCAGGGATGATTCCGAGGATCACTCCTGAAATTATCATGCCCCCTCCAGCTCAGCAAGCAACCCATTCCCTTCCCGGAACGGAAACTGTGATGCACACACCTGTTAACATATCCGCCGGATCAGATTCCAAATGGACAGAGATAGAGGAAACGCGAACCAGTGAACATTTCCAGATTGACCTTCAGGCCGAACAGCCCCCCTTCGCTCTCCATCTTCTTTGTGGTTGTCTTTGGATCCTTCCCTAATCCAGCTTGAACACCGGCGCGATCGATGGCATCCTGCAGAGTTCCGATCCGGTCGACCAGCCCCACCGCCAGCCCCTGGCGGCCGGTATAGATGCGGCCTTCAGCCAGGGTCTCGACTCGTTTTCGGATTTCCTCATGTTTAAGCCCCTCTGCAAATAATTTCGAAAGGATTTCCTTATCCTGGGAACTGCTTTTCTTTTCTTCGGCTGCTGTCATCGAGGAAACCACCTCAGGCACGGCAATGGCCCGCGTGGCTGAAGCCACAGAGGATGTGCCTGTGGCTGCAACCACCAGGCTGCCTCCCAGCCCTGGTGATACACTTCCCCAGGCTGGAGAGGGATACAGCATCCCGTCCAGAGAAGCCGTGCCGGACACCTCCGGGATCGCCCCCCCGGGGAGCGGCTCGTTCCATCCACGTGAGAGGGAAACACGATTACGGTCCCGGGACTGGACCACCGCCTCGACAAACTGCTGGTAGTAATCATCGACCACAGATTGAAACATGGCCCGCTCGTAACCCTTCATATCCCGCGAATAATCACCGGCGGTTTTGAAAGCCCCTTTTTTAATCGTGTTGAATTCAACCCCCCAGCGTTTGAGCAGATCGGAAAGGTTAATCGCCTGAATATAAACTCCAATGCTGCCGGTCAATGTGCCGGACATGCAATAAATCTCATCCGCAGCGCAGGCGGCATAATACCCTCCGCTGGCTGCAACCGACCCCAGATAGGCAATGACCGGCTTGCCTTTATCGGCCACCTTGCGGGCTGCATCGAATATTTCCTGTGTGGGAGCAATCGCCCCGCCGGGTGAATCAATGTGCATCACAACACCTGCGATCGAGCTGCGATCCGCACAGTCTTCAAGGGCATCGACCCACTTCTCTGCGTCATAAATCGCTCCGAATATCTCCACCACAGCGATTTTCTTCCGGAACAGGCCCAGTCCATCCTCATCCTCGAAAAGGGATATCACCAGCCAGGCTCCAAGCAGCAGAAAGACCAGAACAAACACACTGATGGAGAAAACCAGGATGCCGGTCCCGGACCGGGAAGAGCGCAGCTGGGGGGCTGGAAGTCTTTGAGGTGAGTGGCTCATAGATCGATTGATTATCCTTATTGAATTTCAGTATCCCGGGGCCTGGTTGGGATTGGCGCTGCTGAACCCGGATGGATTGAATGCATGGGGAAAAACATCCACATCGGTCACCAGCAGCCCGCTCTCGAAGCGGGCGGTAAATGTCCCGATTTTCCCTGGCTCGAGAATGGCCGGTTCAACCATGGCCGTCTGGCGTTTCTCCCCGCCACTGAGCCGGATTTTGCCCGAGCGCCCTTTGAGAACCACTTCCACCTGGATGTTGGACATCGGAAGGTTCGATTCATTCACGATCTGCCCGGTCACCAGTGTCCCGCCGGAACGGGTATTGATGCGCGTATTCTGAACCTTCAGATTCCTGTGGGGATTGAGATCATAAGTCCGATCCAGCAACCGTTGAGCCTGGTGTTCCTGATTGGACTGGATCTGAACCAGCTGGCGCTCCAGGTTGGCAATCACGGCTGTCAAACCATCCAGCCGGGCGAGAATCTGTTGTGGCTCCGCCTGTCCAGCGGGCAGAGCTGTTCCTGTGGCGGGAGGGATTTCTCCGGTTGTGGCCCGCTCAATCTTGAACCCTGTGACATCGGCAAGGGGGATGTTGTGTGTCCCAACCGCCGATTTCACTGTCAATTGCCCATCCTGCAGGGACAGAACTTCCGCCTGGATCGAAAGCCCTCCGGTTCCATAGATCGTATCGGCCTCAGCCGCCGGAGAAACCAGCATCAGGGCCAGAATCGATGCCATCCCGGCCTTGCGAAAGGAGGTCAGACACTGAATCGAAAGACGAATAAGGTTTTTCATGGCATTCATCAAATCTCTTTCTGGAGATTTCTGCGCGCTTCCTCGGTGACCTGGATGGCAAGAGCCAGGGCACGGCGGCCATCCTCGCCTGAGACCACCGGTGGGCGCGATTCGCGAACACAGCGGATAAAATCTCCGAGCTCGGTCGTCAGCGCATCTTCCTCTCGGTCCATGTGCAGCACATAACGGCTCACTCCCGGCATGGGATCTCCCATCATCGGTTTTTCGTTTTCCTCCAGCTTTCGGAACACCGCATATTCCTGTTTCTGGTAATCCAGAGAGATGAAGGTGTTCCGCTGGAAAATCCGGATGCGCCGTTGCGGTTCGATCGCCACACGGCTGGCGGTCAGATTGGCGACACAGCCATCCTCGAAAGTGATCCGTGCACTGGCGATATCCTCATGCTGTGTCAGCACAGGAACTCCCACCGCATCACAACGCTCCACCGGGGATTTCACCAGGGACAGAATCAGGTCGAGATCATGAATCATCAGATCCACCACCACCCCGATGTCTTTGACACGCGGGCTGTAGGGGCTGAGGCGGTGCACCTCGATATAGCGGGGGGACTCAAGCACCCGTTTGATCTCCATGACCGCTGAATTGAACCGTTCAATATGCCCCACCTGGAGAACCACCCCGGCTTTGTGCGCAAGCTCGATCAGATCATCAGCCTCCTCCAGAGTTCTTGTGATCGGCTTTTCGATGAAGACATGCTTCCCGGCTCGCAGGGCAGGGGCCGCCAGGCAGTGGTGATGGGTGGTCGGTGTCACAATATCGACCGCATCGCACTTTTCAAGGAGATCTTCCCAGCGTGCATAATACGGGACCTTTTCCCGTTCGGCGATTTCCTCTCCACGCTGGGGATCGGTATCGTTGATCCCCACCAGCTCCGCGGTGGGAAGGGCATTCAGGATTCGCGCATGGTGCTTTCCAAGATGCCCGACCCCGAAGACTCCGATTTTGATTCGTTGATTCATAACCGTCATTTTATTCCAACCCTTTGTCCGGGCAACCACCCCTGTCTCAAAACATTTTTATTGACAAACACCCCGAATCGGGGGCATATTTAAATCAAGCGCGGAAAGGAGGTGGTCACTAAATGATAGAAGGCAGTAGACGTACCTATCGTAGTTCGTTGAGTCGGCAGATGTCGTCGGCGAGCGCAGGTGGCTGGGAGGGCAGTCCAGGTTAAGCCGGAAAACCTTCATTCCACCTGTATGGGGTGCAGGAAAGTGGTTTTCAAACCACAATCCGGCCGATCCTGGCGCTCGCACTCCAAACCACACAGTCCACTGATAAGGGGTCTGAGAAATCAGGCCCCTTATTCGCTTTTGCCTCCCACTTCCTCAGGAGCCCATCCTTGCAACCATATAAGCGAGTATATCGAGAAACAGCCACAACAGGAAAATCAGTATCCCGATCGAAAAGTCAACCGCCCCGATGCGTGCAAATGGAAACAGGCGCCGCGAAAAACTCACCCAGGGTTCAATGATGAATGACAGCAGCGCCAGGGCAGGATTATATGGATCAAACCCCGAGAAACCCGAGACCATGTTGAGCAGCAGCAGGATGAAAATTCCCAGAAAGAAGGTGCGCGCCAGCTGCAGAAACACCACCGGCAGAAACAGCAATGGCGTGTCCACCATCTCGACTCCCTGTGGATGAAGGACCATGGGAAGTGCCGATATCGCCGGTGACTGCTGGAAAGGCAGCAGGGTCACCACCAGAAGCAGCCACTGAAAAATCCACAGAATCAGGAATACGACAAAAAAAACACTCCAGGGATGATATGAAGGCAGCAGCCTCCGGATCATCAGAATGAAGCGCTTGGCCAGATCATGCAGCAGCATGGCCGGGACATTCCCGATGATGTTGGCCTGGTGCCTCGAAAACTGGATGTCGATATAAATGATGAACAGCAGGCAGGGGACCAGCAGCCGGGTAAACAGCTCCTGAAAACTGAGAGTGACTCCGAGCAGGATGACTGTAAAATCCGGACGGTTCAATGCCGCAGCGGCGGCATACACAAGCCCGCGGCAGAACAGAATGATCCCCAGGGCAAACAGCGGAGTCACATCCCGCTGCGGAACCTGAATCAGCCGCCTTGACATATTCTCCAAAGGCGCACAGACCCAGCGCGCCGCAACCCAGACAAAACGGGTCAGTGGATCCAGCCCGTAAAACCGGAATGGCTGGACAAGGAAGTCATACAGCAGGATCAGTGACAGAACATCTCCCGCAAAACGAACCAGCAGGACAATAAGATCCATTTAAGGTTGCAGGGCTGCCTCAATTCGAGTTCGCAATTCTTTGAAAACCCTCTTCCCCCAGCCATACCGCACATCGGCAATCTTATGCTGGCGGTCCAGAATGACCGCAGCCGGCAGGACTCCGATCGGGATTCCATACATCGAAAGCAGGTTGGGATCCGTATTGCGCAAGGTCACCATGTTTGCATCCAGGACAGCCAGCGAATCGATTGCATCCTTGTCGGTGGCATCCAGGTTGATCGGATAAACCAATAACCCACGCGGCTCATATTCTGCCTTCATCGCTTTCAATTCACGGATCGCCATCAGGGATTCCCAGCTCATCCTCGACCAGAACACCATCAGAACAGGCTGCTGGCCCGCCTGCGCCAGTGAGTAGCTTGTGCCCTGGGGATCCTTCAGAGTCCAGCTCGGAGCTCCGCTTCCGACAATTTTCTTGCGGGATGCCCACAGGCCCTGGAGAACCGGCAGCTCGGCTTTCATCACCTGCATGTGGTTCTTTGCGAGTGCCGCAAAGATCGAGGTCTGGTTCGCGGTCAGATAGGTTTGCCACATCTGTTCGAGCGGCGCCAGGGTGATGGTCGCCGAAGACAGATCATCATTGGCTTTGAACAGCAGATCATCGTGCTGCTGCAGAGCCACAAAAAATGCCCGAGCCTCTTCGCGGCGCTTGGCGGCCCACTGCTCATCCTTCTGGACAACTCGTGTCAGTCTGGCAGTGGCATTGGAAACAATCATAGGCCCCTGCTGGGTCTGCTGGGTGGTTGCCAGGCGGATTTCTTTGAGCCAGTTGGCTTTGGGGTCGAAAAAAGCCTCTCCACTGGTCAGCACTCCGACAATCTGATCCATTTTGTCTTCACCATACTGGGCAAAGGAGCACCTCACCAGACCATTTTCCTCACCGAGCGGCTGATAGGAAAAATAACGCCCGGTCACAACTGGGGGGCCTTTCCACACCTTGTCGAAAGCGTTTACCTGGGTTAAATCCGGAATGAAGGTTTCCACCGCTTCCTGAAGGATGTATGTCACTTCGCGTTCCCGAGGGAAAATCTTGGCTCCATATTTATCGATGGTCAGCAGGAGCGCGCCAGCCAGGCTTTCCTCCGGCTTGCGTGGATTGTTGAAAAACACCCAGATCGCTTCGAACTTCCCAGGCTCACGCTCCCCCAGCAGCCAGAGCTCATAGCGGATCGCCATGGCGGGTTGCCCCATGCCAACCGATGTCGCATCAAAAATGACCTGGGTTCCAGCTTGGAATGGATATTCCAACCCCTGAGCGGCTCCAGTGACCAGCAACATCAGGACAACAGGCAGAATGTATATCCGAAACATGAAAAAAGACCCTTTCTCTTACTGTTTAACGGGCTGATCCTAACGCGAGTCTCGCTGCCAATACAGTCCCTCATGCCAAGCCTTTCCCCTTCCATGTAAAACAAGCTGGGTGGTTCCTCCACCTGCTTTCCACCCCCTGAAATTATCATGAGGTTTATCTTTCGAATGGAAAGGATCTGCTAATCCCTGAACCATCTTAACTTACCATCCTTTTTGGCCTTACAGAATAATTCCTCATAAAGTTTCTGGAAGCTGGGACGACACTGTATAGCGGGTTGGGGATGCAGCCTCAAGGAAACACCAGGCAATGAAAACAGATGCCGCCAACCCCGGAAGACAATCAGAACTGCAAGGGCAATAAGCGCTTACTGCTTCCTCGGCCAAGAGTGCGCTGTGCCCTTTTTAAGGGCTGGTGCCCATCCCAGCCCCGGCCACTACCTCCCCCTCAGGTGGTGGCCGGTACCTTTCCAATTCGCGGAGTTCTCCCCTCCAGGAGGACTCCGCTTTTTCTCGTTCTCAGAAAGAAAAAAACTCAGGCTTACATCTTTGCTGCCGATAAGATACACTATCAGCGTCTGCTGAATTGTTTTGCTTATTGCCATCGCGGGGTGAAATGGGTGGATATCGTGCATTTTGAGGGGAAATGCTATGACTGATGTCCGTAGTATCAACGGGATTAACCCGTCAGATGTACCTGTCGCCAAGGTGCGGCGCATCGAGAAACCGGCACAACCGGACCCGGTCCGGGACCGTGTCGATATCTCCGCTGTCGCCACCAAAGCCGCAGAAGTGGCCGCTTACACAGAACTGGCCAAAGGGGTTTCCGACATCCGCATCGACCTGGTTCAACAAGCCCAGGCTCGCGTGGCTGATGGATCCTACCTGAAACCGGAAGTGACTCGCGAAGTCGCCCGGAAAATCCTGGATTCCCTGTAAGCACCTGCGAATCACTTTCCTACCCGATCTCACAGGGTTTGAATCCCAGGATCCTGGCGAAGGCTCCCAGGCTGGTTCTCCAGTCACCGGGAACCAGGGCCAGATGATGGGTCCCTCCCAGTTGTGAGTAACTTTCCAGAAATCTCCTGACATCGCCCGACGGACGAATCCAGGCCCGAATCCAGTCTTTGAGATGGGGATGTGTTCCATCCGGATCGATCGTCACCAGGCTGTACAGCAGATTGAACTGATTGCCCGCATCAGGAGCCAGATTGACCAGTGTGGCTGCCCCAGGCTGAAATGCACACGCCAGTGTGGCTGGATTTTTCGCCGGGGTGAATGGAAACTCTTTTTCGTAAAGGCGGGGTTTCCCAGCCGCCACTTCAGGGTTGACCTCCCCCATGTGGGACAGGAACAGGCGGTTCCCTTTCCAGTCCGGACAGAAAATTTCTGTGAAGGTTGTCCTCCCGAATCCACGCTCCAGAGCACCGACCAGGCCGGCTGTCAGAACATCACCCTCTCCGGCATACCCCACTCCTCGCTCCATCGCCTTGCAGCACTCCAGAAAGGGGACTGTTTCTATCGGTTCATCCGGAGAATCAAAGGCATTGAAGTTCATGCTGAATGCCGTAAAGCCTCCCTGGTCGAGGTAATCGCGCAGCCCAAGCCCCAGGCGCACCGAACGGTCATGCACTGCTGGATCGAGATCGATCTGATAGCGCTGCCGATCGAGGAGAATCTCCTCCTCGATGGATCCAGGGGAAACTGAAAGAATGGACTCTTTGAGTTCCAAAGGCTTGATCTGCTGGACCGTGATTCCGAACCGGCTGGAAAGAAGTGTTTCTTCCACCTGAAAATCCCCCATCCCGTGGAAGACCTCTCCGATGCGGAGGATGCGCTGATTTTTCCATTCCCTGGCAGCCTGTGCCCCCCGGGCAATATCGGCGCAACGCTTCATCACCGACTCATCCCCCACATGCCCGGCAGCCACCTGGTAATCGCGGCCGTGCCGTTTCAGCATCGAGGCCAGATCCTGAAGCCCATGGATCCCATGGTTATAAAGCAGGCGCAATGGATCGACATCGAGGCCGAAGTCCTCATCCGGTGTCACATCGAGCATCAGGATGGGCAGAGTGGAAGCAGCCAGACACCCCACCGATTCCAGCGAGGGCGAATAGGCCAGGTGGAGGGTCACAAGCAGATCGATATCACACTCTTCCAGGCGCCTCAACGAAGCCTCAAACTCCTCCCGGACACAGGCGACCGGAGCCACCGAAACCTGCAGGCCCTGCTGCTCAAGGCCCCGTACCGCCTGGGCGAGAAAGGGTTGCTGCTCTGCCCGCAGTGTGGGCAGGCTGCGATCATAGAGTTCGAGATACAGGGGAAGGATTCCCACATGGGGATTACGTGGCATGGCTATTGATTCTCCTCCCGAGTCATACAACGGTTAATCTGAAATGCAGTCCCTGAAGGATCTTTTCCATAAATTCGGGAAAAAACCTCCAGATACAACTGATATAATTCATCCAAACGAGATTTCAGGTCTGGATTCTGAATTTGGATGTCACTCATTGCGGATGAAGCCGCAGGAGTTTCGAAGAACGACAGACATCCGCGTGTCGCTGCCAGATCCTCTTCCAGGATCCGCTTGACAGGCAGCGGTGAAAAGAGGTGGCCGATCAGCTGCTGAAAGGCATGTCCTTTTCCGGCTCCTCCCGAAACCACCAGGCATTCAATCAGTCCCTTATGGCATACCTCTTCGAATGCACGCCGCAGCTCACAGACCATTCCCAGAGCGACCGCACGCAGGAGATCCTCCCTGTCACTGGAAGGCCCAGCTCCGAAAAAAGATAAACTTCCAAGGTGTTCAGGCCGCAACGGATTGGGGCGATTCAGCCATGGCAGTGAAATCAGGCCTCCCCCCGGCAGAAGGGATCGTTCGAAAATTTTCCCGGCTTCAACCAGCGCTCTCTGCCCATGCCCCCCGACAAATGTTTTTAAGGCCCAGTCCCAGGCGACATTCCCGGCAAGCAGGGGTTGAATGATCAGCCGCCCCGATTCCCCGGGAGCCGGGATCGACAGCTGAAATGGCGAACGCCCGGATATTCCTGGACCAAGAATGAAATTCCCCACCCAGGCGGTCCCGAGGGACAGCTGCAATGGAGCCTTGCGGGCAGACCGGGCCGACAGAAACCCCGCTTCCTGGTCGATATAAGGCCCGGCAACCGGAATCCCCGCATTGAGATTCATCCGCCCGGCAGCAGCCGGAGACAGAGGCAGGACAGGTTTGGGATCCCTGAGCGGCGCAAAGAAGCTGAGATCAACCCCGAGGGTATCCAGTGGAATCTTTGTCAGAAAGTTGTTGACCGCATCGTAGCAACCGGTCTGAAGGGCATGGCAGGGGTCCTGCCGCCACTCCCCGGTCAGATGATGATAGACTAACTCGCCAGCCCCGACATACAGGTTCCCTTCCGTGAATAACTCCGGAGAAGTCTTACGGAGGCCTGCCAGGCGTGCCAGGCCCATGCCGGGTTCATCCCGAAGCGAAAAGGAACACCAGTATTCTGGCGGATGGCTTTCACGAATCCGGCGGAATTCATCGAAGGCCCGCGGGTCATTCCACAGAATCAGGGGGGTCTTCGGCGCGCCGGTCGC
>JAANMY010004560.1_pt1 | contig 10309 bp, 2 predicted proteins | sample 7279691 | NCBI WGS metagenome assembly JAANMY01 (sample SAMN14094543, study PRJNA606508) | bioreactor metagenome | isolation source: A lab-scale SPAN reactor treating ammonium-rich wastewater day 388 | place: Ireland: Galway | collected 2018-02-07
GCCGAAGAGGCCGAGGCCGAGGCAAACGAGGATCCAGGTGGTGGGCTCGGGGATGATGATGCCGAGGCGGATCTCGCCGGTGACGGAGGTATCCAGCGCCCACATGAGCCCTGGATCCAGCGCTGGCAACGAACCGAGGTCGAGGGTATTGTCGTTGAAGAAAGCGCCCTCGTAAGTGATCAGGGTCCAGTAGTCATTCGTGCCCCAGCCCTGTCCGGTGAAAGGAGAAATCGCCGCGACGTTCAGCGTGCCATCGAGCGTGAGGTTGCCGCCGAGACCGGCGAGCGCGAGCAGGTCGTTGGCCCCGGCGCCGACGTTGGTGGTGGAGCCGTCCAGATCGAAGGCCAAGACCGAAGTGGGCAGGAATGTCGCGGCACCCGTGACCGTGAGCGTGCCTGGGCCGATGCCGGGGGACAGCGTGTTGGAGACGGTCACGTTACCCAACACCAGACCATCGCCCGACAGGTTGAGGATCTCCTCGCTGCCACCGCCCACGACCTCGAAGATCGAACCCGACCAAACCTTGACGCTGCCCTGCACGTCGCCCGAGCCGTTGGTGACGGAGAGGCTCCCGTTGAAGACGTCGAATGTGACATCGACGGTGGATGTGCCCAAGAGGGTGGTGGGGAACGCGGTGAAGTTCGGGCCGTTGGTCGCGCCGATCTGGAGCACGCGAGCCTGACCCGGGGTGTCGGATCGCACGTCGGTCAGCTCGAAGGGTTCGTTCTCTGCCGTTATGCCGACGCTCAGGGTGCCGGTGCCCATGAGGGTGATGCCGGCCAGGGCGCGGGTGCCGCCACCCTCGTTGAGCCGCAGATAGGAGCCATCGTTCATCCAGATGTTGGTCAACTGGTAGACCAAGGTGCCGGCCCCGGTGCGGTTGAGGCTGATCATGCCATCGTTGGCGCCGTTGCCGGGATAGTTCGGGCCGGTGTTGTCGATGGTGATCTTCTGGCCGATGGGCATTTCCACCGTGCCTGCCGCGTTGGAGTAGTCCAGGATCAGCAGGCCATAATCCCGAAGCACGATGCCGTCTGGCCCCCGGGCAAAGGTGCCATCCACCAACCTGTCATCCAGGCCCATGCCGTCGCCGAGGTTGAACTGCACGTCCGCGTCGAGCCGCAGGTAGGTGGCGTTGAAGGCGGCGTTGGAATCGGTCTGCGCGGCGATCCCGGAGGCGTTGATGATGACGTTGCTGCCCACCCAAAAGTCACCGCGGCCGACGATGTTGTGGGCCCCGGCCTCGGGCATGAAGGGCGTGTCGATGATCAGGTCGCCCGCGATCTGCGTCACGCTGTTGGTGTTCCGCCCCTGGTCGTGCGCCAAGAGGCGCGCCGCCCCGGTCCCCTGGCCCAGCGGCCCGACGATCACGCTGCCATTGATGATGTTGCTCAGCCCGCGGATCAGCAGCTGGTTGTTCAGATCGACGGCGCCGTTGGTGCTCTGGTTGATCGTGGCGCCATGCACCAGATCCCCGTTGATGATCGTCGACCCAAAGTTCAGGTTGAGCGAGATCGCGAAGTTGTTGTGGCCGGGGACGGGGTCGGGCTCCCAGGCGACGACATCCCCGTTGATCAGCCTCCAGTCGGCATCCTCGTCACCGAAGATGAGGCTGGCGCCACCGACCACGTCGATGGACGAGATCACATTGCTGGCCCCGTCGATGCGCACGGTCCCGGATTGCCCGACCAGCGCGCGCGTGGTCTCGTCGCTCACCACGGTCGTGAATTGGTTGGTGTCGCCGACCTGCAGGCGCGCGGTGGGGAGATCCACGTTCACGTTGAGGTCCAGCGTCCGGACCCCCGTGCCCACGCTCGCCGCGGTGAAGAGCACGTTGGAGACGTGCGATTTCGCGGTGATGGGCACCTCGGTGCCATTGGCCAGGATGAGGTTGTTGAACGTCACCCCCTCGTCCGAGGAGGTCGTCAGCCGCCGTCCCTCGCCCAGCGAGAAGGCGGTGGCGTTCTGCACCGAGTTCGACCGGAATGCCGAGTCGGCGATGATGACATTCATGTTGCTCAGCGCGTGGGTGAAGAGCTGCTGGTTCATGTCGCGGAAGCCGGTCGAGGTCCCGTCGTCGATGATCAGCATGGCGTCCGGCGAGATCTGCATGGCATTGCGCACGGCGTTGTTGACCCCTCCCCGGTCGGTGCCCGTGCCCGTCCACAGCGCGCCGCCCGCCTCGAAGATGATCGTGCCCCGGCTCAGGTTCGCGTTGAATTGGCCCGCCGCCGCATTGTCCATGAAAAGGCTCGCCCCATCGCCGATGATCAGCGTGGTGTCGACCGAGTTGACGTTGGTGCCGAGGTTCTCGTTGTTGCGCAGGCGCACGCGGCCGTCGGTCACCCGGATCGTGTTGCCGTGCTGGATCGGCGATATGCCCTCCAGGTCCAAGACGACGTCGTTCTGGTCGTTGAGGCCCAGGGGATTGAGTTCGGAGACGTTCCCCCCGCGCCCGATGCGGTTGATGTTGGTCGCGGTGCCCGAGAGCGCGGTGACCCCCTGCCGCTCCTGGACCAGCATGTTGCCCGGGCCCCGGAAGTTCACGGTGCCCGTGTCGGAATTGAAGGTGGCGGCCAGGTCATTGGTGCGGGGCGTGATGATCGTCTCACCGCTGAGCAGCACCTCCAGATCGAGGCCCGGTGCCGCCGAGAAGGTGCCGTGGATGCCGCTCAAGAAGGGCTCGACGTTCGGGTCGCCGGAGGTATTCGGCAGGTCGCCGTTGCCCTGCGGGGCCAGCGCGCTGAAGGCGATGCCCCGGAAGATGTTGGTGCCGTCCTGGATGCCGATGTTGGTGTAGGTGCCTCCCACGTTGCGGATCCCCGCCCACACCGACTGCCCCACGTCGGCGTACGTCGGCTTGTTCAGCGCGTTCTCGCCGATGATCGCGTTGGTCTGGATGATGACGTTCTGCCCGGGACCGGAGTACACCGCGTTGGACAGGTTCCCCGCGATGCCGTTGAAGGCCAGGACCGTCAGCGGCGTCCCGGTGTCCCCGGTGATCGGGTCGAAGAAGCCGGACTGCAGCACCCCGAAATCGAGGTGCGTGTCGTTGATGTCATCGACCGCGCCCGCGTTGGTCAGCGAGGAGCCGGGGAAACCGCCGGGGTCGCCGAACACGTCGTAGTTGAACTTCAGCACGCTGCCCGCGCGCATGTCGACGACGCCCGCGCCCAGTCGCGACTCGGCGTCCACGACCACCGTCAGGCCCCGGCCACCGTCAATGCGGGTCGTCAGGCTGCGCAGGTTGCCATTGGTGTGGATCATGTCGGCGAACAGGCGCGCCGTGCCGTTGCCCTGGAAGATGACGAGATTGCTGTTGCCCACGTCCTCGTTCTGGATGATGTTCCCGTAGAAGTTGACCGCCCCGTCGTAAACCGAGTCGATCTTGATCAGGTTGTTGATGTTGGTCGGGGCGAACGCGACGTCGCCGAAGACGTTTACCGTGGTCGCCTCCGTGCCATCGGGATCGCTCCCGCCGCCCAGGAACAGGCGGTCCACCGTCTCGCCCATCACGATGTTGCTGATGTTGACGGTCACCAGATTGGTGCCAGCGCTCCGGCCAAAGTCGATATTCACGTTGCCGCTGGCACCGCCACTGAAGTCGCCGACCACCAGATTCGGGATGGTCCGGGTCACGTCCCCGCCGCTCGCATCGATCCAGAAGTTCTTCGTGCCACCACCGGCGCTCACGATCAGCCCGTTGGAGATCCCCGTCCCAAAGGTGGTCTGGAAATTGCGAAAATACATCGTCCCGTTGCCGTTGATCACCAGCCCGTCGTTCCCCTGAAACGCACCCCCGAAATCGAGCGCGTTCACCACGTTCTGGAAAACAAACGCCACCCCGTCGTTCCAGTCTCTGATCGTTATCTCGTTGAAGAAATCGATCTGCCGGCCACCCGAGGCATAGTCGATGCTCTTGAGCTCAAGCGTCGCAGCACCTCCGCTCGACACGAAATTGCCGTCGGCGTTCGCTCCCGGATCCTCGATGATCGCCAGCGTGTCCAAGACATAGTTCGACCCCGCCAGATCCATCTGCGGGCCATCCGGCGCAAAGAATCGCACCACCGCGATGTCGTTCGAGTTACCGGTCGCGTTTCCCACGTCGTACCCGGGCACCACCAGCGGCGTCCAGCCAAACGAATCGCCCCAGATGATGTTCGTCGCCCCGGTGATGTCATTCGTGTAGGCGGCCTAGCCCAACGCCGAAACCGCACCTAGCCACGCGCTCGCCCCAACCCCGATCAGCAGCCTCGCCGCCCTCATTTCTCTCGCCCCGTGCTCACTTGGTCACATCCTTCTGGCGCCCATATTAAAGGCGCGCAGCGGCGACCCGCCGCGCCTCGCTCAAATCTGCTACTAAAGTGTAGGTTATTCAGAACGTTAAATCGGGCAAGGGCTTTCTTCCAAATTCCTGCCGCCTGGGCGGCCCCGGGGATAGAAACTAAACAAAACCGCGGGCGTCGCCGCGGAGAAGCGCGACGTCATGCCCCGCAGGTTCGGCACCACCGTGGGTGAAAATGTAGCCGAACGCGGAAGCGTTTGGCGCGTGGGCCCTGGTGGCACGGGCCAAACGCCTTGGGGCGTTCGGCTACGGGAATTTTCGAGTCAGATCCCGTGCCCCGCGCGCGGGGCACCACCGGGGAGGAACATTTGTAGCGAAGCCCCTTCGGGCTTCGGCGTGGGCCCGGGCCGCCGGCCGAAGGGCCGAAGGCCCTTCGCTCGCTACTAGCGAGTTACGTCGTATTTTCGAGCTAGCGCCGCCGCCGGGCGAACCTCCCCATGAGGCCGAGGCCGGCGACCAGTAGCGCCCAAGTGCTGGGCTCGGGGATGACGATGGCGAGGCGGATCTCGCCATCGATGCCCGTATCCAGCGCCCACGCCAGGCCGGGATCCAGTTCGGGCAACGAGCCGAAGTCGAGGCCATTGTTGTTGAAGATCCCGCCCTCGTAGGTGATGAGGGTCCAGTAGTCGCCGACGCCCCACCCCTGGTTGGTGAAGGTGTTGAGCTCGGTGACGTCGAGCGTGCCATCGAGCGTGAGGTTTCCCCCGCCCCCGGCCAGCACCAGCAGGTCGTTGATCCCCGCGCCGGCGTTCGTGGAGGAACCGTCCAGCTCGAATTGGAGGATCGAGGTGGGCAGGAACGCCATCGATCCCGTGACCGTGAGCGTGCCCGGGCTGAGGCCAGGCGACAAAATATTCGAGACGGTGACATCGCCGAGGACAAGCCCATTGCCGGCGAGATTGAGGATCTCCTCGCTGCCACCGCCGACGATCTCGAAGGTCGATCCCTCCCAGACCTTGACGCCGCCCTGCACGTCGCCCGAGCCATTCGTCACGGTCAGGCTTCCATTGAAGACATCGAAGGTCACGTCCACCGTGGATGTGCCGAGGAGCGTGGTGGGGAACGCGGTGAAATTCGGGCCATTCGTCGCACCGATCTGGAGCACGCGAGCCTGACCCGGGGTGTCGGATCGCACGTCGGTCAGCTCGAACGGCTCGTTTTCGGCAGTGCTCCCCAGGCTGATGGCGCCGGTGCCCATGAGGGTGATGCCGGCGAGCGCGCGCGTGCCCGCGTTCTCGTTGATCCGCAGGTAGCTCCCGTCGCTCATCCAGATGTTGGTCAACTGGTACACCAGCGTGCCCCCACCCGTGCGGTTGAGGCTGATCATGCCATCGTTGGCGCCGTTGCCGGGATAGTTCGGGCCGGTGTTGTCGATGGTGATCTTCTGGCCGACCGCCAGATCCCGGATCGCCCCGGAGACCAGGGGGAGATCATTCGTCCGGAAATCGAGGATCAGCAGGGCGTAGTCGCGCATCACGACGCCCTCGGGCCCCTGGGCAAAAGAGCCATCGATCAACCGATCCGCCAGGCCGAACCCGTCCCCGAGCGTCTCGTCGAAGTCCGCGTCCAGCCGCAGGTAGGTGGCGTTGAATGCCGCGTTGGAATCGGTCTGGGCGGGCAGTCCCGAGGCGTTGATGATCACGTTGCTGCCGATCGTCACGTCGCCGCGCTGGATGACGTGCGCGCCGCTCTCGGGCTGGAAGGGCGTATCGATGATGAGATCGCCCGCGATCCGCGTGACCGAGGCCGTGGTGGTCGCGTTGCCATGGATGTAGAGGCGGGCGGATCCGGAGCCTTGCCCCAGCGGCCCGACGATGACGCTCCCGCTGATGATGTTCGTGTCGCCATTGATCTCGAGGCGATTCAGGTGGGATGTCGCCCCGTTGGTGGTCTGGTTGATGGTCGCCCCGTGGATGAGATCTCCCCCGATGGTGGTCGTGCCCGCGTTGAGCGTGACTAGCGTCCGGAGGTCGCCCCCCGGGATCGGGTTCGGCTCCCATGCCCGGAGGTCGCCCGAGATCGTGGTGACGTCCCCGGCGCCGTCGCCGATGATGAGCTGCGAACCCCCGATCACATCGACGTCCTTGAGCCTGTTGTTCGATCCGTATAGCCGGACGGTGCCCGAGCCATCCGCGGTGCTGCGGATCGTCCCATCCCGATTGACCGTGATGAACGCGTTGGTCGCGCCGATCGTCAGGGTCGCGTTGGTGATGAGGACGTCGGGCTCGATCCGGATCTCCCGGCGGGTGTTGCCCTGGCTCGGGGCGACGATGGCGACCCCGGTGGCATCGGGCGCCGCCGTCAGATGCGTCAGGCTCGTCACGCCCCCGGCGACCGTGAAGATGTTGCTTATCCCCACGCTGTTATTGGCCGGGCCGGTCAGGCGCCTGCCCTCGCCTATGGCGAAAGAATCGGCATTCTCGACGTGGAAGTCATTCAGGTTCTGGTCATTCACCACGAGATGCATGTTGGTGAACAGGTGGTTGTAGCCCGCCGTGTCGAGGCGGACGGCATTGGGGGTCGCGTTGCCCCCGCCGCCCGAACTGTCATTCATGACGAACATCGCGTCGCCGCTGAAGACCATCGCGCCGATGACCGCCGCGTTGGGGTTGAAGCGGTCCGGCTGGGCTGAGGTGTAGAAGGCGCCGTCGTCCTCGAAAATGATCTGCCCGCGATTCAGGGCGATGGTCGCCGCGTCATTGTTATTCGCATTGTCGGGAACCATGCTCGCGCCACTGCCGACGATGAGCCGCGTGTTGGTCGTGTTGTTGGCCAACCCGAGGACCCCATTGTTGCGAAGCCGGATCTGGCCGTCGGTGACCTTCAGCGTGTCACCATCCTCGAGGGAACCGTCGCCGATCAGGTCCGCGATGTACTGGTTCTGGTCGTTCAGGCCGAGGGGATTCGTGTCGGAGACGATCCCGCCGCGCCCGATCCGGTTGACCTGCGTCACGGTGCCGGTGAGCGGCGTCACGCCCTGCCGCTGCTGCAGGATCATGTTGCCGGGGCCGCGGACGTTGGCGATGCCGGTGTCCGCATTGAATGTCGCCGCCAGATCGTTGGTCCGCGGGGTGAAATTGACCTCGCCGCTCAGCAGCACCTCGAGGTCGATACCGGGCGCGGCCTCCAGCGTCCCGTGGAACCCGCTGAGGAAGGGCCCGGTCTCGATATTGCCCTGGGATGTGTTCGGCAGTTCGCCATTGCCCAGCGGCGCCAGCGCGCTCAGGGCCACGCCCCGGAAAATGTTGGTGCCGTCGGCGATCACGATGTTGGTGTACGTGCCGCCCCCGTCCCGGATCCCTGCCCAGACCGATTGACCCACGTCGGCGTACGTCGGCTTGTTGAGCGCGTTCTCGCCGATGATCGCGTTGGTCTGGATGATGACGTTCTGGCCGGGACCCGAGTAGATCGCCCCGGTCAGGTCGCCCGCGATCCCGTTGAACGCCACCACCGTCAGCGGGGCGTTCGTGTCGCCCGTGAATGGATCGAAGAAACCGGACTGCGCGACACCGAAATCAAAATACATGTCATTCTGGTCGTTGGCGCCCCCGCCGAACACCAGGTTTGAACCGGGGAAGCCGAATCCGGTCGCCAGCGCATTGCTATAGGCATCGTAGTTGAGCTTCAGGACGCTGCCGGCGCGCATGTCCACGGTCCCCGCCCCGAGCCGGGTCTGCGCGTCCACCGCCACCACGAGGCTGCGCCCCCCATCGATCCGGGTCGCCAGCGTGCGGAGGCTGCCGTTGGTGTCCAGCATGTCGGCCAGCACGCGCGCGATGCCGTTGCCCGTGAATTGGCCGAAGGTGGCGGCGCCGTCGTGATTCTGGATGATGTTGCTGTGGAAATTGACGATGCCGTCGTAGACCGAGTCGATCTTGATGTTGATGTTGGCATCCGCGTTCTGCCCGAAGTTCAGCCGCCCGAGCACGTTCACCGTGGTGGAGGGTTCCCCGTTCGGCTCCGAGCCGCCGCCGATAAAAAAGCGGTCGGTCGCCGCGCTGAAATGCACGTTGCTGATGTTGACCGTCAGGTTGTTCGTGCCAGCGCTGCGCCCGAAGTCGATGTTCACGTTCCCGTTGCTCTCGATCACCAGATCCGGGATCGTGTGCGTCACGTCGCCCGCCACCGCCTCGATCCAAAAATTCTTCGTCCCCCCCGTGCTCCCCGACGCCAGGATCAGCCCGTTGGAGGGCCCCACGCCGTAGGACATCTGGTAGTTGCGGAAATAGTTGTTGTTGTTGCTGTCGATCCGCAGCCCGTCATTCCCCTGAAACGCCCCGGCGAAATCCAGGCTGTTGCCCGACGTCGTGTCCAGGAGGAAGGCGATCCCGTCGTCCCAATCCCTGACCGTGACATCGGCATAGAAATCCAGCTCCCGCCCCCCCTCGACGTAGGTGATACCCTGGAGCGTCAGCGACGCCGCGCCGGTCGAGATTATGTTGCCATCCGCGTTGCGGTTGGCCCGCGTGTCCTCCCGTAGCAGCAGCGCCTGCAGCACGTAGTTCGAACCCTGGAGATTCAGGTCCATGCCCGAGGTCCCCGTCGCGGTGCGCAGGAATTCCACGAACGCGATGTCGTTGGAGTTGCCCAGCCCGGCCAGCACGTCGAAACCCGGAACGCCCGCCGGATCCCAGTTCGCGCTCTCGCCCCAATCCTCGGGCGTGGTGTTGTTCTGCACCGCGTTGGAATAGATCGTCTGCCCCACCACCGCGGACCCGGCCAGCGCGAAAACCGAGAGCCAAACCAACCAGCGCACCTCATTTTTCCTCGCCATGCCCACCACCGTAAACCCGGCATGCGCATCGACCAAAAACATTGATTGGCAAAACCAAATCCCCGCGCCATCCGACGCGATTCATTGGTATCGATTATCCCGCGGTGGCCCGCGCGCCACGGGGCCGACGCACCAAGCCCTGGCGGGCTTGGCTACGGGGGGTGCCGCTACGGCCCGATGCGATCCCGCTCGATGTAGCGGAGGAACTCGCCGTCGGTACCCAGGATCAGCGTCGTGTCCGGGCCGATGGAGGTCTTATAGACCTCGAGGGTCTTGAGGAACGAGTAGAAATCGGGGTCCTTGTTGTAGGCCTTGGCGAAGATGTCGGCGGCCTCGGCGTCGGCCTTGCCCCGGATCTCCTGGGATTTGCGATACGCGTCGGACTCGATGGTTTTCAATTCGCGTTCCTTGTCGCCGGCGATTCGGGCGGCCTCGCCGGCGCCCTCGGAGCGATATTCCTCGGCGATGCGCTGCCTCTCGGAGATCATGCGGGTGTACACCTCCTGGCGGACGCGCTCCTCGTAGTCGATGCGCTTGAAGCGAAAATCCAGTATCTCGATCCCGAGCCCCGCGGAACGCGCGCGCGCGTTGGCGAGGACCTCGGCCTCGAGCTTGGTGCGCCCGAATTCCACGTTCTTGGGTTTCTCCTCGGCCTCGGGAGAGTCGGAGGACACCGCGAACGCCCGGTTCGAGCTGCGGACCACCTCGATGAGCTCGTGCTTCGCGATGGTGGACCGGGTGGCCCCATCCAGCAGGTCATCCAGACGGGACTGGGCCCCGCGCTCGTCGCGCAACCGCTGGAAGAAGAGCAGCGGATCGCTGATGCGCCAGCGGGCGAAGGCATCGACCCAGATGAACCGCTTGTCCTCCGTGGTGATCTGGTTCGGGTCGCCATCCCACTCGAGGAACCGCTTTTCGAAGTAATTCGCCTTCTGGAGCACGGGCAGCTTGAAATGGATGCCCGGGGCGGCGACCGGCTCGCCGATCGGCGCACCGAACTGGGTGAGGATGGCCTGGTCGCTCTCGGTGACGACATAGCACGCGTCGCGGCCGACGATGAGCGCCACCAGGAGCACGGCGAGTCCCGCCAACTGGATGAACGCCCTCATCGCGCCACCCCTTTCGCCGGCGGCCGGACCGCGGGCTGCTGCTGCTGCGGGGGCGGCGGGGGCGGCGCGGCGAGGCCCCCG
>JAANMY010004561.1_pt1 | contig 10306 bp, 10 predicted proteins | sample 7279691 | NCBI WGS metagenome assembly JAANMY01 (sample SAMN14094543, study PRJNA606508) | bioreactor metagenome | isolation source: A lab-scale SPAN reactor treating ammonium-rich wastewater day 388 | place: Ireland: Galway | collected 2018-02-07
TCTTCGGGTTGATCTTGTAGGTGTATAGTGCGGAACCGCCTGCACCCGCCGCTGCACCGATCAAAGCGCCTTTTTTCCCGCCGATCAGGCCGCCGAGCAAAGCCCCCGCACCGGTGCCGATGCCGATATTGATCAGGTTGCGATGACGCCGATAGAAGCTTGGTTTCTTATAGACGTATGAGGTCGTCCGACGCGGGGTGTAGCGTCTTGTCTGCGCCGAAGCAGTCCCTGCAAGCATCGGAACCGAGATCGCCATCATTGCCATCATCACAAATGTTGAAATGTATTTTTTCATTGCTCTAGTCTCCCTTTTTTGTGTTTCTTTCGAGAGAAGCCGGGGCGACCTCATCCCTTTCGCAATGGTAGAGAGCAAGCCCTGTGCCACTGACCCTAAGTTATTGCGAGTAAATAAATAATGGTGCTAACGATCGTGATCTTCGGGGCTGCGGCAGACGATATCGTAACCGCTGAGCGACCGAAATGGTATGGCTTGGCTATCCGAAGGCGTCGCCTATGCCTCGTGCATCGCTGCTGTTATAGTATTGCGTAGCGAACGAGATCATTTCTGCAACCAACCAATAGAACTGTGAAACTCCTGCACGATCGATGCTGAAGAACGAAATTCCCGAGCTTTGCCTATATTTTGACCTCGAATGGGTGCCTGACGCTGCTGGCGCACGGCGTTTGTTCGAGCTGCCGCCTGAGACGACCGAGCTCGAGGCAATGCAGGCTTTGTGGGAACACTCGGCGCAATACAACGCGGAGACGAACCCGCGTCCGTTCTTAAAATATATGTTCTCGCGTGTGGTCTCGATCGCGTTCCTCGCACGTCGCGTTGTGTACCGCGAAGAAGGCCGTGGCATCGAATTCCGACTCGGTTCATTTCCGGAATTGCCTGCCGCGGTCGAGGATGCTTCAGAGGCAGAGATCATCGAGAAATTCTTGAACAGCGTCGGCCGCCGAAAGCCGCAGCTCGTCGGATACAATTCCGTCGATTCGGACCTGCAGGTGCTCATCCAACGCGGAATGATAAACGAGGTCACTGCTCCCGGCTTTAACAAGCGTCCGGAAAAACCGTGGGATGGCGATGATTATTTCGACGGCCGGAACAGCGAGGGACACCTCGACATCCTAAAGCGTTTCTCGTACGACCGCTCAATGCAGCCGAAGCTCGACGAGCTGGCAAAATTCTGCGGTTTTCCTGGCAAGATCGATGTGCATGGTGATCAGGTCACGGATCTTTGGCTTGCCGGCGATCTGAATTCGATCGTCGAATACAATCAGACGGACGCTCTGAATACGTATCTCGTGTGGCTGCGAATGGTGTATTTTTGCGGCAAGCTGAATGAAGAGGAATACTTTGAGGAGCTTGAAGGCTTTCGCGCTTTTCTCGAAGCAGAAGCTGAGAAGCCCGAGAAGGCATTCATCAGGATATTTCTCGATAAGTGGCCCGCCTGATGGCCGTCCCGATCAGTGCGACAACTAAACGCGAAGTTGCTGCGTCTTAGCACTAGAAAATAAGATCCATTGTAAGGTGACGCGATGTTTAGAATCCTGCTGATCTCGTTATTCGCATTTCTTGGCGTGTTTTCAGTCGCGGCCCAACCGCGGCCGATCGCAGTTGAGAATAAGAATGCCAAGCCGGCACCCGAAAGCTTTGCCGCAAAATATGAAGGCGGAATGTTCGGCTACTCGGAAAAGTTCGAGGGCACGCTCTCTTTCGACGATGTGAACGAACGACTTGCCTTTAAGACCGCGAAGGGTGAGATCTTCTCGATCCCTTACGATTCGCTGCTTGTTGTCTATCCGCAGTCGCAGTCGGTGAGCACGACCGCAGGCTCGGTCATAAGTGCGATCCCAGTGCCCGGTGCGGGCCTCGCCGGATTCATAAGAGAAAAACGCCGCTATCTTATCCTGCAGATCAACGACCCGGACACCGACATTCGTGCAGCAGTAAATTTCAAACTCGAGTCAAAGGAACTTCTTGATTCGGTCGTTGCCGCCCTTGGGGCTAAGGCAAAGCTTACACAGCGTGGCGACGCATACTTCCGCCCAAAGGCGAAACCAAAAGACACTCCTGTTCCTAATTGATATCGCCGAATCGATGCTGAAGGATCGCCGTCAACGCGATCGCCGCTGTCTCGGCGCGTAAGATACGTCCGCCGAAGGTGACGATCTCGAAACCTGAATCGCGTGCAGCGGCGAGTTCCGAATCGTCCCAACCGCCTTTTGGTCCGATGACGGAAATGAGGCTCTTGGGTGTTGGGTCGAGGGCGAGCTTCTTGCCTTCACGCTCGGAAAAGAATATTCGCCTGTCGCAGGTTCCCGTCATTGTCTTTACAAACGTCTTTACGTCGAGTGGCTCATCGATCTCCATAAGGCATGCGCGTCCGCATTGTTTAGCCGCATCAAGAGCTATTCGGCGCCAACGTGTAAGCTTTTTCTCGATGTCTTTCAGCTTGATCTCGCAGCGCATTGATGTAAGCGGAAAGAATCGCGCTACGCCCAATTCGACAGCCTTTTGAACAACCAGGTCGTATTTGTCGCCGGGGATCACAACCGAGGCCTGTGTGATCGAAAGCGGCGATTCCGGCGCGGCCGGCGCGATCTCTTGAAGGTCGCCTACCTCACCGCAACTCTTCGTCAGGCTCAGCAGTTTGCCGCTGAATTCTCGCCCTTCACCATCGAAGATCGAGAGAGCATCGCCGGTCTTTAGCCGGAGCACGTCGCGGGCATGATGGGCCTCATCGGAGCTCAACTCCGCACGTCCGAGGGCCTCGTCGATCGAATCTGAGAAAAACCGTCGAACACTCATTCTTCTATTGAACCAAATTTTTCCTTAAAGTCGGGCGAATTCTGACGCAGCTCGATCCACGTAAAGAACATCTCGGGTGTCTTGAGCCAGTGCGACAGCCATTCGTCGATCTCGGCGGCGAGACGTCTGACCTCTTCTGCGGTTCTTTCGCGAGCCGCTAGTTCCTGAAGTTCGTTGCGGAATTCCAATACAGATTGCCTGAGGTCGTTCAAGGAACGCTTATCGTTGTCAGCGGCCAGTTTTTCGCGTAAATTGTCGAGCCGTCTTATTGACGCAATTGAGGTCGGGATAGAGGAGAAATCGCTCGCGTTCCGCAGGGCAATGTCGAACGCGGTTTCGCCAGCGCGCTCGAGATAAAGCTGCATTATCTCCGAATGTCGCAGGTGCGCACCGTCATCGGAAAGAAAGCGGGCGATCGCCATCGGCGGATCGACCGCACCGCCACCGAAAACGCTCTCGACCGCGGTCTCGATCGCCTCGCTCTCAGCCCGGCCGACGCTTTCACAATCGAACTTTTCCCAGACCTCGATGACGAGGTCGCTCTTTGTTCGTGAAGCCCACATCAATCCGAGGTTCGCGAAAAAAGCTCCGTGGATGAATGATCTTTTGGGTCGCCCACTATCGCGACGCGTCCCCCGACCTCTCGCACTACTTCACGTTCCGGAACACTATCGACAGTGTAGTCCGTGCCCTTCGCGTGCACGTTCGGGCGTATCGCGCGTATCAATTCCGTTACGGTCGGCTCGACAAAGATGGTAGCAAGATCGACGAAACGCAAGGCAGAGATCACCTCAGCGCGCTCTTTCTCATTGACGGCAGGACGGCCTTCGCCCTTCAGTTTTCGAGCTTGCTCGTCTGAATTTACACCGACGACGAGGCAGTCGCCGAGCTCTTTTGCGGCCGCCAGATATCTGATATGCCCAACGTGCAGCAGGTCAAAACAGCCATTCGCAAGTACGATGCTTTGACCCGCAGCACGGCGCTTTTCGACCTCGGCGATCAGGTCTTCGCGGTCGAGTATGGGTGCGTTGGTTGCGGACATTTGTCTATTTGGCAGGCACGGCCTTCCGGAGATCAGCGGCAATAGAGGCGGCAAGTTCATCGGCCGTTACGACCGCCGTACCTCGTTTCATAACGACAAGGCCGCCTGCGTGATTTGCCAGCCGTGCTGCATCGACCTCATCAAACCCGCAAGCAAGGCCGAGTGCATACGCGGCAGTAACAGTGTCGCCGGCCCCGGTGACATCTACGGCATCGAGAGAACCGACGGCTGCGATCTCGACCGCTCGCTCGCCAGGACGCACAACGAGCATTCCGTTATTTCCGCGCGTAACAAGGAGCGAGCTGAATTCGAGCCGACGGCAGAGCTCCTCCAACTGTTCGACGGATTCGCCGTCATCAACGAGCTGATCGACCTCATCCTGATTCGGCGTTGCGGATGTCGCACCGGCAAACTCGCCGAGCCGAAAGCGCGAATCCACCACGAGCGGAATTCCGCGTGCCGCCACCGCGTGTTTCACGGCCACGAATAAATTCGGCGTTGCAGTCCCGTAATTGTAGTCGGAGATGATAACCGCATCAGCCGATTCGCAGGCCTTGGTGGCCGCGTTGATCAGCCGGTCGGCAGAAGGCGGATCAAGCTCTTTCTGAGGCTCGTAATCGATCCTGATCACCTGTTGGTGGATCGCATGTTGATGGCCGGCAAGAACGCGAACCTTCGTCGGCGTATTCCAGTTCGAAACTCTCTGGATCGAGCCTGTCGGCACGTTTGCATTGCTGAGAGCGTCAAGAAGCGCGTCTCCATTAACATCTTCGCCGACGACGCCGACCGCGAGAACCGCAGCACCCAACGCCGCGATATTTGCGGCTGTATTCGCCGCGGCCCCCGGAAGTGTGCTCGTCTCATTATGCCGAAGAATAAAAACGGGAGCTTCACGCGAGACGCGAGCGATCGAGCCCGACAGATATTGATCGGCAACGAGGTCGCCGATGACGGCGATCTTCTTGGCGGCAAAGTCTTTGAGGAGAATGTCTGTCGATCTCGTCACGAAACGGTCCTCGGTGGCTAAGATTATGGCAAAGCTCGGCGGAAATGAAAAAGCGGCCGACGGACAAAAAGTTCGCCGACCGCTTGATCCTGAATTCAGACTTCGATCAGTGAGTGTCGTAGCTTGCGGCCGGGAAGTCGTTAGAGATACCCCAGACCCTCGTCAAGAGCGACAATCCGCTACCGGTCTGCAGAGCGAAGAACTGTCCCGTCGAATCACGCCACACGCCTACGTCCGTCTTGCCGTCGCCGTCGTAATCGCCCTGGGCGATCAGGTCCGTGCCCGTGAGTCCGAACTGATAAGCCAGAAGGTTGCCGTCCGTGCTTTTCTGGATGTACCAGGTGAGCGGATCGGTCGGGGTCGAGCCTTCGCGGACAACCGCGAAATCCGTCTTGCCGTCACCGTCGTAATCGCCGGGGACAACAAGGTCGTTCGATAAGCCGAAGAAGTTCACGAGTAGGCCGCCGTCGCCGGATTTAAGAACGTAATACGTGGATTGTGCACTCGCAGTCGCTCCCGGACGCTGGACCGCGAGGTCGAATTTGCCGTCGCCGTCATAGTCGCCCGGTGCCACATAGTCGGTCGAGAGGCCGAACTGGCCTGCGCTGAAGCCGCCGTCCGTGCTGCGGAGGATGTACCAGATCATAGCGCCATTCGTCCGCCGTACAACCGCAAGGTCGGCCTTGCCATCGCCGTCGTAATCGCGTGCAACAGGTTCATCGCCCGAGATGCCGAACTGAACGGCCGTGAAAGTACCGTCGGCGCTGTTGAAGCGATACCAGACGCCGGTCGTGTCACGCCAGACAGAAATATCTGCCTTGCCGTCGCCGTCAAAATCACCTGGCTCAACGAAATCCTCGTTGGCAAGGCCGAAATTCTGGTATGTTTCACCGCCGCCGGATTTGCTGATGTACCAGGTATTATTGCTGGGCCGGACAACGGTAAAATCTACCTTGCCGTCACCGTCAAAATCGAGGGCTTTGCGAAGCGAGGCCTGCGAAAACGCAGCCGCGGAAAGCAGGACACTTACAGCTGTTATCACCGCTCCTTTGCGGGCAAACGAGAAGAATTTTGTCATTTTATTCAATCCTTTTTGACAGAACGTGGCGAATTCGAGACCAAGGTCGCGGGCACAAATTCAAGGAACTTCAAATATACTATTTTCCGCACCCTTTTTTCAAGATAAATGGCCCTATATATACTGCTCCTCGACGAATCCCTTAAAGTCTTTATTTTTAGAAGCTTCCGGGTACTTTGATGTATGGAAGCCGACAAAAGTTTGAATTTTCGCCTCGGGATTTTTCGCGGTTTTAATTGCGCCGCTGGATCACCGTCATAACCTGATCGCCGAACGCCACAGAGGCCGTCCGCGAGATCGTTGGGTTTACCGGCACGCGTATCGTAACGGTTGTCGTGCCGCTAGCTGTCTTACTGCTCAAGATCTTTATCCAATTGCTGCTTGGCGTTATCGAATATTCGCAGTTTGCCGGTGCGGTCACGACCACATCAAAGACCTTCCCCTTAGTCGGGACGTGGATCTCGGTGATCGACGGCGTAAAAGTGCAGACCGTCGGATTCTGGAGGGCGTTGAAGACGTTCAAACGCCCGCTCGTCTTCACGTAAGTTGCCCACGCGGGCAGTACATCGACCGTATTCAGGATCGTTGCTTTGAGCGACGCGGCTGACAGTTCCGGGTGATAAGCCGCGAGCAAGGCGACCGCTCCCGTTACATGCGGCGTCGCCATCGAGGTCCCGCTTTTTGTTCCGGTCGAGGAATCGCTTGAGTTCGTTGTGCTCAAGATACCGCTTCCCGGAGCGGCGAGGTCAATGCTCAAGGTGCCCCAGTTAGAAAAGCCCGACTTTGTGTCGCTCGATGTCGAAGACGCAACACCGATGATGCTCGGGCTTGTGTACCGAACGGGATATCCCGGGCTTGGGTTTCCACCTGCCGGGAAAGAGTCAACATTCTGGCCGTCGTTCCCGGCCGCAAAAACGCTGATTATCCCTGCATCGCCCATTGCGTCGATGCCGTCCTTTGTCGCCTGGTCATAGCCGCAAGCCTCGCCGCAATCGCCGTATGAATTGTTCGTTGCGCGGATGTTCACTCCGCGAAGCTTCATCATACGGATGTAGGCGTAAGCGTTGACGAGCATCGACGAGGTCGAATCCGTGCCGTTCGGGCTGTAGATCTTGATCGGCATTATCTTTACCGACCAGTTTACGCCCGTTACGTTCAATAGGTTGTTGCCGACTGCGCCGATCGTGCCCGCGGTATGCGTACCGTGGCCGCCCGCATCATCGTAAGGATTCGAGTCGTTGTAGAAAAAGTCCCAGCCGTAAACATCGTCGATAAAGCCGTTTCCATCGTCGTCAACACCATTGCCAGCGATCTCGCCCGTGTTGACCCAGGTGTTCGCGGCTAGATCCTGATGGGTGTACCGAAGGCCTGTGTCGATGTCGGCGACAACCACGCTCGAGCTTCCGGTAGAAAGGTCCCAGGCCGCCGGAGCCGAGATCTTTCCTAGCCCATACATACCGCTCGAGGTGAACTGCGGATCGTTCGGCGTGGCGAGCAGATGGTAGTAGTAATTTGGCTGGACGGTCTCGACACCTCGGAGACGCGGAAGTTCGGCGAGAGCCTGCTCAACGGTCTGACCGGGACGAAGCCGTACACGTTCCCATCGTGCATCACCGAGCGTTTCGATCTTTTCGACACCGGCGAAACGATTCGCCGCACGCGCGGCAGCAGAATCAGCCCCGTTCGCGAATTTGATCAAAACCTCATTCTCTACCCAACGCCGCGACGTCTGAGCCGTTGCCGAAACAACCAAAAAACCTACAAAAACGGCTATCACGGTCAGAAAAATGAGTTTTCGAATGGTCATAACGGATCCTGGGCCGGAGCGGGCAAAAAACTTCTCTATGTTCGCGAAAGCTTGTCTGGAAGGTAGATGGGGCGGCTAGAGGGATTCGAACCCTCGACATCCTGAACCACAATCAGGCGCTCTAACCACTGAACTATAGCCGCCATGCGAGTTTCCCATCCTTGAAACAAAGGGAAACAATATTCCGATCTCGCGCCCCCGGCAGGACTTGAACCTGCGGCCCACAGCTTAGAAGGCTGTTGCTCTATCCAGCTGAGCTACGGGAGCATAAAAGAGCAATCTGAGATTCTACCCTCTGAGTCCGCGAAGGTCAACTTTATTTCAAGCAAGCGGCAGGTCAGCTAGGCTGTGGCCTGCTGAGTCCTGATCTTCTCAAGCATCAGCTCGAAAACGTCTTTGAGGTCCAACTCGCTCGTGTCGATGACGGTTGCGTTCGCAGGGATGGCCAAGGGCGAATCCGACCGGGAAACATCGCGTTCGTCGCGTTTGTTGATCTCGTCGAGCGTTTTTTCGTAGGATGTCGAGCGGCCTTTTGCCTGGTCTTCGGCGAATCGTCTGCGAGCACGGGCTTCGGGTTTCGCGGTGAGAAAGAATTTAATGTCGGCGTTCGGGAATACAACGCTGCCGATATCGCGGCCTTCAAGAACGCAACCTCTAGCAGCCGACTCGCCGATCGCACGCTGGTGTTCGACCATTATCTTGCGAACGTCCGAGATCGTTGAGACGACCGAAGCGGCAGTTGCAGCTTCAGGCGTCCGTATCTCGGCCGTTACGTCCTCGCCATCGAGCAGCACACGCATTGATTCGGGTTCGCCGGTGAGTTCGATCCTTGCGTTTGCGGCGATCTCGGCGACTTTTTCGCGATCTTCGAGCGAAACACCTGCCTTAACTACAGCGAGAGCGGCTGCGCGGTACATCGCACCCGTGTCGAGATAAAGCAGCCCGAATTCTTTTGCGAGCATCTTGCCGAGCGTTGATTTTCCGGCTCCGCTCGGCCCGTCAATAGCAATGATCATACGAATGTTGTCTGCCGCGAGATCCGGCTGTCGATGGACCGACCCTTCAGCTGACCGTTAGTTCATTTTTATCCTACAATCTCTGTCATTGCCAGAAGGGCCGCGTCGATATCTGTATCGGCGATGTCGAGATGCGTTACCATTCGGATCTGGCTGCCAAAACCGATCGCATAAACGCCTCTGTCGCGAAGTTTCTCGACGATCTCGGCGACCGGCAATTTCGCTCCCGCGGAATCGAATATGACGATGTTCGTAACAACGCTCTCCGGGTCGATCTTAATTCCGGGAATCGCTGCAAGACCGTTCGCAAGGCGCTTTGCGTTGCGGTGGTCGCGTTCGAGAAGGCCGGGGCCCTTTTCGAGAGCGATGATTCCTGCCGCCGCAAGTATCCCGACCTGTCGCATTCCGCCGCCGAGCCGTTTTCTCCACGACCTTGCTTCCTCAATGAACTCGCTTGTCCCGACAAGCATCGAGCCCGCCGGTGCTCCTAAACCCTTGGAAAGACAGAACGTAACCGAATCGCACCCCGCGACGAGGTCCTTTACATCACATTTCAACGCCGTCGCAGCGTTGAAAATGCGCGCGCCGTCGAGATGTACCTTTAGGCCTTCGGAATGAGCATTTTCGCAAAGATCTCGCGTCGCAGCGACGCCAAGGACGCTACCGCCGGCAAAATTGTGTGTGTTTTCGAGGCAGAGTAGCTTAGTCGCGGATTGATAGTACGGCGGGTTTTTCCTGATCGCCGGTCCCACATCATCCCAGGTAAGGTGGCCGGTGCCATTAGAGCTTTTTACCGACCGAGCCACAACGCCCGAGATCACCGCGGCGGCACCAAGCTCAAAGTTCAAAATATGGCCGCGCTCTTCGATAATAATCTCGCTGCCGGGTTCAGTATGCAGCTTTACGGCGATCGTATTGCCCATAGAACCGCTCGGAACCCAAAGCGCGGCCTCCGCACCCATTCGCTCGGCGGCAAGGGCTTGGAGGCGATTTATCGTCGGATCTTCGCCAAAGACGTCATCGCCGACCTCGGCCGCGGCCATCGCGGCGCGCATCTCTTCGGACGGCCTGGTAACTGTGTCGCTGCGAAGATCGATCATATTGGGGATGCTATACGTCTTCCTGCTCGATCTTTGTGATCTTTTCGATGCGGCGTTCGTGGCGGCCGCCTTCAAAATCTGCGTCGAGCCATGCCTTTACGATATTCTTGATCTCGTGGTCGGCGGTGAATCGTGCCGCAAGGGCGAGGACATTGGTGTTGTTGTGTTCGCGAGAAAGACGTGCGATCTCCTCATTCCAGGCGACGGCAGAGCGAATGCCCGGTACTTTGTTCGCGGCGATCGCCATTCCGGCACCCGAACCACAGAGCAAAATACCCCGTTCGAACTCGCCTTTCGCGACGGCCTCGGCAACCTTTCGCGCAAAATCCGGATAATCGACCGATGCTTCCGAATCCGTACCCATATCCGTGTATTCGACACCAAGTTCGTCGAGTTCGGATTTCAACTTTTCCTTCTCTTCATATCCGGCGTGGTCGGCGGC
>JAANMY010004566.1_pt1 | contig 10300 bp, 10 predicted proteins | sample 7279691 | NCBI WGS metagenome assembly JAANMY01 (sample SAMN14094543, study PRJNA606508) | bioreactor metagenome | isolation source: A lab-scale SPAN reactor treating ammonium-rich wastewater day 388 | place: Ireland: Galway | collected 2018-02-07
TTTCGTTTACATAGCGTCAAGTGTTTTGATTAGCCTGTTTGCGGTTTTCATAGGAATAATCTTGACAAAATAATAAAATGATAAAAGACAAATTTAATCCTTGGCATAGTGTATCACCGGGGGACAAAATACCTGACATCGTGAACGGAATAATTGAAATTCCCAAAGGGACACGGGCAAAATACGAATTGGACAAAGACAGCGGTTTACTAAAATTGGACAGAGTTTTATATTCTTCCGTCTATTATCCTGCAAATTATGGTTTTATTCCGCAAACCTATTGCGATGACAAAGACCCGTTGGACATATTGATTTTGACACAAATTGACGTTGTTCCTCTTTGCATTGTTCCTGCCAAAATAATAGGCGTAATGAGAATGCTTGATAATGGCGAAGCAGACGATAAAATCATTGCTGTGAGTGCAGGTGACCCAAGTGTAAACCATATCAACGACATTGCGGAACTTCCCCAGCACTTCATCAGCGAACTGCGTAACTTCTTTGAAGACTACAAAAAATTAGAAAACAAAACTGTTGTAGTAGAAGAATTTTTCGATAGAAAGACGGCTATTGAAATTTTACAAGACAGTTTTAAAATGTATAAAGACCATTTTACGAAACGACAAGAAGGGCAGCACATAACAGCGGTTTGGCGTAATGGGGTCGGACGTTCTTCGTATGAAAATTTGTGCTACATTTAAACTTTCGGGAGCACATTTGCAAGTCGCACAAGCCAATAAAAGCCGATTTTCAATTTACAACTAATGAAGGTGCTTTACCTCTTAAATATCCTGATGATGTTGGCAATGGTGTATTTAACCAATTTGCTGTTTTTGATGGTGAAATTGGCAGCCGACATTTGAAAAACCGAAATGACTTTAAATTCAGACCAGCAGGATTAAGACTATTCAATGAATTTAATACTGCACTTGAGAATTTGAATAATCGTTTGTTCACGGAAATCAGAACAAAGAATATTGCAAACCCTTTTGTAGATGAAGATATTTTTCAAGGTGAATCAGAAATTAAAACTTTTCTTTCTTCGCTTTCGCACAACTCAAATCTCGAAGATTTAAAAAAGCATCTGCCATTTACTGAAGAAGAAAAAACGAAAAAAGGTGAACCCGAGGAAAAGACGGTAGAAGCTAACGACAAGAATGAAAGGATTTTGTCAATACTTTCACAACAGATTAGTTTTAAGCGCTACGCTACAAATAACATTTGGCAGAAAACAATATCAGTTCGCCAGTGACAGTTTGTACATTAACAAAAACAAAAAAAAGCCGGTGATTAAACCGGCTTACAAAACCTGAGTTTCCTTTTCCTTTTCGATGTGAGGGGGAACGGTTTTAAAGACGTAATCCCAGAGCGGGTTACTTACACCGTACGCTGTATGTTCATCATTATAGTGATGCCTGAGGTGATATTCTTTCAGGAACCTTCCAATTTTCCCTTGCATCTTCATGTGGTGCGTCGCGTAGTGAATCGAGTCATAGGATATATACCCGATAATGAACCCTGCAAAAATGGAATAATTGTACGGTTCAAACACCCATTGAAAAATGAAGAAGAACAACACCGCCAGCGGGAGGCTCACCAGTAGTGGCATCACAAGCCTTGTACTGTCGCGCGGATAATCGTGATGAATTCCGTGTACCAGAAAGTGAATCCTTTTACCCGTTTCAGATTTCGGATCGTAGTGGAATACCCACCTGTGAAATGCGTATTCAAAAATCGTCCAAATAAATACACCTGCTACGAAAGACCAGAGTATATCCGGAATTGATATTCTGTTATAAGCTAAATATAGCATCGCGATTGACGCGGGAAGGTAAACCACTATCGGTGTTGCCGGGTGGATGTGCGAGAAATATTCCAGTATGGGATTTTTAAAAAGTCTGATTGTTTCATCTTTATTTGAGATGAACATTCTTTTTGCCATGACAATTTTTTTATTAGTTAAAAATAATTATACTCTTTAAAAACATAAAGTCGGATAAAAATATTAAACTTACCGTAAATATTTATACTTCATAATCACTTTGCATTTATCTCAATATGGAGTTATTTTTGTAATTGTAACAAACCAATTAAAAAATAAATCATGAACAAAGAACAACTGATTTCACAAATGTCTGCGGACGCTAAAATAACAAAAGTGCAAGCTAAAGCAGCATTAGAATCATTCATTGACTCAGTAAAGAAAACCGTTAAGAAAGGTGATAGATTAGGACTTGTAGGATTTGGAACTTTTTCATACACAAAGAGGAAAGCCCGCATGGGAAGGAATCCTCAGACCGGCGCTGATATTAAAATTGCAGCAAAGAAATCCGTGAAGTTCAAAGCGGGAAAAGAATTTGATTCATTCGTTAACGGTTCGAAGAAAAAGTAACTTTAATATTTATGTTAAGGCGCCTCTACCGGCGCCTTTTTTATTTGTACTCCTTATTTATAACTTTCTTAAGTATCCAGTTATCTGCATCGAATGTAACTTTCAATGGTTTCCCCTGTATCGGTCGCACAAAATCCTGAGCCACACTGTCATTAAAGAATCTTAGTTCCATAACTGAAAACCCGGTTTCAACCAAAATTCTAATCGGCATCTTGTAAAGTTTGTAACCTTCCTGAACCTGCTCGAGATGTATTCTAAGGTTGTAAGTATGAGGCTGTCCCGGAATGTCAAACTCATCCGCTTTCCAGGAGAATTCGTACACCGGACGATCTTTACCCTTATAAATCCATTGATCGAAAAAATACTGAAGATCTGTTCCTGAGACTTCTTCGCATATAGCTTGAAATTGTTGAGTCGTTGCGTTTTTGAATTTATACTCGCCGGCGTATTTCCTGAGTATCCTGTAAAAAGTTGAATCCCCTACAACTCCTCTGAGCATGTGGAGACACCAACTGCCTTTCTGGTAAACCGATGATCCGAAAATAAATCCTTCCGGATTGTAAACCGTGCTGTTGAAGTAACCGAAATCTTCCTGCATCATGTATTCGCTTAGACCTGTTCTACCTTTCCTGTGTTCAGCCCACAACGCTTCCGAATAAGATGCAAACCCTTCGTTTAACCAAATATCTTTCCAGCTTGCAGGAGAAACGGAATTACCGAACCACTGATGTGCAAGTTCATGAGCTACTATATTTTCATATTTAAAATCACCGGTAATTGTCATGTATCCCATGCTTGAAATTGTTTGATGTTCCATAGCTCCGTTAAGCCAGCCAAATGTAACCATGCCGTACTTCTCGTTTATAAACGGATACTCACCGAAAAGCCCTGAGAAATAATCAATCATCTCCGGTGTATTACTCCAATCGGTTTTAGCTTTTTCGGTAAGGCTCGGAAAACTGTAATACGTTATCGGCATCACAGTATTGTCGGACAATCTGTATTCATCCTGCCATTGGTTGTATCTGCCAATCGTCATCGCAACAAGGTAAGTTGTTATCGGATAAGAAGATCTCCAGTGGAATATTTTCCTGTCGCCTTCAATTGTTTCGTTTATTAGCAAACCGTTGGATGTTGCCGTTAATGCTGAATCAACATTGATAATCATATCCGAAGTGAACTTGTCGTCAGGTCTGTCTTTACAAGGCCACCATGTCGGAGCAAAAGTTGGTTCGCTTAGCGTATAAACGCATGGATAGCCGTCGTATTTCCAAAACGAAAACGAATCGAATCCTTTGTTTTCGGGTTTACCGTTGTATTCAATTTTTATTTCAAATTCATCACCCTTATTAATTTTACCCGATGTAAACAGTTTCAACATATTCTCTTCCCGCACGTAACCTACATTTTCACCATTAAGCGAAACCAGACTGACGTTCAGATTATCGTAAAAATTTATCCAGACGGAATTTAATGTATCAGATTCATTCCGCGCTTTTGAAGTTACTATTCCTGATATACTTTTATTATCCGTATCTACGGTGATTCTGATTTCATTGTGCCTGACGTCGAATTGATCCTGCATGGCAATTGTACGTTCGCTGTCAACCCTCAGATCATCGTTGAACGTTTCTTCCCCGTACTTTTCTAACAGGCGGTTGCTGAGTTCCTTTATCTTTTCCGGCGTCGGAAATGCAAAAATTAATTTCGCGATAAAGGTGATTGCGATGACATGGATTACTGACATCATAATCATAAAAACTGTTGCTGAGATTTTTATCATAACCGGTATGGGTTTGATTTGATTATTGTTCGGATAAAAAAAATCCATTTGTTTAAATCTTATAACTGCAATTTAAAATTAAGTTCACTAATTTTGTTCCTAAATTTAAATGCAGATGAAAAATAAATTTTTATATCTGATTTTAATAATCATAATTCCGGTCATTCTTTTTCAAGGCTGTATGGAGTTTCAACGAAACATAAAGTTAAATAAAGACGGATCCGGATCGGAAGAACTTACGTTTCATATCGAAAAGGTTTTCTTTGATTCCCTCATTGAATTTATAGCTTCGCTTGATTCAACCAGAATAACTACTTTCAGAGATTCATTATATAACGATGAATATTTCACTTCAGATATAAGAAAGGACTCAAAGGATGTTCAAGGAATTTCTGATCTTGTAATAAATTCCGCAACAAACGAAGACTCATCTAAAACAATTTTTGTTGGATACAACTTCGATAACGTCATGTCTCTAAACGACCCGATAGGAACGTCCAATTCCCGTAATAATTCAAATTACAATTACTCTGTAGTATGGGATGAAACGGACGAACAGATTAATTTCAGATATACAATTATACCTGCAGCAGATGAAGAGGATGGCGGCAATACTCTTTCCAAAGGTTTCGATAATTTTCTTAACGGGAAATTTGCCACATTCAAAATCGAATTCCCATACGAAATAATTTCGTCTAACGCTACCGAGACGAACGGAAACACGCTTACCTGGAAAATTAGTATGGACGAATTTAGCAAACTGAAGGAACCTTACGTTATTGATGTAGTCATGGAGAAGTAATTGATGTAACCTGTAATTTTCAACGGAAGATTAGTAAACCCTTTTCCCGTTTTTAAATGTCATTATTACTTTACATTTTTTAATCTCTTCAAAATTCATTTCGAACAGGTTTTCAGTAATAACCAAATCCGCAATGAACCCGGGTTTAAGGTATCCTCTCGTCTCTTCGGTATAAGTAGCATACGCATTTGCCTTTGTGTAAGCATCGAGACATTCATCCGGAGTAAACGGATCACCCGGTAATCCTGCCCGTGTCAGAGCATAATAAATGGTTTCAAACGGATTTTCAATTATGACAGGAAAATCTGTACCGAAGTTTATAGTAACTCCCCTGCTAAGTAATTCGCGATAGTTGTGAACAATTGAAATGTCATTGAGAATCTCTTCTGAAGTTTTCGCATCGTTGCTCAGATGTCCGGGTTGAACCGATGCAATGATGTTTAAAATTCTGAACCGTTCAAAATCTGCAGGCTGAATGTGTTGCGCGTGTTCTATTCTAAATCTTCGTGGTCTGATACCGGATTTTTTATTTAAGTTACCAATCTTGTCAAGTAATTCGGTAACTGCTTTATCACCAATCGCATGGACAGCCATCCCGTAATCAGCGAGATCTATCATCTCAAAATATTTATCGAAACTACCCGAATCAACAAATTCTGTTCTGATCCCGCAATGATTTGTCCCCTTGTAGTTTCCGTGCATGAGCGCTGTTTTGCTCGATAATGATCCGTCATAAAAGGCTTTGAAACATTTAAAAACAATGGCAGAACGAAACTCTGCAAATTCCTTTTTTATTGTTTCAATATTCTCAAATTCACTAAACGGTAGCACGGCGTAATCAAATAAACCGAACTCATTTTTTTCAAGGAGCAGTTTGTAAACCTCAAGGTCAGGTCTCCTTACAATATCCGTAACGGCGGTAATCCCCAGACTGTGCAGTTTCGCTATCTGATTCTTCAGTAATTGCGATTTTTCAGATAAGGATTTTTGTGGAATAACGCTTTGTACATATTCCATCGCACGTTCCTTCAGCTCGCCTGTCGGATTTCCATTCTCATCATAGATTAACTCATCCCGTGTAAATAAACCGGACTTGTTCATGATACCGGATAACTCAAGTGCTTTTGAATTTACGAAAGCTGAGTGCAGGTCGAATCGCGGGATAAATAAAGGTTTTTCGCTTTCGATACTGTTGAAGAAATCCAATCCAAGTGGAATGTGTTCAACGAAATTTGAATCCGAAAAGTATCCGCCGCACGTCCATTGGCCGGTATTTTCACGGGAATAATTTTTTATTGAATCGGTAAAATCTTTGATGGTACTGGCTGCGCGTAAATCGAGATGTGAGTTCAGTATCGCTCCGGCTAAGAGATGACAATGACCATCGTGAAATGCCGGTATTACGAGTTTGTCCGGGAGGTTTAAAATCTCATCGAAATCAATTTTACATTTGCTGAGTGAATCTGAATTCCCGACAAATTCTATTTTACCGCTTTCATCGTCGAAACCGATGTGCGACGCGTAATAATTCCTCCCTAACCAGATCCGTGCATTTGATATTAAAGTTTTCATTTGTCGGTTGTGATTTCATTCAATTTCATTGAAACAATTTTAGTGGTGCAGAAAAATAGTTAAAAATTCAAGAAATTCAGTTTGTGTTTTTACCTGTCTGTTAACCCGGATTCATACTTCATTAACTGTTTACGGTTTACCAGCCTGTGAAGAGCCCTTAGCTTTTAATTTGTCTGAATATTACGAAACGATCATTTGAATCACGTCTCACTTCAATAACATCATTTGTTTTGTTTCAATGAAATCCTCCGCTTGCAAAGTATAGTAATAAATCCCGCTGCTCAACTTAAATTTACCGGCTGAAAACTGATAGTTGTATGAACCAGCGCTTAGAACTTCATCAATAAGGATAGCTACAGATCGCCCCAGTACGTCAGAGATTGTCAGTTTAACGTTCGATGATTTCGGAATATTGAAACTTATAATGGTAACTGGATTAAACGGATTGGGATAGTTTTGGAATAAACGGAAATCCTGCGGAATATTTGTTTGGTGAATAATTCCGGTCCCGCCACCGAGCGTACCGTTGAGGTTAATATTCTGCGCATAAATCCCGCCGGATGAACTTCGCCTGTCTGACCACGTCAGAATTGACATCCCCTGTTCGGTTATATTACTATTGAAACCAACTTTCTCGCTTGTATTTGAGCTTGCAGTCAATATCGAACCGCTCCACCCGGTAACTCCCGCTGGTCCGGTACTAAACGCTTTAATCAGAGAAACAATACTCCCGAACTGCGATTCGTTAAAGGATACAATTACGTTGGTATCTTTTAAATAAACTCCCATATCGGAGATAGTATTATTATCCATTGGTTTGAACTCGATGCCGTTATCCGTCCATAGTCGTTGCCCCGTAGCGTCAATCTTCTGCCCGTAAAGTCCGCCGGCTAAAGTCTGACCTGAATTTGACGGGCTCCAGAATACAAACGTTTCATTGCTAACCGGATTAACCGCACCAACAGGGTTATAGTTGTTCCTGCCGGATTGTGTTGAGAGCTCTGTGCCGTTCAACGGAAATAACCTTTGCCCGCTTGAATTAAACCTCTGAACATGTGCCGACATGAGATTATTCTGGTCGCGGTCATCATGCCAGCAATACAGAGCGCCGTTGTTGCCGTCAGGGAAAATCAACGGGTTGTAAAAACCTGAAACTTGTCCAAGGCTGTAAACTGTATCCTGCGTGGAGTTCCACACCGGTGTACCTGCTGAAGAAAATTTCTGTGTGTATAGTTTATAATTCTGAGGATTAAGGAACGTACCCGAGTAACCCGACCATAGTAAAATTACCGAACCGTTATCCGAGGCGATAATTCCTGACCAGTCATAATTTTCCGGTGGACTCCCGCTTAACTTTATTGGTGATGAACCCCAAACTTTATTACCTGACTGATCTAATTTTTGAATCGCAATCTTCTTCGGAGTTGAAATGTACATCCAGGTAAAAACGTAATTCCCGTCTGAGGTAACTGCGATTTTAGGGTTCGCCTGAAATATATTTGTTGAATCGGTTAATCCAATCCCGTTTGGACCCCAATCGAAATTTCCTGACGGACTGATTTTATATGCGTAGGGATTAATATCCGATCCGGCACGCATATCGGTAAAAACCAGAATCGCATTGTCGTTTGCATCCACTTTTAAATCGTAACCAACTAATGAACTATTTTGCGGATTTGAACTTATCAGCAACCCGTCCTGTGCAAATAATTTTATACCTTCCGGAGATAACCGCTGAAGGTAAACAGCATAAGAACCGTTGCGGTTATCAAACCACGATATATAACAACCTCCATCCGATGTGGGAGCAACTAACGGAAGTGTTTGCTCGCCGGTCAGATTGCAAATCTCGAGGTTAATTGCAGGGTTTGATGACCACTGTGAAACAGCTATTCCTGTGAACGAAAATAAAATAATGAAAGATAATAGTATTCTCATTTTAAAATTGTTTACCTTATAGTAAAAATTTTAATCAATTATTAAAATCTAATTTCAATCCAGATTGACACAATACTAATTGTCAATTATTACTGAAATCCACAGAAAAAATTTTTAGATTTTAACATGATTGAATTTTAAATGGAAAGAGGACGAAACAAATGAAATTTTTCTTGATAGCGGGAGCGGTCAATGGACTGCTCGCAGTCGCTCTAGGCGCTTTCGGGGCGCATATGCTCGAAGGCCGCGTAGCGGATAAATATTTGGATACATGGCAGACAGCGGTGCAATACCAAATGTTCCATTCCATCGGCTTGATCGCCGTCGCCCCCCTGTCCCGCGGGTTCGTCTCCGCCGATCTCGGTCTCGCCGTTGGCGGAGAGCGAGCCGACCTGGGCGACCTCGGCGGAGGTGGAGATCTTGCGGGTCTTCGACCCCAGCTCGGCGACGACGGCGGAAACCGCCTTGTCGATGCCGCGCCGGAGGTCCATCGGGTTCATCCCGGCGGCCACGGCCTTCGTGCCCTCGCGGACGATGGCCTGGGCCAGCACGGTCGCGGTGGTGGTGCCGTCGCCGGCCTCGTCGTTGGTCTTCGAGGCCACCTCGCGCACCATCTGCGCGCCCATGTTCTCGAACTTGTCGGCGAGCTCGATCTCCTTGGCGACCGTCACGCCGTCCTTGGTGATCCGCGGCGCGCCGAAGCTCTTGTCGAGCACGACGTTGCGGCCCTTCGGACCGAGGGTGACCTTCACCGCGTCGGCCAGGATATCGACGCCGCGCAGCATGCGCTCGCGCGCGCCGGCGCCGAACTTGACGTCCTTCGCAGCCATTTCCGTGTTACCTCGTTGTGCTGATCTTCAGGTCGGGAAGCGGCTCAGGCGGCCTTCTTCGCCGCGGCGCCGCCGGTGACGATGCCCATGATGTCGGACTCCTTCATGATCAGGAGCTCCTCGCCATCGAGCTTCACCTCGGTGCCGGACCACTTGCCGAACAGGATGCGGTCGCCCGCCTTCACGTCGAGCGCGACCAGCTCGCCCTTCTCGTTGCGGGCGCCCGGGCCGACGGAGATCACCTCGCCTTCCTGCGGCTTCTCCTTGGCGGTGTCGGGGATGATGATGCCGCCCGCAGTCTTCTCCTCCGCGTTGACGCGGCGGACGAGGACGCGGTCATGCAGGGGACGGAAGTTCATCTCGGTCCTCTTCTGATGCCTGATCCAGTCACGGTGACTCGCCCCGCCGGAGCTGGACGCCCGCCCTGCCGGGCGGCCGTTAGCACTCGCGGCGGAGGAGTGCCAGCGATCTAGGGCGGCTGGAACCGGACGTCAAGGCGGCAGCAGCACTTCGCAAGCGTGAGTGCTAAGCCGCTGAATTCGCGGGTTTTTCTTGCCAACCCCCCGCACCGCCATGGCATCCTGCGCCGGCAGAACCCCGGCTCCGGACGCGCGCCGGCACGGAGCCGAACCGAGGGAGAACGGAGGCCATCGCAGTGCTGCAGACGACCCTGGACCCCATCCTGCGGATCCCGGACTGGCGGCTGACCACGGCCGAGATCCTCTACCACCTGCCGGACCATCCGGGCGTGCTGCAGAGCTTCCTCTGGCAGAAGCTCGACCGCGCGCCGGAATTTCCGGAGCTGTCGCGCTTCCTCGACTTCTGGCGCCGCGAGATCGAGGGGCCGCTGCATTCGGTCCGCGTCGCCTCCGCCGCGCTGACCCGTCCGGCCGAGCTGCGCTACGCCAACGGGGTGTTCACGCTGCATTGAAGCGCGCGTGCGCCGGCGCGGGCCCGCCCCGCCGGCGGCGGTCGGCGGTGCG
>JAANMY010004568.1_pt1 | contig 10292 bp, 12 predicted proteins | sample 7279691 | NCBI WGS metagenome assembly JAANMY01 (sample SAMN14094543, study PRJNA606508) | bioreactor metagenome | isolation source: A lab-scale SPAN reactor treating ammonium-rich wastewater day 388 | place: Ireland: Galway | collected 2018-02-07
CGCAGTTCCCGCCGGCCTCGGGCTGCTGGGTTCCTTCCGAGCCGCAGGCGGCGAGGGCGAACGGCGCGGCGATCAGCAGGGCGCCGGCCGCGGCGCGGAGTTTCAGGGGCGAGAGCACGGCGATAACGATAACCGTTTGCATTAGCCCGCGCACGTCCGGATGATGACTTATTGAAAATCATTTCCATTAAGGAGCGCGATGCCCGACCTGCTGCCCGTCACCGTCCTTTCCGGCTTCCTCGGCGCCGGGAAGACCACGCTGCTGAACCACATCCTGGCCAATCGCGAAGCCGGGCAGCGTTTGAAATCGCAGGCGGTCTTGTTTCGGACATCAAGCCACAGTGCGACGCTCGAAGTCGAGTTGACCCGTCGCAACATTCCGTTCGTCAAATTCGGCGGTCTTAAATTCCTGGAGGCTGCGCATATCAAGGATGTGCTCGCCGTGCTGCGCTGGGCGCACAATCTGCGCGATCGCGTCGCCGGGGACGTTCGGCCCCGAGGCGAAATGGCCGGGGGGCATCGCGCGGATCGTGCGCCTGATGCGGGAACCGGGTTACCAGACGGTCTGCGGCGGGCGGCCGCTGCTGTACGCCTTTCGCGTCGATGACAAGTGGATCAAGGCGTGGGGCGGAATGGCGGGGGCGCGGAGGTTATTCGACGATCTCCGTGCCGCGGTGCGCGAGGCCGGCCTCGGCGACCCGTACATGGTGACCATGCAGGATGGGAACGTTGCGGAGGCAAAGAGCATCGCGGGCGCGATCGGCGCGGAGGCGCTCTCGGATTACGCGCGCTCCCGGGGCGAGGCCGGGGCGCCATACTCGCGGCTGACCGAGGTGGCTCGAGCATTCTGGGAGGAATGCGCCGCGAGCGGCGCTGGCGTCGTGCCGCTGGCGATGGCCGGTTGGGATCGCAGGCCACGCGTCGAGCATCCCGTGCCGTGGGAGCCCTATCAGAAGCCCAACGTCGGGATCGACAAGTTTTACATCGCGCCAACGCCGGAGGAGTTGGCCGCGCACATCGGCGAGGCGGTGGATTGGGCCGAGGCGAGGCCGGCCCAGTGTCCCGCGAAGACCGTGATCGTCTACGCGTGGAACGAGCACGATGAGGGGGGATGGCTCTGTCCCGATCTGGGGGAGGGCGACGCAAGGCTCCGGGCGATCCGAAAGATGCTCGACGCCCGACGGAGGCGAAGGTAGCCGATGGACGCGATGAGGGTGATGCGGATGGCGCCCGCCATGGCCGTGGCGGCGGGCATCCTCTCCTCGTGCGGGCCCGACGCGATGCGGGAAATCCGGGGCGCCCAGGACGGCCGCGCAAGATTGTCCGAGGATGCGCTGAGGCGCCTTTTTGCCAACCCGCCCAACGAATACCGCATCATCCAGTATGGGAATCCGACTCCGAGGCAGATCGAGACCTTTAGGCAATACGGCATCGGCGGCGTCATGGCCTTTTTTCACGATCACCTCAGGCAGCCATCGGATCCCCGGCGCCAAGACCCGGCCGCGATCTTGCCGATGCTCGAAGCGGCACAGACGAACGGGTTCCTTGTTTGGCTGGGCGATGATTTCGGATACCCGAGCGGGATGGCCGGGGGCCGCATCGTGGAGGCGCATCCCGAATACGAGGCCCGCGGCATGCTGCGCCTCACCCTCGACGGGGCGGGCCGCGTCCCGGCGACGCTGGAGGCGCCCGATGTCGTCGAGCGAATCGTGTGCGCCACGATCCATCCCGTCGCGGACGGCATTCCCGCGATCTCGCGGGGCCGGATGGTGCCGATCTCGGATTCCCGTCGGGTCGAGGCGGAAGGGATCGAGGGGCCATGGCGACTCTCGGTGTTTGCCCTGAGGGTCATCGATAGCGATTCGCAGGCGCAGAGCACCATGGCGCAGTTTGGTCACACCGGACGGTACCCGGACCTCATGAATCCCGCGGCGGTGCGGGCCTTCCTGGCGCTCTTCCACGGGCGCCTCGAGCGGGAGATCGGCGCGCTGTCGTCGCGCGTGGAGGGCTTCTATACGAACGAGCCCAACCTCATGCGCCTTCCGTGGGACTCGACCGTCCGGGGTGGCCGCCGATTCCCCCTCGTGCCCTGGAACGACGAAATGCCCGCGACCTTTCGCGGGATGCACGGCTACGACTTGCTGCCCGCGCTGGGCGCGTTGTTCGAGGGCGACGACAGGGAATCGCGCCGGACCCGGATGCATTTCTATCAGACCGTTGCCGAGATGGTGACCGGAAGCTACGCGCGCCAGATCGCCCGCTGGTGCGAGGACCGCGGCATCCTTTCCGGAGGACATTGCCTGCTGGAGGAGTATCTCCCCATGCACGTGGCCTGCTACGGGGACATGATGAAGTTCGCGTCCGAATTTCATGTGCCCGCATTCGACATCGGGATCCCAAACCCCGACCGGATCGAGTCCTTCCCCTACCGGCATGCAAAATTCTTCAGTTCGGTGGCGACGTGGAAGGAGCGGGACACCGTCATCGCCCTGCCCGACCCCATCATCGAGGGGGGCGGGCTCCGGCGCCTATCTCCCGACGCAGCGCTGGTGCGGAATGTCGTGAACCGGGTATTCCTCTATGGCGGCAACCAGATCACCTCGTATCTCCCCCTGCATCCGCGAAAGGATGGGTCCGCGCGGGGATATGCGGCGGAAGAGTACCGGGCGCTGAGCGAGTACGTCGGCCGGCTATCCCTGCTGCTGCGCGGCGCGCGCCAAGAGACCGCCGTCGCGCTGTATTATCCGATCGCGATGTTCCAGGCCGACTATCGGCCCCTGGGACAACTGTGGCCGCAGGCGATCGCGGCGCACCGCGAACGGCAGGCGTCGTGGGATCGCGCGGGACGCGCCCTGCTGGACGCCGATATCGATTATGCCATCCTGCATCCCGAGGCGCTGCGCGAGGCCCGGATCGATGGCGGCCTCATCCGCTCCGGCCGCGGCGCCTACCGATACCTCGTCATGCCTCGGGTCGAGATCCTACCGCTGGCCGCGCTGAAGCAGATCCGTCGGTTCGAGGCGGGCGGCGGCACCGTCTTGTGGGTCGAGGCCAAGCCCGTGATGGGCGCGACCGCGCGGGAGGATGCGGCGGTGGCGGGGGCTTTCGGGGGGACCGCGGTCTTGGGCGCGGAGGACTTGCCCGGCCGCATCCCCGATCCGTACGGGGAGTGTTTCCGCCTGAGCTTCGACACCGGCGGTGCCGGGGTGTCCCTCGCGAGGTTCCGGCGCGGGACCCTGTGCATCTATTATCTGATCGATCGTGGCGCGGCGCCCACCTCGGTCGCCGTCCGTTCGGAGAATCCCGTTGTTGCGGAGACCTTTGATCCCTCATCCGGGAGCATCGCGGGCCTTGCCCTGCCGGCGCGGGTCGAGATCCACGGCTTCGGAAGCCTGCTGGTGGTCCATCCGGCGGGGACGGGGCAGAAGTGACGGGTCACATCGCGAACAGCGCGTAGCTCTGCGCGACGAGCAGCGCCGTCAGCAGGAAGAAGAGCGCCTCCTCGATCGGGACGTTGCCGACCTTGATCCCGAGGGTCTGGGATTCGTCAAAGAACCAGATGCCGTGGCGGATGGCGATGGCGTCGAAAAGGGTCAGGATGCCCCCGACGAGCAGCGCGGCACCGCAGACGGCAACGGGACGGCCGATCCATGCGCCGCCGATCAACCACTGGATCGCGACGACCGGCAGCATCCAGAACAGCAGGTGGATCAGGTAACGGAATTGACGCGGAAAGCGCGCGCGCCGCAGGGCGAGAAATACCGCCAACCACGCCACGGCCACGACGCCCGCCGCGCCCCACAGCGGCGCGATCTTCTCGGATGCCCAGGGGTCGGGGAACCTCGCGGCGAGCGCGTCGGCCAGCAGGCAGACCTGCGCGGTCTCGATGAGGAAAAACGCGCATTCCTCGATCGGGAGATGGCCTATGCGGCAGAGCACCCGATCCTTGGGAAAATCCCAGATTCCCTCGCGGACGGCCCAGTTATCCCAGGGGTAGGTGAAGGCCATCACGATCGCGCACGTGGCAAGAAGCGCGAAGGTGTCCCCGGAATCCCACGAGGGCCAGGCGAGCGCGAGCGCGACGGCCAGGAGGGGCGCGTTGAACCTGAGGTGGAAGGCGAGGTACGTCACGGCGGCCTCATCGGCAGATGTCCCCGCGCGCCACCACGCGAAAGCCGGCCGCGCTCAGCGCCGCGGCGGCGTATTCCTCCTCCTCGGTGTGCAGCGCGAGGAGGAACTTGCCCGAGCTGTGGGCGAGGAGCGGGAACGCGTAGTCGATGTTGCACTCGGCCTGCAAGACGGCGGCCAGCACCCCCTTCAGATCCGGGGGCCCGGCGATCTCCACCACGATCAGATCCGACTCCGCGAACTGGAGGCCACTGTCCCGGAGCACGCGGCGCAGGGCCTCGGTGTCGTCCGGGACGCACCGCACGACGGAAAACTCGGCGTCTTCCCGGAGCGACAGCCCGAGCAGATGGATGCCTTCGGAGTCGAGCGTCCGCACGAGATCCAACAGCCGCCCCACCCGGTTCTCCAGCAGGACCGAGAACCCGACGATGCGCTCGCCATGGGCCGTCTTTGTGCCGTCGGTCGTCATGGGCGCCGCGCTCCTCACCCAACATGGCTCGCGCGGCAGACGAAGTCAACGTGTCAGACGAAGTCCCAAATCCTCGCGCAAGAGCTGGCCCCGCCGGGGGCGAGCCGCAGATTCGGCTGGCGCGGCGGCGGGCTCCGGTTAAGTAAGGGGTGCATGTTCAGCATGACCGGATTCGGGAAGGCGCGGGTCCGCGCCGGGCAGGGCTGGCTCGTGGCCGAGATCAGCTCGGTGAACCGGAAGCAGCTGGAGGTGCTGGTGAGTCTGCCGCGCGAATGTTCCGAGCTGGAGAACGAGGTGCGCGAGACCGTCATGCCCGCGGCGACGCGGGGGCGCGTCCAGGTCGCCATCTATTATATGCCTCCCGCCGGGACCGGTTCCGGCAGGATAAACCATCGGCTGGCCGAGGCCTACGCAACGGAGCTGTCCCTGCTGCGGCGGCGCCTGAAACTCGGCGGCGAGGTCACCCTTTCCGACGTGCTGCGCGCCCCCGGCGTCCTGGGCGACGCCCCACTCCCCCCGCGGGGCGAACTGGTGCCCGCGCTCCGGAAGGTCACGCGGGCCGCGGTCGCCGACTGGCAGCGCATGCGCCGTGCCGAGGGACGCCACCTCCAGGCCGACCTCCGGCGCCGGCTGGCGCGGATGCGCGCCGCCACCGCACGGATCGCCCGCCGCGCACCCGCCGTGGTCGAGGCCTACCGCAAGGCGCTCGAGCGCCGGATGCTCGAGTTCGTTCCCGGCGCCGACACCGCCGCGGAATCCTTCCGCCGCGAGGTCTTCCACTTCGCAGACCGCTGCGACATCAGCGAGGAACTCACTCGCCTCAAGAGCCATTTCGCGCAGTTCGCGGCGTTCTTGCGCGGCGGCGAGGGCAACGGTCGCAGGTTGGAGTTCCTCCTCCAGGAGATCCACCGGGAGGTCAACACCACCGGCTCCAAGGCCAATGACGTCTCCATCGCGCGAGAGGTCGTCGAGCTGAAATCCGAGATCGAGAAAGTCCGCGAGCAGGTCCAGAATCTGGAATGAATAGGATGAACTATTTCCGCCGATCGGGCATCGTCTTCGCGGTGTCGGCGCCCTCTGGCGCCGGCAAGAGCACGATCTGCGCCAACCTCAAGCAGACCCCGGATTTCCAATATTCCGTCTCCTGCACCACCCGACCGCCGCGCGCCGGCGAGGAGGACGGCGTCGATTACCACTTCCTCTCCGAGGCCGAGTTCGGGCGCCGGGCGGATGCCGGCGAATTCCTCGAGCACGCCGCGTTCAACGGCTTCCGTTACGGCACCCTCAAGTCGACCACACGCCAGGCCATCGAGGCCGGCACCGACCTACTGCTGGATATCGACGTCAGCGGCGTCGCCCAGCTCCGCTCCCTCCCCGACCCCTGGATCCGCGAGGCGCTGGTGGACATATTCATCATGCCCCCCACCATCGCCGAACTCGAGCGCCGCCTCCGCAAACGCGGGACGGAGAGCGACGAGCAGATCGCCGCGCGCCTCGAGATCGCGCGCGCAGAGATGGGGCACTGGCGCGCCTACCGCTACACCATCCTCAGCGGCACCATGGAGGAGGACCTCCAGAAGTTCCGCGCCATCATCCGCGCCGAGCGCTACCGCTCCTCGCGGCTCACGCTCGAGGAGCAGTGAACATGCCAAACGAACCAAAGACCATCCTGCTCGGCGTCACCGGCTCCATCGCCGCCCACAAGGCCGCCGACATCGCCAGCGCCCTCACCAAGGCCGGCCACTCCGTCCACGCCGTCCTCACCGAGGAGGCCGCCAACTACGTCACCCCCTTCCTCCTCCAGAACCTCACGCGCCATCACGTCATCGTCCGCCTCCGCGACGAATCGCCCGGACGCCCCCCGCACATCGAGATCGCCGACGCCGCGCACCTCGCCCTCGTCGCCCCGGCCACCGCCAACCTCATCGCCAAACACGCCCTCGGCATCGCCGACGACGCCCTCACCACCATCCTCCTCGCCACCCGCGCGCCCCTCCTCGTCGCCCCCGCCATGAACGGCAACATGTGGCTCCACCCCGCCACACAGGCCAACGTCGCCACCCTCAAATCCCGCGGCGCCGAGTTCATCGGCCCCGATTCCGGCATGCTCGCCTGCGGCTACGAGGGCATCGGGCGCCTCTGGCCCGCGGACGGCATCGTCGCCCGCGCCCTCGAGATCGTCGGCGGACCCGTTGCCTGACCACCCGCTGTAGCGAAACCAACCCCCGGCATCGCGCGCAGCGCGCGCGGCAAAAAATTTTTTCCCGTCAACCGTTTTTTCTGTTGACGGAATGTCGCAATGGGGACACTTTATTCCCATGGGCAGTTCTATTGAGTGCTGTCACACGCGCCCCTGCGCGAGAAGGGGGGTGTTGTCAGATGCCAGCTAAGAAGAAGAAAGTTGCGAAGAAGAAGAAGGCCGCCAAGAAGAAGCGCCGCTAAGTCGGCGCGCTTCGGCGCACGCTTCTGGAGGGCTCCCGAAAGGGAGCCCTCTTTTTTTGTCTAGGCGCGGAGGAGGTGGCGGGCGACGAGGGGGCCCTGGTAGACGAAGCCGGTGTAGACCTGGACGAGGGAGGCGCCGGCCTCGATCATGCGCTCGAAGTGCTCGCGGGTGGCGACGCCCCCGCAGCCGATGATGGGGAGGCTGCCGCCGGAGCGTTCTCTTGCGGCGCGGACGATGCGCAGGCTGCGTTCGAGGAGGGGTTCGCCGCTGAGGCCGCCGGCGAGCGGGATGGGGTTGGGGAGCGCGGAGTGATCGACGGTGGTGTTGGTGGCGATGAGGCCATCGATGGCGCATTCCTGCGCGGCGCCGACGATCTCCCCGACCTGGGCGTCGTCGAGGTCTGGCGCGATCTTGACGAGGATGGGTTTTTTGCCGGCGTCGGCGGCCAGCGCGTCGCGTTCCGCGGTGATCCGTTGGAGCAGAGAGCGGATGGCGGCCGGGTCTTGGAGGTGGCGGAGGCCGGGGGTGTTTGGGGAGCTGATGTTGAGGGCGAAGTAATCGGCGCGGGGATAGAGTTGGCGCAGGCAGGCGGCATAGTCGTCCTCGGCGGACTCGAGGGGGGTGCTGCGATTCTTTCCGAGGTTGGCGCCGACGGGCATGTCGGCGGCGCGCGGGGCATCGAGGCGCGCGGCGACGGCATCGGCGCCGTCGTTCGGAAAGCCCATGGAGTTGACGAGGGCGCGCTGCCGCGGGAAGCGGTGGATGCGGGGCTTGGGGTTGCCGTGCTGAGGCCGCGGGGTGACGGTGCCGACCTCGACAAAGCCGAAGCCCATGGCGTCCCAGGCGGGGAGCGCGACGGCGTTCTTGTCGAATCCCGCGGCGAGGCCCACGGGATTCCGGAACTGCAGGCCCCAGAGCGTGACGGGGCAGAAGGGGGGAGGCGGCAGGAGCGAGCGGAGGGTTTTTGCGGCGAGAGGGTGCCTGAGGGCCACCAGCGCCACGTCGTGGATGAACTCGGGGTCCTGGGTGAAGAGGATGGAGCGGATGGCGGGATACAGTCTCATTATTTTCCTATACAGAAGGCGCTGAATAGACGACCGAGGATATCCTCGGTGGTCGTGATGCCAATGATATCCGTGAGGGCCGCGAGGCCCTCGCGGAGGTCGATCGCCGCGCATTCCAGCGGCAGGTCGCGGCCGAGGCCGGCGGCGGCCCGGCGGAGGGGAGCGACGGCGCGGCGGAGGCAATCGCGGTGTCGGGCGTTGACCGTGACTAGGGATTCGCCGGTCGGCGGACCGGACCAGACGCGCTCGGCGATCATGCGCTTGAGGGCATCGATGCCCTCACCGGTGACGGCCGAGACGCGCGTGCCCCCCGTCTCGCGCGCCGCCGGCAGGTCCGCCTTGGTGGCGACGGCCAGCGTGCGCGAGCGATCGCACTCGCGCGCGATGGCCTCCTCCTCGGGCGCGGGCGGCGCGGAGGCGTCGGTCACGAGGAGGATGAGTTCGGCATCCTCGAGCGCGCGGCGGCTGCGGCGGACGCCCTCGATTTCCGCGGGCTCGGAGGCCTCGCGGATGCCGGCGGTATCGATCAGATGCAGGGGGATGCCCTCGACGCTGATCCATTCCTCGACCGTGTCGCGGGTGGTCCCCGGCAGCGGTGTCACGATGGCCCGGTCCGAGCCGACCAGGGCATTGAGCAGGCTGGACTTGCCCGCATTGGGGGCGCCGGCGATGACCGTCCGGACGCCCTCCCGGAGTATGCGCCCTGCCCCGGCGGTAGAGAGCATGCGCTCGATCTCGTTGGCCTGCGCGTCGAGTCGCCCGCGCAGGGCCCCGGCGGTGGCCGGTTCGATGCCCTCGTCAGGAAAATCGATGTGCGCCTCGATCTGCGCCAGGACATCCACCAGGGTCTCGCGGAGGCTGGCGACGGCGCGCCCGAGGCGACCCTCGCGGGCGGCGTGCGCCGAGCGGAGCGCGAGGTCGGTGCGCGCTGCGATGACATCCATGACGGCCTCGGCCTGCGTGAGATCCATCCGGCCATTGAGGAAAGCCCGCTGGGTGAACTCCCCAGGGTGCGCGAGGCGGGCCCCGAGGTCGAACGCGGCATCGAGAATCCGCCGGGCGATCAGGGGGTTGCCATGGCAGCCGATCTCGACCATGTCCTCGCCGGTATAGGACCGCGGCCCCCCGAAGATCGTGACCAGGGCCTCGTCGAGCAGTTCGCCCCGGTGGCTCAGGCGCCGCACGGTCGCGACCCGGGACGGGGGAAGAGGGCGGCCCCCGGAGAGCGCCCCTATTATATAGTGGGAGCGGGGCCCGCTGATCCGGATCAGGCCGACGGCCGATGTCCCTGGCGGGGTGGCCGGCGCGGCAATCGTCTCGACCGCAGGCTCTTCCGCCGACTCGGAAAATGATTGCAACGGGCGTTTTTCGACTCTATTCATCCGGTGGTGCCGCTTTAAAGCTCTAACGGGAGAATTCGAACATGGCAAACATCGCTGACAAGTATCCGGAAAATGCCGCTGGCAAGTTTTACGTCGACAACCAGTGCATCGACTGCGACCTGTGCCGGGAGACGGCCCCCGAGAACTTCCGGCGGAATGAGGATGGCGGCTACTCTTACGTCTCCAAGCAGCCCGAGAACGCGGACGAGGAAAAGCTCTGTCAGGAGGCCATGGAGGGCTGCCCCGTCGAGGCCATCGGCAACGACGGTGCCTGATCGTCGCGGCCGGGCCGGCCCTCGGGCGAGAGCCCCGAAACGCCTTCCCACCGAAGACGACTACCGCCAGCTCTGCGGCGTTGGCCCGGATGCGCAGTGGGCCAGCGGCGAGCCAAAGCCCATCGGGCTCGTCCTCGGGCGGCTACTCGAGAAGCTCAAGCTTGAGGAACGCTATCGGCAGGCGGAGATTCAGGCGCTGTGGCCCCGGCTGGTTGGCGAGTTCAACGCCCGGCACTCGCACCCGGATTCCCTTCGTCGCGGCGTCCTCGTCGTCCGGGTCACGCATGCCTCGCTCCGGCACCATCTCGAGATGATGCGCGTGGAACTCGTCCGGCGCTTCGATGCGGAACTCAAGTCGGGTACCGTACGCGAGATCCGCTTCGTCGCGTGAGCTAGACTTCATGCCCCGCACGCGGGGCACCACCGGAGCAGAAACTGTAGCCCATCTGGTAACAGATGGGCCACGCGTGGGAAGATCCACGGCCTCACGGCCGTGGCTACGTCTGGAATTTTCGAGCTAGATTCCATGCC
>JAANMY010004571.1_pt1 | contig 10285 bp, 4 predicted proteins | sample 7279691 | NCBI WGS metagenome assembly JAANMY01 (sample SAMN14094543, study PRJNA606508) | bioreactor metagenome | isolation source: A lab-scale SPAN reactor treating ammonium-rich wastewater day 388 | place: Ireland: Galway | collected 2018-02-07
ATGCTCTTGGAGCTGGAGGGCGGTGCGGTGGCCACCATCACCGCCAACGTCGCGCTGGACCTGGGCGACACGACCCGGGTCTTCGGCATCGAGGATTCTCCCAACGCCAGCCTCGCCAATCCGGAACTGACAGTCGCCGGGGCCATCTCCGGCGACAGCAACGTCGGCATCACCAAAACCGGCGCCGGCGTCCTGGCTCTGTCGGGCTCGAACACCTATTCGGGCGCAACCACGGTCGCCGGCGGGATCCTGCGCCTCGATTCGGCCAATGCCCTGCCCGGCGGCCTGGGCGCGACCGGCGGCACGAGCGCCCTGCTCCTGAATAATGGTGGCGTTCTCGGTTTGGCCGGAGGCGATTTCTTCCGCGGCCTGGGCACCGATGGCAGCAACGTCGCCTGGGCCGGTACCGGCGGCTTCTTGGCCTATGGGGCGGACCGCATCGTGAACCTCGGCGGGGCCACCGGGCAGCTCACCTGGGGCCAGGCTGATTTTGTCTCCGGCGACGACGAGCTGACACTCGCCACCGCCGAGGCGACCCACACCCTCGAGTTCCAGAACCACATCGTGCTCGATGGGACCAACCGCTTTCAGGCCGGCGACGGTGCTGCCGCCATCGACGGAAGGCTCAGCGGCGACCTCAGCGGCGGCGGCTCGTTCTTCAAGACCGACCTTGGCGTCATCGAGCTGACCGGGAGCAATACCTACAGCGGGGGAACCGAGGTGTCCGAGGGCAACTTGATCCTGGCCGGCGCCAACTCGCTCTCGCCCAATACGTGGCTGACGATTTCAAACTTCAACGTGATAACCCTCGGCGGGGCGGACTTCACCAATGCGCTGGGGAGTGGCACCGCTGGCACTGTGGAGTGGACCGGCAGCGGCGGGTTCGCGGCCCATGGCGCCGACCGCTTTGTGAATTTGGGTGGCGCCACCGGCCAGGTGACCTGGGGCAGCGGCTTTTTCGTTCCCGAGGGCGTGGACAACAGCACCCTGGTCTTGGGCGCAGCGGGCACATCCAACACAGTCGATTTCCAGAACCCCATCGACCTCGGTTTCTCGAACCGCACCGTGCAGGCCAACGATGGCTTCGCCGCGATCGACGCCAAACTCAGCGGTGTGCTGAGCGGTGCCGGGGGCCTGACCAAGACCGGGGCGGGCACCCTCGCGCTCACCGCCGCGAATACCTACACCGGCATCACGCTCGTGAGCGCCGGGACGCTCTCCATCGCCGACGAGAGCGCCCTCGGCTCCAATCCGGATTCTTTCGTCGCCGACCAACTCACGCTGGCCGGCGGGACCCTGCAGGTCACAGAAAATCTCACCATCGACGATTCGAACCGAGGGATCACCCTCGGCACCGGCGGGGGGACCATGGAGGTGGTTTCGGGCAAGACCCTGACGGTCACCAACCTCATCGCCGGCAGCGGCGGCTTGACGAAGGCGGGCGCAGGGACGCTCGTGCTCAGCAACGCCAACGCCTATGGCGCGACGACCATCCGCGCGGGCACCCTGCAACTCGGCGTGGATGACGCCCTGCCCGAGACCGGCGTCACGGTGGCCGATGGCACCCTGGACCTCAATGGCCGCAACGACGACATCACCGGCCTGACCCTCGGCGCTGCCTCCACCACCGCGCCGGGCGCGACCCCCAGCGTGATCGACTCGGCGGGTGGGGGCCTGCTCACCCTGGGCGGCAATGTCGCGTACAACGCCGGCAGCGCCGGCAACCACAACGCCGGGGGCACGATCTCCGCAAACATCGACCTCGGGGGTGCCAACCGGAATTTCACCGTCGGCGACAGCGATCAGGCCGCCGAGGATCTCGTGATCTCGGGCGTCATCTCCAGCGCGGCCGGGAGTCCCATCAAGTTGGGCGCGGGCGTCCTTGTCCTGTCGGGCAGCAACACGTACGTGGGGTCCACCTTCGTCAGGGCGGGCACACTGAAACTGGGGGCCAACGATGTGCTCCCCGACATCAACTTGACGTTCCAGAACCGCACCGGTGGCACCACCGCTTTCGTCGATCTGGCCGGATGGACCGACACCATCGGCGCCCTCATTCTTTCGGAGGCCGCCACGGAGGCGAATCAGGTGGGTGCCGGGGCGCAGACCGAGATCATTGATTCAGTCGGCGGCGGGCTGCTGAAATTGGGAGGCACCGTCACCTACAACGCCGGCCCGGCGGGTGAGCAGCACGGGCAGACCCGGGTCTCCGCCAACCTCGACCTCAATGGCACCTCCCGGACCTTCGCGATCAACGACAGCGACCAGACCGATGAGGAGGTCGTGATCTCGGGTTCGATCACCAACTCGACCGGAACGGCCGGGCTCACGAAGACGCAGGCCGGCACGCTGGTTCTCGCTGGCGCCAACACCTACAACGGTCTCACCGACATCGACGGGGGCACCCTCAAGCTCGGCGCCGCAAACGCGCTCCCCTTCGGTGCGGACATGGGCAACTTCACCATCAGCCCCGCGAGCGGCACCGCCACCCTCGACCTGAACGGCTTCGACCAGACCCTCAACGGCTTCTCCAGCAGCGGCGCTGGCAGCAGTGTCGTGGACAACACCGCGGCCCCCGCCGTCTCCCTCACGGTCGGCGACAACGGCCAGGGCGGCACCTTCGGCGGCGTGATACAGGACACCGGCGGGGCCCTGTCCCTGACGAAGATTGGCACGAACCGGGTCACCTTGAGCGGCATCAACACCTACGATGGCGCCACCGTCGTCGCAGAGGGCGAACTGGCCCTCTCCGGCAGCGGCACCTTGGGCTCTACCGCGGCCGCCACGGTGGTCTCGAATGGCGCCGCGCTGCGCCTCCAGAGCAGCATGACATTGGACGAGGCCCTGACCCTCACGGGCAGTGGCGTGGGCGTCGGCGGGAACACGTTCGGCGCGCTGCTGATGAACGTCAATGGTGGGACATGGACCCTCAACGGGGCCATCACGCTCGATGGCGGCGCGGTGATCAACGCCTTCCACGCCAACACCGGCAACGTCACGATCGCCCAGGGCATCGGCGGGACCGGCGACCTCACGCTCAACGCGGGCGCGGCGAACAACGGCAACACCATCTACACCCTGCAGGGCCAGTCGTCCTACGATGGTGACACCATCATCCGGACGATCAACTCCCAGGGCATCACGGTGAGGATCGAGACAAACAACGCCCTGCCGACCGCGACGACCCTCAAGCTGCAGGCGACCTCCGGGACCACGACATTCGGCAAATTCGCACTGAACGGATTCGACCAGGAAGTGGCGGGCATCGAGGGCAGCACCGGCGCCAACACCCTCAACAGCATCGTCGGCGGGGCCGCCGCGCTCTCCACCCTGACCGTGAACAACGCCGCGGATTTCATATTCAGTGGGCAGCTCGGCAACGTCGGGGACAACGAAAACAACCTAGCCCTAGTCAAGTCCGGGACCGGGATATTGGCCCTGCAGGGGAACAATACCTACGCGGGACAGACGCTCGTCTCTGGCGGCGTCCTCGCGGTCAACGGCTCCCACCTCGGCGGCGATCTCTACACAATCGCGGGCGGCGCCGTTCTCGCAGGCACGGGCAGCATCGATGCGCCGGTCCTGGTCCAATCCAACGCCTTCGTGGCCCCCGGCAATTCGATCGGCACGTTCACCACGACCAGCAACTTAACCTTCGCCATCGGCGGCGTCCTCCAGATCGAGATGGATGGCGCAGGCCCCGGCGCCAGCGACCTTCTCGCCGTCGGCGGAATCCTCGACATCACCGGGGCCACGGTGGCCTTCACCAACCTCGGTGCCGCCCTCGACGACAACGCCTACGTCTTCGCGTCTTACGGTTCGCTCTTCGGCGCGGAGTTCCTCACCGTCAGCGATCTGCCGGAAGGCTATTTCATCGACTACAACTGGATGGACGCCAACCAGATCGCCCTGGTGATCCCAGAGCCAGGGGTCTGGGCGCTCCTCCTAGTTGGCGGTGTGGGGATGGCGATAACCCAGCGCAGAAAAGCCAAACCAACCAAGGAGTGACGCCTCTCGCCCACAGGCCGTCTCACACCCCGTGGATCATTGTTCCAACGCTTGGGCCGCTTGAGATCCCCTCGGTGGTCGAAAGGGAAAAGGGTTCGATCCCGAAGGGGTCGCGGAGGACCCCGTGAGGTTTCCCCCCGACCGCGTCGAACGAACCATGCAGGGCTTCTCCTCTGCGCAGTGCGGTGTGGGGGGCTGATCTCCCGGTAGACGCCGGTGAAGGCGTTGAAAAGCCTGCTGGAAATAGTACCGCGAGCGCCATTTCAACATCCGCTCGTGAGACATCTCCTCCCGCTCTTGACCGCCCCGCTGCTCTCGCCATTCCTCGCGCTCGAAGCAGCCAACGCCTTCCTCGTCGAGAACGGCCAGCCACTGGCGGAGATCGTGATTGCGGAGAAACCGGCCCGCATGACGAAACTGGCTGCCAAGGAGCTGCAAGGCTATGTGGCGAAGATGTTGGGCGCGAAGGTGCCGGTCGTGACGGAGCGGAGCGCGGGAAAGGCGGCTATTTTTGTCGGCGCGAGCCGATTCACGGTGAATTCGATCTTGCTCTCAGGCGAGAAAAAGAACAGCAGCGATGCATTCGGTTCTGCCGCCGGACACGGCACCGCCGTCAACAGGATGTCGGCTGCGATCAACAGGGATGCCCCATGGTCGCACGATTCACCTATTTCCGGCGCTCATACACGGGTGCTTACGGACGCCGTGAACAGGGCGTAAGAACCACTTGCAGAACGCCGCAATCGTTAGTTCTGAACTTCTGCGGCCATCTCCATGAGCGCCGCGAATAACTTCTCCGAGGCGTGCGGTTCGAGGCGATTGGTGCCCAGCCACGTTTCATAGCCGCCCAAGGCAAAATGCCGTGGCGTGGGCAAGTAGCCCAGTGAATCATGCGCGTGCGATACCAGGAAGGCCGGCTGGAGCGGGCAGCGTTTCCGGAAATCCAGCCCGATTTCGCAGAAGATTTCCACGGGCATGGAGCCGATGCAGACGGGGCCAAGGCGAAAGAGTTGCAGCGGGGCAGGCACGGTTTCGGGAGTTTTCGGAATGCCGAGCACGCGCTTGGCGTAGATGGCTGGAAGGTCCGCGCCGGTCGATTTCTTGGCCGGCTTGGCCAGGATCTGTTTGGCCCAGTCAATTTGCTCCGCCGAGGGCAGGCGCCGGCCAATCTGCGGTTCGCGGTAGCTCGCCGCCAGGCTAATGTCGCTGCGATATTCGGCCTTGGCGAGCGCGGCATGCACTTTGTTAGCAATGTCGTTGGCCACAGAACGCATCTTAGCGTAGGGGGGCAATTGGGGGCGGGGCTGGCGGAAATTGGTGCTGTTAATGTCGCCGCTGGTGCCGTTGGCCATCATGGCAACAAAAGGCGGGTCCTGTGTTTCCGCCTGCATCAGGCGCTTTAGCTCCTCGCAATAGACTCCGTAATAATCTGCCGAAATGTCCCCATTGGGCACGCCTCCCACATAGTGGAGTGAGTAGGCCGAATAGACCGCGATGGGTCGTCCGCCGGGTTCACGAAAAGACAGTATCGAGACGGTCGGATCGGTGGGCCCGGCCGGTTCGACGAGGTTCGTGCTGCCAGGAGTGGGGTTCATCTTAACCTGGTCAATCTGTCCAAAGGGATTGGGCGGCGCCGTACCGGGTTTCATGACCCAGCGGCGATTGAAGACATATTCGGGAGCCTGCGCGGTGACAAAGGCGAACTCGGCCGGGCGTAAATTTGCGGCGGCGGCTTGCACACCTTCCGCTATATGCTCGGCCACCAGTAGCGGATAACCTTCGAGCGTCTTGGAACCCTCGGCGCTGCAACCGGAATGGGTGTGCACCGATGATATAAGGACATTTTCCGGCGGGATGCCCGTCTGCTCCTTGATGCGCCGACGGGCCTCTAGACTGACGTAGTAGCCGGTGTGCAGCAGGTCGCAGACGACGAGTGCCAACTTGGTCGTACCATCATCCAGAACGAGGCAGCGAGCGTGCAGCGCATCGTGGATATTGGTCGCCGGATACTGTACGAAATTGCCCACGATCTTCCCGCCCAAAGGAGGAGTGATGTCGCTGACGGCCGCGCCCGCGCAAAGTTTGTGAACTGCGTCTTCAGCGGCTGGGGCGGGCAGGCAAAAGGCGGCCCCGAGAGCGAGAAGAAGAATGGTTTTTTTCATACTGATGATCAGTTCTGCCATGCTATTTACTTTGAGCGTCACGCCGCGCCCTGACAAGCGGGTATCCTCGCCAAAAATCTTACTGCCGGTGTGCCGTTAGACGGCACGCCCCGGTGCACATGATCCGGAGACTGTGCCGGAGCGCCACCGGGGTCTACCGCCTCTATGCGTTGGGCATCCTCGCACGGTTTGGGTGCCGGGCCTCGCGGAGGTGAGGTGAGGGCGACAGGAGCCATTGCCATCGCGGTCGGCATCGGCGCGAGGGACGGTGGCCGAGTGGCCCGGCCACAGGAACCGTGGGGCGCCGATGCTCAAGGCGTGCCCGCGCGTGAGGACCGAGCACGGCGTGGAGAGTCTGGTGCGGCTGGGGTTCCCGGGCAGGACATGGGCGACGCCATCCCGTATTCCTGTCCAAATTATATTAACTCAGGCTATTTCTACCATATGAGGACGGGCGACGGACTTGGGGGCGACTTCTACCGCTCGGAGGGCCGGCGCGCTCCCGATCGAGGAACTGGGGGCGGCGCATGGTTTTTTCGAGCCATGGGATTCGGCTGCTTGGACAGGCTCGCCGCGGTGCTGTTGACAGCGCTCGCCGCGGCCGGCTGCGCCGATGCCGCGGAGCCGCCCCATGGGGGCTATCCCAACGTGCTGTTTGTCTTTTCCGACATGCAGCGGGCCCGCTCGATGGGCTGCTACGGCGACGCCAATGCGCGCACACCCCATCTGGACACCTTGGCCCGGCAAGGCGCCCGGTTCGATGCCGCCATCTCCAACACGCCCGTGTGCTGCCCTTATCGCGCCTGCCTGATGTCGGGCCAGTATGCGCACCATAACGGCGTGATGAGCAACAGCGTCCGCTTCCGGCCGACGGTGAAGTGCATCGCCGAGACGTTTCGCGACGCCGGCTACGAGACCGGTTACTCGGGCAAATGGCACATCAGCACCCCGCGGGAGGTGGGCAAGGAGCTTCGCTATGGCTTTCCCGAATCGGGCACGCCGTTCGGCCTCTATCGGACCGACCGGGAGTCGGCCAATGTCACCGACGTCGCGATCAAATTCATCGCCGAGAAGGCCGGGGGGGAGAAGCCTTGGCTGCTGTTCGTCTCCTGGATCCTGCCCCACTCGCCGTACAAGGCACCCGTGGGCTATCGAGAGCACTTTAACAAAATCGCGATCCCGCCCAACGTCCCGGATGGCGCGGCCACAGAATACGCCCAGCAGTGCCTGCCCGACTACTATGGCATGATCGAGAGCCTGGATGACGAGTTCGGTCGCCTGGTCGCGGCACTGGAGAAGGCGGGCGTTCTGGACGACACGATAGTTGTCTTTTCCTCCGACCATGGCGACATGATCGGCTCGCACGGTCTGAAGGCCAAACGCTGGCCGTATGGGGAGTCGGCCCGCATCCCGCTGTTGATCCGCTGCCCGAGATCGATCAGAGCGGGGACGGTCATCGCCGACCCCATCGGCTCGCCCGACATCTATCCCACGTTGGTCGGGTTGGCCGGCATCAGGGTCCCGGATGGCCTCGACGGGGCCGATTTCTCGCCCCTGATTCGGGGAGAGTCGTCCAAACCGCCGCGGGACTACGTCTATCTGGAAATGCCGTACGCCTACGTCCCTTGGCCAGGCTGGAGGGCCGTGCGGACGCGCGACCTGATGTACGCGCGGACGGTCGACAAGCCCTGGCTTCTGTTCGACTTGGAGAAGGACCCGTGGCAGATGAAGAATCTCGTGGATGATCCTGCCAGCGAGGCGCTCGTCAAACAGATGGACGGGCGGCTCGCCGCCATCATGAGGGAAACGGGCGACTCGTGGGACGTGAGGGCGGACGGCGGCGATCTCCAGAAGTGGCTCCCCGGTGTCAGCAAACAGCAGGGCCAGGCGTCGCTCGGCGCCGATTGGCCGGGCAAGGCAGTGGACAGGACCGCCGACGACAAGCCCAAAGGGCGAAAAAGAAAGCGGGCCCATGCCAGCGACGACGAGTAGTGCTGTCGGCGGTCTGTCCGCAACATAGGAAGCCAAGCGTGAGTCAAGGCATATCACTTAGCCTCGTCGTCCTGCTGGCGGGACCGCTGTCGGCGCTCCGCGGCGGCGATGCGGGGGACGTCGCCAGCCAGCCCAGCGTCCTGCTGTTGATGACCGATGAACACAACCCGCGTATCACGGGTTGCTACGGCGACCCGCTTGTGAAAACGCCGAGGTATCCAAACAAGAGAGGGAGAAGTACAGGCACGCCGAAGCAACCCCGGAGGAAATCTTGCGCGCGAGGGCTTTGTACTACGGGATGGTCACCTACGTGGATGAGGAGTTCGGACGAATCCTCAAGAAGCTGGACGACCTGGGCCTGCGCGATAACACCATTATCCTCTACACCGCCGACCATGGCGAGATGCTCGGTGACCGGGGCAACTGGTACAAAAACAGCTTTTACGATGGTTCGGCGAGCGTCCCCTTCATCTGGTCATTCCCCCGGGCATTACCGCGGGGCAAGGTCGTTCGGACACCGGCGATGAACATGGACATCTTCCCGACCCTTTGCGACCTCTGCAACCTAGCCAAGCCGCCCGGGTTGGAGGGCAGCAGCCTGTTGCCAGTGCTAAAGGGCAGCGATGACGGGAGGGCGCGCCACGCGCTTTCGGAGAACTACCGGAGCGGGTTTGCCGGGCGCATGATCCGGACCGCGCGATGGAAGTATTTCTTTTACACCAACGGCGAGGAATACCTGTACGACATGGAGGCGGATCCTGGCGAGGAATTGAACCTGATCCGGAACCCGGCATGCCGGGAGACGGCTGCGGATCTGAAGCAACAGGCGCTGGTTGGTTGGGTTGACGCGCCCCAGAAACAACGGAAATACACATCTGGGTCAGGGGCGCGCAAGGCCGCCGGTGCGGCCGGGCAAAAGGGATTCCGGGAAGCGAAAGAATAGGAGGGCAGGTTCTTGCCAAGGTGGATCGTGAATTCGCGGCACGAGCCGGAAATCCTCGCCACGCTCGCGCACTTCCGCTCCGACCGGATGCGTTTCGTCTCCTTTTTCCCGCTGGAAAGCGCGTGGTGGTGGTTGCGGATGGGGCGAAGCTCCCCGCTGATGGCTAAAACACGCAGAACAAAAACTCTTTCCAAAAGCGAACATTATCGGCAGGAACCGGGCATAAGACCATGAAGCACCTCCTCTCCGTCCTCCCTGCGATCTTCGTGTTCCTTTGCGGCAAATCCAACGCCGCCGCGCCGAAGCGCAACGTGCTCTTCATCGTCTCCGATGATCTCAATACGGGCTTTGCCAGTTACGGTCATCCGCAGGTGAAGACGCCGAATCTGGACCGGCTCGCCGCGATGGGGCGGCGTTTTGACCGCGCTTACTGCAACTACCCGGTCTGCAACGCCTCGCGCACGTCCTTCCTCAGCGGACGCCTGCCGCGCACCACTCAGGTCGTTGGCAACGGCGTGGACCCGCGTGTCGTTCTGGGCGGGGACTTTCAGTTCCTGCCGGAGCACTTCAAGGCGCAGGGCTACTTCACCGCCGGCATCGGCAAGATCACCCACACGCCTGAGTTTTTGAAAAGCATCCGCTGGGATGTCGTCACCGATCCGCAGCATGATCCCGAGCTGTATCAGGAAACGAACGCCCGTGTCCTGCGCGCCCGACCGGACGAGGCGCATCCCGATGGCATCACCGCCCGCCTCGTCGCCCGTCTGATGGGGGAGCATCGTGACGGGCCTTTCTTCATCGGCGCAGGGTTTCATCGTCCGCATTTGCCCTGCATCGCCCCGCAAAAGTACTTCGACATGTATCCGCTGAATCAAATCGAGGTGCCCACCGGCCCCGTGCCCGCGGACATCCCGGAGATCGCGCGTCCGCCCTTTTACGATGCCAACGTGCCGCTCGAAGAAGCGCGCAGCCGCATCCAAGCCTACTATGCCTGCGTGAGTTTCATGGACGCCCAGGTCGGCGTGTTGCTGGAGGCGATGGACCGGCTCGATCTCTGGCGCAACACCGTGGTCGTCTTCCTCGGCGACAATGGCTACCACCTCGGCGAGCACGGCGGCTTCTGGGGTAAGATGAGCCTCATGGACGAGTCCGGGCGCGTGCCGCTCATCGTGTGTGCGCC
>JAANMY010004572.1_pt1 | contig 10285 bp, 5 predicted proteins | sample 7279691 | NCBI WGS metagenome assembly JAANMY01 (sample SAMN14094543, study PRJNA606508) | bioreactor metagenome | isolation source: A lab-scale SPAN reactor treating ammonium-rich wastewater day 388 | place: Ireland: Galway | collected 2018-02-07
ATACTTTATATTCGGCTTGTCTGATGTGTTCTTCACATTTGTCATAGGACATAATTTTTATTTATTTTCTTTGATTTTCACATTGTCTTCCATGCAATGGATTCAAAAGGCAAATTCAAAATAACAAGCTACCGGATTTGCAAAGTATGCATCCGTGCCACAGCAAAAAATAATCCATAAAAAAAGGCCACTGATCGTGGCCTTTTTTATTTTCAGGATGAAAACGCTTACCGAATCAACATCACCGGAACGCTGCAATTGGCCAGCACCTGGGTACTGACCGAGCCCATCACCAACCGCCCCAGCGCCCCGTGGCCGTGGGTGCCCATGATGATGAGGTCGTACTTTTCGTCCTCGGCAATGCTGGCGATGATGTCGCCGGGGTGGCCAACTTCGAGCCGCTCTTTCGGGAAGATGCAGCTTTGCTCCAAGTACTTGCGCACGGGATCGAGCACTTTGGCCCCTTCCTCGCGGTAGTACTCATCCACCATTTCTTTGCTCAACACCGCGCGGGCGCGCGGGGGGATGGCGGGCAGCACCGTCAGGGCCGTGAAGGTGTTGCGCCCGGCGTTGATCAGCTCATCGTGAGCGCACAGATAGGCCAACATTTTTTTGGAGTAGGGGCTACCGTCAATGGCCAGCAAAATTTTCATGGTCAATCTCCCAAAATTCTAAAGTGAGGGGTAAAAGGTACCGGGTGCAGGCCAGCAGACTGTGCCTGCCCAGTGGTGAATGGGTGCTTAGCACACGATCATAAAGCTTGCGCCAGCCCTTGCTGCGCTGGCGCAAGGGGCAAGCGCAGCGGCGCCCGCATGTTGGCGCTTGCTTGGGTGAAAAAACAAGGAAAACACCGAAAAAACCATGTCATAATTTTAATGAGAATTATTCTTGTTTACATTTATTGTCATGAAACCATCCCCTCGCACCCCGGCGCACCCGCTCCATCCCGTGGCTTTGGCCACTTTTTTAGTGTTCGGTCTGGCCCAGGCCGCCACGGCGGCTGACGATGCCCTGCTGGCCGCCGCCCCGGCTGGGCACCACACCTTGCAAGCCGTCACAGTGACGGCCACCATGACCGAGCAAGAGGCCCGCACCGCGCCCGCCAGTGTGACGGTGGTGACCGAGGAGGAGCTGGCCCAGCGCAATGCGGCCAACCTGCTCGATGCCGTGCGCGGCACGCCGGGGGTGACCTTCCAGGCCCGGCAGGTGGGCGGGCGCAAGACGCTGGCGCTGCGCGGCATGGAGGGCAAGCACACGCTGACACTGATCGACGGGCGGCGCATCAGCGCCAGCGACGATGTAATCGGCCACTCCGACTACCAGTACGGCTGGCTGCCCATGGCGGCGGTGGAGCGGGTGGAGATCATCCGTGGCCCGCTGTCGGCGCTGTACGGCTCGGAGGCGCTGGGCGGGGTCATCAACCTGATCACGAAAAAGCCCAAGGACCGCTGGATGGCCTCCATCGGCCTGTCCGGCGCCACCGGGCTGGATTCGGACACGGCGGCGGACGCCTTGCGCACCTCGGTCTATGCCGCCGGCCCGCTGGGCGAGAAATTCAATCTGGCCATCAACGCGGAAAAGTCCTACCAGGGCAGCACCGTGCTGCCGGAAGACCGTGCCCAGTCCGAGATCGAGGGCAACCGCACACGCAGCCTGGGGCTGACCGCCAGCTGGCAGCCTGTGGCTGGGCATGAGGTGGAGTTTGGCGTGCAAGACGGCCTAGAAAAGCGCGATTCCGACGACATCAACCGCACCCCCACGTACTACCACAACCGCTACGAGCTGGACCGCACGCAAAAGCACGCCAGCTGGAATGCCGATTGGGGCAATGGCTGGCGCAGCCAGTTGCGGGCCTACCGTAGCGACATCAGCATCCGCAACTTGCGCAACAACGGCGTGGCCGCCACGCGTCCGCAGGACATGCGCGACAGCGTGGTGGACGGCCACGCCAGCACGCGCTGGGGCAGCCACCAAATCACCGTGGGCGGCGAATGGCGCAAGGAAGAGCTGGTCAATGCCGGGTTGAAAAACGGCCAGGACGAGGCCACGCACAAGGCCCTGTTCGTGCAGGATGAGTTCGCCCTGGGCCAGAACCTGATGGCCACCCTGGGCCTGCGTGGCGACCACCATGCAATCTTTGGCTCGGAAGTCAGCCCGCGTGCCTACTTGGTCTGGGAGGCCAGCCCGACCCTGGTCGTCAAGGGCGGTTATGGCCACGCCTTCAAAGCGCCCACGCTCAAGCAGATTTCGCCCAACTACGTCGGGGCCGAGGGGCCGCACTCCTTCCTGGGCAACGGCAACATCCAGCCGGAAACCTCCAACGCCTTTGAGCTGGGCGCCAACTGGCAGGCCGCGCCGCAGTTGGCGCTGCGGGCCACGGTGTTCCATACCGAAGTCAAGCAGCTCATCACCTACCGCCTGCTGCAAAAAATCGGCCCGCGCAGCATTTACCAGTACGACAACGTGGATGCCGCCCGCATCCAAGGGCTGGAAGCGGGCTTTACCTGGGACATCACCCCGCGCCTGCAATGGAACAACGATGCCACCTGGCTGCACACCCGCGACAAAACCACGGGCCAGGAGCTGAACGACCGCCCACGCGTGGCGTGGAACTCCACCCTGGTGTGGCAGGTGCAGCAATGGCGCACCCAGCTGGGCGCGGAAACCACGGGCAAGCAGCAAAGCGCCAGCGGCAAGCTGCCCGCCTACACGCTGTGGAACGCCAGCGTGGGCCGCGCCTGGAAACTGGGTGGCGAGCGCCAGTTGCACCTGAGCACCGGCATCCAGAACCTGGGCAATGTGCGCATGCAGGAGGAGTCGCCCAACTTCGGCTGGGCCGAGCAGGGGCGGCGCTTCTTTGTGAATGCGCGGATGGATTTTTAATCTAAAAACAATAGCTTCTTCCGCTTTATAAATATGGATTTCATATATAAAACTATCTGAAATCTATTATTCATTTGCGGAACCAGCTCTTGATAACTACCCCCTACGGGGTTGGTCTGGCTGCAATGAAAAAAATTTTCCAATTCTGGTGTGCCTGGCTGCTGGCACTGGTCTGCAGCGCGGCCTGGGCGCAGCCGCCCGGTGCGGTGCCCTCGGCCTCTGCGCAACAGCCGCCGCTGTCGGTGCTGTTCATTGCCACCGGCAACGTGCCGGCAGGCAAGTTCCGCCAACTGGCCGCGATTGCCGCGCCCTACGGCGTGGCGGTGCAGGTGCGCTACCTGCACCGCATTGCCAAGAACAGCGACGGCGGGCTGTGGCAGGGGCACGACGCGGTGTTTTTTGACAGTTACCTGGTCGATGAAGTGCGCGAGCACCTCGCCCCCGCCCTGCCCCACCTCACGCAGCCGCACATGTGGCTGTACGGCCCGCAGGCCCAGGCCAGCGGCCTGCCCGATGCCGTGGCCCAGCCGCTGCACCGGTTCTACGTGAATGGCGGGCGGCAAAACTTCGAGGGCTTTTTCGCCACCCTGGCGGCCCATCTGCGCAACCAGCCACAGCCGCCGATGGCCGACCCGGTGCTCTACCCCAAAGCGGCGATTTACCACCCCAAAGCACCGCAGCAGGTGTTTGCCACCGCGCAAGAATATTTCGCCTGGAAGGGCGTGAACCCCGCCGCACCGCGCGGTCAGCGCCCGGCCATCGTTGGGCTGGCGCTGCACCAGCAGTACATCGCCTCCATCCAGACGGCGTTTATTGACGACCTGATCGAACGCATCGAAGCCAGCGGCGCCATCGCCCTGCCGTTCTACACGCCCATGATGGAGCCCAAAGGCTTCACCCGCCTGCTGCAAGACGCGGCGGGCCGCCCGCTGGCGGATGTGCTGATCACCACGCAAATCATGCTCAACGCCGAAGACCGGCGCACCGAGTTTGCCGCCCTGGGCGTGCCCGTGCTGCAGGCCATGCCCTACCGGCGCGGCGAGCCGGCCGACTGGGAAAAAGACCCGCACGGCGTGGCGCTAATGGACGTGCCCTTCTACCTGGCCCAGCCCGAATACGCGGGCGTGACCGACATCCAGGTGGCCGCCGCCACGCGCAAAAGCGACGAGCAAATCGTTGCCATCGCCCCGCAAGCCCAGGCCGTGGTGAACAAGGCCGTGCGCCTGGCCAAGCTGCAAAGCACGCCCAACGCCGACAAGCAGGTGGCGGTAATGTTCTGGAACTACCCGCCGGGGGAGAAAAACCTCTCGGCCTCCTTCCTGAACGTGCCGCGCAGCCTGCGCCGCGTGCTGGACGGGCTGCAGGAAGCCGGCTACGACACCACCACGCCGCAAGAAGACGCGCTGATCGCACAACTGCAGCAACTGCTGGCCCCCGCCTACCGCACAGGCCGCTTGCAGCCCCTGCTGCAAGCCGGGCTGGCCGAACTGCTGCCGCTGGCCGACTACCGCGCGTGGCTCACGCAACTGCCCAGCGCCACGCAGGCCGCACTCAACGCCGCCTGGGGCGACCCGGCGCAGTCGCGCATGGTCATGCGCCGGGGCGGGCAGGACTTTTTCGTCATCCCGCGCCTGCAACTGGGCAAGGTCACCCTCCTGCCGCAGCCGCCGCGCTCCGACGGGCAGGTGAGCAAGGAAAAAGCCATCTACCACTCCACCACCGCCCTGCCCTCGCACTACTACTTCGCCACCTATTTGTGGACGCGCCAGCGGGCCGATGCGCTGATTCACTTCGGCACCCACGGCACGCAGGAATGGCTGCCGGGCAAGGAGCGCGGCCTGTCGGTCTACGACCCGCCCCTGCTGGCGCTGGGCGACATCCCCGTGGCCTACCCCTATATTGCCGACAACATCGGCGAAGCCACCCAGGCCAAGCGCCGGGGCCGCGCCACCATCGTCAGCCACCAGACACCGCCCTTTGCCCCCGGTGGCCTGCACGCGGCGCTGACGCACATGCACGACCTGCTGCACCAATGGCTGGCGCAGGACGAGGGCGCAGTCAAAGAGCGCATCGCCATCGACCTGCTGGCTGCCGCACAAAAAGAGCGCGTGGTGGCCGACCTGGGCCTGACCGTGCCCCAGGTGCAGGCCGACTTTGCCGGTTTTGTGCGCCAGTTGCACGACCACCTGCACGAGCTGGCGCAAACCGCCCAGCCCCAGGGCCTGCACACCTTTGGCCAGGCACCGCAAGAGCTGCACCGCCTGGCCACCGTGCTGCTCATGCTCGGCCAACCTTTCTGGGAAGCCGCGGCCACCCACGCTGGTGTGCCGGTGCAAGATGCGGACGAAGCCCTGGTCGGCCCCTGGGAACAACTGGCGCAAACCGCGCCCTACCAACTCTTGCAGCGCCACGTGGTGCAAGGCGAACCCGTGGACGGTCTGCCCGAGGCGCTGCAACAATCTTTGCAGCAGGCCCGCACCGCTTATGCCAACCTGGGTGCCCAGGGCGAGCTGACCGGCCTGCTGGCCGTACTGGATGGCAAGTACCTGCCCACCTCCTACGGCGGCGACCCCATCAAAAACCCCGACGCCTACCCCACGGGCCGCAACCTCTACGGCTTTGACCCCTCGCGCGTGCCCACCAAGCAGGCGTGGGAAGCGGGCAAGCAGGCCGCCGAAAACCTGCTTGCCGAACACATCCAACTGCACGGCAAGGCCCCGGAAAAACTCACCTTCAGCCTGTGGTCGGTGGAGACCATGCGCCACTTCGGCCTGCTGGAAGCGCAGGCGCTGTGGCTGCTGGGCGTGGAGCCGGTGTGGGACGACGGCGGGCGCGTCACCGGCGTGCAACTGGTGCCGCGCGAACAACTGGGCCGCCCGCGCGTGGACGTGGTGCTGTCGGCCACCGGCCTGTACCGCGACCACTTCCCCAACGTCATGCAGCAACTGGCCCAGGCCGCGCTGCTGGCCAGCCAGGCGAAGGACGAGGCCGACAACCCCGTGGCCCGCAACGCCCAGCGCATCGCCCAGCAGCTCATCGCCCAGGGGGCCGATGCCCAGGCCGCCACCCAGGCCGGGGCCACACGCATCTTTGCCTCGGCCAGCGGCAACTACGGCACCGGCCTGGACGATGCCGTGCTGGCCAGCGACACCTGGAGCGGCAAAGAGGAAGGCGACCGCAAGCTGGCCCAGCTCTACCTGTCCAAAATGCAATACGCCTATGGCCCCGACGAGAAGCAATGGGGCCAGGCCGGCGTAGCCGGGCTAGAGGGCCGCCAGGGCGTGAACCTGTACGCCGAGCACCTCAAGGGCACGCAGGGCGCGGTGCTGTCGCGCAGCTCCAACCTGTACGGCATGCTGACCACGGACGACCCCTTCCAGTACCTGGGCGGCATCGCCCTGGCCGTGCGCCACCTGGACGGCAAAGCGCCCGCGCTGTACATCAGCAACCTGCGCGGCAGCGGTGCAGGCCGGGTGGAAGGCGCGGCGCAATTTTTGGCCAAAGAGCTGGCCACGCGCCAGTTCCACCCCGGCTACATCCAGGGTTTGATGCAAGAAGGCTACGCCGGCACGCTGCAGGTGCTGGATGCGACCAACAACTTCTGGGGCTGGACAGCGGTGGCCCGCGAAATTGTGCGCGACGACCAGTGGCAGGAAATGGTCGATGTCTACGTGCGCGACAAGCACAAGCTGGGCCTGACAAAGTGGTTTGAACAGCAAAACCCGCACGCCCTGGCGCAAACCATGGAGCGCATGCTGGAAGCCGCCCGCCAGGGCTACTGGCAGGCCGACGCGGCCACCGTGCAGGAGCTCAAAGCGCGCTGGCAAGACCTGTCGCAACGCTTTGACGTGCGCACCGACAACGCCGCCTTTGCCGCCATGGTCGGGGCCAGCGCCCAGCCGGGCATCGGCTTTGGCATGGCCGCGCCCAGCGCCACACCCACCGCCGCCGCGCCCCAGGGGGCCCGCGCTTTGCCTGCGCCACCGGCGGGCGCAGCGCCAACACCCAAGCTGCCCGAACCGCCCGCCGCAGAACCGCCGCCCGCGCCGGAACCCGAACCCCAGCCCGAACCGGAACCCGAACCCCAGCCCGAACCGGAACCCGAACCCCAGCCCGAACCGGAACCGCCGCCGCAAGCCGAGCAAAACCCCCCGCCCATCAGCGGCGTGCTGCTGCAACCCGTCACTGCGCCCGATGCGCCAGACAACCCGCCCTGGCGCAATCTGGCCCTGGGGCTGGGCTTGGCCGCCATCACGGCAGGCGGCGCATGGCGGCAGCGGCGCAAGGCAATGCTGTAAATAAAAATAGCTGTTTGCGCAGTAAATAAAACAATTTCAAAGCTATTTATTCATGAAATTGTTTAAATAACAGCGGAAACAGCTCCTAAATTAATCAAACCAACCGATTTCACAAGGAGCTTGAACCATGAGCAACCCCATCGAAATGGCGATGTACGACATCAGCCAGTTCTTCCTCTACCCCGTGCTGCTGGCCATTGCCGCGTTGTTCGTCCACGCCTTCTACGCGCTGGGCGCGTTTGCCTGGCAGGCATGGCAACGCACCCAGGGCAAACCGGCGGGCTTTGAGCTGCACGCCCTGCGCCGCGCCGACCCCGGCTGCGACCTGGTGGCGCTGGAGACCGTGGCCGTCAAACGCCTGGAGTTTGCCCGCATTGCCACCCGCGTTGCGCCCATGCTGGGGCTGGTGGCCACCATGATTCCTATGGGCCCGGCGCTCAAAGCCCTGGCCGATGGGGCGCTGCAAGATGTCTCGCGCAGCCTGATGATTGCTTTTTCTGCCGTCATCCTGGCGCTGCTGGCGGCGGCCATCAGCTTTACCGTGGTGAACGTGCGCAAGCGCTGGTATGCCGTCGATCTGGCCGCCATCGAGGCCGAGCTGGCCGGCCAAGCCGCCCCCCAAGCGCCGCCCGCCACCGTCATGCCCCTGAAAAAGCAGGAGGCCGCCGCATGAGTGCCGCCCATCCCCCCGCCCCTGCAGCGCCCATCGCGCACAGCGCCAGCGCCCAAAGCACCCGCCGCCGCCTGCTGGAGGACAGCGACGAGGACGACCCCATCCTCTCGGTCGTGAACCTGATCGACGTGTTCCTGGTCATCATCGCCGCCTTGCTGCTGGCCGTGGCGCAAAGCCCGGCCAACCCGTTCACCGCCGAGCAGGTCACGGTCATCAAAAACCCGGGCAAAGAGAACATGGAGGTCATCATCAAGGACGGTGCCAAGATCGAGCACTACAAGGCCAGCGGCGAAATCGGTGAAGGCCAGGGGGCCAAAGCCGGTGTGGCCTACAAGATGAAGGACGGCTCCATGGTCTACGTGCCCGAGGCGGGCCTAGCACAGGAGTAATAGCAATTCAGCGCTTGGCCATCAAGCGCTGAGTGCTATTAAAAATATCTCACTCGTCAAAACTTCCAGCTGACATCCAGTCGCACATTGCGCCCCGGCTCGGCAAAGCCCCGGCCGGTGCTGTTGCCGACAGCATCCACGTAGTAGGCGTAGCTGCCCTGGTCGTAGTAGAACTTGTTGAACAGATTGCGCACGCCAAAGGTCACGCGCACGCGGTCATTGCCAGTGGGCAGCCAATTGACATAGACATCGTGCACGCCAAAGCCGGACTTGCGCTTGGTGGCGGTGCGGCCCTCGGAGATCAGGTATTCGGTGGAGGTTTTGCCCTCCATAAAGCGGGCGAACCACTCGAAGTCCAGATTCCACGCGGGCAGGCGGTAGCCCAGGTTCAAGTTCCAGCTGCGGCCTGTGGAAACGCCCAGCCCGTAGGCTTCATCGCCCAGGTCGTAGCCGTTGAGCTTGGGGCGGGCGCTGGCCACGGCCAGGCCGCTGCGCCAAGTGCCGTTGTCCCAAGCAGCGCTCAATTCGTAGCCGGAGGACTTCATCGTGCCCACGTTGTCCACCAGCCAAGTCGCGCCCGTGGTGGTGGTGATGAAGTTGCGGATCTGCTGGCGAAACACGGTGGCCTTGGCGCTCCAGGGGCCTTGGTTGTAGTTCACACCCAGCTCAAAGTTGTCGGCCTTTTCCGGCCGGATGTCGGGGTTGTTGCGCCAGCGGGTGTTGTCCACATAGAAGGCTTCCTTCAGCCCCGCGCCGCGCAGGGTGCGGCCTGCGGAGGCCCGCACGCTCAAGGCATCGGTGGCCATCCAGGTCAGCGAAGCGTTAGGGCTCAAACCATGGCTGGCGATGCGCTGCCCATGGTTGTCGGTATAGCTGTACCAGTCGTAGCGTGTGCCTGCGCCCAGCAAGAATTGATCGCCCAGCGGGATGCTGGTTTCGGCAAACAGCCCCTTGACGCTGCTTTTCTCGTGCCCGTTGCTGGTCGAGACGACGGGTGGACGGGCATTGACAGTGTTCATCTCGAAGCGGTGGAGGTTCAGCCCATAGCGCACCGTCGCGCCTGCCACGCGGCTGGCAGCCTTGAAGTTCAGGCCGCTGGAGGTGATTTCTTCACCAAACGTATAACCCGCCGGTTTGTTGAACTGTGGCTGTGCCGTCGTGGGGGTGCGCGTGACCTTCATGGTGTCGGAGAACAGGCCCAACTCCATCGCCGGCAGGTGGCCCGCACCGTCGAAGCGGTAGGTGGCGGTGAGCGTGTCGCGGTCGGTTTTTTGCGGCATGAGGGAATTGCCCTGGGCCTGCCAGAAATTGGGGCGCAAGTAGCGCGTGCCTTTGTCCTGCACGCTTTGGTAGCCCAATGTCAGGTGGTGGCCGGGGGCCATACGCCAGTTGAGTTTGCCCAGCTGGCTGCTCTGCGTGGAGCCACTGTAGATCTGCCGGGTGCCGTCGCCAGCCTGGTAGTCGTCATTTTTATCGCGGTTGGCAGAGACCAGGAAGTCCACGTTCTCACCGGCCAAGCCATACAGCGTCGCGCCCCAGCGGTGCCCGTCGTTAGAGGCCATACCGCCGCGCACGCTGGCTCCAATGGTCTGACCCTCGCGCAGGAGCTGGCGGCCATCCTTGGTGGTCATGCGGATGGAGCCAGCCAGCGCCCCCGGCCCGGCACTGGCAGGAGCGGCACCCCGGTCGATCTCCACGCTCTGGATCAATTCGGGGTCGATCAGCAAGCGGGACTGGTGGTGGAAGGCCCGGCCGCTTTGCGCCGCGCCGTCCAGCGTGGTGTTGAGCATGGAATCCTCCATGCCACGGATATAGAGCTTTTGCGCAATGGCCGCGCCGCCGCCGACCGATACGGCGGACTCGTCGCGCAGCATCTCGCCCAGGCTGCGGGCTGCGCGGGTTTGCACATCTTCGCTGGAGACGGCAGTGGTGACGTCGGAGATGAGCTTGCCGCGCACATCGACGGTTTGCAGGGTTTGCTCCTGCGCCAGGGCGAGGGACGCCGTAAAAAGGCCTGGCAGGGCCAGGAGCAGGGGATGGAG